>FTIF01000488.1_pt2 | contig 18838 bp, 21 predicted proteins | sample 1658001 | NCBI WGS metagenome assembly FTIF01 (sample SAMEA3914789, study PRJEB12502) | metagenome | biome: forest; material: soil | place: Canada | collected 2011-07-03 | depth 0.3 m | reverse complement strand
ACCACCAGCCTGCTGATCACCACTAACCTGAGCTTCTCGGAGTGGGGCAATGTCTTTGGCGATGCCAAGATGACCACGGCACTGCTCGACCGACTCACCCATCACTGTGACATCATAGAAACCGGCAACGACTCGTACCGCTTCAAGCACAGGAACCAAGCATCAAAAACCCCCAAATCCTAACCAAACTGGTGGGTCACTTTTAGATGCAAACCCGGGTCAGTTTTCCGCGCACGCGCCCAGTGCTACCAAATGCAGCAAGCACACTTCCTGCATCCAGATCCTTTTCGGCCGCCTTGACCATGGCGTCGGCTGACACCAGAGCGCACTCATCCTGCTGCAGGCCCTGCGCCAACAGATTCTGATGAATCTGCGATGCGTCCTGTTGCTCGGGCAATCCCGCCACGATGTAGCCCACTGGGTAAAACAGGCCGCCTTCGATGAAGCTGCCGGCGCCATTTATTGCAACGCCTGCCGTATCTTCCTGCTTGTTCATGAGCGAACCTCCTTGTGCCCACCCGTCCATCGCCTACGATTTCGATACCAGCCTAGGAGCTTATCCAGCCTCTTCAAGTAGGCGTTCCGTAGCTAGCGGCGACTGATCTTGTATCCGTGGCTACCGGATTTGATGTGATACAGCTGCTCGATGTCTTTCATGGACGTAATGAAACGCAAACGCGGCGCAACCACCCGGATGAATGCCCTTAACGCGATGACTGCGGCCAGGATCAGGACAACGCTCGATAGCGGCGCCGCATAGAACGCAAATGGGTGGCCAAGCATCGCGCCGGATTCGCCATGACTGCTGTTTTGGACGGGCACATAAGCTGGATGTGGCGCCGCGTGCGGCATCGCGGTCGGGCTTGACGCCAGATACAAGGGCGCTGCTTCCGCCGATAGGGAATCCTGGACCTCATGGTGTCGGATCATGTTTGTCATGCTCCCGGCGCAAGGAAAACCCCGTCAAACAGCTACCGTAGATTGCCGGCAGAGTATTTAAAAGTAGCCCTTGGAGTCCGTGGCTTCCGTTCGGTGCCGTACATAGGGCCCTTACGGCCTGATCGGCTTTAATTCGCTCTAAGCGTTAGCCTCAGCACAAAAAAGCACCGAAAAGGTGCAGCTTCGATCGTTGTTGATCCTTACGCCGTCCGTCCTGGCCGGCGAACTCGGATTTTCCGGGCTTTAAGTGTTGGCGATCGTCAGCATGGATGTATCCACGCTTTTTACGCCCTTCACCTTTTCGGTGAGATCCTTGACATGGTCGATGGCGCTCTGGCTGGCCAGTGCTCCCTTCAGCACCACCACGCCATGTGTAGTCGTAACACTCACGTCAAAACCCCTGGTCAGGCTGTCCGCCGTGATCTCGGACTTCACCTTGGTGGTAATCCAGGTGTCGGACGCGACGCGCTTGGTCTTTGCCGTTGCCTTGTCCATCTTGCTGGGGCCAGCGCCAGCCACTGTAGGGGTCTGGAGGTCATCGTCCACATCCTTCACACCCTCAATGCCGCTCGCCAGAATTTCGGCGCCAGCTTTTGCGTCCGGACCATACGCCGTTCCGGTGAGCGTGACGACACCGTTGGTGGTGGTGACGTTAATGTCGGATTTCTTCAGCCGCTCGTCGCCGACGAACTTGGACTTCACCTTCGCGGTAATTGCCGTGTCAGTGATCGCGGTGCCCATGCTGTCGCTATGAGGCTGCGGCATTGGCGCATCGGTAGAGTCTGCGTACGCACTAGCACTGAGGCCGGCCGTCAGGCTGGCCACGATCAGGGCGCTGCGTAATGGGGACTTACGAAACGAATTGGTATTCATGGGATTTCTCCGCTGACCCTGGGGAGGGCTTGGTAATGAAATCAGGTGAACGAATGATCCGGCGGCAGCGGGGACTGCCCAAGCCCGCACCGGTTAAATCCGTCCCGTGAGCAGCAGGACGACGACGACGATGACAACCAAACCCAGCCCACTACTTGGGTAGTAGCCCCAGCTCCGGCTGTGCGGCCAACTCGGCAACGCGCCGATTAGGAACAACACCAAGACGATCAATAGAATAGTGCCGATCATGATGTGAACTCCTATGAGAAATCAGCTGTAGTGCAATCGCGGGAATGGATGCCGAATTCCCGGTGAAGCCGAACCCGCGTACCGGTCAATTTCATTGATTTGATTCTCATGCCTGAGGTACGGCCGGGTCCGTCTGGCAGCGCACACAGTTTGCGCGGGCGGTGACGCTGCGCTCCTGCACACACAAGCAAAGGTGCGGAGCCGCACCGAGCGCAGGTGGAATTTGGTATATCACTGGAATCGGCGGGATCGTGTCTACCGCCATCCTTGCGATGCCGGCACTCGATTCTTACCGAGGAGCTTATGAAGTTGTCCTCTCCACCGATGAAAAATCGCCTGCTGGCCTGCCTACCGGACGCGGACCACGAGCGCCTGTCCCACCACCTCGAAATGGTGCCGATGAAGCTTGGCCAGGTGGTGTATGAAGCCGGCGACAGCTTGCAATATGTCTACTTTCCCATCGACTGCATCGTCTCGCTGCTGTACGTGATGCGGGACGGTGATTCGGCTGAAACCGCGATGGTGGGAAACGAGGGTATCGTCGGCATCTCCGTGTTCATGGGTGGTGAAGCAACTACGGGCCGCGCGGTGGTGCAAAGCGACGGCCATGCCTTCCGGCTGCAGACAGCTTTTCTCATGCAGGAATTCAACCGCTCGGGTGCCTTGATGCACTTGCTGCTACGTTATACACAGGCCCTGCTTACGCAGACGACGCAGACGGCCGCCTGCAACAAGCATCATTCGATACCACAGCAGCTGTGCCGCTGGCTGTTGCTCGGCCTCGATCGGCTACCGGACAATAAGCTGATGATGACGCAGGGGCTGATCGCCAACATGTTGGGTGTGCGCCGCGAGGGTGTCACCGACGCGGCAGGTGCCCTGCAAGCGGTGGGGCTGATCAGTTACGAACACGGCACCATGACCGTGCTTGACCGGCCAAAGTTGGAGCAGGAAGCCTGCGAATGCTATTCAGTGGTCAAACGCGAATTCGACCGCTTATTGCCTTATGTGACGGCGAGCTGACGTTTTCGGATCAAATTGGCATCAAAATCGGATTCGTATTCACTTGGCGGAGGCGCCGTGAATCTTATTCAGTGGCCCGCCATGCTGGCGACGGTGATTGCCGCATGGCTCATTGCTGCGCAATCCAAACGTCGGCGCAAAGTTGGCTTTTGGTGCTTCCTGCTGAGCAACGCACTGTGGATCGCCTGGGGTTGGCACGACCATGCTTACGCGCTGATCGCCTTGCAACTTGCCCTTGCCGCGCTGAATATCCGCGGCGCCCGCAAGAACGAGCCTGCGTAACTCAAGTATGACGGGAACGTGCTGCGAATTCGCCTTCACGGCCACGACGGAACGTTCCACAATCCAGCTCTCGATGTCCAAGGTGAGAATGGTTGCTATACGGAGATGCCGGTGGCGAAGATCCTTTCAATATTCCTCCTCGTCACGTCATGGTCTATCAACGGACGGATTGACGATAAAACCTAGAGCATGTGAGTTGCTATCCGTCAACATCTGCGTCGAATGCGCCCCACCCTCGTAGAACGATTCGTGGTATTACGCGGTCGAATAACGTACAGCGCCAATAACCTGCGGCAAGGAAGATGCGTTAGGAGCGCGAGCCTTTCAACCCGGAAGGTCGAGGCTCCATTCGCGCGAGTTTTTCCTGCTGATTCAAAAAGGAATTGATCAATGCGTACTTCAGTCAGTGGAATCGACGACGCGGACGTGCAGGACTGCTGCGAGATATCGCTGCGAATTCGTTTGAGGTGCAACAAGCAAGCCATCAGGACTTCATACATACCCGGCCAATTGGAGTAATTCATGGCCCACATCGTTCCGGTCTGCCGGACAGCAAGTCGCCTTCACCATGGCAGGAATTGGGCTGCCGTATTTGACCGGGCAGCCGATCCGGCCGGTTTCCACCGTCATCTTGCAAAATTCAACCAGGATCGCGTTGCAGTTGGCAGGCCGTCGGCGGACTGGGCCAATGAGATCGACGAGGAGCACCAGGTGCGGCTCTACGAGGGTGCGTTCCTCGAAGCCTCGCGCCTGGAAGTTGCCCAGGACGCCGCCGCGGCACCGGCCGCGCCGTGGACTTCATCGCCTGGTTCGAGCGGCTGCGGGATGTCGGCTCAGGCCAGAACGACCCCCTCTTCGACTGGCTGGCGGCGCACGCCTCGGTGCAGCAGATGTCGTGGTTCCTTGGACAGGAAGCCGCGGGCGAAGCCGGCTTCGACGACCTGGTCGCTTACACCCAGATCAAGCTGCCCAGCCGCGCCAAGCTGGAACTGGCACGCAACTACTGGGACGAGATGGGGCGCGGCAAGCAGCGAGGCATGCATGGCCTGATGCTGTCCGACCTGATCGCCGATCTGGGCCTGACTCCCGGCATCGACACCACTGTATGGGAATCTCTGGCCTTGGCCAACACCATGCTGGGCCTGGCGATGAATCGGCGTTATGCCTATCAATCGCTCGGCGCGCTCGGCGCGCTCGGTGTGGTCGAACTGACTGCTACAGGTCGTGTCGCCAAGGTTGGCGCCGGCCTGCAACGCCTGGGATTCAACGCCCGTCAGAGAGCGTATTTCGATCTGCATGCCGCTATCGACCTGCGCCACTCGCGGGAGTGGAATGCCGAAGTGATCCAGCCGCTGGTGGCAGCCGATCCGCAATGTGCGCGCCACATCGCCGAAGGCGCCTTGATGCGGCTCGCCTGTGGCGCGCGCTGCTTCGCACGCTACCGCACCGAATTGTGGAGTGCTGCTCCGGTAGCAGCTGCACGCCGATGAATGCGGCAAACGAAGATGAAGCCTTGCTCGACCTGTTGTGGCTACTGGCCAGCCGGCAGTATAACTTCACCACGCCCACGCCGCTGACCCACAGTCGCGTGCTGGCGCGTGCGGACCGCCAGGTCGCCCACACACTGGCGGATATTCTCTGGCTGGAGCCTCCCGTTCACAGAGGCCGTCGCCGATGACGAGCTGTTGTCACTGATGCGCGCTGCGGAGGTGCTCAAGCCCGATAACGGCACGTATCGCAGCACGATCCGCGTATCGGCGCTGTACGACTACCCGTTCGCCCATTCCGCCTATCCGACGCTGGCCAGTGATGCGGTATTTTTTGGTCCCGACACCTATCGTTTCGCCAGTTTTCTGCGGGCCAATCTGGATTCGACGCCGCGCCAGTTCGCATTGGGCTGTGCCGATGTCGGTTGCGCACTCCGAACGGACGCTGTCCGGCAATGACTTTTAGAGGTCGACCGACGGCAGTTGGCACGCTCTGGCCGCTGGCGCAGTTTGCTCTGGCGGCGGGTGGAGCTTTGACCGGCCACCAGGGTCCATGCCCGATGTCCCCCGCAAGATGGGATGGCGAAACGCTTACGATCGTATGGGAAATGAGCGGCATTATGGCGGAGAGCACCAAAATGGAGAACTCCAAGGGCCTTGACTGACCAATTGGGGTAATAAATATAAAGAATCTGCTTGACCGCAGGGACATCGCATCCCTGCGGCTTCCGCCGCCAAGCAGAACAACAACCACGGTACGACAAAAGCGATAGAACGTTTAGCGATAGGGTGCCGAAAAGTCCGCCACCAAATGGCATTCCGATCACCTTCGCATGTATCCGTTCGCGGAGATGTTGGAGCGTCATAGCGCGACGGAATTGAACCACAATCGGATTCAGCGCTCGGTGCGCTTTCTACCATAAGAAACGCAGGTGCAATTTCTGTCGAGCACGAGCCGCTATGCGCGCTGGCGTACAGATCGAGGCGCCATTCGAAGTGTATCCCTATGGACCTCTGTTCGGCACCGCTGCCGCGGGCGCCCCTACCTTCAACATCGCCGTTGGAAAAACATGCCCTGACAGTGCTTGCCAAGGCAAAACATGCGCATGCAGATATCGCCGAGGCAACCATGACGCAGGCCTACTACAAAGCCGGAAACTTCGAGCCGGGCAAAAGCCTGGGCTACCTGATCAAGCGTTGCGGCACGCTGATGACGGGACTCGCGGCGGATGCGTTCGTGTCACAACCCTTGTCCTTCACGCAATGGACCGTGCTGATGAAGCTACGGCACTTCACGCACCTGTCGGCGACCGAGTTGGGCGAGAGCGTGGGGCACGACCTGGGTGCGCTGACACGGGTGGTGGACTCGCTGGAGCGCGCCGGCTTCGTCGAGCGCGAACGCGGCAGGCGCGACCGCCGTACGGTGGAGATTGCGCTGACGCCGGAAGGATTGCGGCAGGTAGAGGACAACACCCACCTGGTGGTGAGTCTGCTCAACAAGTTGCTGGAGCCGTTCTCGCGCAGTGAATTCGAAAGTCTGATCGCGCAGTTGCAGCGCCTGCTGGCGCGCTTGCAGGAATATTCGGATAGCCAGTTGACGCCGCATCCTGAGACCGTGCCTGGACCGGGCGTGCGAAAAATTGCGGGTGCCCGCGATAGCCTTGCTGCCGCGCCACGCGGCCCTCGCCGAAAATCCGCGCGTGCCGGGCCATGAGCGGCCTATGGCGATCGGCTTTTGTCGCGCCGGCCATTGCGGCGCTGCTGCCGCTGGCAGGCTGCAAGCTTGGCCCCGATTTCACGCGCCCCGAGGCGCCGGTCGCCGCTGGCTATTCACATTCGGTGCCGACCGGCGGCGAGTCGCAGAGCGTGCTCTACGGCGCCGCGGTCGCGGATGACTGGTACCAGTTGTTTCATTCGCAGGCGCTGAGCAGTCTGGTACGGCAGGCCCTGGCCAACAGTCCGGACCTGGATGCGGCGCGCCATGGCCTGGCGGCGGCGCAGTACGAACTGCAGGCGGTGTCCGGCACGGCGCTGCCGCAGATCAGCATGGGGGCGAATGTCAGCCGGACGCATATCAATGGCAGCTACCTGTACGCGCCGGACAGCAGCATGACCATCACTGCCAACCGCTATACCCTCGGTCCGACACTGGCCTACAACCTCGATATTTTCGGCGGCGTGCGCCGTTCCATCGAATCGCAGGCGGCGGCTACTGCCAGCGCGCGCGACCAGGCGCTCAATACCTATGTCACGCTGGTGGACCAGGTGGTCGTCACCGCGTTCGATTATGCCGCCACCTCGGCGCGGATCGAAACCATGCAGAAGCTGGTGGACGAGCTGCAGGATCAGCTCGATCTGACCCGGAAACTGGAGCAGGGGGGCAAGGTCACGCGCGTCGATACGCTGCAGGCGCAGACCCAGCTCGAAAACATCCGCGCCGAACTGCCGGGCCTGGAGCAGCAGCGCGACACCGACCACAACGCGCTGGCGAAACTCTGCGGCACCTCGCCGGACGAGATCGCGCTACCGGCACTGACGCTGAAGGACTTCACTTTGCCCGGGGAGCTGCCACTGTCGCTGCCGTCGGCGCTGGTACGGCAGCGTCCCGATATTCTGGCGGCCGAGGACAATCTGCACCAGGCCAGTGCCGAGATCGGTGTGGCGCAGGCGGCACGTTTGCCCGCGTTCAGCATTTCCGGCCAGTACGCACAGCAGGCAATCAAGCTCAATGAGCTGTTCACCCAGCCGGGGGGCATCTGGTCGGCAGCGCTGGATGTGACCATGCCGCTGTTCGACGGTGGCACGCTGGCGGCGCGCGCCGACGAGGCGAAGGAGCGCTACCGGCAGGCACAGGCCAGCTATCGCAATGCGGTAATCGGCGCCTTTGTTGATGTTGCCAACGCCCTGCAGGCCTTGCAGCACGATGCCGACGGCTATGCCGCGCGCAACCGCGCGCTTGAAGCCGCCGAGGAGGCCCGTGAGCTGGCGCTGATGCAGTTCCGCGCCGGCAAGCTCAACGCCTTGCAGGTGCTCAGCGTGGAGCAGCAATACCAGAATGCGGCGCTGACCCAGGTGCAGGCCGAGGCGCAGCGCTTTACCGACACCGCAACGCTGTTCGGTGCCATCGGCGGCGGCTGGTGGAACGCACCGCGCGATCCGACCGCACCGGCGGTGGCCGATGCCGCGAATACCACCGCCGCGCCCGCCGGCGCGGCCAATGTTCCCTGAGTACCTCCAATGAGCGAGCCACCCCCAGCGCAGTCACCGCAGGCACAAGCGCCGTCATCGCAACCGCCGCCACCGACACAAAAGCCCCCGCAACCGAAGCCGCCGGAAAAGCCGGTGCCGGCGTGGCGCAAGCATCTGCCGATGATCCTGATGGCCGTGGTTCTGGTCGGTGGCCTGGGCTTTGCGATCTACTACTTCCTGGACGGCAGGAACCACACTGGCACCGACGATGCCTACGTCAATGGCGACCTGGTGCGCCTGACGCCGCAGGTCGGCGGCACGGTCATCGCCATCAACACCGACGAAAGTCAGTATGTGCAGCAGGGACAGTTGCTGGTGCAGCTCGACCCGCGCGACAACGAAGTGGCGTTGGCGCAGGCCGAGGCGAACCTGGCGCAGAGCGTGCGTGACGCGGCGCAACTATTCGCCGAGGGTAACCGCGACGCCGCCACGGTGACGGCGCAGCAGACGCAACTCCGCCAGGCCAGCCAGGATCTGGCGCGCGATCGCTTGCTGGTCGCCGCGCATGGTGTGTCCGATGAGGATATTCAGCATGACGAGAACGCGGTGCACAATGCCCGTGCAGGGGTGAAGCAGGCGCAGGCGGCGCTCGCCGCCACCCGCGCGGAAACCGTGGACACCACGCCGGAGACGCATCCGCGGGTGCGGCAGGCCGAAGCCAACCTGCGCTCGGCGTGGCTGGCGGCGGCGCGGGTGCGCGTGGTGGCGCCGGTATCGGGCTTCGTGGTGCGGCGCGTGGTGCAACTCGGTCAGCAGGTGACTCCGGCGACCGAGATGCTGGCCATCGTGCCGGCTGAGTCGATGTGGATCGACGCCAACTTCAAGGAAAGCCAGCTTGGCGGACTGCGCATCGGTCAGCCGGTGCAGGTGACGGCGGACATGTATGGCTCGCAGGTGAAATATCACGGCAAGGTGCAGGGACTCACGCCGGGCACGGGTAGCGCGCTGGCGGTGTTGCCGGCGGAAAACGCCTCGGGCAACTGGATCAAGATCGTGCAGCGGCTGCCGGTGCGTATCGGCCTCGATCCGCAGGAGCTGGCGCAGCATCCGCTGTTCGTCGGTCTTTCCACCAATGTAGACGTCTACGTGCATGACCAGGGCGGCCTGGCGGTGTCGAAGCAGCCGGTCTGGCACGCAGTGCTCAACACCGATGTCTACGCCGGGCAGGATGCGGGTGCCGACGCGGAGATTGCGCGAATCGTCAACCAGAATCTTGGTCGCGGCGACGAAATATTGCTGTCACCGCAGGCCCGGGGCCTGCCGTGAGTGCAGCGGTGGCACGGGCCGCACCGACGGTCAATCACTGGTTCATCGCGCCGGTGGTGGCGATGGCAGCGTTCATGGAAGTAATGGATATTTCCATCGCCAATGTGGCGCTGCCGCATATCGCCGGCGATCTTTCGTCGAGCCAGAACGAGTCCACCTGGGTGCTGACCAGCTACCTGGTGACCAACGCGGTGGTGATGCCGATCTCCGGCTGGCTGTCCAACACCTTCGGCCGCAAGCGTGTCTTCATGTTCTGCATCGCCGGCTTCACCCTCAGCTCGTTCCTATGCGGCCTGGCACCCAATCTGGCCACGCTGATCCTGTTGCGTGCCGTCCAGGGCGCCACCGGCGGCGGGCTGCAGCCTGCCGGCCAGGCGATCCTGTCCGACAGCTTCCCGCCGGAAAAGCGCGGCATGGCTACCGCCATTTACGGCGTCGCCACAGTATTCGGCCCCACCATCGGCCCCACGCTGGGCGGTTGGATCACCGACAGTTACGACTGGCGCTGGATTTTTCTGATCAACGTGCCGGTAGGTGTCATGCTGCTGTTCCTGGTCAATTCGCTGATCCAGGAGAAGGACACCAGCAGCCGCGCCACCGGCAAGAAGATCACCTTCGACTGGCGCGGCTTCGGCTTCATCGCGCTGAGCCTGGGCTCGCTGCAGATCCTGATGGACCGCGGCGAGCAGGACGACTGGTTCGCCTCCGGCATGATTACCGCGCTGGCGCTGATTGCCGCCGTCGCCTTCGTGCTGCTGCTGTGGTGGGAGCTGCGCCAGGCCGATCCGATCGTGGATCTGCGCCTGCTGCGCGATCGCGACTTCGCCGTTTCGTTCATCCTGATGCTGATGCTCGGCTTCATGCTGTTCGGCAGCACCTTCCTCATTCCGGCCTACGTGCAGAGCCTGATGGGCTATCGCGCGGTGGACGCCGGCATGGTGCTCACTCCCGGGGGCTTCGCCACCATCGCGCTGATGCCGTTGGTAGGGATGGCCATGAACAAGGTGGATCTGCGCATCATGGTTGCCGTCGGCCTGGTTATCGGCGGATTGAGCCTGCTATGGATGACGGACTTCTATCTGGGCGTATCCTTCGAGCACATCATGTGGACGCGCGTGGCGCAAGCCTCGTCGCTTGCCTTCCTGTTCATTCCCATCAACGCGATGGCATTCCGCAGCATCCCCCCCGACAAGACCAATAATGCCTCGGCACTGATCAATCTGGCACGCAATTTCGGCGGCAGCATCGGCATTTCCTTCATGTCGACCGTGCTGACACGACGCGAGCAATTCCATCAGAGTCGCATCATGGAGCATTTTCAGTCCCTGAACCCTGCCTATCCCCATTTCGCCCAGCAGCTCGGCGGCGCCATTGGCGTCGCCACAAACTCGCCCGCCATCCAGGCGAGTATTTACCAGGGGGCCGTGCAGCAGGCGACCTTGCTGGCCTATCTCGACGACTTCAAGATCCTGGGCTTGGTGTTCTTCGGCCTCCTGCCGTTCCTGTTGCTAGTAAGACCCGGCAAAGGCGGCGGCAAGCCGGAGGTGGAACACTAGGGAGGACGGCTGGTTGACGCATCAACGTTAACTGACTCGTCGCCGGTATGAGCCATGCGGATCCGGCTCAGCTCATACCGAAGGCCCGTGCCGATTGTGCCCAAGCCGGCCAAGCAGATAACGCGGCACCTGCAACGAGCAAGGCGCGCCGGTTGATCGCGACAGGGCTCAAGACATTTCCTCCCTTGCTCAGTCGTCCGCCTTCCGACATCCCTATTCCGGGTTGCGGTGCTCGCCAGCCGGCACTTCGTGGGGCACGTTCCACCCGAAATAGACTTCGATTTCGGCGATCTTCCCAGCTCGCACGGTGAGGATCTCGGTGTTGCGGAAGCGTGTCTGCTTGCCCTGGCCCTCATAGGTGACGAAAACCTGCTCGCCGTGTTCCACCATGTGGACGATCTCGAAGCTTTTGGTGTTCGCGCTGCTAGGCCAGCAGAGTGCGAAATAGCTGTCGCGATCGATCGCGTTGTCGAGCGGGCTGGTGAAGCGGAAATCGTAGGCCAGCAGGCGTTCGGCGGCGCCGAGATCCTTGGCGACATAGGCGTCATAGATCGCCTTAGCGGTATCGGTGGCGCCGCTCACTTCGCATCCTCCGCATAATCGAGTCCGGCTAGCGTGGTTGGGGCAAGGATTTGTTCGGTCATGACGATTTCCTCTCGGCAGAAGTCACGTCAGCTTGTCGGAGCAGGCTTGCACACGTCAGCTCATATCGAAGGCCCGCGCCGACCACGGTAACCATTCAAGAGATAAGCAATGACGATGATGGCAAGAATCAGCCCGATTGGACCGATTCCCCACCCGGCACCCAAGCCCCAGTAGATCCCGCCGCCACCGCCAAACAGCAGCAACAGCACGATTAATACGATTAACAGGTCCATTTTCCTTCTCCTTCGTGTGCGAGGAAAGCGCCATCCAGCCGGCGAACCGATCCTTCGGCAGGGCTAATTTCCCTTCTTGGCCTCTTCCTTGGCGTCGCCGTAACCCTTTTGGATTTTGCCGGCGGCGTTTTGAATCTTGCCTTTGTTCTCCAGGGTCTTGTCCTCGAGGATCTTGCCAGTTGTTTCCTTAACCTGGCCCTTCACTTCCTTGACGTCGCCTTTTACCTGATCTCTGTTCATTGGGATGCTCCAAAGCTGCGCTTGTGTGTAAGCGCTGCAGGGAATGCCAGCGACTGTCTTGGAAGAATGAAATCATGGCGCTTCAGGGTCTGTGCGGAGCCCCGCATAGCGGTTGAGCTACCGTGGTTGATCAACAACCATTTGATCGCGACGTAGGGACTGATTGATCATCATATTCCCGGGCGCCAAGTGTGAGCAGCCTGCAAGAAGTCCACGGGCTTGGCATTTCTCTGCGCTCTGTTCACTACCGTACAGAGTAAACATGGCGTTTTTTGGTATCCTGCAGCGAATCGGGAATTTATGTTCCGTCGCTTCCCCGCGTACGGGGTCTGCTATGTCCATTACACCCGTCCCCCAATAAAACCACCTACTCGCGGCGCTACCCGCTGAAGTACAGAATCGTCTGCGGGCATATCTGGAGCTGGTGTCGATGTCTCTGGGCAAGGTCCTGTATGAATTTGGGGATACGCTGCATCACGTGCATTTTCCGACTGACTCCATCGTGTCGCTGCTCTACGTCATGGAAAATAGCGCGTCGGGGGAAACCTCGATGGTGGGCAACGAGGGCCTGGTCGGCGTCGATATCACCGCGACGAAGGAATTGGAATCCTAGCTCCGAAAGGATTCGAATCCGTGAAAGCTAGCGGCGCGATTTCAGCAATCCGCTGTACAGCCTGTCGTATTCGCCGGCCGACTGCAGCCATGAGAAGTCGCACGCCATCGCCGCCTGGCGCAATCGGTCGCGCGTCGCCGCATCAGCCATCAGTTCCAGACCTCGCCGCACGCCGTACAGCAGTCCGCCGGCGTCCGCGTCCCGGAAATGCACGCCCGTGGCAAGGCCGGCGGCAAGCGAACCCGCGTCGGCATCGACCACCGTGTCGATGAGGCCGCCGGTATGGCGCACTACCGGCACAGTGCCGTAGCGCTGTGCGTACATCTGGTTCAGGCCGCAGGGCTCGAAGCGGGACGGGATGAGCAGCAAATCGGCGGCCGCGAAAATCCTATGTGCCAGGACTTCGTCATGAACCAGGCGGACAGCAAGCTGCTCGGTAGTGGTGGATCGCGCAAAATCGGCGAAAGCCCGATGCAGGCTCTGATCGCCAGTGGCGAGTATCACGTATTGCGCATCCAGCCGCAGCAATTCCTCGCGGGCCGCCAGAATCAGATCGGCGCCTTTTTGATCGGCCAGACGGCCGATAAAGGCGACCATGGGCTTGGAGGTCACAGCCAATCCAAGTTCCTGCTGCAAGGCGGTCTTGTTCGCGCCCTTGCCGACATTCACGTTGCCCGCTGTATAGTGCGCGGCAATGAACGGATCCGTCTGCGGATCCCAGATCTCGGTATCGATGCCGTTCTGGATGCCGCTCAGGTCGGCGGCGCGTTCTCTCAGGTTCCCGTCCAGGCCGCAACCATACTCCGGCGTCTGGATCTCTCGCGAATAACCCCGGCTGACCGTGGTAATGGCGTCGCTGAAGTGGATGCCCGCTTTCAGAAAAGAGCATTGCCCCCAGAATTCCATGGCGTCCGGCGTCCACCAGCGTTCCGGAAACCCGAGATGCTGAAAAGTCTTCCGATCGAAAAGACCCTGGTAGGCGAGATTGTGGATAGTCAGCAGCGTGCCGGGCCGCTGCGGCTGCAGGCTGAGCCACGCCGCCACTGGCGCAGCCTGCCAGTCATGAAGATGAACCAACACCGGAGAGAAAGCCGCACCTCGGTGCATGGCGAAACGGGAGACAGCTTCGGCAAAACAAGCGAAACGCAGGGCATTGTCGGGATGCTCCCTGCCCTCCGCATCACGGTAAGGATCACCTGAGCGATCGTACAGTTCCGGACATTCGAACAGATACACCGGCAGACGCTGCTCGGGACTATCCACGCTATTCAACATTCCTTCGATGACGCTGAACCCGAAGCCCCGCAGATCGAACGCGACCACGGTACGTGCGAACTCCAGCCGGCCGGCCAGGCCACGGTAGGCGGGCAAGGCAACGCGGGCGTCGATGCCGATGCGTCTTTGCGCAAGGGGCAGAGACCCTACTACATCGGCAAGTCCCCCCGTTTTGATCAGGGGAAAGCACTCGGCGGCCACGTGAAGGATCTTCATTGATGTACCGGTCAGTCCCGTGGTTGAATTTTCCTTGTATTGCATGGTCATATCGATATTAAGCAGCTTGCATCGTTGTATCATCCCAGGTCACGGAACAGGCATGGGCGCAGGCAGCTCGCTCGATTGTGCTCAAAACTAAGGATGGGTCCGATGACCGGCGCAAGAGACGCCCGTTTTGTCAGTCGTCTGACGCGCGACACCCTGGCGCTGGTAATGGCCGGAGGCCGGGGCACCCGCCTGATGCAGCTTACGGCCACGCGAGCAAAACCGGCCGTGCCCTTCGGCGGAAAATTCAGAATCATCGATTTCACCCTGTCCAACTGCATCAATAGCGGCATCCGGCGCATCGGCGTCTTGATGCAGTACAAGAGCCATCCGCTGATCAGACACTTGCAGATGGGCTGGGGTTTCCTCCGCGGCGAATTCGGCGAATTCGTCGAGCTGCTGCCGGCGGAGCAGCGCTCCGAAAATCCCTCCTGGTATGCCGGCACGGCGGACGCGGTGTTCCAGAACATCGACTTCATCAAGCTGCATCAGCCGGCTCAGGTGCTGATCCTGGCCGGAGATCACATTTACAAGATGGATTATGGCCGCATGCTCGCCCACCATGCGCGCTGTGGCGCGAAAATCACCGTCGGCTGTCTCGAAGTGCCGCTGGACGAGGCCTCCAGCTTCGGCGTGATGGAGGTGGACAAGGACAGCCGCGTGGTGGGTTTCGAGGAGAAACCGGAGCAGCCCAAGGCCATGCCCGGCAAGCCAGACACCGTCCTGGCCAGCATGGGCATCTATGTGTTCGACGCGCTGTTCCTGCTCGAGTGGCTGTCGCGTGACGCCGGGATCAGCGAGTCCAGTCACGATTTCGGCAAGGACATCATTCCGGCGGTGATCCGCGAGAACGTGGTGTATGCCTTCCCGTTCAACGACCTGTACGAGCCGCACAAGCAAGGCTACTGGCGCGACGTCGGCACCGTCGATGCATACTGGAAGGGCAATCTCGAGTTGATCGAGGTGGTGCCGGAGCTGAACCTCTACGACAACGACTGGCCGATCTGGACGCACCAGGAGCAGCTGCCGCCGGCGAAATTCGTGTTCGACGATCCCGGTCGCCGCGGTAGCGCCTGCGACTCGCTGGTCAGCGGCGGCTGCATCGTCTCCGGCGCCACGGTGCAGGGCAGCATCCTGTTCTCCGGTGCCCGCGTAGCCGAAGGCAGCACCGTCAACGATTCACTTCTGTTGCCCGGTGTTTCCATCGGCCGCAACTGCCGCATCCGCAAAGCGGTGATCGATGAAGGCTGTGTCATTCCGGACAACACCGTGATCGGCGGCAATCTGGACGAGGACCGGAAGCACTTCCACGTCAGTCCGGGCGGCGTCACGCTGGTTACGCCGGAGATGCTGCTGGATCGTTGAGGCGGCCGATCGAACGGCGGCCCGAATTTGCTGTCAGTTACAGGAGACGGACCGATCACCACCAGGGTCAAGCGACGGTGCAACGAACGCAAAAACTCGGGAGTCGCATGGTGTCAAGGAATGGTATGCCGCAGGCTGACACAATCGCGGACTCTGCCGCCCGCGCGGATCGCCCCAACGTGCGGGCAGCGATCGCGGCGCCTCGCATTGTCATAACCGCTGTTTCACCGCTGATTGAGAACGGAAGGTTTCCTTCTTGCGCGGTGATCGGACAACGGATCGAGATCGAAGCCGACATCTTCCTGGACGGCCATGACAAGATTGCGGCGCGGGTGCTGGTGCTCTATGCCGGTGCGGAACCGCAGGCCTTGCCAATGCAGGCACTGGGCAATGATCGCTGGCGCGCACACTACGAGCCTGCGCAGCCCGGTCGTTACCATCTGCAGATCGAGGCCTGGCTCGACCAGTGGGGCAGTTTCCGCAGCACACTCAACAAGAAATACGCGGCACGTCAGCCCATCGAGCAGGAACTGGTGGAAGGCCGCCAGCTGATCGAGGCGGCGCGCAGACGTGCGGTCGGTCCTGATCTGCAGCCTTTGCAGGCGCTCGCGGCAGGCCTGGACAATCCGGACGAATCGCTGCAACTCGGCTTGCTGCTGAGCGAGACAAGCGCGGCGGTGATGGCGCGTGTCGATCCGCACGGCTTCGAGACACGGTGTGAAGTCGTACTGCGGATCGAGGTGGAACGCAAGGCCGCCGCTTTCGGCGCGTGGTACGAGTTTTTCCCACGCTCGCAGGCCCAGGGCGAGCAGGGGCATGGGACGTTCGACGACGTTATCGCCCGCCTGCCGTTTATCCAGGCCATGGGCTTCGACGTGTTGTACCTGCCGCCGATCCATCCTATCGGCACGACGCAGCGCAAGGGCCCCAACAACAGCCTGCAGGCCGGTCCGCACGATCCCGGCAGCCCGTATGCGATCGGCGGCGCCGAGGGCGGGCATGATGCGGTGCACCCAGAACTGGGCGGCATCGAGGGCTTCCGCCGCCTGCGCGCGGCAGCAGCCGAACACGGCATGGAGCTGGCGCTGGATTTCGCGGTGCAGTGCTCGCCCGACCACCCCTGGCTGACGCAGCATCCGGAGTGGTTCTCCTGGCGGCCGGACGGATCGATCCAGCATGCCGAGAATCCGCCCAAGACCTACGAGGACATTGTCAACGTCGATTTCTACGCCACCGGGTCCCTGCCCTCGCTGTGGCTGGCGCTGCGCGATATGGTGCTTGGCTGGATCAGCGAGGGGGTCAGGCTGTTTCGAGTCGACAATCCCCACACCAAGCCCCTGCCTTTCTGGGAATGGCTGATCGCGGATATCCGCGCGGATCATCCGGAGGTCATTTTCCTGGCGGAGGCGTTTACCCGGCCGGCGATGATGTATCGCCTGGCCAAGATCGGCTTTGCGCAGAGCTACACCTATTTCACCTGGCGCAACACCAAGCCGGAGCTGACCGAATACCTGACCGAGCTGACGCAGGACGAACCCCGTCATTTTTTTCGGCCGCACTTCTTCGTCAACACGCCGGACATCAACCCCTGGTTCCTGCAGGACTCCGGCCGCGGCGGCTTTCTGATCCGCGCTGCACTGGCGGCCACGCTCTCCGGCCTGTGGGGTCTGTACAGCGGTTTCGAGCTGTGCGAGGCGGCGGCGCTGCCGGGAAAAGAGGAATATCTGGATTCGGAAAAATACCAGATCAGGCAGCGCGACTGGCAAGCGCCGGGCAACATCATTCGCGAGATCTCCAGGCTCAACCACATTCGCCGCGACAACCCCGCCCTGCACACGCATTTGGGGCTCAAGTTCCACAAAGCCTTGAATGACCAGGTCCTGTTCTACGGCAAGGCCACACCGGATCTGGACAACTTCATCCTGGTGGCGATCAGTCTCGATCCCCATCATGCGCAGGAAGCGCAACTCGAAGTGCCGTTGTGGGAACTCGGCCTCGGTGACCATGACACCCTGGAGGTCGAGGAACTGATGACGGGTACTCTGTTGCGTTGGCAGGGCAAGCTGCAGCACTGGTACTTCGATCCGGGCCGCCTGCCCTTCGCCATATGGTGTGTGCGCAAGCCGGGAGTCGCCACATGACCGGTCCGCGCGGAAAGGCATCCAAGATCAAATTCATCAATGACCCGCTCTGGTACAAGGATGCGGTGGTCTACCAGTTGCATCTGAAGTCGTTTTACGACGCCAACGGTGACGGCGTCGGCGACTTCGCCGGCCTGATCCAGAAACTGGACTACATCGCCGGCCTCGGCGTGAACACCATCTGGCTGCTGCCCTTCTATCCCTCGCCGCGGCGCGACGACGGCTACGACATCGCCGAGTACCGCGATGTGCATCCGGATTACGGTAAGCTGTCCGATGCACGCAAGTTCATCGCCGAGGCGCACGGCCGTGGGCTGCGCGTCATCACCGAACTGGTCATCAACCACACCTCTGACCAGCATCCCTGGTTCCAGCGTGCGCGAAAGGCCAAGCCCGGCTCAAACGCTCACAATTTCTATGTGTGGTCGGACAACGAGGGCAAGTACGCCGGTACTCGTATCATTTTCCTCGATACCGAAAAATCCAACTGGACCTGGGACCCGGTGGCGAACGCCTACTACTGGCACCGCTTCTATTCGCACCAGCCGGACCTGAATTTCGACAACCCGCAGGTGATGAAAGCGGTGCTGTCGGTGATGCGCTTCTGGCTCGACCTCGGAGTGGACGGCCTGCGGCTTGACGCTGTGCCCTACCTGGTGGAGCGCGAGGGCACCAACAACGAGAACCTGCCGGAAACGCACCTGATCCTGAAGCGCATCCGCGCCGAGATCGATGCGCACTATCCCGACCGCATGCTGCTGGCCGAGGCCAATCAATGGCCGGAGGACACGCAGGAGTATTTCGGCCAGGGCGACGAGTGCCACATGGCCTTCCATTTTCCGCTGATGCCGCGCATGTACATGGCGCTGGCGCAGGAAGACCGCTTCCCCATCACCGATATTTTGCGGCAGACGCCGGATATCCCCGCCAACTGTCAGTGGGCAATTTTCCTGCGCAACCACGACGAGCTGACGCTGGAGATGGTGACCGACAAGGAGCGCGACTATCTGTGGGACCGCTATGCCGCGGACCGGCGGGCGCGCATCAATCTCGGCATCCGTCGCCGCCTGGCACCGCTGATGGAGCGCGACCGCCGGCGGGTGGAGCTGCTCAATTCCCTGCTGCTGTCGATGCCGGG
>FTIF01000723.1_pt1 | contig 18936 bp, 21 predicted proteins | sample 1658001 | NCBI WGS metagenome assembly FTIF01 (sample SAMEA3914789, study PRJEB12502) | metagenome | biome: forest; material: soil | place: Canada | collected 2011-07-03 | depth 0.3 m | reverse complement strand
GCACGGCGAGCGTGCAGCCGGTGGCGTTCGCCGCGGGCGCGCCGCCGCAGGCCAAGCTGGTGCAGGTTTCGAATGCCGTCGGGGGCGAGGAGCCGATTGAAACCCGCTGGTCGCAGCTCGATGCCGATACCGCGCGTCAGCTCAACGAATACATGATGGAACACAGCAATATGCGCGCCGAGCAGGGTGTAGGTGGCGCGCTCAGCTATCCCCGCATGATGGTGCGCACAGCGGAATATCGTACGGGCGAGCAGCACTGATGAGGTCCCGGCTGTTCCGAGCAGGCGCAACCGCGGCCTGGGCCGCCGCCGTGTTTTCGGCCCAGGCGGCCGACCCCTCGGATACCCTGGTGCGCGCCGCCGATTCGGCCCGCAACATTACCTACCAGGGCGTCATCCTGTACCGGGGCGACGAGCAGTTCGATGTGCTCAAGGTGCAGCACCGCTTCAAGGCCGGCAGCGAGCGCGAACACCTAGTGGCGCTGACCGGTGAGCCGCGCCAGTTGCTGCGCATCGACAATCGCCTGATCTGCATCCTGCCGAAAGACCATATGGTCAGCATCGACCGCCCGGCGGGCATGAAGAACTTCCTGGCCCAGCTGAAGCCCGAGCGGCTGCGCCAGCTGGCGCAGTGGTATGAATTCCGCGACCAGGGCACCGGCCGCATCGCCGGGCGCGACTGCACCGGTGTGGCGGTGATCCCGCGTGACCAGTTCCGTTACGGTTACGAGATCTGGGCCGACAAGGAAACCGGCCTGCCCCTCAAGGTCAGCATGATGGGTCAGCGCGGCGAAGTGCTGGAGCAGGTGATGTTTACCGAGGTTTCGTTCCCGGCTTCGATCGAGGACGAGGCTTTCGAGCAACCGCAGGTCGATACCTCCAAGTTCCGCACCATCGCCGGCAATCTGCCGTCGCTGGATGCAACCCCGTCGAACACGGATGCAGACGACCGGCCACAGGTGTCGTTCGAGAAACTGCCGCCGGGCTACCGCGTGGTGGCGCGGGAGCAGCGCCCGCTGCCGGAAGGCCAGGAAGGCAAGGTCGAGCAGCTGATGCTGTCGGATGGCCTGTCGGCGGTGTCGGTGTTCAGCGCCATCGAGCAGCACTCCCCGGAGAAGGCGTTCCGCGGTGTTTCCCGGGTGGGGCCGATGGAGGCCTACGGCCGCATGGTGGGGTCGTATCACATCACCATCGTTGGCGAAGTGCCGTCGCAGGCGATCCGCATGATCGGCGACGGCGTGCGCCCGGTATTCCCCATCGAGGTTCCGCCACCGGCCGCCAACGACGGCGGGGCAACGGCACCGCAGTAGGGCAGCGGCACTTGCCGCCGTAGTGCGGCCGTGTTCAACTGCTGCCCCCGCAGCCGGAAGGAAGCCGGCCTGTGGGTGAACTGCCGTTTATCACCGATCGCCCCCCAATCGCCCCAATTTCCATCGGAGTCACGACCCATGCGCCTCGCAGCTACTGTCCTGCGGATCGGCTCGATCTGCACGCTCACGCTGTTGGCGTCTTGCTCCCATCCGGCCAGTTCGCTGCCGGACTTTGCCGATCTGGTGGAGCAGGTCAGCCCCTCGGTGGTCAATATCAGCGCCGTTTCGGCCGCCCCGCCCGGCGATGAGCCGGGCGCCGACGAGGCCCAGGCCCAAGGCCAGGTGCCGGAATGGCTGAAGAAGTTCCTCGACAAGCATGGCAAGGACGGAAAAAACGCTACGCCCGGCGACCAGGGCAGCGGCAGTTCCAGCTCGGGCGGCGACAGCCAGGACGACGGTTCCGGCGATGATCTGGGGCCCGGCAACGAGCAGTCGCTCGGTTCCGGCTTCATCCTGTCCGAAGACGGTTACATCCTCACCAATCAGCATGTGGTGAGCGACGCCAAGGAAGTCACGGTGCGCCTGTCGGATCACCGCGAGCTGCCGGCGCAGGTGGTCGGCAGCGACGAGCGTGCCGATATCGCCCTGCTCAAGATCGACGCCAAGGGGCTGACCGCGGTCAAGCTGGCCGACATGCGCAAGACCCGCGTCGGCGAATGGGTGCTGGCCATCGGCTCGCCGTTCAGCTTCGACTATACGGTGACCGCCGGCATCATCTCCGCCAAGGGGCGCAACCTCGACACCGAGCAGTACGTGCCCTTCATCCAGACCGACGCCGCCATCAATCCCGGTAATTCGGGCGGTCCCCTGTTCAACCTCAAGGGGGAAGTGGTCGGCGTCAATTCCCAGATCTACAGCCAGACCGGCGGTTTCATGGGGGTGGCCTTCGCCATCCCCATCGACATCGCTTCCAAGGTGGCGCGTGAGTTGAAGGAGCACGGCAAGGTCACGCGCGGCTGGCTCGGCGTGGTGGTGCAGGAAGTGGATCGCAACCTGGCCAAGTCCTTCAATCTGCCCAAGCCGGAAGGCGCCCTGGTGGCCAAGGTGCTGCCGGACAGCCCGGCGCTGCAGGCCGGGCTCAAGGCCGGCGACGTGCTGCTGAAATACAACGGCGGCGATCTGACCACTTCCAAATCGCTGCCGCCCCTGGTGGGCGACAGCACCCCGGGCGATACCGTCACCCTGGAATTGCTGCGCGACGGCCGCAGCATCACCGTCAAGGTCGAAGTGGGCACCCTCGATACGCAGGACCAGCCCGACGCCGACAGCAGTTCCCCGGCGCCGCACAAGCCCAAAGCGCCCGGCCAGTCTCCGGGCCAGCAGGGCGCCGACCAGGGGCCGCCGCTGGGCCTGACGGTGCAGGATTTGAGCACGGACGAGCGCAGCAAGGCCAAGGTCGTCACCGGCGGCGTGCGCATCAGCACGGTCGGCGCCGGCCCCGGCCGGGAAGCGGGCCTGCAGGGCGGTGACGTGGTCCTGTCCATCGCCGGGCAGGAAGTGGACAGCGTGGCCCGTTATGGCGAGGTGGTCGGGCGGCTGACGCCGGGCCAGACCGTGCCGATGCTGGTGCAGCGCCAGGGCTCGCCGCTGTTCCTGGCGATCCAGGTGCCACCGAAGAGCTGATTTCGCGTCGTCGTGCTGCTCCTGACCCGTCCGCAATGCGGCCTATGCGAGGAATTCCTCGAAGAACTGGCGCATGAGTTCCCGCAGCTTGCCGCCAGGGTGAGGACCGCCGACGTCGACGACCGGCAGGACTGGCAGGCGCTCTACGGACGCCGCATTCCGGTGCTGCTGGGGGAGGACGGCGCCGTCTGGGCCGAGGGCGTGATGGACGCTGCCGCCATCGCGCAACGGCTGGCTGCCGGCCTGGACACCCCGGTTTAAGCGTCCAAACCGGTATACTTCGCCGCTATTTCGCTGCCAATCCCCCCTTCTCGTTGAATGTCCCGCTGAATGAAACAGGCGCACATCCGCAATTTCTGCATCATCGCGCATATCGACCATGGCAAATCGACCCTGGCCGACCGCTTCATCCAGCTTTGCGGCGGTCTGGAAGCGCGCGAGATGACCGAGCAGGTGCTCGACAACAACCCGATCGAGCGCGAGCGCGGCATCACCATCAAGGCGCAGGCGGTGTCGCTGAATTACACGGCGCGCGACGGCAAGATCTACCAGCTCAACCTGATCGATACGCCGGGGCACGTCGATTTCTCCTATGAAGTGAGCCGCTCGCTTGCCGCCTGCGAGGGCGCGCTGCTGGTGGTGGACGCCTCGCAGGGCGTGGAAGCGCAGTCCGTGGCCAACTGCTACACCGCGCTGGAGCAGGGCCTGGAAGTGCTGACGGTGCTGAACAAGGTCGACCTGCAGAACGCCGAGCCGGACCGGGTGGCGCAGGAGGTCGAGGACATCATCGGCGTCGAGGCCACCGATGCCTTGCGCATCTCGGCCAAGACCGGCCTCAACGTGCCGGAGGTGCTGGAGGCGGTGGTCAACAAGCTGCCGCCGCCGGAAGGCAATCCGGACGCGCCGCTTCAGGCGCTGATCGTCGATTCCTGGTTCGACAACTACCTAGGGGTGGTGTCGCTGATCCGGGTGGTCAACGGCCGCATCCAGAAGGGCCAGAAAGTACGCGTGCTGTCCACCGGCAAGGATCATGAGGTCACCATCCTCGGCGTGCATTCGCCCAAGCGGGTGGTGAAAAACGCGCTGGAAACCGGCGAAGTCGGCTTCCTGGTGGCCGGCATCAAGGACATCGACGGCGCCCCGGTCGGCGATACGCTGAGCGAAGGTGGCCGTTACTCGGTGGAACAGCTGCCGGGCTTCCGCCGGGTGCAGCCGCGGGTGTTCGCCGGCATGTTCCCGGTCGACGCCGACGAGTTCGAGGATTTCCGCGAGTCGCTGAAGAAGCTGCGCCTGAACGATTCGGCGCTGCAGTTCGAGCCGGAAAACTCCACCGCCCTGGGTTTCGGTTTCCGTATCGGCTTCCTCGGCATGCTGCACATGGAGATCGTGCAGGAGCGCCTGGAGCGCGAATACAACCTCAACCTGATCACCACGGCGCCTTCGGTGGTTTACGAGCTGGCCATGGTCGGCGGCGAGGTGAAGAAGATCGAGAATCCCTCGGATCTGCCGGACACCACGGAAGTCGACGAGATCCGCGAGCCGATCATCCTGGCCCGCATCCTGATGCCGCAGACCTATGTCGGCCCGGTGATGCAGCTGTGCATGGAAAAGCGCGGCGTGCAGAAGAACCTGAAATACCACGGCAACCAGGTGCAGCTGGAAGTGGAGATGCCCCTGGCCGAGGTGGTGCTGGATTTCTTCGACCGGCTGAAATCGGTATCGCGCGGCTTTGCCAGCTTTGAATATGAATTCGTGCGGTTCCAGGCGGCCGACCTGGTCAAGCTCGACGTGCTGGTCAACGGCGACAAGGTCGACGCCCTCGCCAGCATCATCCATCGCGACAACAGCTTTGCCCGCGGCCGCGACCTGACCGAGCGCATGCAGGAAGTGATACACCGCCAGATGTTCGACGTCGCCATCCAGGCGGCGATCGGGGCGAAGATCATCGCCCGCACCACGGTCAAGGCGCTGCGCAAGGACGTCACGGCCAAGTGTTACGGCGGCGACATCTCGCGCAAGCGCAAGTTGCTGGAGAAGCAGAAAGAAGGCAAGAAGCGCATGAAGCAGGTCGGCGCCGTGGAGATCCCGCAGGAAGCGTTCCTGGCGGTGCTCGGCGTGGAACGCAAGAAAAACTGAAGAGAAAGCACAACCATGAGTTTTGTCGAAGGATTCAACCTCGTTCTCACCATCCTCACCTTCGTCACCGGCCTGGTCTGGCTGCTCGACAAGCTGTGGCTGGCGAGGAGCCGTCAGGCCCTGGCCACGCCGGAAAACGAAGCCCGGCCGGGCGCCATCGTCGATTTCTGCATCAGCCTGTTTCCGGTGATTCTGGCGGTATTCGTGCTGCGCTCCTTCGTGGTGGAGCCGTTCCGCATCCCGTCCGGATCGATGAACCCGACCCTGTACAACGGCGATTTCATCCTGGTCAACAAGTTCGGTTACGGCCTGCGCTGCCCGGTCGGCAACTGCAAGCTGCTCAGCACCGGCGAGCCGAAGCGCGGCGATGTGGTGGTGTTCCGCTACCCGGCGCAGTCGGCCACCGACCCGAATCTCGGCAACGATTTCATCAAGCGCGTGGTCGGCGTTCCGGGCGATCATATCCAGTACATCGACAAGGTATTGACCGTCAACGGCCAGAAGATCGACGTGCAGCCGGCGGGCGTATTCCCCGTGGACGGCATTTCGCAGCGCTTCACCGAGGATCTACTCGGGGTGCACCACAACATCCTGATGAACCCCGGCCAGCCCAGCGTGGAAGTGGACAGGATCGTGCCGCCGGGCCACTACTTCATGATGGGCGACAACCGCGACGGTTCCAACGACAGCCGCTACTGGGGCTTCGTGCCGGAGGAAAACCTCAAGGGTCGGGCGATCCTGATCTGGATGAGCTGGGACAACGGCCCGGTCCTGTCCCGCTTCGGCAGCCTGATCCGCTAAGATTGACGGCGGGATAGGGAGAAAACTCGATATGAAAACGATACACGGACAACGCGGCCTGGGGATTTTCGGGTTGATTTTCCTGCTGGCGCTGATCGGCTTTGTCGCGCTGGTGGTGATCAAGTGCATGCCGCTGTACCTGAACCAGATGACCCTTGCGCGAGATCTTCGCGAGGTAGCCAGGCAGGTCAATACTTCCGGAAGCGACGTCAGCATTCCGGAACTGCAGCGGGATATCGAGAAGCGTTTCGATATCGATTACATCAGTCAGGTCGAAGCAAAGGATATCAAGGTGGGTAACACCGACAAGGGCCTGGTCATGTCGTACGACTACGAGGCGCGTGTGTTGTTGTTCTACAACATCTTCATCGTCATCCACTTCGCGGACGAAATCCCCTTGCACGTTCACGTCGTCGGTTGAACGAAGATCTTGCCCGCCTGCAGCGCGCGCTGAGCTATCGTTTCCAGGACGAAAGCGCGCTGATTCGCGCCTTGACACACCGCAGCGTCGGACACGATAACAACGAGCGGCTCGAGTTTCTCGGCGACGCCCTGCTCAACTTCGTCATCGGCGAAGCCGTGTTCCTGCGCTTGCCCAAGGCGGCGGAGGGCGATCTGTCGCGAATGCGGGCGATGCTGGTGCGGGAGGAGACGCTGGCGGTGGTAGCCCGGCGCATCGAGCTGGGCGACGTGATGCGCCTGGGCTCGGGCGAGTTGAAGAGCGGTGGCTTCCGGCGCGATTCCATTCTGGCCGACGGGCTGGAAGCAGTGATCGGCGCCGCCCATCTCGATGGCGGCTTCGACGCGGCGAAGGACCTGTGCCTGCGCCTGTTCGCGCCGGAACTGGATCATCTGCCCGATCCGGGCACGCTGAAGGACTCCAAGACGCGCCTGCAGGAATATCTGCAGGCCGCCGGCAGGCCGTTGCCGGAATACACCGTATTGAGCGAGGACGGGCCGCCGCACCGGCGCAGTTTCCGCATCCGCTGCCGCATTCCCGACGACGGCAGCGAAAGTGCCGGCGAAGGCGCCAGCCGCAAATTCGCCGAACAACAGTCGGCAGAGCGTATGCTGCACAGTCTGATCGAAACAGGAGGGCGTCATGCTTAGTGGTATCGTCGCCATAGTCGGGCGCCCCAACGTCGGAAAATCCTCGCTGCTCAACGCCCTGGTCGGGCGCAAGGTCAGCATCGTCGCGCCCAAGCCGCAAACCACGCGCCACCGCATCCAGGGTGTGCTGCACCGGCCGCAGGGGCAGGTGGTGTTCGTCGACACGCCGGGCCTGCATCGCAAGGCGCCGCGCGCGCTCAACCGCTACATGAACGAGGCGGTGACCGGCGCCCTGCACGATGTCGATCTGGCCCTGTTCGTGGTCGAGGCGGGCCGCTGGACCGACGAGGACGAAGCGGTGCTGGACAAGCTCAAGCAGGGCAGCGCGCCGGTCGGCCTGATCGTCAACAAGGTCGACAAGCTGGCAAAAAAGGCCGACCTCCTGCCGGAAATCGAAAAGCTTGCCGCGAAGCACACTTATGCCTTCATCGTGCCGCTTTCGGCCAAATCGGGCGACAACCTCGATGCCCTGGTGCGCGAGTTGTTTTCGCGCATGCAGGAGGGGCCGCCGCTGTATCCGGAAGGACAGGTCGTCGGGCACGATCTGAGCTTCACCGTGGCCGAACTGGTGCGCGAGAAGCTGATGCGGGCGCTGGCGCAGGAACTGCCCTATGCCCTCACTGTGGAAACCGAGACCCTGGACCATTCCGGCACCATCCTGCGTGCTTCGGCGGTGATCTGGGTCGAGCGCGACAACCAGAAGAAGATCGTCATCGGTGAAGAGGGCGCCATGCTCAAGCGTGTCGGCAGCGCGGCGCGGCGCGAGCTCGAATACATGACCGGCGCCAAGGTGGTGCTCAAGCTCTGGGTCAAGGTCAAGGAAAACTGGACCGACGATCCGCAGGCGCTGAAGCGCTTCGGCTACCGCAACAGCTGAGAAGCGAGTGGCTAGTGACTAGTGGTCAGTGATCAGTAACTACAAAGGCGAGGGTCAGTGCTTCTACTAATCACTAGTCCCTGGCCACTGGTCGCTTGACGTCAGTCATGCGCGCCCGCATCGAGTTCGAGCCGGCCTACCTGCTGGCGCAGCGGCCGTACCGCGAAAGCAGCCAGCTGCTGGAGATCTTCACCCGCAATCACGGCCGCGTCGGCCTGGTGGCGCGCGGCGCGCGCGGTCCCCGCTCCAAACTGCGTGGCGTGCTGCAGATGTTCACGCCTCTGCTGCTGTCGTGGAGCGAGTCGGGCGAGCTGGGGACCCTGATCGCGGCCGAGGCCGACGGCGCCACCGCCGAGCTGAGCGGCGAACGGGTATTCCATGGCTGGTACATCAACGAACTGCTGCTCAAGCTGACCGGACGGCACGATCCGCACCCCTGGCTGTATCGCGACTACATCATGACCCTGGCCGAGTTGCCGGGCACGGGAAGCGAGGCGGCGCTGCGCATCTTTGAAAAGCACCTGCTGAGCGAGATGGGCTACGCCCTGCCGTTGACTACCGAACTGGAGCCGCAGCAGCGCTACCACTTCGATCCGGAACAGGGTCCACGGCCCGTCAGCGGAGCTGACGTCGACAGTTATGCCGGCGCCAGCCTCATCGCCCTGGCCGAAGAGCGGCTGGAAACGCGCGAAGCCCTGCGCGACGCGCGTAAACTGTTGCGCGCCGCGCTGCAGCGCCAGCTCGCCGGCCGCGAACTGGAAACCCCCCGGCTGTTACGCGCCCTGCGCGAGCTGTGAACGTCCCTGAAAAGCTGGAGTCCTGAACCGATGGCCCGACCTTCTCCGATCCGCCTGGGCATCAACGTCGACCACGTCGCCACCCTGCGCCAGGCGCGCGGCACCGCGCACCCCGACGCCGTGGAAGCGGCCCTGCTGTGCGCTGCCGCCGGTGCCGATAGCATCACCATGCACCTGCGCGAAGACCGCCGCCACATCCAGGATCAGGATGTGGAGCGGCTGCTGCCGCGCAGCCCGGTGCCGCTCAATCTGGAAATGGCGGTGACGGCCGAAATGGTGGAATTCGCCTGCCGCCTGCGGCCGCGCTACGCCTGTCTGGTGCCGGAGCGCCGCGAGGAGCGGACCACCGAAGGCGGTCTCGATGTCGCTGGCCAGCAGCGGCAGATCGCAGCCGCCTGCGCCAGGCTGGCGCGGGAGGGCATCGAGGTATCCCTGTTCATCGACGCCGAAATGCACCAGCTCAGCGCCACCCTGGATTGCGGCGCGCCGCATATCGAGATCCATACCGGCGGCTACGCCGATGCGCTGACCGCCACTGCCCGGGCCGGGGAACTGGAGAAAATCTCCGCCTTCGCCCGCGCGGCGCGAGCGGCGGGGCTGGAAGTGCATGCCGGCCACGGCCTCAACCTCGACAACGTGGCGCCGATCGCAGCGATTGCGGAGATCGTCGAACTGAATATCGGCCACGCCATCATCGGCCGTGCCGTGTTCGTCGGCCTGCCGGCTGCGGTGACGGAGATGCGCCGGGCCATGGCGGAAGCGCGCTACGGCGTGGCCGGCGGCGCGTAGGCGGCTGCCGCCCCAATCCGGCGCGGCAACCACGCCGGAGCCGGTAGAATAGAGGCATGGCCATTACCACCATCGCCGGTACCATCGGTAACACGCCGCTGGTGCGCGTCACCCGTCTGCCGGGCCTCGGTGACAACACCCTGCTGCTCAAGCTGGAAGGGAACAATCCTGCCGGCTCGGTCAAGGATCGCCCCGCCTATTCGATGATCAGCCGGGCCGAGGAGCGGGGCGAGATCAAGCCGGGCGACACCCTGATCGAGGCCACTTCCGGCAATACCGGCATCGCCCTGGCCATGGCCGCGGCGATCAAGGGCTACCGCATGGTGCTGATCATGGCAGCGCACATGAGTGCGGAACGCCGCGCGGTGATGAAGGCCTTCGGCGCCGAAATCGTGCTGGTGACCCAGGCCCAGGGCATCGAATACGCGCGCGACCTTGCCGACCAGATGCAGCGCGAAGGCAAGGGCAGGGTACTCAACCAGTTCGCCAACCCGGACAACCCCCGCGCCCATTACGAGGGCACCGCCCCGGAGATCTGGCGCGACACGCAGGGCGGCATCACCCACTTCGTCGCCACCATGGGCACCACCGGCACCATCATGGGCTGCTCGCGTTTCTTCAAGGAGCACAATCCGGCGATCCAGGTCATCGGCGTGCAGCCGGATGGCGAGTCTTCCATTCCCGGCATCCGCAAATGGCCCGAGGCCTACCTGCCGAAGATTTTCGATGCGAGCCGCATCGACCGCGTGGTCGAGGTCAGTGCCCGCGACGCCGAGGACACCATGCGCCTGCTCGCTTCCAGTGAAGGCATTTTCGCCGGGCCCTCCTCCGGCGGCTCGGTGTTCGCCGCCTTGCAGCTGTGCCGCACGCTGAGCGGCGCCACCGTGGCCGCGATCATCTGCGATCGCGGCGACCGTTATATCTCCACCGGCGTCTATCCGGACTGATGAACTGGGTCGATACCACTGCGGGCGCGGCCACCACCGGACTGCAGGCCAACGCGCCGCGGCGCTGGAAGCCGACGCCGCTGATGTGGCTGTCGATGCTGTTCCATGGCGCGATGATCCCCGCCATCCTGCTGTTTCCCCAACATTGGCGCGGCTTCCTGCTGGCCCTGCTCGGCAATCACCTGATCCTTGCCGGCCTCGGATTGTGGCCGCGCAGCCACCTGGTCGGCGCCAATCTCGTGCGTCTGCCGCAAGCGGCCGCGAAACGCGGCGAAATGAGTCTGACCTTCGACGACGGTCCGGACCCGCAGGTGACGCCCCAGGTGCTCGAGCTGCTCGACCGGCATGGTGCCAAGGCCAGCTTCTTCTTTGCCGCGAAACAGGCCGCCCTGCATCCGGCGCTGGTGCAGGACATCGTGCGCCGCGGCCACAGCGTCGAAAACCACAGCTACAGCCACAGCAATGCCTTTGCCTGTTACGGCCTCGGCCGCCTGCGCCGCGAAGTGGCCAGCTCGCAAGCCCTGGTGGCCAGGCTTGCCGGGCGTGTGCCGGCATTTTTCCGGGCGCCGATGGGTTTGCGCAGCCCCTTGCTCGATCCGGTGCTGGCGCAGGCGGGGCTGCGCCATATCGCCTGGACCCGCCGCGGCTTCGACACGGTGAATCGCGATGCCGGCAAGGTATTGCGGAGCCTGACTCGCGGGCTCACCGCCGGCGACGTGCTGCTGCTGCATGACGGCAATGCCGCACGCACCCGCGACGGCGAAGCCGTGGTGCTGGCGGTGCTGCCGAAGCTGCTCGAATCGATTGCCGCCCAGGGGCTGAAGAGCGTGTCCCTGCCGATGGCTTTCCAGGACAACTGAGACCTATGCCGATCCGCGAACCGATCCTGGTATTCGATATCGAAACCGTGCCCGATGTACAAGGCTGGCAGCGCATCCACGGCTTCACCGGCCTCGAAGAGGAGGCCGCGGCACAGGCGATGACGGCGCAAAGGCAGGCGGAAAAAGGCACCGACTTCCAGCCACAGCACCTGCACCGGGTAGTGGCGATTTCCTGCTGCCTGCGCAGCGGCGACGATTTCCGCGTCTGGTCGCTGGGCGAGCCGGATGCGCCGGAAGCGGAACTGGTGAAGCGCTTCTTCGACGGCGTCGAGAAGTACCGGCCGACCCTGGTGTCGTGGAACGGCTCCGGCTTCGATCTGCCGGTGCTGCATTATCGCGCCCTGATCCATCGGCTCAGCACCCCACGCTACTGGGACACCGGCCACTTCGACCGCGAATCGAAATGGGACAATTACATCAGCCGCTACCAGTTCCGTCATACCGATCTGATGGATGTGCTGGCCCTGTACCAGGCGCGTGCTTACGCGCCCCTGCATGAAATGGCCTTGCTGCTGGGATTCCCCGGCAAGCTGGGCATGGACGGCTCCAAGGTGGCTGAAGCCTTCCGTGCCGGCAAGATCGGCGAAATCCGCGCCTACTGTGAAACCGACGTGCTCAATACCTATCTGGTCTACCTGCGCTTCCAGTTGATGCGTGGCCTGTTGTCCGCGGCTGAACACGAGCAGGAAGTGCAGCGCGCCCGGGAATTCCTTGCGCAAAGCCCGGCGCCGCACTGGGCCGAGTTCCTTGCGGCCTGGGACAGTGCTGCGGGAACTGGCGCCTGATGGGATCGCGCTCACGCCGCCGGATGGTGCCGGCGGAAGAATTCACCGCCGAAATCGTCGACCTTGCGCATGACGGGCGCGGTGTCGCGCGCCCCAACGGCAAGGTCACTTTCATCGCCGGCGCGCTGCCCGGCGAACGGGTGCGCTACAAGCTGAGCCGCACCACCCGCGATATCGACGAAGGCGCGGCAACGGCGGTGGAGCAGGCTTCGCCGCACCGGGTCGAGCCGGGCTGCGCGCATTTCGGCGTATGTGGCGGTTGCACCTTGCAGCATCTGGCGCCGGAGCAGCAGGTGGTGTTCAAGCAGAAGCAGTTGCTTGAGGCCTTGGTGCGCCTCGGCGGTGTGGAAGCTGAGGAAGTCGCAGCTCCGGTGACTGGCCCGGTGTGGGCCTACCGTCGCCGTGCCCGTCTCGGCGCCAAGCTGGTGCCGAAGAAGGGCGGGATGCTGGTCGGCTTCCGCGAACGCGAATCGCCGTTGCTGGCGGCAATCGAATCCTGCGTGGTGCTGGACCCGCGCATCGGCACCCGTCTGCGCGCCCTGGCCGGGCTGATCGGCGGCCTGTCCATCGCCGAGCGGCTGCCGCAGATCGAGGTCGCCTGCGCCGATCATGCGGCCCTGGTGCTGCGTGTGCTGGATACGCCCAGTGCCGCCGATTGCGAGGCCTTGTCCAGTTTCGCCGCCGCCCATGATTTTGATCTCTATCTGCAGACTGGCGGCCCGGATTCGATCAAACCGCTTGGCTCCGCACGTACTCTGCAGTACTCTCCGGATGGCAGCGATCTACGGCTGCAGTTCGCGCCGACCGATTTCGTGCAGATCAACGGGCCGGTGGCGCAGGCGATGGTGCTGCAGGCGCTGGACTGGCTGGCCCCGGCGCCGGGCGACACGGTGCTGGAGTTGTTTGCCGGCCTCGGCAATTTCACCGCGCCGCTGGCGCGCAGCGGCGCCAGCGTCACCGCAGTGGAGGGCGAGGCCGCGCTGGTCGAGCACGGCCGCGACAATCTGCGCCGCAACGGGCTGGACGCGCGCTATTTCCGCGCTGACCTGTTTGCGCCGGACCCGCAGGTGCCGTGGCTGCGGCAGCCTTACGACCTGGCCCTGCTCGATCCGCCGCGTTCCGGCGCCCGTGAGATCCTGCCGCTGCTGGCGCGGGCGCGTCCCCGGCGCATCGTTTACGTATCCTGCCATCCCGGCACCCTGGCGCGGGACGCCGGCGTGCTGGTGAAGGAGCACGGCTACCGCCTGCGCCGCGCCGGCGTGCTGGACATGTTTCCGCATACGGCCCATGTCGAATCCATGGCCTTGTTTGAACGGGATTGACCCATGCCGACCGAAATCGAACGCAAATTCCTGGTGCAGGGCGAGGGCTGGCGCGCCGAAGTCTCGCGCTCCACCCCGATGCGCCAGGGCTATCTCGCCGAGCTGGGCGGCCGCGCTTCGGTGCGGGTGCGGCTCGAAGGCGCGGCGGCCAGACTCAACATCAAGGCGGCGGTGGTCGGTGCCGCGCGGGCCGAATACGAATATGACATTCCCTCAGCAGAGGCCGAGGAAATCCTCGCCACGCTGTGCAGCGGCCTGGTCCTGAAAACGCGCCATTACGTCGAGCGCGACGGCCTGACCTGGGAGATCGACGTGTTCGAAGGCGCCAACGCCGGCCTGGTGGTGGCGGAGGTCGAACTGACCGCGGTCGAGCAGGAGTTTCCGCGGCCGGCCTGGCTGGGACGCGAACTGACCGCCGAGCAACGCTATTACAATCACGCCCTGGCGAAGCGGCCCTATGCGGAATGGGCTCGGGACGAACGGCAATAAATCGCCGTGACACCGCCAATCTGTGAAGTGCCGCAACATCCGCGGCGTCATTGTGTGAGAGCATGCATACCGGGACCGCGTGGCGGTCCTTCTAAAACGTAACGTCAACAATACATGAGCACTATCGGGCCTTTGATGGCCGACGTCGGCGGCTTGGCCCTAACCGCTGAAGACCGCGAAGTCCTGGCCCATCCCCTGGTTGGAGGGGTGATCCTGTTCGCGCGCAACTACAGCGATCCGGAGCAGTTGCGTGCGCTGTGCGCCGAGCTGCTGACGCTGAAAAGCCCGCGGCTGCTGCTGGCGGTGGATCACGAAGGCGGCCGCGTGCAGCGCTTCCGCGTCGGCTTCACCCGCATTCCCGCCATGGGCACCCTGGGCAAGCTGCACGAGGAATCCCCGTCCAAGGCACTGGAAGAGGCGCATGCCCAGGGCCTGATCGTCGGCCGCGAGCTGGCGGCCTACGGCATCGACCTGTGCTTTGCCCCTGTGCTGGATCGCGACACCGGCATCAGCCAGATCATCGGCGACCGCGCTTTCTCGGAAAATCCGGAAATCATCGTCAAGCTGGCGCGCGCCTTCCGTGCCGGCCTCAATGCGGCGGGGCTGGCCGCCACCGGCAAGCATTTCCCGGGGCATGGCGCCGTCGCCGCCGACTCGCATACCGAGCTGCCGGTGGACCGGCGCAGCTATGCCGACATAGAAGCCAGGGACCTGGTTTCATTCCGCGCCCTGATCGAGGACGGCATCGAATCGCTGATGATGGCCCATATCCGCTATACCTCCATCGACGAAAAGCCGGCCTCACTGTCGCGGCGCTGGATTCGCGGCTTGCTGCGCACGGAGCTCGGTTATAACGGCGCGGTGATCTGCGACGATCTCAACATGGCCGGCGCCAAAGTGGCCGGCGAAATCGTCGAGCGGGCGCTGATGGCGCTCGATGCCGGCTGCGACATGCTGCCCATCTGCAACGACCGTGAGTCGGTGCTCAAGCTGATCGCCGGCCTGCCGGTAAAGCCGCGCAAGCTGGCCAGCGCCCGCCTGCAGAGACTGTATCGCCGGGAAGTCCCGGTATGAGCCGCCTGGAGGAAGCGCAGGCCATATTGCGCGAAGCCGATTGCGTCAGCGATGCCGCGACAGTCAATGCCGCCTACGATCGCATCGCCACGGCGCTGAGCGCCGAATATGCCGGCAAGAACCCCCTGGTGCTGGCGGTGATGATCGGCGGCCTGGTGCCGACGGCGGAAATCCTCAAGCGCGTCGATTTCGCCTTCGAGCTGGACTATCTGCATGCCACCCGCTACCGCGGCGCCACCACCGGCGGCGGCCTGCTGTGGAAGCGCCAGCCCGACACGCAGCTGGAAGGCCGCCATGTGCTGGTGATCGACGACATCCTCGATGAGGGCCACACCCTGGTGGCAGTGCGCAAGGCGCTGCAGGAATTCGCCCCGGCCAGCCTCAAGGTCGCGGTGCTGGCCGACAAGCAGCATGACCGCCGCGCGCCGGAAGCCCATGCCGAGTTCATCGGCCTGACGCTGCCGGATCGCTACGTCTTCGGCTGCGGCATGGACTACAAGGAGTACTGGCGCCAGTTGCCGGCGATTTACGCGGTCAAGGAATAGGGGCTTGCGTGGGCGCCCGCATCGCCATTGCGTTCGCCCTGGTCCTGCTGGAAATCGCCTCCTTTGCCTGGCTTGGCCAGCCCGAGCACCGGGTCCAGGACTGGCTGCTGGCGCTGCATGCGCAGCGGCGTGCGGCGGATGCGGACATCGTGCTGGTCAATATCGACGAGCGCAGCATCGCCGCGATGAATCCCGAGTTCGGTCCCTATGAATGGCCGCGTTCGGTCTATGCCGAATTCATCGAGAAGCTGAACCGGCAGCATCCGGCCGCCATCGTCTTCGACCAGTTTTTCTCCGATCCGCAGCGCGAGCATCCGGACCAGGATGCCTACTTCATCGATGCTGTGGTGGCCACGCCGAACGTTTATGTCGGCATGGCCCGGCTCGATGGCGTGGACGAAGCCCAGGGGCTGGCATTGGCAACTTATGGCCAGGCTCTCGGCTTCGAGCGCGGGCCGACGGCCGATCCCGCCGCCCGCCTGCCTTTGCTGCTGCCGTTCCAGCGCATTGCCGAAACCGGCCGCATCGGCCTGATCAACTTCCTGCCGGACGACGACGGTGTCGGGCGGCGTTACTGGGCGCGGGTGGAGCATCACGGCTGGGGCATTCCTTCGCTGCCGCTGCGAATCGCGCGCGATCTGGGCTGGCCCCTGCCGTCCGGCAGCGATATCGAAATCAACTGGCGCGGATCGCCGCGATCGCGCGCCAGCGTGTCGTTCTCCGATGTGTTTCTCGATCTGGATCGGCAGCATCCGCAGCGGCCACCGGACGAGTTCCGCGGCAAGGTGCTGATCATCGGCGCCACTGCCATCGGCCGCAACGATCTGCACCCGACGCCGCTGGCGCAGCAGCAGACCGGCCCGGAAGTCCTGGCCGCCGCGCTGGAGACCATCAAGCATGGCGACGCGCTGCAACGTCCGCAGCTCTGGCTCGGCCTGCTGATCGGGCTGCTGCCGCTGCTCCTGCTGGGCCTGGCCTACCTGCGTGGTGTCGGCCTGTTTCCATTGGGCCTGGCCCTGGCTGTGTTCAGCCCCCTGTCCTTGCTGCTCGCTTATGGGGCGCTGCAGCAAGGCTGGCTGGTGCGGGTAGTCGCGCCCCTGGCCAGCCTGTGGGTGGCTTATCTGGGCCTGGCCCTGCGGGAATATTTGCGCGAGCGGCGCAAGCGCGATCATGCGGTGCGGGTATTCAGCCGTTTCGTCAATCCGCATGTAGTGAAGACACTGGTAGCGGAGCAGGCCGGCTTGCTGGAGCAGGGCGCGCAAAGCCAGCAGATCACCGTGCTGTTCTCCGATATCCGCGGCTTCACCACTTTTTCCGAGTCGCGCACGCCGGAGCAGGTGGTGAGCCTGCTCAACCGCTATTTTTCCCGCCAGGTCGCCATCGTATTCAAGCATGGCGGCACCGTCGACAAGTTCATCGGCGACGCTATCATGGCCTTCTGGGGCGCGCCGCTGCCGGACGAACGGCAGGCCGAACATGCGGTGCTGGCGGCGCTGGAGATGGCGCAGGTCGCCGTCGAATTCGCCCGTGAAGTGGCGACCGAAGGGGTGGAATTCGATGTCGGCATCGGCATTCACAGCGGCCAGGCGGTGGTTGGGTTCATCGGCTCGGAAAACAAGACCGACTACACCGCCATCGGCGACACCGTGAACCTCGCCAGCCGTATTGAAGGCCTCACCAAGGGGGTAGCGCGGGTGCTGGTGTCGGCGCAGACTCGCCAGGCCTGCGGTGCGGCAGCGGCCTTCATCGACCGCGGCGACTTCAAGGCCAAGGGCCGCGAACAGGTGGTGCGTTTGTTTGAACCGGTGCCCAATCCGGAGGCGTCGGGCAGGGCAGACTAGGGGACTATCCGGTTGTCCGGGGATGGGGGATTCCATGACACGCAAACTGCTTTGGGCCTTGCTATGGCTGCCGCTGCTGGCGGCGGCCGAGCCGGGCTATGTATCTGACGCAACCGATCTGCGCGACGGGCCTTACGCCGACGCCAAGACCCTGCAATCGCTGCCCGCGGCGGCGCCGGTCGAGATCCTCAGTCGGCAGGGCGGCTGGTACCAGGTGCAGGTGGGCCAGCAGCAGGGCTGGGTGCGCATGTCCTCGCTGCGCCTGCGGGCGCCCGGCGCCAGGGCGGGCGTGCTCGACGGCGGTCGTGCGGTGGCGACGCAGACCGTTGCCACTACCGGCGTGCGCGGCTTCGGCAAGGGTGAATTGCAGAACGCGACGCCGGATGTGCCTGCGGTCGATGCCCTCGAGGCTTCCGCCGTGAGCGCGGCGGACGCGCGTGCCTTCGCCGGCCAGGCCGGCCTGCAGGCCAAACCCGACAGCGGCAAGGGAGGGAGCCCGTAATGTCCATCCGTGCTTTTGTTTGCGCGGCACTCGCCGGCGGCAGCCTGCTCGCGAGCGCCACCGCTACCGCCATCGATTTCGACCTGGGCAAGATCGTCAGCGGCGTCAAACAGCTGAAAACAGCGGTGATCGGCCCCGACGAGCAGGAAGAGCACGAGCTGGGGCGCATCGCTGCCGCCACTCTGCTGGGGGCGGCCAAGCCGATGAGCAATCGCGATCTGGAGGCCTACGTTAGCAAGGTCGGGCTGTGGGTGGCACTGCAGAGCGAGCGGCCCGATCTGCCCTGGCGCTTCGCGGTGCTGGACGACAGCTCCATCAACGCCTTCGCCGCGCCCGGCGGATACGTCTTCGTCACCCGCGGACTGCTGGCCAAGCTGCACAATGAGGCCGAGCTGGCCGGGGTGCTGGGACACGAGATCTCCCACGTGGTGCTGAAGCATCACCTCAAGGCCCTGCGCCGCGAAGCGGGCACCCAGCTGCTGAGCGACCTGGGCTCCGACGCCCTGGCGCAGAAGGCGGGGCGGGCCAGCATTCCGCCGGAGCTGCTCAATACCGTCTCGGCCCAGGCCAAGACGCTGTACTCGCGCGGTCTGGACAAGTCGGACGAGTACGCCGCCGATCAGTTAGGAGTACAACTGGCCGGCCGTGCCGGTTACGATCCCTATGGCTTGCTGGCGGTGTTACAGACGCTGGACAGCATGGATTCCAACGACGGTTCCCTGGCCCTGCTGTATCAGACACACCCGCGGCCGGCCGACCGGCTGGCGCAGCTCGACAAGCTCAGTGAACAACTGGATGCTTTCGGCCAGCAGCCGACCCTGCAACCGCGCTTTGTCGCCAGCGCCAGTGCGGCCGTCACCGAGAAGAAATAATCTGGCAGCATTGTTCAATTTTCAAAGAATGGAGTTTGCATGGCTTCGGTGGCAGTGATTGGCGGCACCGGCATGAACCAGTGGCCGGGCCTCGTGGTGCAGAAGCAGTTGCAGGTCGAGACACCTTACGGCGCGCCGTCGGCGCCGCTGCTGCTGGGCAAGGTTTACGGCATCCA
>FTIF01048079.1_pt1 | contig 18960 bp, 18 predicted proteins | sample 1658001 | NCBI WGS metagenome assembly FTIF01 (sample SAMEA3914789, study PRJEB12502) | metagenome | biome: forest; material: soil | place: Canada | collected 2011-07-03 | depth 0.3 m | reverse complement strand
GTGCTGCGCTGCCCGCTGGTGGACATCCTCGATGCGCCCGATCCGGCGCCGGTGCTGGCCTGGGTGCGCTGGTTCAACAGCGGCGCCTGCGACGATCTGATCCTGCTCACCGGCGAAGGCCTGCGCCGGCTGCTGGGCTGCATCGAGCACCACGAGCCGACGCTGCATGCGCCCTTCCTGGCCCAGCTGTTCCGCGTGCGCAAGATCACCCGTGGCCCCAAGCCGGCGCGCGCCCTGCGCGAGTTGGGGCTAAAGCCGGACCTCGCGGCAGAGGAGCCGACCACGCAGGGCATCATCACGGCGCTGCGCCAGTTCGACCTGATGGGCCGCGCGGTGGGCGTGCAGCTTTACGGCACCGAGCCGAACCTGCCGCTGACGCAGTTCCTGCAACAGGCCGGCGCCACCGCGCACACGGTTGCGCCCTACATCTATGCCGACAAGACCCACGACGCGGAAGTGATCGAGCTGATCGTGCACATCGCCGCCGGCGAAGTGGACGCCATCGCCTTCACCAGCCGGGCCCAGGTGGAGCGGCTGATCACCGTGGCCGAATCGGCGGAACAGGGCGAGGCGCTGAAGGCGGCGCTGGGCCGGATCTGCGTCGCTGCGGTGGGGCCGGTGGTGGCCGAGGCGCTGACCGCGCAGGGCATCAAGGTGGACCTGATGCCGACGGAGTCGTATTTCCTGAAGCCGCTGACCAACAGGCTGGTGGAGCTGCTGGGGACCTGATTCCGGCGCTGGAAAACGGGCAAATGCCGTTTCAGCTCGCAGCGGTGGGTTGCGCTTCGCTCCACCCACCCTACTTTTCTTTCTGGGCTGCGAATGTGACAGTCGATGGGAAAAGGGGTGAAAAACACCATGCGTGCCATGTGTGCCATGGGTTTTTGTTGGCACGCATGCGGTGAGCGAGAGGAAAACGGCCACCAAAACGGACGTCGCCCGAGGGGGACGGCGGCCACGGGCCGCCCTACTGTGGGGCTGTCATTTTCCCTGTGAGCGGGTCATCGGAGGCAGGTTCTCCGGCGGGTCCGGCATGCGCAATCCCGTCATGGAGTTGTCAAGGCGCTGACATTTTGGCGACCTAACCTTTGGTCGGTTGAGGCACACCCAATCAAAGGACTGATCATGACCACGACGGATCGTCGCAATTTTCTGCGGCTGCTCGGCAGCACCTCGCTTGCCACCATGTTTCCCGCCAGCATCGCCCGGGCGCTGTCGCTGCCCGGCAACCATCGCACCGGCACCATCGAAGATGTCGAGCACATCGTGGTGCTGATGCAGGAGAACCGCTCCTTCGACCATTACTTCGGCTCGTTGCGCGGGGTGCGCGGGTATGGCGATCCGCGGCCGGTGAACCTGCCCTCGGGCAAGCCGGTGTGGTACCAGCCGAACGGCGACAGCTACGTGCTGCCGTTCCGCCCCAACGCGGACAAGCTGGGGCTGCAGTTCGTCGAGGACCTGGCGCACGACTGGAGCAGCACGCACGGCGCCTGGAACCAGGGCAAGTACGACCAGTGGGTGCCGAACAAGGGCGCGGCGACGATGGCCCACCTGACGCGCAAGGACATTCCCTTTCATTACGCGCTGGCCGATGCCTTCACCATCTGCGACGCCTACCACTGCTCGCTGATGGGGCCGACCGACCCGAACCGCTATTACATGTGGAGCGGCTACGTCGGCAACGACGGCAGCGGCGGCGGCCCGGTGATCGACAATGCGGAGGCCGGCTACGGCTGGTCGACCTATCCCGAAGTGCTGGAGCAGGCCGGCATCTCCTGGAAGATCTACCAGGACAGCGGCACCGGCCTGGACGCCGCCGGCTTCTGGGGCTGGACCGACGACGCCTACATCGGCAACTACGGCGACAACTCGCTGCTGTATTTCCACCAATACCAGAACGCGCAGCCGGGCAGCCCGCTGTACGACAAGGCGCGCACCGGCACCAATATCTCCGCCGGCGGCACGCTGTTCGACATCCTGCGCAGCGACGTGGCCAACGGCACGCTGCCGCAGGTCTCCTGGGTGGTGGCGCCGGAAGCCTATACCGAGCATCCGAACTGGCCGGCCAACTACGGCGCCTGGTACACCTCGCAGGTGCTGGACGCGCTGACCAGCAACCCGGAGGTGTGGAGCAAGACCGTGTTCCTCATCACCTACGACGAGAACGACGGCTTCTTCGATCACGTGGTGCCGCCGTATGCGCCGCCCTCCGCCACGCAGGGCAAGTCGACGGTGGCCACCACCAACGAGATCTTCGCCGGCAACAGCAGCTACCCCGCCGGCCCCTATGGCCTGGGCGCGCGCGTGCCGATGCTGGTGGTGTCGCCGTGGAGCAAGGGCGGCTGGGTCAACTCGCAGGTTTTCGACCACACCTCGATCATCCGCTTCATCCAGCAGCGCTTCGGCACCACCCAGTTGCCGCTGAACGAGCCGAACATCTCGCCGTGGCGCCGCGCAGTGTGCGGCGACCTGCTCACTGCCTTCGATTTCTCGCGGCCGGATGCGCGCAACGTGACGCTGCCCGATACCAGCACCTACGCCCCGCCCGACCGCCTGCGCCATCCCGACCTCGACGCGGTGCCGCCGGCGCACCAGGCGCTGCCCGAGCAGGAGCCGGGCCTACGCCCGGCCCGCGCGCTGCCGTATGAGCTGCATGTCACCGGCTGGTCGGACCAGGGCAGCCTGTGGCTCGACTTCGTCAATACCGGCGCCGCCGGCGCCTGCTTCCATGTGCGCTCCGCCGATGCCGCCAGCGGGCCGTGGAGCTACACCGTGGAGTCCGGCAAGTCCCTAGCCGATTCCTGGCAGGCGCCGGGCGCGTACGATCTTTCGGTGTATGGCGCCAACGGCTTCCTGCGCCGCTTCAAGGGCGACATGGCCGCGCCGAGAGCACAGCTGCGCGTCAGCAGCCGCTACGATCATGCGCGCGGCAACTTCGAGCTGATCCTGGCCAACCGCAGCGGCAGCCATTGCCAGGTGACGGTGGAGAACACCTACAGCGGCGAGTCGTTCGCGCAGGTGCTGGCGCCGGGCGAGCGCATCGAGCATCACTGGAATTTGCAGGGCAGCTTCGGCTGGTACGACCTGATCGTGCGCAGCAATGCCGAGAGCGGCTTCCTGCAACGGCTGTCCGGGCATGTCGAGACCGGGGCGCACAGTTTCAGCGATCCGGCGATTGGCAATACGCGGTTGGAGAATGCTGAAGCGGCCTGATACTGGCTGGGCTTAAGCCCACCGCAGGGCGGAGTGAGTGCAGCGCATTCCGCCCTGCGGTGTCCCCAGTCCCCAGACAGCTCAAAAGCAGGATTCGGAGGGGATGGCCTACGGCACGTTGGGCCGGGTAAGCTGCGTGGCATACCGCTCGCCACTGCAACCATCCCTCGTCTGATGCCGCCTGCCACCAGCTCAAACAACGAAGAAGCCGCGTATGCGGCGGTGCTGGCTGAGCTGCGCAATGGTGTGCGCGACGAGCCGTTGATGGCCAAGGCTTACGCCGAGGCGGAGGGCGAGGAGAACAGGGCGCGGGCGCTTTACATGCGCTGGCGCTCGGCCAAGCTGATGGACGTTGTGGCCAGGGAGCGCCGGCAGGCTTACGACGAGGCCGCGCGGGCGCCGTCGCCGATCATGCCGCGCAGGCGCTACCGCTCCTGGAGCAAGCCACGCTCCTACGATTTCCTACTGGTGATCCTGGCCCTGGTGCTGCTGTTCCAGTTCAACGGCGACGTGCATCGCCTGGGGATGCGGCTGCTGCATGCGCTGGGCTGGCACCCGGGCTGAGCATTGCTGCACTGCGATGGCCCAGCCGGGCCACCGCTCGGCGGCGCCTTGTTCACGTCCATCCGCGACGCCTTATAAGTTTGCGGCAGCTGCCGATAATCAATGGGCTCGTGAGTGAATAGGGGGGCAATCGGGGACTCCCCCGCCGCGGCGCCGCAAGGGCGCTCCCGGCGGTCCCTGATTGCCTACCCGCCAAATGCGGCGCGCGGGCATGGTCAATCGGCTAATGCTGTCGGAAATCACTCCCTGGTTCGCGACAGTGTGGTGCGCGGCACCGAGCGCGAAAAGTCCGCAAGGGCATCGGTGCATCCTTTATTGCTGCTGCGGCTTTCGCTCTTTTGCCCGCACCTGACGAAGCCCGTTCGTATCAAGTGAATCGCGCGGCGATTTGTATCGAGGGAAGCGGCGCGCTCCGAGTGGCGCAAGGTAGACCAGCCATCAGGAGAGACTGACCGGTCCGCGCCTTTCGCGGAAGGCGGATTACGCTTCGCTAATCCGCCCTACTTCCCGCACATTACTTCGGGCCGGCCATGCTGCCGTCGAGGAAGGACACAGCTACGGTGGCCAGCAGCGGCGAGGCGAACACATTGTAGTGGCTCAGGCCCGGGAGGATCGCCAGACGCGACCGGCCCATGCCGGAGCCGTCCCAGTCGGCGTCCTTTTTGCCGCCGCCGAGCAGCTCGAAGAAAGCCGCGGTGTGCGCAATGGAGATTGCGTCGGCATCGCCTACCACCAGCAGGGTGCGTGCCTTCAGCGCCGCCACGGCTGCTGACCAGTCGTAGTCCTGCGTCAACAGGTTCTGCAGCTTGCTGTGCAGTACCGGCCAGTCTTCCAGCCGCGGCGCCAGCGCGCGGTAGTTCTCGTACAGTGGGCTCTGCTTCATCGCCTCGGCGCTGCCCGGCCCCATCTGGGCCATGGCGGCGCGGATTTCCGGAAACCAGCCGGCTCTGGCATAGGGCGTGGAGACCAGCACCAGGCTGCGCACCCGCTGCGGATGGCGAATGGCGGTCTGCAAGGCGGTGCCGCCGCCGAGGGAATAGCCCATCACATCGGCCTGCTCGATATGCAGCTGTTTCAACAGGCCGGCGATGTCGTCCGCCATCGACTCGTAGCGCAGCGGGCGGTCGATGTCGCCCGTGCGGCCGTGCGCCTGCAAGTCCACCGCGATGACCTGCCGCACCTGGGCCAGGGCCGGCAGGAGCGGCGCGAGCATTTCGATGGAGCCGACGCCGCCATGCAGCAGTACCAGCGGCTCGCCGGCGCCGTAGACCTCGTAATACAGCTTGAGGCCGTTGACGGGAGCGTAGCCGGTTTTGGCGGGGGTGGGCTTCATGGCGGGCTCCTGGGTGGGGGTGGATGCAGTGGGAGACGCCTGCGACGGCGAGGCGGCGGGCGCCAGCAGCAGGAGCGGGGCGCTGGCCGCACCGGCGATGAAGGTCCTTCTCAGCATGCCAATCTCCTTCGTTGATCCATGGCGATTCAGCCTGGCACAGCCCGGCCTTCATGGAGACGTCGAACGAGGGAGCAGGAAATCGACACGGCGGCCGACCTTTTATGCGCGGGCCGGAGGAAGGTCGGTAAAGGCCGGGTTCCATTCCGAGGGGCGTGCGCCGGCGGCAAGCCGGTGCGGCCATCACGCCGTTAATCCGGATCGGCGGCCGCCGCATCTGACTCCTATCAAGGCCGTCGCCATCACCGCCCTCTGCTTGCCGCGGGAATGGCTCACGCTGGCCACCACAACGATCAGAACTAGGGACCCCACCATGAACAGAATGCTGACCCGCCTAGCCCTGCTCGGCGCCTGCCTGCTCACCGGCTCCAGCCTGGCGGCCGCGCCGGTAACAGTGATCCCGCTCAAGCCCTACATCGGCCTGCAAACCCTGCACGCGCGGGTCAACGGGCAGGATGGCGTGTTCTTTTTCGATACCGGTGCCGGCATCAGCATCGTCACGCCAGAGTTCGCCGCCGCCATCGGCTGCAAGCCCTGGGGCCAGATCACCGGCTTCCGCATGTCCGGCCAGCGGCTCGACTCCGCCCGCTGCGACAAGCTGGATTTCGACCTCGGCACGCAGACCGTGCACGCGCCCATCGCCGCCGTGTTCGACCTGATGGCCCTGATGCCACCCGATGCGCAGAAGATTTCCGGCATCCTCGCCCTTGACGCCTTCGCCGGCCGCGCCCTCAGCATCGACGAGTCCGGCGGCAGCCTCAGCCTCGAAAGCCGCGCCAGCCTCAAGGCACGCGTCAAGGGGGCGCAGGAAGTGCCCATCCGCCTGGTGCGCGATGCCGGCGGCGCAGCGCTGGGCGTGGACCTCGCCGTCACCACTCCGCCCGGCACCGCCTGGATGGAACTGGACACCGGCAGCGACGGCGCGCTGATCATCGGCAAGCATCTCGCCTCCCTGTTCGGCCTCGATCTGGCGAGCAAGAAGGCGCAGCCGCTGAGCTTGCAACTGCCCGGCGGCGTGCAGCTTCAGGGCGCGGCGATCACCAAGGATCTGATCATGGACGGCAACATCGGATCGCAGGTGTGGAAGGACTGGGTGGTGACGATCGATCTGGCTGCGACGCGGATGTGGCTCAAGCCAACCCAAGCAGCGCATGAGCCGCAATAATCAGAGGCGCCTATCGGCACAGTGATAGCAACTGGTAGATCCGGGCGGACTGGCGGGCGCAGATCAATAAATCGATGACGCCCGACTGGTTTGGTTCCCGCATGGTGCTCATCTGTATTGGCTCTACGTGGCCCTTTCTATTTTCGACCACTACGGATTTCGGCTCCGGAACGATGGGCGTGACTTCCACCATCACCAGGCCGCGGGATTTGAAATGCAGCTCGGCCGCGGTGTGCGGCGTCAGGTCGATGATGCGCCCCTTCACAAAAGGCCCGCGGTCCCTGATCACGACCACGGCGCTGCGGCCGTTGCGCAGGTTGGTCACCTTGGCCTTGGAGCCGAGTGGCAGGGTCTTGCTGGCGGCGGAATTGGAGTTGAGGTCCAGCGGAGTGCCGTCAGCCATCGGCTGATGGGCGAGTTTGTGGCTGTAGACGGAGGCCTTACCCCTTTGCGAGGTGTGGCCCGGCGCCTTGTGCGCCTCTCCCGTTGCGGCAGCATGCGAGCGATGCGCTGCGGATACAGACCCGCAGCAACACAGGAACAATAGTGTCGAACCGATCCGTGCCCTGGCCAGCAAGTTGGTCATCCGTAACGTCGCTCATCGACACTAGCCAAAAGTGTGGAGATTGCCGGGGCCGGATGCAAGGAAGGCCGGAGCGCGTGCAGGCATGCATGCGGTCCGGCCTTCGATTTCTCAGCTGATCCGCCGTTCAGGCCGCGGGATGCGGCCGAACGGCAGGCTTGCTACTTCAGTCCGGGCAGCGGAGTCAGGGCAAGGGTGCTTGCGCCGAGCACCGGCGCTGTCACCGTGGGGGAGATGGCAACGGTCGGTGCCAGCGCAATCGTCGGCGCCACGTTGGGGGCGATGTTGGGCAGGACGTTGAGGGATGGCGCGATGGTGGTGACGAAGGCGGCCGTATGCGCGAGCGGGGTAGCGGCTGCCGCCGCAGCGGCAGTGCCGGCAACAGCCAGACCGCCGATCGAAGCCAGCGCAATGCCGGAGGCCAGCATCAACTTGCGTGATTGCATATGCATATTGTTTCTCCACTGTGCTTGGTTGAGCCTAGTCGGTTGACTGGGCCCGAAGCCCTGCAGGGTTGGACTTCAGCCTCCTCGCATCGGGGATGGCAGGCCCTGCGGCTTGATTCAGAGCGTCGCAAGCCTCTGAATTCGCCCGGATCCGCGACATGACGCGGAAACAGCACCGGGTTGAAGGGACACAGTAGTGGGATGCAGGGGCCGGGTCTGTTCGTTAGCGCGCTTTAGGGATTGACCGGTTCATCGCGTCATTGGGATGAGTTGAAGGGACCAAGCGCGAATGCCCTTGCAGATATTCGAGCCAAGCCTGTTTAAACGCCATGGCCGATGTAAACATCCTACTCCTGCCCAAGGAATTTCTTGGGAGCTGCTTCCTATTATCCGTTCTGCCGTTTGATGCCCAACCCATACCGACCAAAACTGCGTTGCAGTTCACACAATTTGGAAATTTATTGGGGCCTGTTCCCCATGACGGTCAAATGGTCGGCGCGAGCGGATCAGACTAGGAGCCTGTAACAGGCTCTTAGTACATTCACTGGAGGAAACGAAATGGCCAACATCACACGCCGCAGCGCGATCGCACTGGCTGCCGGCGCCGCAGGTTCGCTCGGTCTTGCGCATGCGGCGGATCGCAGCAGCGGACCCAAGAAGGAAGTGGCGACCGCGAGCATAGGACGCTACGAGCCCTCGCCTTCCATGCCGGGCATACCGCTGATCAGCAATCTCGTGGTTCACGGCAACATGGCCTATCTTTCGGGTGTGACGGCGAACCCGGCCGACCTGGGCGACATCAAGGATCAGACGCGCCAGGTCACGGCCCGCATCGATGCACTGCTGGCCAAGGCGGGCACCAGCAAGGCGAAGCTCCTCACGGCCCAGGTGTTCCTGACCGACATGAGCCTCTTCGCCGCCCACAACGAGGCCTGGAACGAGTGGGTGGACCCGAACAACCGGCCGGTGCGCGCCTGCCTCACGTCGCCGCAACTGTGGCGGCCCGGGATGGTCGTCGAGATCATGGTGACGGCGGCGATATAAAGCGACGCGGCGCGCGCAGTGTAGAACCGCGCCGCGAGAGCTGCGAGAGTTGGGGGCAGGCTCGAATAGCTTTGCAGATATTCGGGCTTCGCCCCTTCAATCGCCCCATTTATTGATGGGCCGCATTACCCAGGATTGCGACTCCGTTGACTTCAAACCGGCGCTGCTGGCCGCGCCGGCGGCGTTCAGCCGACATTCACCCCCGCAAGCCTACAGTGCTCCCGTCCACCAGCAATCTGCTTGCGGACGCTGCCAACGGAGGTACGTGTCATGAAACGCATTGCTTTGAGTATGGTTGCCGGATTGGGCCTGCTCGCCCTGGTTCCTACCGTGGCGATGGCACATACCGACGTCTCCATCGGCGTCAACCTGGGCGGCGGTTACGCGCCCCAGCCGGTTTATGCCGCTCCGGAACCCGTGTACTACGGCCCGGCCCCGGTGTACTACGGCCCGAACGTGGCGTACCGCGACTACGACCACCGCGGCTGGGATCATCGCCGGTGGGAAGAACATCGCTGGCATGAGGAGCATCGCTCGCACGAGGATCACGGCTGGCACGGCCACGACCGCGATGACCGCCGCTAAGGCGTAGCCTGGAGTTGCAAAGGAAAGCCCGCTTCGGCGGGCTTTCTGCTTGTTGGGGATGTAACAACTTCAGTTAATGGACGGCCGGAAAACGCTGCGGCACAACTCAAAATGCGTTCATTCGGGCTTGAGCCGACGAGGAATACTTCATCACACCTCGAGAGTTAATTAATGCTTGGTGCTGCCTGTTAGTTAACTGTGAGTTAATATCCCAACAATGTCATACGAAGTCCGCTATGCGAAGGACGCCCACTGCATCCGGGCTGCGCTCGCTGCGGAACAATCCCGTCTCCGGTATTTTTACCTATTCATTCCGCTGCGCAAACTTCTATAACTTGAGCGCTTACCCCCGGCGGAGCTGGCTGTGCGCAATGCGCGGTGCCTGCTCACGGCGCCGATTGCCAACGGTGACACCGGGCAACGCCCGACCGTGCCGGATCAAGCCGGATCGGCTTCGCGGGAAATACGTGAATCGCCAGTTGAGCAAATGAGGGTTGGCACCTCGGCCGGCGTACAATTGTTGCAGTTGCCTGATGCGCGCCGCCGCCCCGGTTCCTGTGTGGCAGTCGGCGGTTGAAGCGTGCTGGCCAGGCGAGCCAAAATCCCACGGAGAACATAGATGAAGGCCGAAAACGTCCGCACGACGGACAAGGCGCAGTTGGCGTCCGCCGATGCCGATCCGGTGGAAACGCGCGAATGGCTGGAGTCGTTCGACGCGGTACTGCATGACGGCGGCAGCGAGCGCGCACAATACCTGATCCAGCAGCTGGAACAGCGCTTGCGCGACAGCAGCAATGTGACGCTGGCCCAGCCTTACTCCGCTTACCGCAACAGCATTCCGCTGGAACGGCAGGGCGCATACCCCGGCGACCTGGCGATGGAGGAGCGGATCACCGCCATCGTGCGCTGGAATGCGCTGGCCATGGTGATGCGAGCCAACCAGGCTTACGGCGATCTCGGCGGTCACGTTGCCAGCTATGCCTCGGCCGCGGAGATCTTCGAAGTCGGCTTCAATCATTTCTTTCGCGCACGCGGCGATGGGCACGAAGGCGACCTGGTTTACTTCCAGCCGCATTCGGCGCCCGGCGTTTATGCCCGCGCATTCCTGGAAGGACGGCTGAGCGAAACACAACTGGCGCATTATCGTCAGGAAGTTGCCGGCGGCGGACTATGCTCCTATCCGCATCCCTGGCTGATGCCGGACTTCTGGCAGTTCCCCACCGGCTCGATGGGGATCGGCCCGATCAGCGCCGTTTACCAGGCACGCTTCCTGCGCTATCTGCGCGACCGCGGCCTGGCGCAGACCGACGGCCGCCACGTCTGGGGCGTGTTCGGCGACGGCGAGATGGATGAGCCGGAGTCCATCGGCGGGCTGACACTGGCCGCACGCGAGAAGCTGGACAATCTCACCTTCATCGTCAACTGCAATCTGCAGCGCCTCGACGGGCCGGTGCGCGGCAACGGCCAGATCATCCAGGAGTTGGAGGGATTGTTCGCCGGCGCCGGCTGGAACGTCATCAAGGTGCTGTGGGGCTCGGACTGGGATGCCCTGTTTTCCCGCGACACGCAGCACACGCTGCTGCGCATCTTTGCGGCGACGCCGGACGGCGAGTACCAGACGCTGGGGGCCAAGGACGGCGCCTACAATCTGGCCAACTTCTTCCTGCGCGACCCCGAGCTGGCAAAGCTGGTGGCGCACATGAGCGACGCCGAGATCGACGCGCTCAAGCGCGGCGGTCATGATCTGCGCAAGCTGTGGGCGGCTTTTTCGGCAGCGCGCAATCATCGCGGACGGCCGACGGTGATCCTAGCCAAGACCAAGAAAGGCTATGGCATGGGGAGCACGGGCGAGTCACGCATGACCTCGCATCAGGAAAAGAAGCTCGATGTCGAGGGCCTCAAGCAGTTCCGCGACCGCTTTCATTTGCCCTTGTCCGATGAAGAGGTTGCAGCACTGCACTTCTATCGCCCGGCCGAGGACAGCGCGGAGATGAGCTACCTGCGCGCCCGCCGCGCGGCGCTGGGCGGTTATCTGCCGGCACGGCGGCGGCAGGCAGAGGCTGTCGCCATCCCTGCGCTCGACAGCTACGCCAGGTTCGCGCTGCAGTCGGACAACAAAGTGATGTCCACCACCATGGCTGCGGTGCGCATCCTCGGCGGCTTGCTCAAGGACAAGCAGCTTGGCCCGCGCATCGTGCCCATCGTTGCGGATGAGGCGCGCACCTTCGGCATGGCCAGCTTGTTCCGCCAGGTCGGCATCTACTCGCCGGTGGGCCAGCTCTACGAACCGGAAGACGCGGGCTCGCTGCTGTCCTATCGCGAGGCGGTTGACGGGCAGTTGCTGGAGGAAGGCATCACCGAAGCGGGCGCGCTGTCCTCCTGGGTGGCGGCGGCGACCTCGTACAGCGTCAACGGCCTGGCCATGCTGCCGTTCTATATCTACTACTCGATGTTCGGCTTCCAGCGCGTGGGCGACCTGATCTGGGCCGCGGCGGACCAGCGCGCCAGGGGCTTCCTGCTGGGTGCCACCGCGGGGCGGACGACGCTGGGCGGAGAAGGCCTGCAGCACCAGGACGGCACCAGCCAGCTGGTTGCGTCCACCGTTCCGAATTGCCGGGCCTATGATCCGGCGTTCGCCGGTGAACTGGCGGTGATCATGGATCACGGCGCACGCCAGATGATGGAGCCGCAGGTCGACGAGTTTTACTACGTCACCGTGATGAACGAGAACTACGCCCAGCCTTCGCTGCCGGCGGGCGTCGAAGCGGCGATCATCAAGGGCATGTACCGCTTCGGCGGCCATGCTCCGGAAAGCGCTGTGGCGCAAGTGCGGCTGCTGGGGTCCGGCGCGATCCTGCGCGAAGTCATCGCCGCCGCCGCCATGCTGGCGCAGCACTGGAACATCGGTTCGGACATCCACAGCGTCACCAGCTTCAGCGAACTGTCGCGCGAGGCAGCCGCGGTGCAGCGCTGGAACCGCCTGCATCCGGAGCTTGAGCCGCGGCTCAGCCACGTCGAGCAGCAGATGCTCGGTGCGGAACTGACTGTAGCTGCGACCGACTACGTGCGCGCTTATCCGCAGCTCATCGCCCCTTACGTTCCCGGCCGCTTCATCGCGCTCGGCACCGACGGCTTCGGCCGCAGCGATACGCGATCGGCACTGCGGCGCTTCTTCGAGGTCGATAGCCACGCCATCGTACTGGCCACGCTGGATGCCTTGGCGCAGCAGGGCAGGCTGGAGCGCAAGCTTGTTGGCGAGGCGATGCGGCGTTACGGCATTTCGTCAGATGCTGCCGCGCCCTGGACCGTTTGAGCCATGAGAGGTTAGAGGGGCCTGTCTCGACATATCCCAAACACTTCCGGATATATCGAGCCAGGTCACTTTAATACGATCGATGAGGGTTTCCGCCACTGAGTTGCCCCATTGATTTACTAATCCCCCATTGCCTACCTCATTGATTCTCTAACTCATAGGCCATCTGTTACATTGGTGCCGGCACATACCAGACGCAACGCCAATAAATCAGATGTGCTTGTAAGGGAAGAGGATTGGGGGCTAAAGATGCAAGAAGCAGAGAAGCAACTTGGCAATCATCCTGGCCTACGGCCAAAGGAGACGGCGACGCATTCCTGCCAAGCCTTCCTCGAGCCTCAGGACGGGCAAGATTACTCAAACTCGATATTCAAGGACTGTGCTGGACATAGCATCTGCTTTACGAATTGTCGCTTCTTCTCTTGCGTCTTCGAGCGTTGCTACTTTCGATCCGCTCGCTTTGTTAATTGCACATTCGTGGGAGCCCGTTTTATCGACTGCAATTTTCGCGAAGCAACATTTGTAAGATGCGATCTCAAGTACTCCCAATTCAGAGGTACGTTGGCCGAAATTCAGCAGCTGTTGGTAAATTTGCCCGACTGGCCAAACGTAAGAAGGGATTTAATTCGCTCGCTTCGATTGAACTTCCATGGCTTGGGGGATACGCCTGCGGTTAGACGACTCATTCGAGAAGAGCTTGAGGCCGAGCGGGAACATCTACGCCAAGCCCGTGAGCGCCGCTCGGGCTACTATGCAGATCATTACGGCTCTATTCAGGCACGCATCAGGGTGTATTGGCAAAGTTTCCTGCTCTGGCTAGATCGTGTTATTTGGGGGCACGGCGAATATCCTGGAAAACTACTGATAGCGCTTGTCGTTTTTCTTACCGGAATGACTACTTGGCATTGGCTGAGCTTCTCAAGTAGCGGGCAACTTTCTACATCATTAGGTGATTTCAGTATCGCCGGACGTGATGTTTTAAGAACATTCTTGGCACTACCGGCATCAGGGGTCGAAGCGCGTCTCTCCATTGCTTTGACTCTGGTCGCCGTTGGCCGTTTTATTTTCTTTGGTCTCGTCGTAGGAACAATAACGCGCCTTCTGGCACGGCGGTAACGTGGCGATTCGGCTTGAAGCTGTTCGACTATTTGGCTCCACCGCACGCGGCGATGCCGATGATCTTAGTGATCTGGACATCTTAATAGTGGTTAGTCGTCTGTCAGAAAGAACGTTTCGACGAGCACAGCGATTTGGCGTTCATATTTTTGGTGCAACTACGGCCGTATCTGTTTATTCAGCCGAAAGACTTCGCGAGCTTTACTCGTCGGGTGCTTTGTTTGCATGGCACCTATTTCTCGAGTCAAAAAATCTAGCACCAGAAAGAGGTACGGACTTAATCGAGCAGTTGGGCCAACCCGCTGATACTCCCGATTTGCACGGCTATCTAAACGAGCTTTTCGACTTGTCTAAGTCGATCATTCGCGAACTTGAGGGCCAGCCCGGTTCTTTGGTTTATGAAGCAGGAATTCTTTACTTAGCAAGCAGGAACGCTGGAATTGCTGCCTGCTGGAAGCACCGCATCCTCCCGGTTTTTTCTCGTTATGCACCTTTTCAGGCAGGCGAATACTTGAGCATTCCTTTCCCACTTTCAAAGGGAAATTTTGACACCTATTATCTCGCGCGGCGAGCATCGAATACTGGAGCAATGCCTCCTAAGATTGAGTCAGATACCCTTTACAAAGACGCAAAATCAATCACAAAGTGGATAAGCCTAATTTCGGAGAAGATTCATGCCCAATAGAATCTTGAGAGTCGACTTAGAGAGGAAAGTGTTGCGCGCCGTAAACCACACATATCCGAGTGCGAATCCGCTCAATGGCCTATCAAAACATGCCATTAACACATGGAGGAAGCTCAACGGCACGCTTCATTCAGATCACTGTGCCCGCGTTACATCAATAGTCGGGGAACTTGGGGGCATTATTTGTGCAGCATTTGACGAAAGCGGGCAGGCGATACTAGATAAGCCTGAACTCGCAATGACAAAAGTAGATGGCCTCTTGGCATTGATTGAAACTGTGGCGCCCACCACACATTAGTCGGCTGCAAAAGCAGAATGATGCAATAGCAGGATCGCAAAAGAAAAATTACAGCGCGCTGTCAAGCCGACAGGGGATCGGCGCCGATATCAGCTAACTGTCCATCATCGGCAAACGCAAGAATCTGAATTGGTGCGGTTGAGGGATTCGAACCCCCGACCCCCTGATTACAAATCAGGGGGTCTGCCAACCCGCTGTTCAGCAGGCTTGCTCTCCGGGAGACAGCTTCAACGGCGGGCATCTTGCCGCTTCAGCTTGCCTCGCCATTCGAGAAGCACCTCATCCGCCGTCAGCAGAGTTGCACCCAGCTCCAGAGCGGTGGCAGCGATGAAGCGGTCCGCAGGATCTGGATGAAAATCCATCAGCTCGGTAGCACGGATTGCAATGCGGCCATCCACGCCCGCTTCCTGCACACCGAGCCGCAGCACGTCCGCGCGCCATTGATCGGGTGAGGTGCGCAGCTTGATGGCGCCACGCTGGACCAGCATGGCGATTTCCCAGAAGCTGATCGCGGAAACATGGAGGCAACTCTTCGACTGGGCCTTTTCAGCCAGGCGCAGGGCTTGGCGGCCCAGGCGATCGGACTGCGCAACCAGCCAGATGAGTGTGTGGGTGTCGAGCAGTACGGCGCTCACGCCGCTGCGTTCCACTTCACGTCCAGCGGAGAAAGGATGTCGCCTGAAATTTCCACGCTACCGGCAAGCGCTCCGGCAATCGGCGCCGGCCGACCGGCAGCAGGCACCAGCCTAGCTACCGCCTTGCCCCGCTTGGTGATGACGATGGACCGCCCCGTGGCGGCGACTTCGTCCATTACCTTGAGGCAGGAGGCCTTGAATTTTCCCGCGGGCATGCTGGATTCCATGCAACTCTCCGTGACCATGATTATGGTCATGAGATTATAGCGCGAACCCGGCTATGGCGGAACGGGGGAGTTAGCGAAATGACCACGCTGCCGTGCTTTGTGCCGGCTTGCGGAGCGCGTCCAAGTGATTGAAAAGCTGGTGCCGATTGAGGGATTCGAACCCCCGACCCCCTGATTACAAATCAGGTGCTCTGCCAACTGAGCTAAACCGGCTTTATCCCTGACGGGCCCGCGGATGGCGGGGCGCCGTTGCGGCGCGGGGGTATTTTACAGCTTGGGCGGCGTTTCGTGCTGCTCCTGTGGGCCAGCGCCGAGCAAACCGAGCAGGGCCGTGATCTCCAAATGGAGCTTCGGCAGGTCGTCTTTCACGGTATGCCAGACGACTTCCAGGTTGATGTCGAAGTAGCCGTGGGAAATCCGGTTGCGCATGCCGTAGATCAGATCCCAGGGGATGGCCGGATACTTCGAGGCAAAATCCGGATCGGCGGTGCGCACGTTATTGGCGGCTTCGCCGACCACTTCGAGGTTGCGGATCACCGCGTCCTGAACGATTGCGGCGGACAGGAATGCAGACTGATCGGGAACAGTCTGGATGTAAGTTTCGATCCGCTGGATGGCGTCGAGCATGTGCCCCAGGTAATCGGCGATCCTCAGATCGCGCTTGCGTTTCATACCGCGACGGCTTCTCTCAGAACTTCGTCACGAAACCTGCGCGAGAGGTCTTGAGGGGTGCGCACATCCACCGAGACGCCCAGGAGTTTCTCCGCTTCAAGCTGGATGGCGGCGAGGCTCAGCAGGGTGGTTCGGCGTGTCGCATCCACCAATAAATCGAGGTCGCTGTCGTCGGTATCGTCGCCATGCACCACCGAGCCGAATACCCGCGGGTGCAGAGCGCCGTGCCGGGTCACGATTTCTCGCAACTCGGTTCGATGTGCCTTGAGGGCGTCGGATGGCTTCATGACTGGGCTGCCAAAACCACTATGAAAAGTGCAGGATCAGGTTACCACAGGCTCTGGTGGGCATTCCTGGCGCGCCGCCGTTCATCCCTCGATACGCGCTGCTTCGCGGCGCACTCGGGATGAATGGTGGGGGTGGGAGCAGCGCTAGTTCTAGGCTTTAGAAGCCCCTCTCCCCTGCCCCTCTCCCGCAAGCGGGAGAGGGGAATGTTGCGCTTGAATGTTGCGCTTAGCAGCAGCCGTGGTCGCCGTGCTGGGTGTGGCCGGCGGTGGCGGCTACGCCTGTGGTGAGGCCCTGGGCGCTGGCCTGGTAGTGGTCGGCCATCACTCTCGCGACGCAGGCGGAGACGCGTTTGCCCATGGGGATGTGCAGGAATTCGTTGGGGCCGTGGGCGTTGGAGCCGGGACCCAGGACTCCCGTGATCAGGAACTGGGCGCCGGGGAATTTCTCGCCGAGCATGCCCATGAAGGGAATGGTGCCGCCCTCGCCCATGTAGGCGGGGGGCTGGCCGAAGAATTCCTGCGAGGCGGCGGCGACGGAGGCTTCGAGCCAGGGGGAGAGCTGGGGGGCGTTCCAACCGGCGGAGGCTTTTTCCACTTCAAAGCTGACGTGGGCGCCGTAGGGCGGGTCTTTTTCCAGCAGCTCTTTGAGGACTTTGCCGGCGATGGCGGCGTCCAGGGTGGGCGGCAGGCGCAGGGAGAGTTTCACAGCGGTGAAGGGGCGCAGGACGTTGCCGGCGCTGGTGAGCGGGGGCATGCCGTCGAGGCCGGTGACCGAGAGCGCGGGGCGCCAGGTGCGGTTGAGCACCAGCTCCGCCGGGTCTTCGCTCATGGGGCGCATGCCTTTGACGAAGGGGAATTTGTCGTAGACGGCGGTGCCGAGGGTCTTCACGGCCTGTTTGGCCTGCTCGAGGCGCTGCGGCGGGACTTCGACGTAGAGGTCTTGCGGCAGGATGCGGCCGGTGGCCTGGTCTTCCAGGCGGGACAGGAGGGTGCGCAGGATGCGGAAGCTGGAGGCGACGACGCCGGAGGCGTCGCCGGAGTGGACGCCTTCTTCCAGCACTTTGACCGTGAGGTTGCCGCCGGCGAGTCCGCGCAGGCTGGTGGTGAGCCAGAGCTGGTCGTAGTTGGCGCAGCCGGAATCCAGGCACACCACCAGGGAGGGCTTGCCGATGCGGCCGGCGAGGTGGTCGACGTAGTACGGCAGGTCGTAGCTGCCGGACTCTTCGCAGGCTTCGATCAGGACGACGCAGCGGGCGTAGGGCGTGCCTGCCTTTTGCAGGGCAATGATGGCAGCAAGGGAGCCGAAGATGGCGTAGCCGTCATCGGCGCCGCCGCGGCCGTAGAGCTTGTCGCCTTCGAGCACGGGCTTCCAGGGGCCGAGGTGTTCGGCCCAGCCGGTCATCTCGGGCTGCTTGTCGAGGTGGCCGTAGAGCAGCACGCAGTCTTCGCCGGAGGCGGGGCCGCTGGCGGGGATGTCGATGAAGATGAGCGGGGTGCGGCCGGGCAGGCGCACCACTTCGAGCTGCATGCCGGGGATGGGCTGGGCGCGCGCCCACTTCTCCATCAGGGCCACGGCCTGGTCCATATAGCCATGCTTTTCCCAGTCGGCATCGAACATCGGCGACTTGTTGGGGATCTTGATGTACTCGATCAGCTGCGGAACGATCTGGCTATCCCACAGGGTGTCGACGGTTTTGCGGATTTCGGGGGAATTCATGGGCGGAAGCCGGGAAAGGGGGATGGGAAAGCTTAACCGCTTCGCGGGTGGGTTAGGCGGCACAGTTGGCGGGTGTTGGTGGGTATTTGCGGGGGGCGGCGCGGTCCCGGGTAGCGCTGCGCGCTTCCCGGGCTACGGGGGCGGTGATGGGGGCGGCGGCGCCTGGGAAGAGTGGTGGCGCGGGTGTTGGGGTTCGCTGCGCTCACCCCAACAAGCTCGGGGCGAATGGAGGATTCGCTAGTGGCCGCCGGCTTTGTCGCCGTACAGCTCCTTCAGGCGCTGGTCGCGGCCGCAGCCGTGGCGGTAGATCTGGTAGTGGACTTCGCTCTTGATGTAGAAGTCCTGGTGGTAGTCCTCAGCCGGATAGAAGGTGGAGGCTGCGACGATCTGGGTGACGATGGGGCCTTTGGTCACGCCGCTGGCTTGCAGGGCGTCGCGCGAGGTGATGGCGAGTTTTTGCTGCGCTTCGCCGTGATAGAAGACGGCTGTGCGGTACTGGTCGCCGATGTCGCAGAACTGCTGCTGGGTGGTGACGGGATCGATGTTGTGCCAGAAGACGTCGAGCAGCTTGGCGTAGCCGACCTTATTTGGATCGAACACCACCTGGACCGATTCGGCGTGGCCGGTCTTGCCGGAGGAGACGTCTTCGTAGCTCGGATTCGCCACGTGGCCGCCGGTGTAACCGGAGGTGACGGAGATGACGCCGGGCAGGTTCTTGAACGGCGGCACCATGCACCAGAAGCAGCCGCCGGCGAAAGTGGCGGTTTCCGTTTTCGCCTCGGTTTTGGCGAGGGCGGCATCGGCCTGCGCGGCTTGCAGCGGCAGCAGGAGGGTGAAGAGGGCGGCGATCAGGGTGCGCATGGGAATGATGATGCCAGTTTGTGGGGGGTGGGAGGGTTAGACGCTTTGGGGGCGGGTTTATTCCGTGGCGGGCCAATACTCCCCTCGCCCGCTTGCGGG
>FTIF01349124.1_pt1 | contig 19045 bp, 14 predicted proteins | sample 1658001 | NCBI WGS metagenome assembly FTIF01 (sample SAMEA3914789, study PRJEB12502) | metagenome | biome: forest; material: soil | place: Canada | collected 2011-07-03 | depth 0.3 m | reverse complement strand
TTCGCCGGGGCATTGGATTTTCTAAGTTCGCTGCGCTCACTAAGAAAATCTCAATGGCTGGGACGGATGGATTCGAACCTTTCCCGTATGACCGGGATCGATTGGAAGCAACCGCTACAGCTCCAAGCCTACGCTCCCGCTTTCGCGACAGTTTCAAAATTCTATCGTACGCGGGGTTGACCCCTGGGCCCCGGCTTTCGCCGGGGCATTGGATTTTCTAAGTTCGCTGCGCTCACTAAGAAAATCTCAATGGCTGGGACGGATGGATTCGAACCACCGAATGGCGGGATCAAAACCCGCTGCCTTACCACTTGGCGACGTCCCAATCCGCATACGTCGAACCTCAATTATATCGCGATGCGCCGGCCGGTTGAGCGGGCGCGGCCGGAAAATGCAGTCAAAACCCTATTGCACCGCGGACCAGATATCGATGAACACCTTGAACCCGCGCTGCGGGTCGCTGAGGGCGAACTTCTTCGGCAGGTCCAGCCCGGCGACGCTCTGGTATTCGCTGTAGACCAGTTCCCAGCCGTTCTGCTGCATGGAGAGGATATGTCCGCCGTCATCCAGCTTGAGCGCCACGGTGCCGGGAGCGGGCAGTCCCAGCACCCAGTAGCGCAGGCCGTCCACCGGCAGGCTCCAGCCGAACTGCTGCTGCATCAGGGCTTCCGGCTGCTGCGTCTGGTAGATGCCGCTCTTGTTCTGGATTTCCATATTGCCCGGGCTGCCGCTGATCGCCACGGCGCCGACGCCGAGGGGGCCGTAAAAGCGCGCCTGGAAACTCGGCCCGGTCTGGATCCAGCTGAGGGCGCCGCCGAAACTGACCAGCCCGCTTTCGGCCAGCCGCCCTTGCATGGAGAAATTCTGCACCTGCTGCAGGGCGCTGCGGCGCGCTTCCCAGTTGTGTTGCGCCAGCACGCTGTTGCCGGTGTCGGTGGCGACTTCGGGTTTGACGGCGCTGAAGCAGCCGGCCAGCAACAGGGTGGCCGCGCCGGCCATCGCGGCGCGGAGCAGGCGGCCCCGGCGCCTCATAAGCCGAGGCGCTTGAGCGTATCGCGCAGCTGGGTATTGTCCGGGTCGGCCTTGGCCGCCTGGGTCAGCAGGCTATGCGCCTGGTCCTTGCTGCCCACCGCCCACAGCACTTCGCCCAGGTGCGCCGCGACTTCGGAGTCGGGGAACTCGGAGTAGGCCTTCTGCAGCAGCGGCAGTGCATCCTGCGGCCGGCCCTGGCGGAAACGCAGCCAGCCCATGCTGTCGACCACCGCCGGATCGTCCGGCGTCAGCGTCAGCGCCTTGCTCACCAGCTTGTCCGCCTCGTCGAGCCGGTCGGTGTGCACCAGCAGGGTATAGCCGAGCGCGTTGAGGGCGCGCGCATCGTCCGGCGTCTTGCCTAGAATCTTGCGCAGATCGGCTTCGGAATCGCCGACGCGGTTCATGCGCTCGTACACCAGCGAGCGCGAATAGAGCAGATCGGCGTCGTCCGGAGTGTCCTTGAGGGCATCGCCGTAGAGCCCCAGCGCATCGTCGTAGGCCCCGGCCTCGAGCAGGATTTCGCCTTCGGCCATGAGGAAGCGGTCGGCCAGGGGCGGGAACTGGTCGCGCAGCGTCTCCAGGATGGCGCGGGCGTCGTCCAGCCGGCCCAGCTTGGCCAGCATCGCGGCCCGGCGCACGGCGGCGTCCAGGCCCTGCTGGCCGTTTGTGACCTTTTCATAGTGCGCCAGCGCCTGTTTCGGCTGGTGGCGCAGCTCGGCCACGCGGCCGAGGAAATATTCGGCGTCGCCGACGCGGTCCGGGGTCTTGGCCACCACCAGGAAATGCGCCTCGGCCTCGTCCAGCTTGCGGTCGTCGATGTCGAGCAGGCCCAGGTTGAAATGGCCGTCGACGTTGCCGGGCTCTTCCCGCAGCAGCTTTTCCAGCTGCTCGCGGCCATGCGCGCGCTGGTCGGACTCGATCAGCAGGCGGGCATAGCCGAGCCGCACCTCGTTGCCGTCCGGGTTGTTCTTCAGCACCCCGTCCATCACCTGGTCAGCGGCGGCATTATCGCCTTTCTTGACCAGGGCGCCGACCAGCAGCAGGGAGGCTTCCTTGGACGGCTTGATGCGGATCGCTTCGCGCGCGGCGTGCTCGGCCACGTCAATCTTGCCGTAGCGCAGCGCCAGCAGCCCCTGTGCCTGGTAGGCGCCGGCCTGCTTCGGATACTGGGCCACCAGCCGGTCCATCAGCGCCATCGCCGCCGCGGCCTGCGCCGGCTCCTGCTGCAGCAGCAGGGCGACATGGTGGAAGCCGTCGTCGACGCCGCCCGGGTGATCGTGGACGATGGAGGCGCACTCGGCATAAGCCTCGTCGTTCTGCCCCGAGCGCAAGGCCAGGCGCGTGATGACTTCGCGCACGTCCAGGCTGGTGGGATCGATCGACTGCCACTTGCGCGCGGTTTGCAGCGCCAGGGCATCGTCCTGGGCCATCAGCGCCTGGGCGGTGGCGCGCGCGGCGATCTGCGGGTCGGACATGTAGTCCAGCGCCGCCAGGAACTCCTTCGCGGCAAGCTGGGGCTGCTGGCGCCCGGCGGCCATCTCGCCCGCCATGACGTGGAACTGGGCTTCCACCTGCGGCGAGGCGGCTGCCTGGGGCTCGGCTGAGCTGTCGGGCCTGGCCGGGGCCTGGTCCGCCGCCGTGGCCGGGCTGGAGGGGGTCAGGGCGCAGCCGCACAGCAGAACCAGGGTCAGGCTCAGCGACAATCGCAGCGGGGTGCGAGGCGGATACACGGTGGCAGCCAGTGGAAAGTGACCGCTCATTGTACCCGCTGGGCGCATGCGCAGCTTGTGTCCCACCGCGCATTACCGGAAAATTATAAGTGACCATGGCCCTACTTACGCTCGGACTCAGCCACCACAGCGCGCCGCTGGATACGCGCGAGCGGCTGGCCTTCACCGACGCCGAGCTGCCGGCCGCGCTGACCCGCCTGCGCGCCCTGCCCGGGGTGGAGGAGGCGGCGATCCTCTCCACCTGCAACCGCACCGAGATTTTCGCGGTCGCCTCGCCCGAGGATGAGAGCCGCCTGATCGAATGGTGGCGGCGCGAGCGGCAGGCTGCGGCTGGCCTGATCGAGCCGCACCTGTTCGTGCTGCGCGACCAGAGCAGCGTGCTGCACAGCCTGCGTGTCGCCTCCGGCCTGGACTCGATGGTGGTGGGCGAGCCGCAGATCCTCGGCCAGATGAAGCAGGCCTACGCCCAGGCGCGCGAAGTCAACACGCTCGGCCCGGTGCTGTCGCGCCTGTTCCAGCACACCTTCGCCGTGGCCAAGCTGGTGCGCAGCCGCACCCAGATCGGCGCCCATCCGGTCAGCATCGCCTACGCCGCGGTGCAGCTGGCCCAGCATATTTTCTCCGACCTGAGCACCCAGACCGCGCTGCTGATCGGCGCCGGCGATACGGTGCAGCTGCTGGCCCGGCACCTGAAGACGCGCGGCGTCGGCCGCATCATCGTCGCCAACCGCAGCATCGAAAGGGCACAGATCCTGGCCGCCTCGCTGCAGGGCTACGCCATCGGCCTCAACGACCTGCCGCTGCACCTGGCCGAAGCCGACCTGGTGATTTCCGGCACCGCCAGCCGCGGCTACATGCTGACCCGCGAACTGGTCGCCGGCGCCATCGGCCGCCGCCGGCGCAAGCCGATGCTGATGATCGACCTGGCAGTGCCGCGCGATTTCGACCCGGCCATCGCCAAACTCGAGGACATCTATCTTTATTCGCTCGACGACCTGCGCGCCGTCATCGCCGAAAACCTCAAGGTGCGCGGCGCGGCGGCAGAGCAGGCCGAAGTGCTGGTCGGCGACTACGCCCGCGATTTCGAGAAATGGCTGGAAAGCCGCGATGCCGGCGCCACCATCCGGCGCCTGCGCATGCGCGCCCGCGCCAGCCGCGACGAAGTGCTGGCCAAGGCGCAGCGCAAGCTGGCCAACGGCGAGTCGCCGGAGTCGGTGATGGCTTTCGTCGCCGACACCCTGGCCAACAAACTGCTGCATGCTCCCAGCGAACGCCTGCGCAATGCCGGCGCGGTGGAGCAGGCGATGCTGCTCGATGCAGCCCACAAACTGTTCGATCTGCCCGACGAACAATAAGTCACCCGATCGATAAGACATGAGAGACAACCTGCTGCGCCGCCTGGAGCAGATGGCGGCCCGGCGCGAGGAAGTTGCGCGCGAGCTGTCCTCCCCCGATGTGCTCGGCGACAGCGACCGCTTCCGCCGCCTGTCGCAGGAATACGCCCAGCTCGGCCCCCTCACCGAAACCTTCGGCGCCTACCAGGCGGCACTGAAGGAAATCGAAGGCCTGGAACAACTGCGCAACGACGCCGAGCTGAAGTCTATCGCCGAAGCCGAGTTGCCGGCCCAGATCGCCAGCCGCGACAAGCTGGAGTCCGAGCTGCAGGGCTTCCTGGTGCCGAAAGACCCGCTCGACGGCAGCAACGTCTTCCTCGAAGTGCGCGCCGGCACCGGCGGCGACGAGGCGGCGATCTTCGCCGGCGACCTGTTCCGCATGTATTCGCGCTACGCCGAAACCCTGGGCTGGCAGATCGAAGTCCTCTCCGAAAGCCCCGGCGAGCACGGCGGCTACAAGGAAGTCATCGCCCGCATCGCCGGCTTCGGCGCCTATTCGCGGCTCAAGTTCGAGTCGGGCGCGCACCGCGTGCAACGCGTGCCGGCCACCGAGGCGCAGGGCCGCATCCACACTTCTGCCGCCACCGTGGCGGTGCTGCCGGAAATCGAGGCGGCGCAGGCGCAGGAGATCAACCCCTCGGACCTGAAGGTCGATACCTATCGCGCCAGCGGCGCCGGCGGCCAGCACGTCAACAAGACCGAATCGGCGATCCGCATCACCCATATCCCCAGCGGCCTGGTGGTGGAATGCCAGGACGAGCGCTCGCAGCACAAGAACCGCGCCCGCGCCATGAGCCTGCTGTCCTCGCGCCTGCTCGACATGGAGCGCAGCAAGCAGGAAAAGGACATGGCGGCGACGCGTAAGAAGCTGGTCGGCAGCGGCGACCGCTCCGAGCGCATCCGCACCTACAACTTCCCGCAGGGCCGCGTCACCGATCACCGCATCAACCTCACCCTGTACCAGCTCGACCGCATCATCCAGGGCGATCTCGACGGCGTGATCCAGCCGCTGCTGGCCGAGCACCAGGCCGAGCTACTGGCCGAAGCGGGCGAGGCGGACTAAGAACTTGTCTTGCGATAATCGCTTGGTTCCAAAAATAAGCCGTCATTCCCGCGAAGGCGGGAATCCAGTTTTCGCGTGTGGTGCGGTGCAAACTGGATGCCCGCCTGCGCGGGCATGACGAAGATTTCACTTTGGTAGCCCACTGCAAGAATATTGCGCCATCGCCGTGCACGCCCCCGACAATCCACCCGTACCCCCGCCGCAGGGCAATGCCCCTGGGCGCCTGACCGACTGGCTCGGCTGGGCGGCTGATGCGCTGTCGGGCGGCGACAGCCCGCGCCTCGACGCCGAAGTGCTGCTGTGCGAACTGCTCGGCTGCAACCGCGCCGGCCTGGTGATCCGCGCCGACGACGTGCTCAGCAGCGAAATCGCCCTGCGCTATGCCGCCCTGATCGAGCGTCGCCAGCTGGGCGAGCCGGTGGCCTACCTCACCGGCCGCCGCGAGTTCTGGAGCCTGGAACTGCAGGTCAGCCCGGCCGTGCTGATCCCGCGGCCCGATACCGAACTGCTGGTCGAATGGGCGCTTGAGCGCCTGCTCGGAGTGGCTGCGCCGCGCATCGCCGATCTCGGCACCGGCAGCGGCGCCATCGCCCTGGCCCTGGCCAGCGAGCGCCCCGACGCCGCGGTCGTCGCCGTGGACCAGTCCGCCGACGCGCTGGGCCAGGCCGCCCACAACGCGCGCCTGTTGGGTCTGGAACGTGTCGGCTTCCGTCTCGGTGACTGGCTCGCGCCATTGGCTGGCGAGTCCTTCGACCTGATCGTGTCCAACCCCCCCTACGTGGCCGAGCAGGACCCGCATCTGCGCGATCTGCGCTTCGAGCCGCGCCGCGCCCTCACCGCGGGCGCCGACGGTCTGGCTGATCTGCGGCGCATCGCTGCCGAAGCCCCCGCCTATCTCAAACCCGGCGCCGCGCTGTTGCTGGAGCACGGCGCGGAGCAGGGCGAAGCGGTGCGCACCCTGCTGCGCCAGTGCGGCTACAGCGCGGTCGAAACGCGGCCCGATCTGAACGGCCGCGAGCGTGGCACACTGGGTGTCAGACCATGAGCGATTTCGTCCGCTATTCCCGTCAGATCGTGCTGCGCGAAGTAGGCGTCAACGGCCAGCAGCTGCTGCGCGACTCCAGCGTCCTGCTGGTCGGTGTCGGCGGCCTCGGTGCGCCGGCAGCGCTGTATCTCGCCGGCGCGGGTCTGGGACGGCTGATTCTCACCGACAAGGATCGCGTCGAGCCCTCCAACCTGCAGCGCCAGATCATCTACCGCAGCAGCGACGTCGGCCGCTCCAAGCTCGATGCCGCCGCGGACGCCTTGCGCGCCCTCAACGCCGAGTGTGAAATCGAGACTTTGCCGGGCCCACTGGAAGAGGCGGCAATGGCCGCCGCGGTGCGCAGCGCCGACATCGTGCTCGACTGCAGCGACAATTTTCCGACCCGGGTGATGCTGAACGCAGTTTGCGTCACCGCGCGCAAGCCGCTGGTGTCCGGCGCCGCGATCCGCTTCGAGGGCCAGCTGGCGCTGTTCGACACCGCGCGCGGCAGCGCCTGCTACGCCTGCCTCTATCCCGATACCGGCGAAACGCAGGAAACCTGCGAAGAAGCCGGCGTGCTCGGTCCCAGCGTCGGCGTGATCGGCAGCCTGCAGGCCCTGCTGGCGATCAAGCGCCTGCTCGGCCTGGGTGACGACGCCGGCCGCCTGCACCTGTGGGATGCCTTGCGCATGAGCTGGCGCAGCCTGAACATCCCGCGCGATCCGAAATGCCCCGTTTGCGGGGATCGACATGGACCCGAACATGGATAAGCCCGTAACCCGCGAAACGCCGCTGACGATGCCGCGCCGCTTCGCCATCCGCCTGCTGCACGAGGCGCAGCTCGCCGGCGAGCATCCCTTCACCGGCGTGGTCGGAGCCGGCACCGAGCCGGACCTGTACGTGCCCCTGGTCGGGCCCGCCACCCTGGACGACGGCGTGGCGCACCTGGAGCAGCGGCAGCGCGCCCTGTGGGCGATCTACCTGCACCGGCCGGGCCAGCCTACGGCGCCGACCGTCGAGGACTTCGCCACGCGCCCGCAAACCCTGCGGCTGACCAGCTCGCTCGCCACCAAGGGTGTATTGCAGCTGCGCGCCTGGGCCTGCGCCGATGGCAAGGTGCGCGAGCGCGAGCTGCACCTTAGCGACTGAGAAAATAGTGGCTAGTGATTAGTGGTCAGTGATTAGTAAAAGCTTGAAGCAAAAGCAGTGGTCAATAGTAAGAACGGAGGTCGTTCCGCGTTTTACTAATCACTAGCCACTAGCCACTAGCCACTAATCACTGCTTCACTTGATCGGCATCCGCGACTGCGGCAGCACGTCCGGCACATGCACCGGCACGATCAGCATTTCCTGCCCGGCCAGCTGCAGGCGCCGCTGCATCGCCAGCGGCATCTGGTTGTGCAGCAGCCGCCGCCACAGGCTTTCCTTGTCGAAGAACAGCTTGCTGGCGAAGCAGATGCTGTGCGGGAAATCCTGCAGCACTTTCTGGGTCAGCTGGCTCAACTCTTCCAGCGGGTCGCCGCCGTAGGCCTGGTAAGAAGTGGCGGAATGGCCCAGGCTGACGCAGTAGCTGCAGAAATAGCGCAGCGAGTTGTCGATGCGCGCCTGCAGGGACTTGATCGAGCGGGCGCTGTCGAACGCCTGCTTGTCCACTTCGCCGACGGCGACGAAGACAAAATTGTGGAAGCGGCCGGGAAACTGGCGCAGCACCCATTGCAGCATGTGCATGCCGGCGCCGCGGTTGCCGCCGACGAACAGCACCGCGGTTTCCTTGGTCGGGTCGGGCGGCTGCGAGGCGGCATCGTCGTCCCAGGTCAGCGGCAGCGAGTAGCTGTCGTCGACGCGCTCCATCGCCGCCTGCACATCCTCGTAGTGCCGGCGCACGCCGACGCAGACGGCCACCACCGTGCTGGTGATGAGCAGGGTGATCCAGCCGCCTTCGGTGAATTTCTCGGCGATGGTGACCATCAGGATGAAGCCGGTGACCGACAGGCCCAGGCTGGACAGCGCAAAGCGCTTCCACCAGCCCTTGACGAAGCGGCGCTGCTCCCACCAGTGCTTGGACAGGCCGAACAGCGACAGCGAGAAGGTCAGGAACACGTTGATGCTGTACAGCACCACCAGCAGCGACACCGCGCCGTGGCTCCACAGCAGGATCAGCAGCGCGCCGCCGCCCATCATCAGCACGCCGTTCTGCGTCACCATGCGGCTGGACAGCTGGCGGAACTGGCGCGGCACCCAGCGATCCGCTGCCATATTCGCCATCACCGCCGGGCCACCGAGGAAGCCGGTATTCGCCGCCACCAGCAGCAGGCCGCCTTCCAGCCCCAGGGTCAGCGCCAGGATGCCGGCGTTGAGGTGCGGCGACTCGAAGCCCAGGCTCTCGATGATCGCCTTGAAGGTGACGGCATTGAGCGTCTGGCCCTCCACCGGCGTGGCCTGCCACAGCAGGTAGAGCAGGATGATGCCGCCGGCGGTGAAGGCCAGCGAAGTGGCCATGTAGAACATGGTCAGATGGCCGGTGCGCACGCGCGGCTCGGCCAGCATGTTGATGTTGTTGGATACCGCCTCGATGCCGGTATAGGTGCCGCCGCCGAGCGAGTAGGCGCGCAGGAACAGCGACACCGCGAAGATCCAGCCGGACTGATCGAACAGCTCGTGGGTCTGGCGCAGGGTTTCCGGCATCAGGGTGTCGATCAGCTCGGACTTGGCGGCGATGCCGTAGCCGATCAGCAGCAAGTGGCTGATGAAGAAGCCGAGGAAGATCGGCAGCAGGATCTGGATCGATTCCTTCATGCCGCGCAGGTTGAGGATGATCAGCAGGCCCACCAGCGCCAGCTCGCTGACGAACTTGTACATCTGCCAGCTCGGCGGCAGCAGGCTGTATACCGCATCCGCGGCGCTGGCCACCGAGATGGTGATGGTCAGCACGTAGTCCACGATCAGCGCCGAGCCCGACAGCAGGCCGGCATAGGGGCCGATCAGGCGCGTCGCCGCCTTGTAGCCGCCGCCGCCGGAGGGGAACAGCTCGATCACCTGGTTGTAGGCCAGGGCGATGACGAACACCGTGATTGCCGTGGCGATGGCCAGGTACAGCGCCAGATGGGTATGCACACCCAGCGCCAGGAACGCCTCCTCTGGGCCGTAACAGGCCGAGGACAGGCCATCCGCGCCCAGCCCGATCCAGGCCAGGAAGGCCACCAGCACGATGTGCTGCCGGGTATGGGGATTGAGGGGGTCGAGTTTGGCGCCGAGCACCACCCGGCGAAACGCGCGGAGAAAGTTCATGAGTTTGCGGGTTGCCCGCTCAGCGTGCCTGGCGAGGCCGTGATAAGGCTGGCATTTGCGCATTATATCGTCGCCGGCGCGCCGACGTCGCGCCCGCCCGCCGTCGGCGGACCGGCGGCGCCGTCCAGCCGCTATGCAGCCGCCTTGGGCGATTGGCCGTGACGACAGCCGCCGCTGTGGCGCGGCAGGGGCGGCGGGGCGCGTGCATAAGCTAAAATCCTGCCATACCTCTTTAATTCCATCCGCCCCGCCTGCGCCCCGCGCTGCGGGGCTCCACAGGACCCACCATGCGTCTTTCCAAGTATTTCCTCGTCACCACCAAGGAAACGCCGGCCGATGCCGAGGTCGTCAGCCATCAGCTGATGCTGCGCGCCGGCCTGGTGCGCAAGCTCGGTGCGGGCCTCTACACCTGGCTGCCGCTGGGCCTGCGCGTGCTGCAGAAGGTCGAAGCCGTGGTGCGCGAGGAGATGAACCGTGCCGGCGCCCTCGAAGTGCTGTTCCCGCCGCAGGTGCCGGCCGAGCTGTGGCAGGAATCCGGCCGCTACGAGAAATACGGCCCGGAGCTGCTGCGCTTCAAGGACCGCCACCAGCGCGACTTCATCCTGGGGCCGACCCACGAGGAAGTGGTCACCGACATGGTGCGGCGCGACATCCGCAGTTACAAGCAGCTGCCGGTGAATTTCTACCAGATCCAGACCAAGTTCCGCGACGAGATCCGGCCGCGCTTCGGCGTCATGCGCGGGCGTGAGTTCCTGATGAAGGATGCCTACTCGTTCCACGCCGACGAGGCCGACCTGGTGCGCGAATACCGCAATATGCGCGAAACCTACCGCCGCATCTTCACCCGCATCGGCATCGACTTCCGCATCGTCAAGGCCGATTCCGGCGCCATCGGCGGCGACCGCAGCGAGGAATTCCACGTCCTTGCCCAATCCGGCGAGGACCTGCTGGCGGTGTCCGACACCTCCGATTACGCGGCCAACATCGAGGCGGCCGACACCAAACCGCAGGGCAGCCGCGGCGTGGACACTGCACAGCTGGAGAAAGTCTCCACGCCGACGCAGAAGACCTGCGAAGACGTTGCGGCCCTGCTCGGCATCCCGCTGCAAAGCACCCTCAAGCTGATCGTGGCCAAGGGCCGCGACGGCGGCCTGGTGGCTCTGGCCGTGCGCGGCGATCACTCACTGAATGCGGTGAAGGCCGAGAAGCACCCGAAGATCGCGGTGCCGTTCACCCTGGCCAGCGATGCCGAAATCCGCGCCGCCTTCGGCTGCGAGCCGGGCTTCCTCGGCCCGGTCGGCGCCAAGGTCACAGTGATCGCGGATCACGCGGCCGCGCTGCTGGCGGACTTCGTCTGCGGCGCCAACGAGGCCGGCTTCCATCTGCGCGGCGTCAACTGGGTGCGCGATGCGGCCGAGCCGGAAAGCGCCGATCTGCGCAGCGTCGTCGCCGGCGATCCCAGCCCGGACGGGCAGGGCAAGCTGTCCCTGGTGCGCGGCATCGAGGTCGGCCACATCTTCCAGCTCGGCCGCAAATACTCCGAGGCCATGCACATGACCGTGCTCGACGAGGGCGGCAAGGAACTGACGCCGGAGATGGGTTGCTACGGCATCGGCGTCAGCCGCATCGTCGCCGCCGTGATCGAGCAGCGCAACGACGCCGGCGGCATCCTCTGGCCGGATTCCATCGCGCCGTTCCGCCTCATCATCTGCCCGATCGGACTGGACAAGTCCGCCGCGGTGAAGGAAGCGGTGGAGAAGCTCTACGCCGACCTGTCCGCGGCCGGCATCGACGTGCTGCTCGACGACCGTGGCCAGCGCCCGGGCTCGATGTTCGCCGACGCCGACCTGATCGGCATCCCGCACCGCATCGTCATCGGCGACAAGGGCCTGGCCAACGCCCAGTTCGAGTACAAGCGCCGCGGCGCCGCCGAAGCGCAGCTGATCGCCGCCACAGTCGAGGCGGTGCTGGAAAAGCTGGCCGCGTGATCCGGGTGGGGCGTGCTATCGCCGGTGGCGCGGGCAGCCTCCTGCTGTCCGTGCTGCTGTGCCTGCCGGGCCTGCTGCTGAGTGGGGCGGCGGAGGCCGGCCCCACCGGTGAGCCGGAGCCGGAGTTGCGCGCACGGCTGACGCAGGCGATGCAACAGGACGACGACTTCGACGACCGCTATGCCGCGGAAGTCTGGTTTGTCGACATGTCCGGCCGCATGCAGCGCTTCGCGCCGAAGGCCATGCCGGATACCGTGAAGCGGCTGAAGTTCCTGCGCCTGGTGCATGCCGAGGCAGCCAAGGCCAGGGTTTCGCCGGAGCTGGTGCTGGCGGTGATCAATGTCGAGAGCGGCTTCGACCGCCTCGCCGTTTCCAGGTCCGGTGCCTTCGGTTACATGCAGATCATGCCGTTCTGGCTGCCGGAGATCGGGCAGGCGGGCGACAATCCATTCGATCCGCACACCAATCTACGCATGGGCTGCACCATCCTGCGCTACTACCTGGACAAGGAGCAGGGCAACTACAAGCGAGCGCTGGCTCGCTACAACGGCAGCTACGGCCGCGCCGACTATCCTTATTTGGTGCTGCGCCTGCTCAACAAGCGCTGGTCGCCAAGCTGAGGCCGGCCGCCCCGGCCAATTAACGGCTCGTCACAAAGCGGCGACAGGACGCATTTGGCTGGTGAATAATACTGTCGGGTACGACCCTGATTTCGGCGCGGTCGGCGGCTTTATATGTAAGTCATTAATTTAAATGACTAATATCGCTTTTTATCGAATCCGTTAAATTACTTGCTCAATCTTTGAATCTCGTTCAAAATCCGTCGCTAATTCATTCGGAGCCGGATTTTGGGGACCAAGGAACGCCGTGTACGCGAAGTTGCGGAACGCGAACAGCTGTTCCTGGATGCTGCCCGTGATCTGATCCGGCAGGATGGCCTGCTCAATCTGCAGATGGCGCGCATCGCGGAAAAGTGCGATTACGCCGTCGGCACCATGTACCAGCATTTCGGCTCGAAAGAAGATCTGCTGGTGGCGCTGGCCGCCGACAACTCGGAGCATCGCGTGGAGCTGTTCCGCCGCGTCGGTGAATGGAAGGCGAGTACCCGCGACCGCATGATCGGTATCGCGGTCGCCGACCTGATGTTCGTAAGGCTGTACCCGGAACACTTCCGGCTGGCGCAGCTGGCCTTCACCGAAGTGGTGTGGAAGGCGGCTTCGGCGGAGCGCCGACGCATGGCGCTGGAAGCCGGCGAGCCGCTCGGCCGCATCTGCGACAGCATCGTCGAAGAGGCGGTGCGCTGCGGCGACCTCAAGCTGAAGGGCATGAAGCCGCAGGAAGTAGGGCTGGGACCGTGGGCGCTGACCATCGGCACGCACACCATCATCCATGTCGATGGCGTGCTGGAGCAGGGTGATATCGGCGATCCGTATCGTTTGATGATGAGGCATCTGCACTATCTGCTGAACGGACTCGACTGGCAGCCGCTGTTCGATCCCTCCGACGAGGCGGCGCTGGACCAGATGATCAAGGGAATCTGCAGTGAGGTATTCAATGACATCGCCTGTGAATAACGGCGCCTCGCGCGGTCTGCGCAACTACGCCGTGCTGTCGCTGGCGGCGGCGCTGGCCAGCGGTTGCGCGGTCGGCCCCGACTTCAAGCGGCCGGACGCGCCGCAGACCGACCGCTACACCGCCGCGCCGCTGCCGCCGAAAACTGCCGCGAGCGAAGGCCCCGCCGGCGCGGCGCAGACCTACGTCAACGGCGCCGACATCCCGGCGCAGTGGTGGACGCTGTTCCATTCCGACAAGCTCAACGGCCTGGTGGAACAGGCGCTGAAATCGAGCCCGGACGTGGTCGCTGCCCAGGCCGCCCTGCGCCAGGCGCACGAGAACCTGCTGGCGCAGGAAGGCGGCTTCTTCCCCTCGATCGACGGCAACGGCTCAGCCGCCCGCCAGAAGGCCTCCAATGCCTCCTTCGGCTCGACCGGCGGCGGCAGTTCGATCTACAGCCTGTTCAACGCCACGGTCAACGTCTCCTACACCCTGGACATCTGGGGCAGCGTGCGCCGCGGCGTGGAAGCGCAGCGGGCCCAGGCCGAATACCAGAGCTTCCAGCTCGAAGCGACCTACCTGACCCTGTCCTCCAACGTCGTCACCACGGCGATCCAGGAAGCCTCGCTGCGGGCGCAGATCGAGGCCACCAACCAGATCATCGACGCCGACCGCAAGCAGCTCGAAACGGTCAAGCGCCAGCTGGCCCTGGGCGGCGTGTCGCGCCTCGATGTGCTGACCCAGCAGACCCAGCTGGCCAACGAAATGGCGACCCTGCCGGCGTTGCAGAAGCAGCTGCAGCAGAACCGCGATCTGCTGGCGGTGTTGCTCGGCCAGCTGCCGAGCCAGCAGCCGGATGCGCAGTTCACGCTCGAGGACCTGCAGCTGCCGCAGGATCTGCCGCTGAGCGTGCCGTCGCAGCTGGTGGCGCAGCGTCCCGACATCCGCGCGCAGGAATCCCTGCTGCACCAGGCCAGCGCCCAGGTCGGCGTGGCCACCGCCAATATGCTGCCGCAGGTCACCATCAGCGGCGACTTCGGCGGCACCAGCACCAATTTCTCCGACCTGCTGAAGAGCAGCAGCAACGTCTGGAGCCTGACCGGCGGCATCACCCAGCCGATCTTTCACGGCGGCGAGCTGATCCACAAGAAGCGCGCCGCGGTGGCCGCTTACGACCAGGCCGCCGCGCAGTATCGCGGCACCGTGCTGACCGCCTTCCGCAACGTCGCCGATGCGCTGCATGCGCTGAACGCCGACGCCGATGCGCTGGAACAGCAGAACCTGGCGACCCAGGCCGCGGCGGACACCCTCAAGGTGACGCGCAGCCGTTACCAGGCCGGATCGATCAGCGCACTCGACCTGTTGGTGGTCGAACGCACCTACCAGCAGGCACGCATCGCCCAGTTGCAGGCACAGGCAGCGCGTTACGCCGATACCGCGGCGCTGTTCCAGGCGCTCGGCGGCGGCTGGTGGAACCGCGATGCCGGCGGTGCCGCGACGCAGACCACCGCAGCCAATCCTTGAAGCATGGGCGTTACTGACGCTCAGGAATGCAGAACCCGAATACGGAGATACGAATGAAACGCGCCCTTCCCTGGTTGATCATGATTGCCATCGTGGTCGCCATCGTCGCGGTACTGGGTGGCACCAAGGCTTTGCAGATTTACCACATGATCCAGGGCTTCAAGGCCCAGGGTGTGCCGAAGCAGACGGTTTCGAGCATGAAGGTCGGTTTCGATGACTGGCGTCCGCAGCTGACCGCGGTCGGCAGCCTGCGCGCCGAGCGCGGCGCCGATCTCAGCGCCGAAGTGTCCGGCATCGTCGATGCGATCCAGTTCAAGTCCGGTGACGACGTCAAGGCCGGGCAGATGCTGCTGCAGCTGCGCTCGGCCGACGATGTGGCGCACCTGGAATCGCTCAAGGCCAATGCCGCCCTGGCCGAGACCAACTACAACCGCGACAAGGCACAGTTCGAGGCCGAGGCCATCAGCCAGTCGGTGCTCGATACCGATGCCGCCAACCTGCGCAGCGCCAAGGCCCAGGTGGCCGAGCAGCAGGCGCTGGTGGACAAGAAGCACGTGCGCGCGCCGTTCGCCGGGCACCTCGGCATTCGCGCGGTGGACCTGGGCCAGTACCTGTCGCCGGGCACCAAGGTGGTGACCCTGCAGCAACTCGATCCGATCTATGTCGATTTCTTCCTGCCGCAGCAGAACCTCAACCAGATCGTGGTAGGGCAGAAAGTCAGCGCGCTCAGCGATACCTTCCCCGACCTCAAGTTCGAGGGCACCATTGCCGCCATCGACCCGCAGGTCGATACCGGCACGCGCAATGTGCAGGTGCGCGCCGAGCTGAAAAATCCGGAGCACAAACTGCTACCGGGCATGTACGCCAACGTCGTCATCGAAGTCGGCCAGTCGGCGCGCTACCTGACGCTGCCGCAGAACGCCATCACCTTCAATCCCTACGGCGAGACGGTGTTCGTCGTCACCACCGCCGAGAAGCTGCAGGCGGAGCAGGACGCCAAGGCCAAGGCCGAAGTGCAGACCGCACACGACAAGCAGGCGGACAAGGATGGAGGCGCCGGAGCGCCGAAGGCCGAGGGCGCGCAGCTGGTCGCCAAGCAGGTCTTCGTCACGGTGGGGCCGATCCGCGGCGATCAGATCGTGATTCTCAAGGGCGTCAAGGAAGGCGATGAGATCGTCACCAGCGGCCAGCTCAAGCTGAAGACCGGCACGGCCATCGAGATCAACAACGCGGTGCAGCCGACCAACGATCCGAACCCGAAACCGTCGGAACAGTGAGCCAGGACTTTAGGCCAAAGCCATGAAATTCACCGACATCTTCATCCGCAACCCGGTCCTGGCGATCGTCATCAGCCTGCTGACGCTGGTGCTGGGCCTGCGTGCCCTGGCGCAGCTGCCGGTGCGCCAGTTCCCCAAGTCGGAGATCGCGACCGTGACGGTGGCGACCACCTACTACGGCGCCAACTCCGACGTCATCGCCGGCTTCATCACCACCCCGCTGGAGGCGGCGATCGCCCAGGCCCAGGGCATCGACTACATCAGCTCGACCAGCCTCAGCGGCGTCAGCACCATCACCGCCAGCCTGCGCCTGAACTACGACGCCAACCGCGCCCTGACCGAGATCAACACCAAGGTCAATTCGGTGATCAACCAGCTGCCGACGCAGTCGCAGCAGCCGCAGCTGACGCTGTCCACCGGTGAAACCACCGACTCGATGTACATCTCGTTCTCCAGCGACACGCTGCCGGCGAACAAGATCACCGACTATCTGATCCGCGTGGTGCAGCCCAAGCTGCAGACGGTGACCGGCGTCCAGACCGCGGAGATCGTCGGCTCCAAGCAGTTCGCGCTGCGTGCCTGGCTCGATCCGGAGAAGCTGGCCGCAATGGGCCTGACCGCGGAAGACGTTTACACCGCGATGAGTAAGAACAACTACATCTCGGCCCTGGGCAGCACCAAGGGCCAGATGGTCAGTGTCGACATCACCGCCAATACCGATCTGCACTCGGTCGACGAGTTCAAGCAGCTGGTGATCAAGAACAAGGGCGACGCGGTGGTGCGGCTGCAGGATGTCGCCAACGTCGTGCTCGGCGCCGAGGACTACAATTTCAGCGCCCTGATGAACGGCAAGCCCGCGGTATTCATCGGCATCAAGGTGGCGCCGGACGCGAACCTGCTGAGCGTGATCAGCGATGTGCGCAAGGCCTTTCCGGAAATCAAGGCGCAGTTGCCGGACGGACTCAACGGCAAGATCGTTTACGATGCCACCGACTACGTCAACAGCGCCATCCACGAGGTCATCAAGACGCTGGTCGAAGCGCTGCTGATCGTGTCGGCGGTGATCTTCCTGTTCCTCGGCGCGCCGCGCTCGGTGATCATTCCGGCCATCGCCATTCCGATGTCCCTGATCGGCGCCTTCTTCGTCATGCTGGTGCTGGGCTATTCCATCAACCTGCTGACCCTGCTGGCCCTGGTGTTGGCCATCGGCCTGGTGGTGGACGACGCCATCATCGTGGTAGAAAACGTCGATCGCCATATCAAGGAAGGCTTGTCGCCATATCAGGCGGCGATCCTCGGCGCCCGCGAGCTGGCCGGTCCCATCATCGCCATCTCGGTGGTGCTGATCGCGGTCTATGTGCCGATCGGCTTCCAGGGCGGCCTCACCGGCTCGCTGTTTTCGGAGTTCGCCTTCACCCTGGCCGGAGCGGTGGCGGTGTCTGCTGTCGTCGCGCTGACCCTGTCGCCGATGATGGCCTCGCGCTTCCTCACCGCTGCGCAGCAGCAAACCCGGCTGGTCAAGGCCATCGACCGCAATTTCGAGTGGACGCGCTACTTCTACGAGCGGCTGCTGGGGGGCGCCCTGCGCACCTGGCCGGTGGTGGTGGTGTTCGGCTTCGTCATCGTCGGGCTGATGTTCGTCATGGCCAAGATGTCGAAGAACGAGCTGGCGCCGCAGGAAGACCAGAGTTTCATGATCGTCTACGGTTATGCCGCGCCCAACGCCACCTCGCAGCAGATGGATACCTACGGCACGCAGATCCGCGATATCGTCGCCAGTCATCCGGAAAAGGATCAGATCTTCCAGTTCACCGGCGTCAACGGCAACAACACCACGCTCAGCGGCGTCATCCTCAAGCCCTGGAGCGAGCGCAAGCTCAACGCCGATACCCTGCAGAACGCCATCCAGGCCCAGGTCAACAAGGTTGCCGGCGCAACCGTCTACGCCTCGCAGCCGCCGCCGCTGCCGACCGGTACCGGCGGCGTCAATACGCCGGTAGCGTTCGTGCTCGGCACCACCGAGCCGTTCTCCAATCTCGACGAGGTGGCGCAGACCATGCTCGACGCGGCGCAGAAGAGCGGCAAGTTCTACTACATCGACACCGATCTGAAGCTGGACAAGCCCCAGGTGGTGGTCGAGGTGCAGCGCGACAAGGTGGCGACCCTCGGACTGACCATGCAGGATGTCGGCTCCGCCCTCGGCGCCATGCTGGGCGGCGGCTACGTCAATTACTTCAGCATCGCCGGCCGCTCCTACAAGGTCATCCCGCAGGTGGCGCAGGCCGACCGCATCAACCCCGAGCAGCTCAACAACTACTACATCCGCGCCGCCAACGGCTCGGTGGTGCCGGCCTCGACCGTGATCTCGCTCAAGACCGAAACCATCCCGACCCGCATCAGCCACTTCCAGCAGCTCAACTCGGCCACTTTCAGCGCCGTGCCGAGCGGCACCCTGGGCGAGGCGCTGGACTACCTGCGCCAGCTGGCCAAGGACACCGCGCCGCGCGGCTACAGCGTCGACTACGCCGGCCAGTCGCGCCAGTACATCCAGGAAACCAGCTCGTTCGCGCTGACCTTCCTGTTCGCGGTGATCATCATCTTCCTGGCGCTGTCGGCGCAGTTCGGCAGCTTCCGCGATCCGCTGATCGTGATGATGTCGGTGCCGATGGCGATTTTCGGGGCGATGGTGTTCATCTTCCTCGGCATCCAGAAGGCGACGTTGAACATCTACACCGAGGTCGGACTGGTCACCCTGATCGGCCTCATCGCCAAGCACGGCATCCTCATCGTGCAGTTCGCCAACGACGAGCAGCGGCGCGGCAAGCCCAAGCTCGAGGCGATCATGAGCGCCGCCGGTGTGCGTCTGCGCCCGATCCTGATGACCACCTTCTCGATGGTGCTGGGCGTGGTGCCGCTGGTGATCGCCGGCGGTGCCGGCGCGGTGGGCCGCAACCACATGGGCCTGGTGATCTTCACCGGCATCTCCATCGGCACCCTGTTCACCCTATTCGTGGTGCCGGCGATGTACCTGTTCCTCGGCGCCGATCACCATGAAGACGGCAAGAAGGCGCTGGAAGCCGAGCCGGTCCCACACTAAGACTGTCCCAACGGCGGCGCGGGTCGACCGCGCCGCCGTTCCTGCGGATTCAGTCAAAATCGGCCATTGGCGGG
>FTIF01007317.1_pt1 | contig 19064 bp, 17 predicted proteins | sample 1658001 | NCBI WGS metagenome assembly FTIF01 (sample SAMEA3914789, study PRJEB12502) | metagenome | biome: forest; material: soil | place: Canada | collected 2011-07-03 | depth 0.3 m | reverse complement strand
ACCTGTGGGAGCGCGAATGCACCTTGCAGAGGCGCCACCAGAAGCTGGTGGAGATCGCGCCCAGTCCGAGCCTGTCGGCTGAATTGCGCGAGCGCATCATCGCCGCCGCGCTGAAGCTGGCGGGCGAGGTGCACTATCGCGGCCTCGGCACTTTCGAATTCCTGCTCGACAACCAACAGCCCGGCTACTTCTGCTTCATGGAAGCCAACCCGCGCATCCAGGTCGAGCACACCGTCACCGAGCAAGTCAGCGGCATCGACCTGGTGCAGACCCAGATCCGCCTCGCCGCGGGCCAGTCGCTGGCCGATCTGAACCTGCTTCAGCCGCCGCCGCCGAAAGGCTGCGCGGTGCAGCTGCGCATCAACCTGGAAAGCATGAACGCCGACGGCAGCACCCGTCCCGCAGTCGGCACCCTCAGCGTCTACGAGCCACCCAGCGGCCCCGGCCTGCGCGTGGATGGCTATGGCTATGCCGGGTACACGGTGAGCCCCAGTTACGACTCCCTGCTGGCCAAGCTGATCGTCCACGCCGACGACTATCCGGCTGCCCTGCGCCGCGCCTATCGCGCCCTCTGCGAATTCCGGCTCGAGGGCGTCGCCAGCAACCTGCACCTGCTGCAAAACCTGCTGCAACTGCCTGCAGTCGCCGCCAACCAGCTCAGCACGCGCTTCGTCGAACAGCATCTGGATCAGCTATTGGCGCCACAGACTCAAGCGCATCCGCACCTGTATTTCGCCCACGCAGCCGCAGCGGCGGCAATCACCGCCCCCGTCGCCGACGCCCCGCCCGGCACCGAGGCGCTTAATGCGCCGAACACCGGCGTGCTGGTCAGCCTGGCGGTCGGCGAGGGTGATGCGGTGGCGGCTGGCCAGAGCGTCGCCGTGCTCGAAGCGATGAAGATGGAGTTCGTGGTCAAGGCCACCGGCAGCGGCATCGTCCACGCCATCGCCGCCACGCCCGGCAGCACCGTGCTCGAAGGCCAGCCGCTGCTCTACATCGAGCCGGCCGATGTGGCGGAGCAGGCGCAGCACAGCGAGCAGGAACGGGATCTCGATCATATCCGCGCCGACCTCGCCGAAGTGCTGCAGCGCACCGCCGCCCTGATGGATGCTGCCCGTCCCGATGCGGTGGAGAAGCGCCGCAAGCGTAACCAGCGCACCGCCCGCGAGAACATCGACGATCTCTGCGACCCCGACAGTTTCACCGAATACGGCGGCTTCGCCCTCGCGGCGCAACGCCGCACGCAAACCGTATCGACCCTGATCAAGACCAGCCCCGCCGACGGCTTGGTCTGCGGCACCGCCACCGTCAACGCCGCCCAGTTCGGCGAAGCGCAGGCCCGCGCCATGGTCATGGCCTATGACTTCACTGTGTTCGCCGGCACCCAGGGCCTGACTAATCACCGCAAGCTGGATCGCATGCTCGACCTCGCCGCGCAATGGCGCATGCCCATCGTGCTGTTCGCCGAAGGCGGCGGCGGCCGGCCCAACGACACCGACCTCAACGTCGTCGGCGGCCTCGACACGCCCAGCTTCAAGAACTACGCCGCCATGAGCGGCGTGGCGCCCCTGGTCGGCATCGTCTCCGGCCGCTGCTTCGCCGGCAACGCCGCCCTGCTCGGCTGCAGCGACGTCATCATCGCCACCGAGGACTCCAATATCGGCATGGGCGGCCCTGCCATGATCGAAGGCGGCGGCCTCGGCAGCTTCCGGCCGGAGGAAGTCGGGCCCATCGGCGTGCAGAGCGCCAACGGCGTGGTCGACATCCGCGTCGCCGACGAAGTGGCGGCTGTCGCAGGAGCGAAGAAATACCTGGGCTACTTCCAGGGCTCGCTGAAGGACTGGAGCGCCGCCGACCAGCGCAGCCTGCGCCAGCTCATCCCCGAGAACCGCCGCCAGGCCTACGAGGTGCGCACCGTGATCGAGGCGCTGGCGGACAGCGGCTCGGTGCTGGAGCTGCGCCGCGAATTCGGTTTCGGCGTGGTCACGGCGCTAGTGCGCATCGAAGGCCGACCGATGGGCCTCGTCGCCAACAACCCGCGCCACCTCGGCGGCGCCATCGACGCGCCGGCCTCGGACAAGATGGCGCGCTTCCTCCAGCTCTGCGAAGCCTACGGCCTGCCCGTCGTCTCGCTGTGCGATACGCCCGGCTTCATGGTCGGCCCGGAGTCGGAGAAGAGCGCCATGGTGCGCCACGTCTCGCGCTTGTTCGTCATCGGCGCCAGTCTGACAGTCCCCTTCATGACTGTAGTCCTGCGCAAAGGCTACGGCCTCGGCGCCCAGGCCATGACCGGCGGCCACTTCCATTCACCGCTATTCACCGTCGCCTGGCCCACCGGCGAGTTCGGCGCCATGGGCCTCGAAGGCGCCGTGCGCCTCGGCCTCGCCAAGCAACTCGAAGCCATCAAGGACCCCGAAGCCCGCGAGAAGATGTTCAAGCAAGCCGTCGCCGCCCTCTACGAACGCGGCAAGGCCCTCAGCACCGCCTCCTATCTCGAACTCGACAACGTTATCGATCCGGCTGACACACGCAGATGGCTGGTGCGCGGCCTGTCGTCCGTGCCCGCGGCGGAAACGCGGGAGGGAAAGAAGCGGCCTTACATCGATCCTTGGTAAAGAGGCAGGCGGGTCCAATATAGGGTCTGACCAAGGGTCGGAAATTCAGTGACCGCCGTCCGCGCCCCCGTGGTGCCCCGAGTGATCGTGGTTTCCGACTTGATCCGTGTCGTCGATGTATATATTGCCTTCAGCGATATTCCGAATCTCGGAGCGCGCCTCTTCCCGCAGCACATACCAGGAAAGCGCGGCTCCAACGACCGGCAAAAGCCAGATCAAAGCGAGTTGGAACAGTTTCTGGGAACGCTCGTATGCCGTGCTGCGAACGACGGCAATAGTGACGACTGTATTGATGAGGACGATCAAAAGCCCCGTGCCTATTAACAGGTATATCGTCATGTTCTATTTCATGTAGGGCGGGAGCAGCGAAGCGCATCCCGCCTTCCGCGACTGGCGGGATACTTCCGCCCTTGCTGTTTACGTCGCCGGAATCGAATGATGTTCATGCACTATTGTCCATTGACCCTCCATCTTGCGCAGCCCGATGGTCAGGCGAAAATCAAGCCCGATCCGTTTGCCGTCATTTCCACACTCCTCACACCGCATCAAGGCGACGGCAAACGCCACATCGGCACCGGCAACGATGTTCATGCGCTGGATATCGAATGCGATCGGTTCGGGCTGCATGGAGAAGAACAGGTCCCACGACTTCCTGTAGGCCTCGATGCCCCTGGACTCAAACGGCGGCGGCACATCGAACATCACCATGTCCGCGGCATGGTGCGCCAGGATGCCCGAGTAGTCCTTGGCGCGTACCGCTTTCGCCCAATTCTCGATCAGCTCCCGTACCGCGACCTCATCTGTTCTACTGCTGGCGCTCATTTGAGTGTCCTTTGCCCGGGCCGCCATCGGTGGGCGTTCCCTGATGAAAAAAAAGCTGCCAACCAGAAGGCCCGAGTTTCCACACCGACGCCCGCAGCGTGTGCCGCTCCAGAATGCTGCCAGCGCCGACGTGCGCGGACTTGTAGGTAAGCAACAGGACATCCGGCGCAAGCAGCCGAACCAAGAAGTCCTGCGATCGAACCTTCGCCGGCTGCTTCTCCTGCGCCAAATGCTCAAGGATTTCTGCTTTTGTATACGAACGCCCGGACCGGCCAATTTCCCGAAACTCGGGATGGAGCAGTTCATTCAGTCGATGGGGATCACGCCGTACGTTCGGCTCGTGCAGTTCGCATTCCAGCGCGCGAATCAATGGCAGAAGAATTTCTGATGACATATGAGGTTCAAGGCGCTGGTTCCGTTCGTGTAAGACGGGAGCATTTCGCCTGTCGCGAACGGCGGGATGCTCTCGCCCTACTGTGCTCATATCATCCAGTCTGATTTTCTACGTTGTAAGTCTTTGAAAAGCACGGCGATAACTGAGTGGCACAACGATTTGTACTAAGTTATTAATTTCAAAGTACTTTTTCTCGCAGGCACTCCCGCCCTGTCAATTGCACCAGATCAAGAGCCGGCTCAAGGCAGTCATGTTTACACAGATTTAAACGCCCCGATGCAGCAGTAAAAGTCATCCGCTCCCAGTTCGCACTTCACTCACCGCATGCGTGCCAACAAAAACCCATGGCACACATGGCACGCATGGTGTTTTTGAGGGGGGTGGCGTGTTCCGCCCATTCCGGAGGGCGCCCCGGTTTGCCCGTGGCTAGCCCGTCTTGCGGAAGGTCAGATTGATGCGGCGGATGCCCAGGACCGGGTGACAGGCCTCCTTCAGCGGCAGCACCCCATGGAAGCGCAGTCGGGCCGCGCCGCCCCAGACCACCACGTCGCCGTGCGCCAGCGGCACGCGCAGGCTGCGATCCTCCCGTTTCAGCCCCCCGAACAGGAACACCGCGGGAATGCCCAGCGATACGGACACGATGGGCTGGCTGTAGTCGCGCTCGTCCCGGTCCTGGTGCAAGGACAGGCGTGTGCCGGGCTCGTATTGATTGATCAGGCAGGCATCCGGCGCGAATCCCTCGAACCCGCCCAATGCGGCGGCCTCCACCGCCAGTTTCAGGAACGCCTCCGGCATGGCCGGCCATGCCTGACCGCTTTCCGGGTCTTTCGCATCGTAGCGATAACCGCTGCGGTCGCTGACCCAGCCGCGTGCGCCGCAGTTGGTCATCGCCACCGACATGCGGAATCCGCCGGGCGTGACGAGGTGGCGGAACGGCGCCGCGGCGCTGACACACTCCACCGCCGCCAGGATCGCCGCCTGGTCGGGCAGGGCCATGCCGCGCAGCACCACCGCACCCGGCGCCAGCGCCTCGCGCCGCCCCGGGCTTTCGCTCTGTTCCGCGAACAGGTCCAAGGTCATACGGCCGCTCTCATTGCGCGTCGTGGAAGATGATGCCCAGTGTATGCCGCTGCCCGGAGCGCAGCCGGCTGACGCCGTGGCGCAAGTTCACCCGATACACGCCGCGCGTGCCCTGCACCGGTCGATGATGCACGGCGAACACCACCGCATCGCCCTGCCGCAGCGGCACCACCTCCGGGCGCGACTGCATGCGCGGCCGCTGCTCGGTCAGCACGAATTCGCCGCCGCTGAAATCGCGCTCCGGCTGCGACAGCAGGATCGCCACCTGCAAGGGAAAGACCTGCTCGCCATATAAATCCTGGTGCAGACAGTTGTAGTCGTCCACGCCGTATTGCAAAAGCAGCGGAGTAGGGCGCACTTGTCCGGCGGCATGGCAACGCGCGATGTACTCCTGGTGTCGTGCCGGGTAACGTGTCTCAACCCCCATCGCCGTATTCCAGCGATTGGCGACCGGTGCCAACTGCGGATACAGCGCACCGCGCAGGACAGCCACGATATCGGGCAGCGGATAACTGAAATACTTGTACTCGCCGCGGCCGAAGCCGTGCCGTCCCATCACCACGCGGCTGCGGAAACGCTGCTCCTGCTGATACAACCCGGCCAGCGCTTCGCATTCGGCCTGGCCGATCAGGTCCGCAATCACCGCGCTGCCCTGCGCATCGAGATCCTTGCCGATGCGCTGCCAGTCGAGCGCGGCAACCCCTGCGACAACATCCGCTGCCGCATCGGGCGCCGTGGCGTCACACAGGACAGCGCTCATGCCCGCGCTTCCTGCTCCAGCAGCGCGCGCTTGCGCGGCACACCCCAGCGATAGCCCGACAGCGAGCCATCCTTCTTCACCACGCGATGGCACGGGACCAGCACGGCGATGGTATTGGCGGCGCAGGCTTGTCCCACTTCGCGTGCCATTCCCGGCAAGCCCAGGCGAGCCGCGATGTCGCCGTAGCTGGCTGTCTCGCCAGCCGGAATGCCGCGCAGCGCCTGCCACACCCGCAACTCGAAGTCCGAGCCGCGCAGGTCCAGGGCAAGCTCGCCATCCGAATGCGGCAGCTCGATGCGTGTGACTACTTTCTCGACGATGCCGGCGAGGGCAGCAGCGTCTTCCACCACTTTGGCATCCGCAAAGCGCTGCTGCAAATCCTGCTTCAGCCGCGTCCGCGACTCGCCGAACTCCACTGCCACCAGGCCGCGCCCGGACACCCCGGCGATGAACTCGCCTAGAGTGCTCTGACCCCAGGCATAACGAATGGTCTCTTTCATGGTGCTCTCCGTCTGTTGCGCAGCCTGCGCTGCGGTACGGAGTGAAGCTTAGTCGTCGAGGTTATCGGCGGCTTCCTGTTTCTTGCGCAGCTGCGACTTCCACAAGGCATATTCAGCAGGCATGCACACAGCGCAGGGTCGGTAACCAGCCGCCCGCGCATCCTCTTCGTTGAGAAAGAACACGCGCTGGGCTACGTATCCGCCCTTGGCGATGGCTCGCAACGCGCTGGGACAGTCCAGGCGGCCGTAGAGACGACCACGGCGATGGCCGCCGAGAGTGCCGGGAAGATGACTCGGATACGGCTTGCCGTCCGGGCCGATCAGTGTCCAGCTGCGTTTCGTCGAAGCACTCCGTGCAGGTCCGCAAAAGGGCGCCAGCCCTTCACCAGATCAGATCGTCCGGCACCACGAAATTCTTGTACGGATCGTTCTCATCCGGCTTTGCTTCATCCGCCACGATCCGCGGAATCACCGCGCGCTCGTCGCGCTCCGCGATACGCTCGGCGATCCCGCTCGGCACCACTTCGTAGCGCCCCTCGCAGCGCACGATGCGCAACTGGCCGTTGCCGAGCTTGAGGCGCGTATCCGGCGTGACGGGTAGGCGCCGGATCTTGGTGCCGTCGACGAAGTTGTAGCAGTCGTCGCCTTCCACTTTGGGCAGGCGGTTCTGCTCCACCAGCTGTTTGATCTGCGCGTGGCGCGCCTTGCGCTCGGCCTTTTCCTGCTGCTGGCGGCTGCGCGCCTGATCCTGCGCCAGCTTCTCCGCCTGGGCTTTCTGCACCGCAAGCTGGGCATTCCGCCGCTGGATCTCGGCAGGGCTCGGCGGCTTCTTCGCCGCACGATCCTTTCGCTGGTGATGCGGCTGCTTCTCCGCCTGTTCCGCCTGCTTCTTGCTGATCAGACCAGCCTGCAACAGCTGGTCGCGCAAAGACATGCTCATAACGTTCTCGTATCGGTAAAAAGGCTGGCAGGGCGGCGGGGCCGCATCCAGTCCTGCCAATCCTCCCGGTTCCGGCGCAGCGGCGCAAGCGCGGCGGCCAAATAATTTCCGTCCGTTTCCCGCCCACTTCCCGTCACATCGCCGCCAAAATTCGCTGCCGGCCATGCTAGGCTGCGCGCTTCCATGCGCCTACTCGCCATCTCCGGCAGCCTGCGGGCTGTTTCCTCCAACAGCGCCGCCTTGCGCGCCCTGCAGCTGCTGGCGCCGCCGGGCGTCGAGGTGCTGTCCTACCAGGGACTGGACACGCTGCCGCATTTCAACCCTGACCTGGACGGAGAGCAATCGCCCGCCAGGCCGGCCGCGGTGCTCGATCTGCGCCGCCAGGTCGGGGAGTGCGACGCCATTTTCATCTCCAGCCCCGAATACGCGCATGGCGTGCCGGGCTCGCTGAAGAACGCGCTGGACTGGCTGGTCAGCTGCTCCGAGTTTCCGGACAAGCCGGTGGCGCTGATCAACACCTCACCGCATGCCTCCCATGCGCAAGCGTCGCTGGCCGAAACCCTGGTCACCATGTCGGCACGGCTGGTGCGTGAAGCTTGCGTCACCTTGCCGCTGCCGGGTCGCAGACTTGACGGCGCCGGCATCGCGGCCGATACGGAACTTGCCTTGGCCCTGCGCGCTGCCCTCGCGACGATGTTGCGGGTGGTCGGCAATCAAGGCGCCAACCCGGCGCGCTGAATGCTGGTCTGCAACAACGTTTAATCTGGTCTAAGGGCAATCCGTCGGCGTGCCGCTGACCTGGAACGCGCTGCTGATGCCCTGATAGGGCAGCGCCGGCTTGCCTGCCGAGAGCCGCGACACGCCGTCATGGCGAATGCGGTAGGTGCCGGCCGGAGTATCCAGCGAGATCTTCCACAGCGCTTGCGCCGTCGAGGCGCCGCTGTGGCCCAGCTCCGTATTGAGCAGGCTGGAACTGGAGTGCCATACGAAATTCAGGTCCGGCCGCCCGTCGCTGCCCACCACGTCCCAGCCGCCCTGCGCGTTCTGGCGCTCGATGTAGAGGTAGGACGACATGGTCTTGAGATCGTTGCCCGGATAGCCGGCAACGAAGCTCACATCCACCGTATCGCCCTGGGTGTAATTCTTGGCGGCGTCGGTGACGACATTGCCGAACGAACCCGGCGCATCCACCGTCACCGGCGAAGCGGGGCCGGTGCTGAAGGCCATCGCCGCAATGCCGGCCGGCGCGGGCTGTCCGCTGGCCATGGTCAGCGCCAGCTTGCGCGCTTCCTGTTGCGTGGCGGCGAGCTGCCAGGGGCCGGCATAGGTCGAGTTGCCTTCATACATCTGCGCCGAGTATTCCTCGCGCGTGGTCATATAGTGCAGATAGTCGTTGGACAGGCCGGAGATGATCACCGTGTCCACGCCCACCGGGCTCAGCGCATCCAGCACCGTCTTGCGCAGGCGGCGCCCCGCCATGGTGGTGACCTCGAACGGCACGCCGAGGATGGCCAGGTTGCCGATGCGGAATATCTGGAACGGCACCGGGTCTTTCTCCGAACCGAGCAATACCGGCTTTTCGTTCTGGCAGGCGTATTGCGGCTCCACCGCCTTGAGCGTGCACAGCAGCGGCGCGACGATCCCGGTGGCGAGCACACCGGGGAAGGGCGCCGTCAGCGGCTGGTCGTTCTGTTCCAGCACCAGGTAGCCGGTGCCGTTGAACAGGCCGTTGTAGCCGGTCCTGATTTCCTGTTGATAGGGCGACGGCGCATCGGCGACGCAGACATTGCCGGCGGCCAGCGGGCCGGGCCCGTTGACGCCGCCGGCGCCGAAGCCCACGCCCATGCCCATGCCGGTGCCACAGGTGGTCTTGGCCGGCGTATACAACGCCGCCGGCAGGTCGGGATAGCTCAGCCCGGCCAGCACCACCGGATCGGTGATCGCATCGTTGCTGAAATCGGCATAGAAGAAGCGGTAGTCCACTGGCCCGCTCAGCGCATTGCCCTGGGTGAACTGGGTCAGCGCCTGCGCCAGCTGCTTGGTGCCGGAAATGGCCGTGGCCTCCTGCTGGCCGCGCTGGTAACCCGGCTCGTTGAAGTTGTAGGGATCGCTGCTGCCGCCGCGGTAGCGGTAAGGCACGCCCTGTCCCGGCCCGTTGCCGCCGTTCACGTCCTTGTCGAACACATACAGGTCCGGCACCGTATCGCCCTCGTCGGCCTGGGCGAATGCGGCGACGAAATTGTCGGCGCCGTCCGGCGCGGCGCCGGTATCGGGCAGGTAGCGCGTGCCCATCAGCTTCTCGAAGCCGAGCGAGGCATAGCCCTTGTTGTCGCTGGACAGCAGCAGGTCGTGGTTGCTCATCGAGGTGGGATGCACTGCGAACCAGTTGATGACCCCGGCCACCGTGCCGTTGCCGCGCACCAGGTTGAGCTGCACGACACGCTTCTCGACATCCACCTCGTGACCATCCTGGTCCAGATACTGCGCCCGCTCGGACGGCGAATCCTGCTGGTAGGCCGGTGGCGAGCGGTTGACGTTGGCGTTGAGCAACTGGCCGATCGACATCCGGATGCTGGCGCTGTCCGGATGCGTTTCCAGATTGGCATGGGCGCGGCGGATCGACTGCACGATGCCGGCGACGATGGCCTTGACGTTGTCGTCGTCGTAATTGGCATTGCTGAAGATCAGGCTCTCCACCCACACCAGCGGATTGTTGAGCAGCGTGGGCAGGGTGGAGGACAGGTCCGGCAGCACCGGCACGCCGAAGCCGCCGCCGGCGGTGTGGGTGTGCGTGGCGGAGAGCATCACGTTGTCGGTGTTGTAGTACTGCTTCAGCGTGGCGTCGGCGGCGATGCCCTTCAGCACCTCCTGGTGCACCAGGCCCGATAAGGCGCCGACATCGTCCGAGACAATGGCCACGCGCTTGCCGTTGCAGGGCGATTCGATGGCGAAGGCGCGGGCATAGAGGCGGATATGGATGCCGTTCGGCACCTGCGGCGGGATCACCATGCCGAACATGTCGGCATGCCCGGTGGGATTGCCGCCGATCGGCCCGGTGGTGTCGTAGATGCCGCTGCCGAAACGGAACTGCTGACTGCCGCTGCAGGCACCGGCCGGCTGCGGCCCGGGGTTGGCCAGCGGCATTTCGATGGCGCTCGGCGCATCCGGCTGATGCGTGCGCGTATAGGTCACGCCATCGATGGTCAGCTCGGCGCTGGTGCCGGTTTGCAGGAGCGGGCTTTTCAGCACGCAATAGGCTTGTGACGGCAGCTGCGGCGTGGCGGAGTCGCCCGATACCGGGTGCGAACTGCCGCAGCCGTACAGTAACCCCGCGCCAGCCAGAGCCAATGCCGCTGTTGCCGCCGCCGTTCCCTGCTTCATGCCGTCGCCCCGATGAAATGGCGCGGCCATAGCGGTCCGCGCCTGTCGCTATGATTGCTGGTTCAGTAACAGTCGAAGAATCGACCGGCAGCGGCCGTGGTCGCTTGACATCCCATGCCACAAGGCCAAAGACACAGCTGGCCTTTAGTCCAGTGTCATTGGCGCCTGGGATCAGCTAGGGCGGTACTCCACCGTGCCGGCGAGCGCGCCGTTCGCAGTCACGCAAAGATGCCGCAAGCCCAGTTCGCCGAGCCAGCGCGGCCCGGCTTCGGCGCCCTTGAGCATGGCAATGGTCGAGGCGGTGCCGGCGATCAGGCATTGCGCCGCCACCACGCTCACTGCCGACAGGCCGCGCACCGGCCAGCCGGTCTTCGGGTTGAGCAGATGGCTGTAACGCTGGCCGTCGACTTCGAAATAACGCTCGTAATCACCGCTGCTGGCAATGGCGCCGGCGGTCAGCGGAATCGTCGCTAACGCCTGGTCGGGCGCGCGTGGATGACGCACCCCGATCTGCCAGGGCGCGCCATCGGGATGCGCGCCGATCAGGGCGATATCGCCGGCCAGCTCGACGAAGCCGTGCCGCGCCCCCGCCTCGCGGCAGGCCTGCGCCGCGCGATCCGCCGCGTACTCCTTGACGTAGCCGCCGAAGTCCAGCTCCATCCCGGCCACCGGCAGCACCAGCCGTGGCTTGTCCCAGCGCACCTGCTGCCAGCCGATCAGCGGCAGGATGCCGTCGATCTCCTGCTGCGAGGGAACCCGCTGCACCCTGAAATCCCACACCCGGCGCAGCACGCCCGAAGTGATGTCGAATAGTCCTTCACTCTGTTCCCATGCGGCGTGTGCGTAGTCGAGCAGGGCGGCGCTCTCCGCATCCGCTTCGACTCCACGCGCGTCGCCGGCGGAGCGGTTGACCAGTGTGGTGAAGCTGTCCTCGCGGTAGCGCGAGTAACGTTGCTCCAGCCGCAGAATCTCCGCCTTGGCAACATCGGCATACGTATCGGCCCTGACGCGGTCGGGCGCATACAGACGCACTTCGCAGGGCCCGCCCATGGCCTTGAAGCTGTGGCTGAAGACTTCCATTCCCATTCAGTGCCAACTTCGCAGGGATGACGTTTCGAGAGAGTACGCCGCGTCTTTCAAAACGTCTTCACGATCCCCGCCGAAAACACCTGATACCTGACCAGCGCCGGATTCTCCACCTCGATGCTGCGGATCGAATAGGCGCTGCCGCTGCTGTAGTGCTCGTAGCGAAAGCTCAGGTTCCAGCTGCCCAGGCGCTTGTACACGCCGAGGCTTTCGCTGAGCGCGCCGAACGGCGACAGGCGGTAATCGCTGGAATACAGGCCGTTGTTCTGCGCCGCGTTGTAGTAGGGCTGGTAGAAATCGGCCTGGCTCTGGCTGTACCAGCGCACCCGTGGCACCACGGCCCAGCTCCACGGCAGTGTCTGGTACCAGGCCAGCTCGGCGGTATGGGCGGTGATGCCCCAGTCGTCGTGGTAGTAGCGGTAATCCAGATGCACTGAAGCATCCAGCGCCGCCACGTTCTGGCGCAAGCGCGTGATCCAGGCCAGCTTGCGGCGATTGCCGGGGCGTGCGTCGTTGACCGTGTTGCCGGCGACATAGGCCATCTTGTACGGGTCGGACAGATAGCCGTTCTGGTAAGTGAAGCTGACGCTGCTCTGCAGCACCGTCTCCTCGCCCAGCACCTGCGCCAGCCCGGCGTAACCGTTGACCTCGTAGTTGTCGGCGTGGGCGATGCGGGTGGGGAAGCGCGCCGATGCGCCCTCGGTGGGATCGAGATCGTTGTGGGTGTAGCCCACGCCGCCGCTGAGCGTGGTCAGCTTGTTGTTCAAATCCCAGCTGCCTTCGAGGCCGCCGTTGGCGCCGCGGTAGTCGCGCTCGTTGGAGTAACCCCCGAGCACGCTGCCGGTGACCGCGCCGAAGCGCTGGTTGGCGCGCAGCTGCAACGCCTGGCGGAAATCATGGATGGACGCGCCGCTCATCACCTGCACCGGCTTGCCCTTGGCATCCGGCAGGATGAACCAGGGCGAGGCACCGCTCATGGTCTCCACCGTGACGTCGGCGGTGACATCGGCTCTGGGCCCCAGCTGGGTGGCGACCCGGAACTGGTGCGACTCCACATCGTAGCGCTCGCTGTCCTGGCCGTTGGAAGTCTTGCTGCCGGCGATATGCCCTTCGTTGTAATAGGAGAAGCGGTAGTCCAGCAGGGTGTTGTCGTGCTGCGCCGGCGGCATGGCATCGTCTATCGCGCCCTGCGCCTGCGCGCTCATGCCGGGAATGGCGAGGGCGGAAGCGGTGAGAGCGAGCAGGGCGTTATTGAGCGGTGCGCTCGGATTCTTCTTCGGGGGCATGGGTGGCCTCGCTCAGTTGCAACCGCAGCCGCCGCCACCGACGGTCGCGCTGCCGCTGGCCGCCTCCTTGCTATCATAAGTGTGCTGGCGCATCGCCGCGTCCAGCGGGTCCGGGTCCCAGGCCATCTCCGGCTGCGCAAGGTCGCCGCGCTGCCAGGCCTTCGGCTGCATGGCACTGCAACCACAGAGCAGCACCACGCCAATCACCAGCATTCCCCCACGCATTCCCTGAGTCATTTTTCCTCCAGCAGTTGTGCGACCGCCTTGCGCAGCGGTTCGATATCTTTTTTTTCAAAGCCCGTATGTGTCTGGCGCAACACTCCGCGCCGATCGATCAGATAGGACGAGGGCATGCCGCTCACCTGATAACGTTCCGCCAATTCGCCCTGCGGGTCCGGCACCTGTGGATAGCTCAGGTGCAGGGTCTTCAACAGTTTCTCGCCATCCTGCGGGTGCTGGTCCACATCCACGCCGATCACCTCGAAGCCGCCGTCGTGCAGTTCCTGCCGCAGCGCTTCGTAGCGCGGCAGCGCCTGCAAACAAGGCCCGCACCAGGAAGCCCAGAAGTCCACCAGCACCACCTTGCCGCGCTGAGATTCCAGCGCGGGGAAAGACGGCGCCGGCTGGCTCGATTCCAGCGCCTGCATTGCCGGCAGCAGGCCCAGCAGGCCCAGCGCGGCGAGTCGTGACGGCGTTTTCCGGATGCTGGAGGACGCTCGCTTCATCGGCTGAGACTAGCGCAAATCCACATAAATAGACAAATGTCTGTTTCCGTGGGCTCCGGCGCTCCGTCGCAACCCGGGTGCTTTCCTGTACTTGTCGCCATGTGCCGATCCGGACTGGTTCAAAAGAATGCCACCGGTCGCCCGGCGGCCAAGCTCAGAGGAGGTATGCCTCTACAGGTTTTCAGGTATTCGATCAGCGCCTTGCGCTCCGCGTCGGTCAGTACCGAAGTGAATGCGTGCCCCTGGTTGCCATACCGGCCGGTGTCGAAGCTGTCCCCATCTGATGATCCCGTATTGCCTGTTTTTACGCTTGCGACGTTCCGTTCAAGACTGCCCCGATCCTGCTGCTGCGCCGGCGTTCGCGACGTGTCCTTCTGCAAGGCGGGCACTGCGGCGAACCGCGGAGAAAAAATCGGCGCCGCTTTCGCGGCGCCTGAACGAAGGGATAGGTCTTTACAAGGTCTTGAGATACTCGATGATCGCGGCACGTTCCTGATCCGTCAGAGCATCCGTGAAGTCATGCCCGGCGTTGCCGTTCCCCAGCTTGCGCGTGTCGTAGACCAGGCGCTGATCGACGCCGTTCGGGGTGGTATTCGGCAATACGAGCAAGGCGCTCCAGTTGAAACTCGATTCAAGAAAGTTGTTCACGAGTTGCGTTATCGACGGCTGTGTCGGGTTTGCCGGATTACAGTTCGCTGCCGCACTTCCGGGAATCTGGCCGCATGTCAACGTGTCGTGCTGCCATCCCAGGCGATCGTAGTCGTATGCAGTGCTCAATCGCTGATCGAAACCTGTGACTGGGTCGATGGTTTGAAGCTTGCGCCGCCAGATCTGCGGCCGTTCCGACGAGTTGAGAACCTGCTCGACCGTCGGCACCGATCCGTTATGGAAATATGGAGCGGTTGCCCAGACCCCATAGAGCGGGGGCGCCTGGTACCCGATCACATCCCTCTCCCAGCCGCAGGCGCCCTGGACTCTTTTGGCCGGGGGATAACCGTCATCCAGTGCCTGCGTAACGAGATCTTCGGTCCCGGGGGCGATGTAGCCGGGTTGGCCTTCAGGGAAGGCCCAGAATGTGGTGCTGTACGCATCGCGCAAGTACGGTGACAGTTCGTCCGCCCGGGCGCGGTCCGTACCGATCACATTCAGCGGTGATATGTGACCGGCGATGCCTTCCAGGGCCGGCGTATCCAGATATTGAGTGTCATTGACGAACTGCGGCGAATAGGCGCCATGACAGCCGGCGCAGGACCCGTTTCCGCCCAATGGGCGCGGCTTGTCTGCATTTCCCGGCTGCGCCCAGAGATTCTTGGTATGGAACAGGATTGCCCCTTGTTCCGCGAGTTGCGTATCGACCGGACCAGGATAGGTCGGCGATTGGAGCGACATGAAGTAGGCCGAGATGTCGTCGTCGTACTGGTCGATCGTGGTGCGATAGGTTTTGCCGTTCAGCGTCAGTACCGAAGCTTCATTGATTCCGGCGGCCATGATGATGCGTGTGCCGTCATTCGATACGCCCGCATCGAAGAACTTGCGCGGCCGATGTCCGTAGTTCCACCAGGCCGGGGGATCTTGCGCCTCGCCTGTCGGATGCGGTTGAGCAGAGTTGTAGGCAAGTTTTACGACGTTCGGATTGATGGCCAGGGTATCGTAGTCGAGCAGCATGAACAGCAGTTCGAAGCCGCCCACGGCGTTGTTCTGCCCGCGCTGGGTTACGCCGAGATTGAGGACGTTGAGAGAGATGGGTATGCCCAGCTGCTCCAATACACTGTTGTCATAGCCCTCCATGACGGTGTCGTGGTTGTTGTTCCCAAGACCGAGATTGGCCATCGTCAATGCGTTCTCGCCTGCAGATGGATCGCCGATCTGGCCGCCGTGACAGCCGAAGCACTGGACGCTGCCGATCTTTCCGGTCCATTGTCCATTTGTATCTTTCAGTTGCCTCAGGCCCAGGGGGAGCTGGCCGGACCCGCCATTGGTCTTGCTGGGGTCTTCGCCGGGCAATGGATAGGGATTGCTGAACGGAGCGGCGTTCAGCCCGTAGCGCAGCGTGTACATTTGCTCGAAATTCGCCGGGCGCGAAGTCAAGCCCCACTTCTTCCAGGTGTTGTCGAAATCCGTCGCCGATGTATTTCCGGATGCCAGGGTATCGACCAGTGCTGCCTTGCCCAGGCTGGCCCTGGCGCGCCAGGCGCCACAGGTCTTTGGATGCTGCTCCGACGCCGGCAGCTTTGAATGGCAGTCTTCCCAATAGGCATTGAAGTAGACCGCCTTCCCCGGATTGACTCCCGGAACGATCAGGGAGCGCGGGTCGGCTGGAAGCGGCGCATCATCCGGCTGCCCTTCGCAGTAGGACGCCCATACGGTCTTCGCATGCGAACTGCCCAACAGAGGTTGCTGCTGGGCCACCGGCGTACCGCCGCTGCTGAGCAGTGCGGCGCAGCTCGAGGGGTTGTCCCAGCAGGACAGAATCGTATACATCGCCTGATAGCCTTGGCTGCCCTGCGGCCAAGGCTGGCCGCCGCTGTGATTCTGGGCCGGATCGGAAGGATTGGTCAGCAACTTGTTGGCGGCGACACCTTTTCCCAGATTGGTCCAGGCGGTCATGACGCTGTCGTAATCCTGGCTGCTGTCGCTGGATAGCAGGAACAGGTTGCCCTGGGTGGCGGCACTCGTACCAGGAGTGTCGGCGACGCCGCCCGGGATATGGCAGGTGCGGCAGTAGTTGATATTGGGTTCGACTTGCGCGGCAAAGTAGGCTTGCGGCGTGGTGTAACTGCTGTCGCCGGAGACATTGCCGCTACCGCTCGACCCGCCACCGGCCACGGCTGCGCCGCTGTAGTTGCCGCCGCAGCCAAGCAGCAGAAAAGTAGCCAGCACAGCCGATGCGCCGCCTCTTGTTGAGGTCGTCATTTTTATATTCCCCTCCAGACCACACCTTGCCCTTCGCCAGGCACCCTCCACCTTGCCACTGCTGGCGGGGTCCCAGAGCTTATGCGATGAGGGTAGTGAGCCAGACCTGGAAGAACAATGCTGGGCAGGGCCAAGCAATTGACAATTACGGCCAGAAGCCGAGCCCAGCGGGTGACGCGGTGCGCCAAGGGGTTGATACTTACGGCCAAATCCGCTGGAAGGGAACATGTCGTTCTGGAACGTCCGCAGGAGCATTGTCAGCGCCCAGTTGCTGGCCCACTTGGCCGCCGAGCACGGCGTCGGCATTGACCTCTGTCTGGCAGGCACCGGCATTGGACGCGAGGCCCTGGCGGACCCGGAAACGGAGATCTCCGCCGCGCAGGAGCTGCACCTGGTTCGAAATGTGATGCTGGCGCTGCCGGAAGTTTCCGGCCTCGGGCTTGAAGCCGGGCTGCGCTACCACTTATCCGCATACGGCATCTGGGGCTTCGCCATGGTCAGCAGCCCGACCTTTCGCAGCGGCTGCGAGGTCGCTGTGCGCTATCTCGACCTGAGCTACGCCTTTTCGCGTTTCATCCTGGAAGGCCTGGACAGCGCCGAGCCGCGGGCTGTGCTGGACGACACCGCCATTCCCGCCGAACTGCGCCAGTTCCTGGTGGAGCGCGATTTCGCCGCTTTCGTCAACGCCGTCCGCGAAATGCTGCCCAGCGGCGTGCGCCTGCGCGGCTTGCAGTTCCGCTTTGCGCGGCCGGCTCACGCCGCGCGTTACATCGAGCTGTGCGGGGTGGAACCGCGATTCGACGCGCCCAGCAACACGGTCTTTCTCGATCCGGCCGTCCTGAACACGGCGCTGCCCCAGGCCAACCAGGTCATGGCGCGGCTCTGCGAGGAGCAATGCCGCAGCCTGCTAGCCAGGCGGCAGGTCCGTACCGGACTTGCAGGCAAGGTGCGGGACCGCTTGCTGCATGCGCCGAATCAGCTGCTGGATATGGACACGGTCGCCAACGAGCTGTGCATGGGGGCGCGCAGCCTGCGCCGAAAGCTGGAGGAGGAAGGCACCTCATTTCGCCTGCTTACGGAGGAAGTCCTGCAAGCCCTGGCGGACGAGTTGCTGGTCACGACCAACATGAAGCTGGAAGAGGTCGCTACGCGATTGGGCTATTCCGAGCCTTCCAGCTTCATCCACGCCTACAAGCGATGGAAAGGCGTTTCGCCGAGCGAGTTCCGCTCATCCAGAAGCCGTGGTTGATGCGGTGCCGCGCTTGCGGGAGAGGCGCTGGGTCAGTGGGGTGATTGATTCGTTCCCATAGCCGGAGTGCTGCTGTCGGCGCAGGCCCGGCCCCGCCATCGGCGTGACGTCGCGGGCGGCGAGGGCCTCGCCGCATTCCGACAGGAGGCCCAGAAATCCACCAGCACCACCTTGCCGCGTTGCGCTTCCAGTGCCGGAAAGACGGGTGCCGGCTGGCCCGTTTCGGCGGCGCCGGCCAGCGACGGCAAGCTCAGCGCAAGCGCAAGCAGGGCGCGGTTCATGGGTGGAATCCAACGCAATTTTCTGGAAATAGACAAATGCCTGATTCCGGATTCAAGAACTACCAAAGCCGCTACCCGGTCCTATCAATGCCAAGGAAGGCGCTAGCGTCCGCTGCCGCAGCGGCGCGGTTGACCACACAAGGAATCGACCATGTCCGGGTTCAGGACGTTGTTTTGTGCCGCCGCCCTGTTGCTGGCCGGCGCTGCGCTGGCGGAGGACGCGCCGGGGCAGGGCGCCGATCTGTTCAGCCCCATCGCCAGCGTGTTGCAGAGCCCGCGCTGCATCAACTGCCATCCGGTCACCCAGTTTCCGCACCAGGGCAATGAGCACCGGCGGCATGACCAGATGGTGATGCGCGGCCCGGACAACCACGGCCATCCCGCCCTGCACTGCAACGCCTGTCATCAGACTGAGAACGAGGCGGACGGCTACGTGCCGGGTGCGCCCAACTGGCACCTCGCGCCATTGAGCATGGCCTGGGAAGGCCTGTCGGCCGGGCAGATCTGCCGCTCGATCAGGGACCCGGCGAAGAACGGCAACCGCCGCACCCTGGACAAGGTGGTGGAGCATATGCGCTCCGATCCCCTGGTGCTATGGGCCTGGAATCCCGGCAACGGTCGCACCTTGCCGCCGATCCCGCACGACCAGTTCGTGCAGGACCTCGATGCCTGGGTTGCCGCCGGCGGTCCCTGTCCCAGCTGACTCCGGTTGATCCCGATCGATCAGGCCGCGTCGTAACGGTGTAGGCGCTTGTCGCCGCGGCGTAAGCCAGGCCCCGCCATCGGCGTGACATCGCGCGCGGTCAGTGCTTCGCCGCACTCGGAACAGGCCATCACCGGCGTGGTCATATGGCCGCAGGGGTTGTGGCGATACGCCACCGGCGGCCCGTTGCCCTGGTCCATCCAGCGGTCGCCCCAGCGCACCAAGCTGAGGATTACCGGATACAGATCCTTGCCCTTGTCGGTAAGGCGGTATTCGTGGCGCAGCGGCCGGCCCTGGTAAGGCTCCTTGCGCAGCACGCCTTCCTCGAC
>FTIF01001470.1_pt4 | contig 19275 bp, 19 predicted proteins | sample 1658001 | NCBI WGS metagenome assembly FTIF01 (sample SAMEA3914789, study PRJEB12502) | metagenome | biome: forest; material: soil | place: Canada | collected 2011-07-03 | depth 0.3 m | reverse complement strand
GCCAGACGGTGGTGCTGGACGACTTGGTGGCGGTGGTCGGCGACCACACCTGGGCGGCCAAACAAGGGCTGGCGGCGCTCGATATCACCTGGGACGAAGGCCCGTACGCCGCCGTGGACACCGCGCAGGTCATGGCCCGCCTGAAGGCCGCCAGCACGCGCCAGGGCGTGGTGGGCAAGTCGGTGGGCGATATCGACAAGGCGCTGTCGAGCGACGCGGTGGAGGCGACCTACGAGGTTCCCTTCCTGGCGCACGCCCCCATGGAGCCGTTGAACTGCACCGTGCACGTGACGCCGACGGGTTGTGAGATCTGGACCGGGACCCAGGTGATGACCCGCGCGCAGAAGGCCGGCGCCGACGCCACCGGTCTGCCGCTCGACAAGGTCATCGTCCACAACCACCTGCTGGGCGGCGGCTTCGGCCGGCGCCTCGAGCCCGACATGGTCTTCGATGCGGTGCGCATCGCCCAGCACGTCGATGGCCCGGTCAAGGTGGTCTGGACCCGCGAGGAAGACATCCAGCACGATGTCTACCGCCCCGCCTGGCATGACCGGCTCAGCGCCCATCTGGCGGACGGCAAGATCGACGGCTGGAAGCACGTCATCACCGGCTCGTCGGTCCTGACTCGGTTCCTGCCGCCGGCGGTGGTGGGCGGCCGGGACTTCGATGCCTGGGACAGCGCCATCGACATGCCCTACGACATCCCAAACTTCCACGTGGAGTACGTCCGCGAGGAGCCGCCGGGCGTGCCAACGGGCTTCTGGCGCGGCGTAGGACCGGCGCACAACGTCTTCGTCATCGAGAGCTTCATCGACGAACTGGCCCACAAGGCCGACAGGGACCCGGTGGCCTTCCGCCTGTCCATGCTCGATAAGGCCCCGCGCCTACAGGCCGCGCTGAGGCTCGCCGCCGACAAGTCCGGCTGGGCTTCGCCGCTGCCGCCCCGCTGCGGCCGCGGCGTCTCCGTCCAGCCCTCCTTCGGCAGTTGGATCGCCACCGTGGCGGAGGTCGAGGTGGACAACGAGGGCTCGGTGAACCTGCGCCGCATCGTCTGCGCCGTGGACACCGGCATCGCCGTCAACCCGGACACCATCGCCGCCCAGTTGCAGGGAGGCATCATCTTCGGTCTCACCGCGGCCCTCTATGGCGAGATCACGGTGGCCGGTGGCCGTGTCCAGCAGAGCAACTTCCACGACTACCGGATGCTGCGCATCGACGAGACGCCGCCCATCGAGGTCCATGTCATCCCTAGCGGCGAGGCGCCCGGGGGCATCGGCGAGACGGGCACCGTGGCGGCCATGCCGGCGCTCGCCAACGCCATCTTCGCCGCCACAGGCAAGCGGCTGCGACGCCTGCCGGTCGACCGCGACGTGCTGGCGGGGAGGAAGCAGGCATGAGACCCGGCCGCCTCCTGCTGATCGCCGTCGCGGCGACTACGATCGTCGGCCTCGGCGTCCTGGCCTGGTTCGTCACCGGCTCGCGGCCGATGGCCTTCGCCGGCGGAAAGACCGTGGCCCTGGCCGACTACAAGGGCCCCTCGCCCACCGGCGTTCCCCCCGATTTTGCCTCCGCCGGCCCCATCGCCCGCGGCCAGTACCTGACCCGCGCCGCCGACTGCCAGGCCTGTCATACCGCCAAGGGAGGCGCGCCGTTCGCCGGAGGCCTGGCCTTCAACCTGCCCTTCGGCTCGATCTGGTCGCCCAACATCACCCCCGACAAGGACACCGGCATCGGCGGCTGGACCGACGCCCAGTTCCTGGGCGCCCTGCACCGGGGTGTCGACGACGAAGGTCACCGCCTCTACCCGGCCATGCCCTACGCGGCCTTCACCTACATGACCGACGCCGACGCCCTGGCGATCAAGACCTACCTGTTCAGCCTACCGCCGGTTCATCGGGAAAACCGGGACCCCAGCCTTGCCTTCCCCTTCAACCAGCGCTGGCTGATGGCGATCTGGGGCCGGCTGTTCAATCCCGACCAGCGCTTCCGGCCGTATCCGGAGCGCGGCCCGGAATGGAACCGCGGGGCATACCTGGCCGAGGCCATGGCCCACTGCGGCGAGTGCCACACCCCGCGCGACCTCGCCCAAGCCCTGGACAACCGCCAGAAGTACGCCGGCGCGGTGGCCGCCGGCTGGAAGGCTTACAACATCACCGGCCATCGCCTGTTCGGCGTCGGCGCCTGGAGCGACGCGGAGCTGGCCGAGTACCTCTCCACCGGCCATGCCGCCGGCCGCGGCGTGGCGGCCGGACCCATGGGCCAGGCAGTGGACCTCAGCCTCAGCTATCTTACCCCCTCTGACATCGCCGCGCTGGTCGTCTACCTGCGCAGCATCCCGCCCGTGGCCACGCCCGACCAACCTTCGCCGCTGGCCCGCCCTGCTCCGGCCGCGCCAAAGCTCGGCGTCGCCGACGGATTCGACCCCAAGGGCAAGCGCATCTTCGAGGGCGCGTGCGCCAGCTGCCACAGTTGGAGCGGACAGGGGTCGCTAAACGCCTGGGCGACGCTCACTGGAGATCGGGCGGTGAACGACCCAACGGCGACCAATGTCGCGCAAGCCGTAATCTGGGGCGCCAGTCCGCGCGCCGGCGGGGCGCTGACGTTCATGCCCGCCTTCGGCAGCGCCTACAGCGACGATGAGATCGCCGCCGTCGCCAACTACGTCACCGCCCGCTTCGGCGCCAAACCCTCGAGCGTCACGCCAAAGCAGGTAAGGGTGCTACGTAGGGCGGCGGGTTAGAGACCGCATCCGGGCATTGAACAGGTGAGTTCGCTCGCCGCTCCAGCCAGGAGGGCGCCCGTCGGTGGTCCCGTCCCAATTGGAGGGATTTTCGACCTCACGAGGAAGCCGGCTGCTCGCATACCGTTAATGAGTGCGAGGATTTTCCGCCCATGGCTAACTATCTTGTCAAGCTCGTCGCCCCGCCGACAGTTCGCGGTGAATTCTACGTCCCAGCCGATGACGACCTGTCAGCTATAAGACGTCTTAGGGACACGTATCCCGACCTCTTGTCGGGATGTGATTGCGCCGAATTATACGGTCCCGATGGGAAGTTGGTTTGGGAACAGCGACGCCACGTCGAAGCCTAGAGCGGGGCTCGTTCAGACGGAACCATAGCCGGAGTTTGCGAGGTAGTTTGCGCACTCGCTGGAGGTGAAGAGGTCGAGGATTTGGCCGACTCTCCGCCAGGTGGCCTCGACGTCGCGGGGCGCAGACTTTCGCATCAGGTGTTTGAGCCTTGCGAAGGCCTGTTCGATGGGGTTCAGGTCGGGGCTGTAGGGCGGCAGGAAGATCAGATGGGCGCCCCTGGCTCTGACGGCGGCGCGGGCGGCCTGATAGCGACCGCTCTCCCTGGCGGCGTGCTTGCGGAAAGAGGCGCGGCCCTCTTTTCCGGATTTCACGCAGCCGCGCTCGTTGGCGCAGCGGCAGCGGCGGCGGCGGGCCTCTTCTCGCTGCTTTTTGTTTCCAACGCCGAGGGGGCGTTCAATCCTGCCCCTTGATCGCGCCGAACCGCTTGCCAAGGTTTGGTCGCTGTCCAACTCGCGCCAAATTCATCGACCCGAGCCCAGTCCGAGCCTGACCCGATGGCGCGCTGGGGCTACGGTGCGGTTGTCCCGTATTGTCTCGCGTTCAGCCGCCATGGAGGGTGACCAGGCGATGGATAAGCCGACCAGGATCCTGCTCCAGACCACCATTCCGTCCACCGAGGATGATTGGCACATCGGCCGGTTCACTCTGTTGCGCGACCAACTGCGCGGTGAGCCGGGTTTCGCGGTGACCGCCCGTGACCGCGACCCTCTTGGTGCGCCGGACCGGATTCTCTCGGCGCTGGACTCATCTGATTTTGACCAGCTCTGGCTGTTTGCAGTGGACCTTGGCGACGGGCTGACGCCTGAGGATTGCGACGCCATTTCGCGCTTCCGGCAGCGGGGCGGCGGACTGATGGTCACCCGCGATCACATGGATCTGGGCTGTTCGGTTTGCACGCTCGGGGGCGTCGGCGCGGCGCATTACTTCCACACCAAAAACCCTGATCCCGATCCGGCTCGCCGCAGCGCCGACGACCGGGAAACCCCGAGCATCCTCTGGCCGAACTACCACTCTGGAGCCAACGGCGACTTTCAGGCGATCACCATAGCGAGCCCGGTTCATCCGGTGCTGGCCGACCCCGAGGCGACCGGCGGCGCTATTCGTTTTCTCCCTTCCCATCCACACGAGGGCGCGGTCGGCGCGCCGCCCTCCGCTCCAAACGCGCGGGTGATCGCTACCGGGGTCAGCAAGGCTTCCGGCGCGCCTTTCAACATCGCCGTTGCCTTTGAGCATTCGGACGACGGTGGGCGTGCGATCGCCCAGTCCACCTTCCACCATTTCGCCGACTATAATTGGGACCCCCGCCTGGGTGCGCCCAGTTTCGTGTCCGAGCCGCCAGGCGGAGCCATAGTGACCTCGCTCGAGGCGCGGCGGTCGACCCATCTCTACGTCCGCAACCTCGCCCACTGGCTGACCGGCCGGTTGACGTAACAGGAACGGCGGGAGGCCGGACTGGACGAGGGCCTCGACGAAACCTTCCCGGCGAGCGACCCGCCGGCGGACCTCAGGCCATAGCTGTCGTGGGTGACGCTGCCAGGACCGCGGCGCTTTGCGGGACCGCTACTCCTTGGCCGCTTTGGTCCACCACGCCAGGTCACTTCCCGATAATAATGAGGCCCCACCGGGCATTTTGGAGGCCCATGTGAGCCCCTCTGTCGGACCGCGCCCGACGGTTTCCACCCGCGCGTTGGGGGAGCCGGTCAGCGGGCCTGTCCCAATTGGAGGGATTTTCGACCTCACGAGGCAGCCGGCAGCTCGCATAGAGTCGATGGGAGCAATCGACCGTATTGAGGTTCCACCGATGCTCGCTGGGGTTTGCCGACCAGCCTGCTGAATCCTTTTCTGCGGCGCTGTCAGGTCCGGAGAGCTTCGCAAGGGCTTCCAAAGCGCCCTCCAGGCCGGCGGTCTGGTCTCCGCATTCCGCGGGAGGCTGGAGGATACATCTCGGAGGACTGAACCCATGAACGAGCACGTCGTTCTAATCACAGGCGCGCTGTCCGGCATTGGCCGCGCAACCGCATTAGCCTTCGCCGACCAAGGTGATCGAATCGTGATCGCTGGCCGCCACCAGGACGCAGGCGAAGCGCTGGTATCGGAACTTCGCGCCAAGAACGTCGAGGCCGAGTTTCTATCGGCAGACGTTCGCCATGAGGAAGACGTCCTCAGCCTGGTCGACCGGACCGTCACAAGGTTTGGCCGCCTGGACGTGGCCGTAAACGCCGCAGGCACTGAGGGCAAGCCCGGTCCGGTCACCGAGCAGACCGCGGAAAGTTACGCCGCGACCTTCGACACCAACGTTCTGGGAACCCTGCTCTGCATGAAGCACGAATTGCGCGTGATGAAGGCGCAGGGCAAAGGCAGCATCGTCAACATCTCTTCGACCTACGGCCACCAGGGCGCCGCCCGAGCGCCGATCTATGCCGCCAGCAAGCACGCGGTCGAAGGGCTGACCCAATCAGCGGCGCTTGAGGCCGCAGGCGCGGGCGTTCGGGTCAACGCGGTCGCGCCGGGGCCGATCCAGACCGGCTTGCTCGACCGTTTCACCGGGACGGAGGAGAACAAGGCGGCCCTGGCTTCTGGCGTGCCGCTCGGCCGGATTGGGACTCCCGACGAAATCGCCCACGTGATCGTCTTTCTTGGATCTGACGCGGCGGCGTTCCTGACCGGGCAGATCGTCACTGTCGATGGCGGCAAGACCGCCGGTTGAGCGACTCCCGGACCTCAAGGCATCGCCGGCGTCGTCGCCTCGGACGAGGGCCCGTGGAAACGGGCGACACCGTTCCCGTGGACCTCGGTTGAAGGCGCCGAACAGCCGGAAGGCGAACTAAATCCGCCACGGAAGCGGGAAGCCAGAAGGAATGCCAGCGATGACCGATCTTCTTCAGTTCGCGATTGATGCGCACGGTGGCGAGGCCAACTGGAAGACGGTCCGGTCCATCGTCGTGTCTTTCAACTTTTATGGCGCCCTCCTCGAAATTAAGGGGTTTCCGGGCCACCGACACCCGACGGTGTCGATTGATGCGCAAAATCCCCGGACGGTAATCCAGCATCTTGAGGAGGGTGATGATCGGTGGATATTCACCCCCGATCGCGTCTGGATCGAGAAACCGGACGGCTGGATCGAGCAAGAGCGATCGAATCCGCGCGGGGCGTTTGCCGGCCACGTCCGGACCACGCCATGGGATCGACTCCACCTCACCTATTTCTTGGGCTATGCGATTTGGAACTACCTCGCGGCTCCGTTCTTCTTCACTCGACCCGGGTTTTCAACGCGGGAGCTCGAAACTCACACCGAAACCCGCGAGGTGTGGCGGGTCTTGCAGGTCACCTATCCAGACGGCTTTCCGGCGCATACCAAGGTGCAGAAGCTGTACTTCGACGAGGGCGGTCTGCTGAAGCGGCTGGACTACGAAACCGATGTCCTGGGCGGCGTCGGAGCCCACTATTGCTATGACCCCAAGACCTTCGACGGTCTCGTAATACCGACGCTTCGCCGGGTGGTAAGACGAACGCCCGAGGGTCCGATCCTCTCAGGCCCGACTTCATTTGCGCTCGACTTCACCGATGTGCGGGTCGACCGGCTCTGAGAAGTCGCCACCTACGACAACGCCATTTCCGGTTTCCCAACCGCCGCCAAGGGCGAGAAACACGGTCACCTGATCGGCGGCGATGCTGGTGTCCAGTGCGGCGAGCGCCTGATCCGCCGAAACCAGCGCTATGTCGGCCTCTAGCACGGAGAGGTAGGTCTCCCGGCCGAGCCGGAACAGCTTGTCGGCGTCGCGCGCCGCTAACGCAGCCTGGTCGCGAGACAGCTGCAGCAGGCGGCGCTGGTCGAGGTCGTGGGCGTAGGTGGTCAAGGCGGTCTCGGCCTCTCGCAGCGCTTCCAGGACCGTCCCGTCGAATTGGGCGAAAGCGGCATCGACATCGGCTCCAGCGCCGTGGATCCGAGCCTTGGCGAGTCGCCGATTAGGAAATTCCCAGCTGATCAGTGGGCCCAGTGAATATTTCGCCGTGCTGTAGTCCAGGAAGGCGGAGGTGGGTCCGATCGAGCCGACTGATGTCCCAAGCACGACCTTCGGATAGAGGTCGGCCGTGGCGACCCCAACGCCGGCCGTCGCTGCATGGAGCAAATATTCAGCGCGTCGCACATCCGGTCGGCGCGCCAGCAGCGCGCCCCCGTCCCCGACTGGAATCGGCTGTGTCAGCCGCGGCTCCAAAACACACGCGGCCACGGTCTGTGAAAACTCCGCCGGCGGACGGCCGGTGAGCACGGCCAGACGGTAGAGCGCTACCCGCCGAGCAGCCTCCAGCGGCGGGACGGTGGCCCTCACACGGTTCTCAAGCGCGGCGGCGCGCGCTACGTCGAGGGCCGTGCCTCGTCCCGCGCGAAACAGTGTTTCGGTGAGGACCGAACTGCGCGCCTGCAGATCAATGGATTTCCGGGCGATTGAGATCTCGCGGCCAGCCGAACAGGCCGCGGAATAGGCGAGCGTCGTTTGAGCCACCACAGTAATGCGCGTGGCGTCATAGGCGGCGCGCGTCGCTGCGACGTCGGCGTTTGCCTGCTCCACCGCCCGCCGGATCTGTCCGAAGAGATCGACCTGGTATGAGAGGCCGGCGCCCAGATCGTAGACGAAGGTCGCCGGCAAATCGACATTCGGCAGAAGGCGTTCCTGCGGCGACAGCCGTGAGTAGGCCACGCCAGCGCTGGCCGTTGTGGCCGGATATCTCGCGGCGCTCTCCAGTTCGCGGCCGGCTTGGGCCCGTGCGATATTGGCGCTGGCGACGCGAAGATCCGTGTTGGCAGTGAGGGCTTCAGCGATCAAGCCGTCCAGCTGCGGGTCATGGTAGAGTTCCCACCAACGGCCCGGCGGCGGCGTCCTGACGAACGGCCCCTGGCTTAGGCCCGCGAAGTCGCCGCGCGCCGTCGTCAGGTTGATCACGGCCGCCGCGGGCCGCCGGTAGTCAGGCCCGACCGTGCAGCCAGCCAGGGCGAGCGCACAGAGGAGCGCCGCGGCGCGGGTCACCTTCCTCGACTCCTCTTCGATTGAGCCACGACCTCCACCGTCGCGGTCCGGCCCATCACCAGAAGGACGTCAGGCGGCTCGTGATCGATGGCGATGCGAACCGGAATACGCTGTGCGAGGCGGACCCAATTGAATGTCGGGTTCACATTCGGGATCAGGTTGGTGTCGGGCGTCCGCTCGCGGTCCTCAATTGCTCGGGTGACGCTCTCAACGTGGCCGTCCAGAATACGGCCTTCGCCCATGAGCCGTATGCGCACGGAGTCGCCGATGTGAATGCGGGCGAGCTTGGTCTCTTCGAAGTATCCAACGACATAGAATGAGCCGCGATCGATGATCGTAAGGGCGGGCCGCCCCGCCGTGAAATAGTCCCCCGGCCGAAGGTTTAGATCGGTCACCGCTCCGTTGACAGTTGATCGCACGACGGTCCGGGCCAGGTTCAAGCGCGCCAGATTCAGGGTCGTGGCGGCCTGGCCCAAGGTGGCGTGAAGCTCCTGGAGCTTGGCGTTTCCCTCCTCGCGGGTCTCAGACGATGCGAGATCGCCTAATGCGAGGTTGCGCTGGTTCTCGCGTTCAGCCTGAGCGACCTGCGCGTGCTGATCGGCGAGCTTTTGCTCGGCGTCGGCGACTGCGAGTTGATAGCGCGCCTGGTCGACGACGAAGAGTACATCGCCAACTCGGATCTCCTGGTTGTCGCGAACCAAGACCGAAGCGACCAATCCGGATACGTCGGGCGCCACTTGGACGAAGTCGGCGCGTACTCGGGCGTCACGGGTCCAGGGCTCCACCATATAGTGGTGCCAGAGCCAACGACCGACGGCGATCGCCACGGCGACGAGGATCGCCGTCGTGAGCACGGAGACCACTCGCCGGGGCGAGGGTAGGAGCGCCTTGAGGGGCGTCATGCCGGATCCCCGAAGTGCCGAGCGAGCAGCCATCCGTATGAGCCCCAGAGAATCACAAAGACGCAGAGGTCAGCGAGGTTTCTGTGCCAAACGAACTGGTAGAACCGCGCGCGACGGAGCAGCGGCTGCATGATCAAAGTGGAGATGACAGCGAGAAGGAAAGCGGGCACCAGACCACTGAAATAGACGCCGAATAGCTCCACTTCGCCCATCAGCCTGCTCCGGCCCGCGATTGGTACGGGCCCGCGTTTGGGCAGAGGTTTCGTCGCACAGCTGTGGCCGCCGCCGCACCCGCAAAGCGATCAGATGGGTCGTCCATCAGGAGGATCTGTTGTACGAGCCGGTCGAACTCATCGGTGAACCCGAGCGGCAGTGGGGCTTGCACGCCGGCGGCGCGTGACCGAAAGTGCGCCTGTAGCGTGGACAGGACCGCTTCAAGTTCGCGATCGCCCCCGGCGCGTCTGCCGCGGAAAACCATCCGAAGATCGATGATGCTGACGCCCAGCCTCAAGTCACGAAGTGCGTCGATCAACTTCCACTCGTTGTCTGGCGGCGCGGCAGCCAGCCGTGGCAGCAGGAGGCCCACCCGGTCGAGCATTCGGCTCGTCCATCGGCCGCGATCCGGAACCTTCCGCGCGCCGGTCAGCTCCGCCAGATCCCGCCACCCGGCCCGCAGGATACGCCGGATGACGTGTTCGATTGGAAGCACCCGCGCGAGGCTGAGCATGACCAGTCCGAAGGCGGCGCCGACAATCAGCGCAAGATAGGTGTTGAGGAATGTGGGAAAGTCGGCCTGGAAGGACGGCTGCAGGGCGAGCCCTGTCGAGAACCCCGTGGACAGTGCTACGGCGACGATCGCGTACTTCGGCTCGCCAAAAAAGAAGCCGATCGCAAAACAGACGGGAAAGAGTGCGATCGCGAGCAGCACAAAGCCGTCGATCAAGGGCAGAACGGCAAACTCGTAAAGACCTGCGAGCGGAAGACCGAGAACGAATCCGATCAGGAGGCGGCGCGCCATGGGCGTTGGATCGTCTGGCGCCGCGAACAGGGAGCAGAGCGCCGCCGCCACACCGATGGCGGCGAATCCGGTTTCCCAATGGATGGCAACGACAAGTGCCCCAAGCGCGATAACGGTAAGGGCGGTCACCACGCTTGAAAGGGCCGCGACGCCATGATCGACGTGGAGGGGTCGCGGCGGATAGCTGCCGATCAGAGGCCGGACGGCGGCGCCGGTTTGATCCCTCAACGCCGCCGAGAGCGCGAGGCACTCATTCCAATCCGCGACAAGTTCCTCGAGCCGCTCGGCCAAGCTTGCCAGGAGCATTTCCGACCAGCCGGAGTTTCCGGCGAGTTCGGGCGCGCTGCGTCTAATGTCCGCGATCAAGGCATCCGTACGCACCTGATCGGCTGCTTCGGCAGACCTCACCCACGCTGAGACTCGGCTCATCAGCGGCGGCAAGGTCGACGGGACCTGTCCTTCCCCCGTTAATGTGCGAAGACGATCTTCGATCGCCGTCGTCAGCGGCAGGATCTCGACCAGGCGTTGCTCGAGCGCGCGCAGCAGCCGGGCGTGAGCGCGTGAAAACTCGCCCTCGAACCTCAGGTTGGTCGCCACCAGGTTCATCTCGGTCAGCTCGATCGCCAGGCTTCGAGGGGTCGACGAGGTCGGCGGCGCTGTAAGAGCCTCGACTCCCTGGGCCATCAACAATTGGGCGCCGTTCAGGATCTGATCGATCTTGTTGTTCAGCAGGCCCACCGCGCTTCGCGGAAACAACAGGCTCTGCACGACCGCGCCGGACACCACGCCGATGAGGATCTCCTCGCAACGGCCGACGACGGCGTTGAATATGCCGGTTGGATCCGTTGCGAAAGGCAGTCCGATCAGCGCCATGGTGAAGCCGCCGAGGACAAAGACGTAGGCCCGCGGAGTTCGATCGAGCACCGAAACGTAGACGCAGAACGCAACCCAGCCCGCCACGGCCAGTATCAGCAGCTCGGAAGATCCGGACAGATTTGGCACAATGATGAGCGCCGCGGCGCAACCGATCGCCGTGCCCGCGGCGCGGTAGATCGCTCTGGCCCAGATCGCTCCGGTAACCGGTTGGGTCGGGAGCGCCGGCTGGCCCAAGAATACCGATAGCATCGCCCACCAGGGGTTTGGCAGGTCGAGGCTGAGAGAAACGAACAGCGCCAAGACCACCGCCAGATAGCAGTTCAGCGCAAACAGAAGCTGACGGTGCTGCAGCCCACGCCGCACAACAGCGCCGGTTGTGGTTGCCCCTGCCATCCGATGGGCTCGCCTACCCTGCAACCCCAAGCCGTTGGCTGAACCAGTCCGCGATGAGTTGACGCGCCGCATCGGGCTCGTCAGCTTGGACATGCTCGGCCCCGCCTTCAGCTTCAGAAAAGATGCGCAGCTGTTTGTCGGCCGATCCCGCCGCCGCGAAGGCCTTGCGGGCGTCGTCCACCGGAATCGCCAGGTCGTGCTCGCCGTGGAGTATCAGCAGGGGTTGGGTCAACCGCTGCATGACGCCGTCGAGTTTGTACTGCTGAACGCGCTCCAGCGCCTCCTCCATGGTGTTGGATCCCATGATCCATTGAAGCTGGAAGAAGCCGACGGATACGGCCTTCGATTGCGTTTCGAAGCGTCTTTTCCAGACGGCGCCGTAGTCCCAGACCCCGCCCCACGCCGCGCAAGCCTTGATTCGGGGCTCAAACGCCGCGGCCCGCGACGCGTAGTAGCCACCCAAGCTGATGCCGAGAATGCCGATACGGTCCTTATCGACGTCGGGCCGTGTTTCGAGGTGATCAATGATCGCGGCGGTGGGGACCTCGTAGTCGGGGCGCGATGCGACGTTGCGCAATCGCAACGGCGCTCCGACCCCGGGCGTGTCGATAACGAGGCAACTGAGCCCGCGCCGAACGAACTCCTCGCGGACAAAGAGGAATAGCAGCTCCTTGGTCACATCGAGGCCCGAGTAGAACAGCACGATCGGAGCCGGTCCTTCGGTCCTCGCTGCGATCATGTATCCAGGCAGCGGTCCATCGGGCGAGGCCACCTCGATCCGCTCGATCGGAAGCGGGGCAGACTCGACGGCCGCATTGAACGTGTCGAGGGCGGCCTTATAGCGGTCGGTCTTCTGGGGCCCCGGCGGCATCTGCCGCTCGCCCAGAAACCGGTAGACCGCAGCCCGCACGTATCTGGCGCCCGCGCTGCGCTGGTGACCCGCCTTCAGATCGAGACCGGCGAGTTCCTCTTGCTGTCGCGCCATGCTAACCCAAGCCGCGTCCCAGACGTCCATGTCGGGGTCAGCGTCGACCAGCGGCGCCAGCCAGCGATGCATTTCGCCGAGCTGCCCTCCGGCCATCAGTCCCATGGCCACGGTTGATGACCATGCGTAGTTGTCTGGAAAATAGTTGAACATCGGTGCCTCCGAGGGTCCGTGCCCTTCAAGGCTAGGCCGCCCATGGGCGCGCGGTGAGGTCGAAAATCCCTCGCTATCGGACGTGCGAGCCGGCCTTACGGCGCCATCGGCTCAGGCCTCGCACCCACCTACCCTGATCTGAGCGCAAACGCAGAGGTCACCTGGCCCTCGTGATCTGGCGGCCCTTACGAGCGTGGCGTCTGGCCTAGCACCGCTCAAGCCTGTGTCATCCACCCTTCGGCGCTCATGGCTGCTTGCCGTAACGCTTCAGAGCGCGTTGGGTGGGCATGACAGGTGCGCGCGACATCCTCGCCTTCAGCCTGAAATCCCATCGCCACGCATGCCTCGCCGATAATCTCACTGGCGTGTGGTCCGATGATATGCACTCCCAGTATCCGGCGGTCGTCCCGGCTGGAGATGACCTTCACAAAGCCCTCGCCTTCATGCGCAATTCTTGCGCGGGCGTTGGCTGAGAACGGAAACCTGCCGACCGTGTAAGCAGTGCCGGACGCCCTGACCTCCGCCTCGGTCTCACCAACCCAGGCGACCTCTGGGCTGGTGTAGATGACATTCGGAATAACGTCGTAGTCCATCCTGCCGGACTGTCCGGCCAGGAGCTCGATGCAAGCGATGGCCTCGGCCTCCGCCTTGTGCGCGAGCATCGGGCCATGGGTGACGTCGCCGATCGCCCATATCCCTGGGACGGCCGTCGCGAATGGCTCCGTCGGGATAAAGCCTTGCTCGTCGAGGGAAAGGCCGACCGAGTCCAGGCCGAGGTCGCCAACGAAGGGCCGACGGCCGACCGCGCTCAGGACCACGTCGGCAGTGAGCGTCCGGACTGCGCCGTCGGCCAAGTTCCGGACTCGAACGGCCACGCCCTCCTCGCCGGCGACGGCGTCCTGAGCCATGGTGAGGAGGTGAAAGCGGACACCCTGCTTCTCCAAGATCCCCTGAAACGCATGCGAAATCTCCACGTCGGCCCCCGGGATAATGCGATCCTGCGCCTCCAGGACGTCGACATCGGCGCCCAACCGCCGCCAGATCGATCCCAACTCGACGCCGACGCTGCCCGCGCCGATGACAAGGAGTCGCCGTGGCGTTTCGCGGAGCGCGAGCGCCCCAGTCGAGTCGACAACGCGGTTCTGATCGACCACCACGCCCGGGAGCGAGGACGGAATCGACCCGGTGGCGATCACCACATGGCGGGCCGAGAGCGTAACTTCAGTCTGATCCGACTTGCGTACGGAGATCCGGCCGCTACCGGCCAGGCGCGCCCAGCCTTCGATCCGATCGACCCTATTCTTGTCGAAGAGTTCCTCGATGCTGCGACCGAGCGCGTCAACGCTCGCCTGCTTCTGCCTCATCATGATGGACAGGTCGAATTCGGGGGTTGCCCTGATACCAAAGCCGGCGAACTTTGTGCGGGCCAGATCGAAAAGCCCCGTGGCGTGCAACAGGCTCTTCGACGGGACGCCGCCAACGTTGACACAGGTGCCGCCCAGGGTCGAGCTGCCCTCGACGCAGGCCGCCTTCAGGCCCAGCTGGCTCGCTCGGACGGCCGCCGTGAAGCCGCCAACGCCGCCGCCGATCACCACTACATCGTAGTCGGTCATTGCCACGGTTTCGAGCACCCATTCCGGCGGCGGCGAGTTCGCTGGCGCCTGATCAAACTACGCGGGGGGATTGGTCTCGTGGGAGGTCGGATATCCCTCATTTTCGGTCGGGTTGACGCCGCACCGAGCGATGCGGAACTGCGCCACCGACAACCGCTCCGGTCAGCCGGCAGTGGGCTAACCCTCGCTGTTCGCTACGTCGCGGTCGGCCCACGTCGGCCAGTTTTGTCGAAGAGCCCGTCCCGTTTCGGCGAGCGCTTCGATGGTCGAACCCCGCCTACTGGACGCCGGCTTCGGGGATGCGAGTTGGCCGACTGTCGTGGGCCCGGCGCTATTGGGACGCGTCCAGGAACATTCGGCCATGGGCCACAAATAGGTCAGGATATTGAAACAAGGAGCCGTGCCCGGAATCCGGATAGAGGATCAGCTGGGCATTGGGAATGCCTTGGGACAGAGTGAACGAGTTGACTGTCGGGACCATCACATCGTGACTGCCGTTCACCACTAAGGTCGGCTGCGTGATGCCCCTCAGCTGGGCGAACCGCTCTCCATGAATCTTGCGCCAGTCGGCTATCGCGGTCCTCTGAGCCGACATCGTCTGGGGAGTGGTGGGCCGGTCTGCGTCAACCTTGCGTAGGTGACGACGCTCCCAGAAGGCCTGGGCCGCAGCCCGGCTGGCGGCCGAGGGGCGAAAGAAGAGATAGAGGAAGGCGTCGAGGCCGGGCTCACCCGTGGCGGGGTCGGTCGACGCGCCCCATTCCAGATACTTCGAGTCCTGTGTGGGCTCGCCGCCGCGGGGCGCGGTGCCGACCAGTATGAGGCGCCGCACGAGAGCTCGATGCCGCAGCACCAACGCCTGGGCGACATAGCCGCCGATGGAGAAGCCGAGAAGATCGATCTGCGGCAGGCCAAGGGCGTGAATGAAGGCGGCTGCATGATCCGCCATCGCTTCGATGTTGTCTGGAGTCTCTCCGCTGGAGCTGGCCACGCCGGCGTTGTCGAACAGGATCACCTGGCGGGCGCCGGCCAATCCGTCGGTCACGGTAGGATCCCAGCTGTCCATGCCGGCGCGAAAGTGCTGCATGAGCAATAATGGTGGCCCGGAACCCGCTCCGAACCGGCGATGGGCGAATACGACGCCATTCGCCTCGACGAACCTGGTCGGCGCGTTGACGTGGGTGAGCGTCATATGCAGCGCCTCCTCCTCATCGCGGGAAATCAGACTAAGGCGCTCGAGGGGCTTTGCACGACGTCGAAAAGGCCTCGAATTGAGACATCGGACATCGCACTGCGGGGATTGCTTCTTGGCCTCCGAAACACAGAACGTTGCGCCCGGCAGCTCGTTGTCAGGGCGACCCTTCCCGACCTGCTGCTGATTCCAGCCACGCGGCGATGCTGGCGGCGGCATCGCCGTAAAAAGTTCGGTAGAGGTCCTCAGCCACAAAGCCGATGTGAGGCGTGGCGAGCACATTGCTTAGCCGCCTGAGTGGATGGTTCGCCGGCAAGGGTTCCTGCTGAAAAACGTCGAGGGCTGCGCCGCCGATCGCCTTTTTCTCGAGCGCGCTGACAAGGGGGACCTCGTCGACAATCTCGCCGCGAGACGTGTTCACCAGGATCGATGTCGCCTTCATCAGCGCCAAATCGCGCGCGCCGATCAGGCCGCGCGTGCGGGCGCTTGAAATTAGATGGATGCTGACGATATCCGCCGCGCCGAACAGTTGCTCCCTGGACACAGCCTTGGCGCCCGAGGCTGCGGCTTTCTCGGCCGTGAGATTCTGACTCCAGGCGACGACGGTCATGCCGAAGGCCAGACCGATCCTGGCTACCTCGCTGCCGATGTTACCGAGACCCACAATGCCGAGAGTTCTTCCCCTCAGCTCACGGCCGAGGGCGGTCTGCCAGCCGCCGCCGCGCATCGAATTGCTTTCCTGAACAAGGTGGCGTGTGGCGGCGAGGATGAGCGCCCAAGTCAGCTCGATCGCGGGAGTGGATCCATAGCCGGTGTTGGTGACCGCAATGCCCCGCTCGCGCACTGCCTGCAAATCGATCGAGGCGTTGACCGGGCCCGTCGAGGCGATCAGCTTCAGCCGCGGCAGGCGTTGGAGAACCTCCCGGGACAGCGGCGTGCGTTCCCGCATCACGCAGACGACATCGAAAGGCGCGAGCCGCTCGATTAGCGGGCCGGTTTCCTCCAGATGGTCCGTGAAGACTGTAATCTCGGCCTTCGCCGTTACCGGCCCCCAGTCGGCCGATCCCAACGCCGCATTCTGATAATCATCGAGTATCGCGACTCTCATCGTCGAGGTCCTTAAGCGGCGACATACCAGAGGCGGCTGACGTCGATCGTGACCAGGATCGGCGCATCGATCTTCCGGTTGTCGGCGCCGCGGGGATGAACCCGACGTCGATGTGGTGCAAACAGGCCACCATGGTCGTGATAGTCGCCGATGTATTGAGCGGCCTGGGCTCCACCCAGGACATCGACGGCGTAGTCGTGGCGCCGCATGAGCCCGTCCGGTCCGAAATAGGTCACCTGCTCGCGGGTGTGGCTCGCGATATGGTCCGGGAAGATAACCCTCAGCCGGCGCCAGGTTTCGCCCGCCTCCTCCCACGGCTCAATCTCCGCCGTTTCAAATCCGGGATAGGTGTAGAGAAATGGTTGAGTCAGGTAGGTCCAGAGCGCGTAGCCATCGAAGTAGGCGGCATGCAGAGCATCCCAGGGTGTTTCGCGGACGTGGCCGGCGAAGGCGTCGCGCGGATTATCGCGAACTTCGATCACCTGCCCTGCCGCGTCCTCGACCACGAGCCGGGCCGGGGTGAAGCGGACCCGCCGATCGGGGCCCCCGAAGCGGCCGAGGGTCGCCCGTTGGAGGTGGGTGTTCGCTTCGTATGTGCTGTCCTCGAAGAGGCCGGTTTGACCCTTCATGTCCCAGAGAACACCGCCCACCGACAATTCGAGCGAGACACTCCGTTGTGCGTTCCACCGCTCCAGGCCGCCATGCGCGGCGACGGCCAGTTCCAGTAGATCGCTCACGGCGACACCTCCCTAGGCTGGAGTGGTTCGGGCTCGGCCCAACGGCCCTGCGAGCTCGGATGGAATGCGACCCAGTCCCTTCTCGGGCGTCGCCCTAAAGTCACCCTGAGTGGTCCTTGAGACGACCCTCAACCTAAGCCGCCGAGGCGCCCACCCGAACGTCATTTTTACCTCCTTTCGAGACGCCGAAGTCGTCATTCCCCTGTCCGACCACGCGGAACCTGCGGCGCATTCCTCAAACTTGTGGTCGCGAAATAACGCCGCACACCAGGGCTCAGGCGTGATTCCGCCTCGGAATACGACCGGTCAACCTGATATAGAGGCAAGAGAGTCGCTTATTAGAGATGTCATGGCCAAGCCAAGTGCACGGGAAAAGATCGTGGCGGCTGCAATGGATTGCTTTCACGCGGTCGGGTACCACGCCTGTGGCGTGCAGGAGATTGTTGACTCCGCTGGCGTACCCAAAGGGTCATTTTACAACTACTTCAAAGCCAAAGAATTGCTCGCAGTCGAGGTTCTTGGGATTTACTGGAAGCACATAGCGATCGATATGCTGTCCAATAAGAGCATAGCCCCGGTCGAGCGCATCCGCGGCCATTTCGAGCACATCGCCTCTGTCTATGCTGAATTCGGATACGAGCGAGGGTGCCTGATCGGAAAGTTTGTTCAGGAAATATCGGGGCTGACGCCGCGCATCCGCCACGATGTCGTAACCGAACTCGTGAGGTGGAGTGACCTGTTGGCGTCGACCATTCGTGAGGGCCAAGCCGATGGCAGCATCGCAGGTGACGTCGACGCGGACCAGATCGCGCGCTTCCTGATCAATAGCTGGGGCGGCGCCGCGTCGGGCATGAAAATCGCCCGGAGCCGGGCGCCCATCGACGACTTCTTTGCGGTTGGTCTACCCGTGTTGCTGCATAGCTAAGGCGGCCGTGGAAAGCGCCCTGCGCGACGGTGGGCGATGTCGGGGCTACCTGGCCTTCATCCCGATGTCATCGCCGAAATTGAAGAACATCCACAGTCCCGACCGCAGTCTCACTCGATAGGGTGACGAGGCGCTCCCATCGCGCGGGCTCGGAGCTTTGTCCGATCGCGATCGTGTTCTCCGCTTTGCCACTGAGGAACGACCCTCGGCGCCCATGGCATTGACCCCAAGACGACCGGTCATATAGAGTCCTCCGGGGGTCACGACTTAACCTTCGGAGACCGATATGACTGGAACGACGGAAGCCACGAACAAGGCGCTGGTCCTGGAAGCCTTCGACACGCTTTTCAATCGGAAGGACTATGCCGCCGCCGAAAAGTTCTGGTCACCCGAGTACATACAACACAGCGCTCACATCCCGCCCGGGCGCGATGGGCTGTTCGGTCTGGTCAAAGCTTCCCCTCCCGAGATGAGATACGAGAACAGTCTGATCATGGCGGACGGCGACATGCTGATGCTGCGTGGGCGTTTCACCTATGTAGGCGGGCCCGCAGCCTGGATCGCGGCAGACGTCGTCCGCCTGGAGGGCGGCCGACTCGCCGAGCACTGGGACGTCATTGAGGACGAGGTCACGCGCGAAGCGTCGGTCAGCGGCCTGCCAATGTTTGGAAGCGCTTTTCCGGTCCGATAGGGGGCGGCAGGCGTCGGTGCTCTCGCCGGCTGTTGTCGGATAGCTTGCTCGGGCGCTCCGCAGTGGCCGTTCAATTCCAACTTGGATCCACGCCTTCTCGGCTGTGCTCGAAGCCCGCCGGGGGGGACTGAAGCACGTCAGCGGCCGAGTGGCCCAGGTGCTGCGTGTCTCCAGCTCGTTCCCTTTGCGGCGTCCTCCGGCGCCTCAAATCCTGGAAGGACCAGCATATGTACGTGCTCGCGACCGGCAAGTTCATCGACCGCTCGAAGATCGAAGCGCTGGTGAAAGGTGAGATGGAGAAGGTCCGTGCGCTGGAGCGCGAGGGCGTCATGCTGAGCGCCTACAGGCGCAGCGACGGCGAAGGCGTGGTGGTCATATTGCAGGTCGACAGCATCGATCAGGCGCGCGCCCGCACCAGCGAACTGCCCTTCGCCAAGAACGGCGTGCTGGCGTTCGAGTTCGCCGAGATTCTACCCCTCTAGACCTCCCAGCTGATCCGCCCGGGGCCATCCGCGTTTCAAGCCGCAAAGGACGAGAGAGCAAATGAGCGACCTGGTGGACAAGGCG
>FTIF01003139.1_pt4 | contig 19284 bp, 14 predicted proteins | sample 1658001 | NCBI WGS metagenome assembly FTIF01 (sample SAMEA3914789, study PRJEB12502) | metagenome | biome: forest; material: soil | place: Canada | collected 2011-07-03 | depth 0.3 m | reverse complement strand
TTCGACGTCAGCGCCTACGTCGGCCAGGACTTCCTCGCTTTTGCTCTATCGTTATACGTGCCCTGTATGTTGCTTGAGCAAATTTTTCAGTTTGGAACGTGTCTCGGCAGAATTTAGTGCATGCATAGGTATCGCCTGAAATAAACGGGCGCCCGCGTAAATGTAGAGCGTGTTTCTTGTCTCTCTAACTCGCGTGATCTTGCTCCAAGGTGCTGATAGTGTTTCGGAGCCCCAGGCCTGAGTGATGCCTTCATCTGTAATGATTGTTTTGATGTCGGCCGTTCCACGCCGTTGGATCATGCGGGACCATACCCTCGACATAATCAACTTAAGAATTGCGTAGTAGATTCCGATAGCGAAGAATTCCACGACTAAGAAATAGAGCCAAGAGTTCTCTGACAAAAAAAACCAACGATGGAGCGGCAAACCCGGCAAAGCGAGTATACAAATCACTAGTGTCGGCATTGCTACCAATGCAAACACCCGTCCTGGTGTTTGGAGCATCAGACCCTTTGTCACCTCGCTCTGATCTGCTCTCGTTAGCGTATATAAAAAGGTCAATTCTGGCTGCTTGCCCAAATCTGTCATGAGCTAGGCTCTCTTAGGAGTACGAATAATCCAATCGACCAAATACCACGAAGTCACTGCATAGCCAAAACTCGTGATTAAAATAATTCCAGTTATACCCACAATGAGGATAGGTGTGTCATACCTGCAAAAATAAAGATAACCAACGAACACTAGCTCCATGGGGCAGCCCCATAGCAGTGATGCGCGCAATAGAAAAATTATTCTGTTCTGCAAGGCTGATCTCGCCTGAACTGCATCTGTTCTTAATTGGCCGTGGCTCGCAGTGGCAATCAAAATTTCTATTGCTTAGTTCCAGCCATTCCAACGCCACAAGCCGCAGCCCCTCCCGCTAGACCGCCATAAATGGTTCCGGCACCAGTAGTAGCAAGTGGTACATAAATAACGACGTGGAGAGCATAGTCGGCACCGGCGAATCCTGATTCCTCTCCGGCTATAAGAAGTCCATCAGCTAATATCGCTCCTTCAAGCAGACCTGTCGAGGCTCCTATTAATAAGCCCCCTACCACAAGTGTTACTTGAACCTGGGCCATCGTAGGCTGCATTGATTGTACTGCTGAATTTATACTTGAGTTGGCCTGATTGACGCTACTGAATCCGAACGCATTTGCCAAGCCGGTAAAAGGGCTCTGTCCAGTGGAATAAGATGAAGGATCAAGCCCTTTAGGATCAGTCAGGCTGATTGGATTCCCACCTACATAGGCATAGGTGTTCATGCCACCTAGAAGGCCGATCAGATCAGATTGGATATACCTGCCGGTGGTCGGGTCATAGTACCGATTCATGTTGTAATAAAGCCCGGACTCACTGTCGTAATACTGTCCGGAAAATCCAACATTTAATCCCCCGATGCTGTTAGTCACTACGGTGCGATCAAATGCCGTATTCTGAGCCTTCCAAACTATAGAGTCCGATGCATCAGTCACATTGTCCGGACGCCCAAGATAATCATTACGAGCAAAGTACAGCGAACCGTTTCGGATCAAGCCCACAAGCAAAGAACCCAGCCAGACATACTGCGTCGTCAACGTAGAGCCGCCGCTGGAAGTCTCACCAAGCAAGGCGCCGCCCGGCGAATAGACATAGCTGTATGTACCACCGCTACCCGCTTTACGTGCGCGCTGACCAAGGCCGTTGTAGCTGTAGCTTGTCGCCCCATTATTTGCGCTGGTGAGACGATTCAAACCGTCATATAGATACGTGTAGCTTCCACGCCACCCGCTTTCCGTCTTTGTATTGCCGAGGCCATCGAACGTATAACTTCTGACCCGGCTGCCGCTGACGCTGTTCTCTCTGTTGCTGTACGTATCAGGAGAATACGTGTCCGACAATCCGCTGCTTCCATAAGTCGCACGATTGCCGTTGGCATCGAAGGTAACACTTTGATTGCCCAGGCCAGTGGAGGTCACTCCTGTCAGCTGGGAAAGTGCGTCATAGGAAAACGTCTGACTATTGGCGGATGCCGCAGTATTCGTGAGCGTTGTTAGTCGGTCTGCCGTGTCATAGCCCAAGGTCTGACTGACTCCGGTAACGCCAGTTAGGCGGAAGTCGTTGTCATAGTTGTACTGATTGCTCAGGCCATTTCCGTAATACAGGTTTGAAATTGGACCCAGTCCCATCGTTGACGTTGCGACCGACGTCAAGACATTTTTGACAGTGCCTACAATTGTTGCTGTAACTCCGCTGACATTGGATTGCGTATCGTAGCTGTAAGTAGCAACGTTGCCACCCGGGTACGTCACTGTCTGCAATCTATCCCGGTTATCGTAGCCCCATTGCGTCGAGTAGCTACTTCCGCCGATGACGGACACTTGGCTCGCTACTTGGCCGTTTTTTCGATAGCCATAAGCGGTCGATCCACTGTTATCGGAAACATTGCACATATAACTGCGGCCATTGGTACAGGTGTCGAAGGTGTACGTGACAGTCTGATCGGGTGCCTGAATCTGGGTTACCCGGCCGAGACTGTCTGGAACATAGTGCGTCACCGCACCATTCGCACGAGTCATCTGGGTTTTGTTCCCCAGGCTATCGTAAACAAACGAAGTAACACCGGTATCGGGACTGCTTTGCGCTACGGTGTGGCCGAAGCCATCATAGTAATAATTGGTGACGTTGCCCTTTGGGTCGATAACTGTGCTTAGGTGGCCTGCACCGTCATAACCGTACTTGGTGATATGGCTCAGCGGATCGGTGGCTTGTACAACTTGATTGTGCGCATTGTAAGCATAGGTCCACAAACGATTCTGCGCATCGTTGCGCCTGATCACATTGCCATCGCTGTCGTAGGCGTAATCCGTGTGCTGCCCGTTCGCCCCGTGGTCGCTCAGAACCCGTCCAAGTGAATCATCGGTCCAGTAGTGCGTATAAGGAGTTGTCGTGGTCGTGCTTACCTGTCCATCGACTGTTCGATCAACTTCTTGAGTCATCGATACCGAATAAAGCTCATTCAGATTCGTATAGGTATAGGTCTTCCAAGCAGATGTTGAGACGGTCTTGGTCGCGCCGCCAGTGACTATGTTGTCGGACAGATCGGTAATGATCGACGTCAATCGCCCGGTGCCATCGCGGAGATGCTGAACCCATCCGCCATCCGGATAGGTGACCTTTGTTACGTTGCCCATTCCATCGTAAAGATAGCTTGTGGTTGCGGCGACACCATCCAGCGTCCTTGTCGTGGAAGTAGTTCTTCCAAGGGCGTCATAGAGATATGTCACGGCAAACCCGTTGGCATCCGTGATGGTTGACGGCAAGCCCAAGCCGTTATATCCGGAATATGAAACCGTGTTGCCAACGGCATCTACAAAAGTTGTCAGATTGCCCAGCGCATCGTAGTTGCTGGTTCGCTGCCCTCCGGGGCCGGTGACTACAATCTGGGAAGGCATTCCACTGCCATAAAACTGATAGGAGAAGCTCGTCGTTTGAGTTTGATTGGGGACGCCGTTAGCAGTCTTGTTAGTAACGGCAATACTCGACAATCTGTTCTTTGCGGGTGAGGAATCAAGATTGTAGTTGTAAAGAGTATCGGAGATCGGATTCGACTGCGTCGCACCATAAACGACAGCCTCCAACAGCCGGTTCTTCGACATATCCCAGGTGTTTACAGTCTCACGAACTTGGCTCGAACTTCCGGGGTCGCTGGCTGCGACGTTATTGGGGTCGAGCCCGGTTTTGATGTCCTGGAGGAGGCCATTGCTGCTGTATTGGTAAGTCGTCTCTACGCCACGCTGATCATATGAATAATCCGCGTGCCCATTGGCATCATAGTGTGTCGTGGCGGTTGTGCTTGGGCAGTTGGTAACACCGGATTGGGTGGTTTGGACGACCTTGCTCTGCCCCTGATAGACGGAAAAGCTCTCCGTGGTCACAGCGCCCGCCGCATTGGTCATTGTTGTCGATGAAAAGCCACTGGCATAGCTGAAAGTGATCTGCTCCAGGGAACCATCCAGTAACCCACTTGTATGGACAGTGCCATCGCTGTTGTAGCTGTAAGTGCTGTAACGCACCCCATCATTGGCTATGCCAGTAAGAGCGTGCCAGTCGACGGGGTCGTAATAGTACGTCCGCGTATGGGTCGGCGTGCCCGGGTAGGTCACGCCAGTCAGCATTTGCTGATTGCTGTACTGATAAGAGAAAACGTTGCCGGCGGGATCAGTAATCGAAGTAACGACATTACCGGTCCACGTGAAATGGACGGTTTGGCCATTCGTATGTGTGGCGTATTGAAGGTGGACGCCGGAACTGTCGTAGGAATAGGTCCAGCCGATGCCCGTAGGGTCGGAAGTAGAAACTGCATGCCCGCCGGCGTTGTAGTTTTCTACCGCGCCGCTCTGATAATGCAGCGTCCAACCTGTGCCGTTGGCGGTGATCCAGGTGTCAGCGTCGGGTGAGGAGTTTCGGTAACTGCCATCGGGCTTGGGCAAATACTGCGCCCAGGAACCATCATTGCGGATCGCATTGATGTAAGTAGGGCTGGCAGCTGGCCCCACAATGTTCAAATAGAAATCGTAGTTGGAAATCCAGTTTGTGCCAAAGATGGTTACGCCAGTGGAGTTGTAGTGGCTGTAGTTTCGAACCAGGAAGATTGGAACGACTTTATTTGTAGTGAAGTCGACTTCTGTCTTGACCTTGTTTCCGTCTGAGATGATGACTGGATTAGACGTCTTACTGCCGCAACCTTTTTGATTGGCGCCGCTCTTTCCTTGCATGGACGGAGTTGAACCGCCGTTTCCTGGAACGTCGCCGGGAAAGGTCTCCCGTGGGGTGTTGTAGCCCGGACTAACCCCAGGTATAGGCCTATCGGCTGTTACATGAACCCCGGAAAGTACGACTTTTTGGGTGGCGTCTCCATAATCTCCGCCCCCGCTGAAATCGCCGGAATTTCCCCCGGTTTGGCCACCGTCAGTACCGGTTGGACCACCGTCAGTAGGTTGTGGGTGGAACTGTCCTTCATCTGCCAAACTTATTGTTGGGCATACGACAAGTCCCGCCACGCAAAATGCGCAGAGCCATTTGGCGAAATGCGATTTCATTACCTATCCCCCGAATTGTCTTCGCTGGCTTGAACTTTCCCGACTTTCATCAAAAAAATTCATCTATTGTGCATTGCACATACCGTCAAATGCGCGACTACGTACTAGTTGGTACAACCTAGGCTTGAAAACCGTTGCGCGTCTATACCCACCCTCCTCTCTTTGGACGGAAAGCGGAACTGCGTCACAGTTTGCAAACAAGCAGATTGGGGGCGTTAACAATTAAGCTTGAATTATCCTTCCAACCCATTTAGAGAGTTGGAAGGGCGGCGCGTCTGATTCTGCGTGATGACGACTGCCAGCGCATCGAGGGAATACTGGGTGGGAACCCTGCCGATGCGGGCGTCACGGCGAAGGACAATTGGTTGTTCGTCGAACCAGTACTGTGGATTGCTCGCATCCGCTTACCCTGGTGCGACCTACCTAAAAGCTTCCGGCCTTGGAACGACGTGTATCGACGATTCAGCCGCTGGTCCGGTCGCGGCATCTGGTGGCGGGTATTTGCGGAGTTGTCCAAGGGCGCAGACTGGACGGCTTGCGCGAAATCAGCGGCGTCTGCACTCATTCAGGTCGCACCGGTCGCGCCCACGCACTTTGAGGGCCGCGGACGCCACTGTCCCGCCGCTAGGCCGTGGGCTACTCAATACTTCGCCGCCAGCTGGAAGAACACATACTTCTTCGCCAGCCCGTCCGGGCTGAACTCGCCGCCGTGGTCGTAGACCGACTGCGCCACCGACAGCGTGCCGGCCAGCCAGTGCGTCAGGTGCATTTCGACGTCCGCGCCCACATCCGCCAGCGCCACCCTGGCAGTCGATCCATCGGCAGCGCCATGGGATCTGACCGCGCTGCCGTATTCGGCGAACAGGCGCGGCTTCAGCTGGTGGCGTGCGATCCAGGAATCGCCGCTGTCCTTCCACTCCGTGCTCAGCCGCAGGTTGCCGCCGCGATCGCCGACGCCGACACCAGCCTCGTAGGCGTGCAGGGTGCCGGGGCCGCCGAGGACGAATTGCTCCTGCTGCGGCAGGGCGCTGCCGCTGAGCTGGAAGTTGCCTTCGCCGGCGAAGGTCCAGTGCGGATTGATCGAATAGCGCAGGCTGAAGGAAGGCCGTAACAGGAAATAATCCTGGTTGGCCGCCGTCTCCGTCGAAGACTCCTGGCCCAGCCCGTGGCGCAGGCCCAGCTCGACGCGGATTTCGGTGCGCCGGTCGTTGTGCTCGATGCGCTGCACATAGCTCAGGTCGGTGCCGACGCTGAAGTAGCGCTCCGCCAGCAGCCGCGTGTCGTCGGCCTCGACCCTGGCGGTCTGGTCGGAATGATCGACGCTCCCGGTGAAATTGAGCCGGCGCTGAAAATCGGCGTACAGCGGCAGCAGCCAGCTCAGGCTGGCGTTGTCGAGCTTGCCGTCGATCACGCCGCCCGGCAGATGCTGCTGGAAATCGGCATAGCGTCCCTGCAGGCCGAACACGCCGAAGCTGCTGATCCGCGACCAGCCGAGGTCGCCTTCGTGGTAAGGCTCGGAATGGGAGCCGCCCAGGCCAAGGAAGCGTGTGCTGGTGACGCCGGCCACGCTCAGCTCGTCGCCGCTGGCGAAGGAGTGGCGCAGCCCGACATCGAATAGGTAGGGGCCGGCATAGCGGTTGCCGTAATTGCTGAATTCCGCCACCGCCGCAGTCTGATGCCCGCTGTCGGCCGGCTCGCCCAGGTCGAACACCACCGCTTCGCCGCCGACGGGGCGCAGCTCGGACTTGAAAGTCTGGCCGCCGCGATCGCTCAGGGCATCGGCCAGGGTGCGGTCGCGCTCCAGCCTGTCCGCCTTCAGCCAGGTGGTGCTGACCAGGTTCCCGAAATAGCCGGAGATTGCGGCAGGCCCCTTGACCGACTGCACATGGCCCGAACTCACGCGTACATACAAATCCTTGTCATCGCCTACTGCATAGCTCACCAGCGTCGCCGGATAGCCGGCCACGTAATGCAGGTAGCCGATTTCGCGCACCGCCTCGGACGGCGTATCCAGCGAGGAGATTTCCTTCTGCAGTCGTTCCCGGCTGACCACCCCGGCCTCGATCAGGGGGCCGGACAGGTGGATGCGCACGCCGCGGAAGTCGAGCAGCACCTCATGCGCCGGATGCGCGCGCAGTTGCGCAAGAGGGGCAGGCTGGGGGGTGATGGGAGGAGGCAGGGCGATGGCCATGTCGATTGCGCTCCCGCTCAGGCCGGATGCGGCAGGCGTTCGCCTGCGCGCGAACACACAGGAATGGACTGTGGCATGGACTGGCTCCCCCTGAACTGAAAACTTCTTATTTGATCCGGCGCAGGCCCGATCGCAGGATCGGGCTTTTGCACGGTGCATTGCATGCCTTGGACCGTGCCCCGCCGCCCGAGGTTCCATTGCGCCGCCAGCCGGTGCGAGCCGGCCCACCATCGGTAAGACCAGTCTGAACTTAGCGCGAAGCAGGGGGGTCGCAATAGGGAAGGGACCAGTTTCTCACCCAGAGCCGGTGTGGTGCGTCTCTTTTTTCCCAACCCAACTCAAGGATAGAGAACCATGAAAAAACTACTGCTTGCTACCGCTATTGGTCTTTGTACCGTGCCCGCCATGGCGGCGGGCCCTGCGAATCATCCCCTGCTGGACGGTCTCAAAGCGGCCAGCGCCAGCCGCGCTTCGACCACCACCCTGCCGGACCTGCCGTTGCCGCCGTTGACGCTGGAACACTCGCTGACCGTGCCGAGCTTCGGTACGCAGGCCAATGCGGTTACCAAGACCACCGCCCTGCCGGGCATCGGCACGCTCACCACCTATTCGATGAACGACGGCAAGGGCGCCAGCAACGGCCAGGCCAAGTTCTCCCGCCAGCTCAACATCGACCCGAGTTCCAAGAGCCAGGTCACCAGCCTGTCGTCGGACTACGTCGTGCCGCAGAAAGGCCAGTTGAGCGTTACTCATGAATACAAGGGCAACGGTTACGGCAAGGCAGTCACGATGGACCCGAAGACCGTGACCCTGCCGCTGGGCGGCACCTTCACCAGCTCCTCCGTCAACCAGGGCAAGGGTGGTTCGATCGACACGGTCCTGAACTACACCTCGCCGGCACCGAAGAGCAGTACCAATTGATGCAGGTGTGACACCAGTGGTTCCGCGGTTCGTCGACGCTGTTGTCTGACTGTTGAACCGTGGAGCAAGGGCGGAGCGCGTCAGGCGCTTCGCCTTTTTGCGTTGCGACATGGGCGAACGAGTCCGATTTCGTTCCCGCACCGTCACACGCTCACCGCATGCGTGCCAACAAAAACCCATGGCACACATGGCACGCATGGAGCGTTTGTCGCAATCTGTTCCCTGCCGCCGCAGGTCGGGTCAACCCCGTCCCGAGCAGGACCTGTTGTAGGTCGGCTCAAGCGCAGCGGAGCCGACAGCGCCCTCTCCGACTGTTGCCTCCGGCCAGCCGTTAACCCGCCGCCGGCATGAAATGCAGCAGCAACAGGTGCGCCGGCACGTACAGGATCAGCGGATAGCCGAACAGCGCCACCACCAGCCAGGCCCATTGCGGCATCCACTGCTGCGGCCGCTGGTCCGACAGGCCGTAGACGTAGTTGATGTTGACCGGCTTGATGCCGTGGTTCGGCGTGGGTGGCGGCATCAGGAAGTAGCAGATCAGCACCAGCACGGTGGACAGCGCCGTCCAGATCGGCAGCGCCCGCGGGTCGTAGCCGGTGTGGTAGAGCAGGGCCAGCAACAGCAGCGGCAGCCAGCCGTGGAACAGCGACAGTCCGCGCAGGAACAACGAGCGCTTCGGGTCGAACATGTAATCGGTCATGCCGCTGGCGCGCAGGCCGCAGAGCTTGGCGATGAAGTCGAGCAGCCAGTAAATCTGCGGAATCAGGATGCCGGTGGTGGCGATGGACAGCAGCAGCGGGTTTTCGGTCCAGATGCCGGCCAGGGTCAGCAGCAGCGCCAGGTCGCAGAAATAGAGGAAGTTGCTGGGGCCGTAGTTGCGCAGGTAGACCGGCACCAGCACGGCCATGAAGGCGCTGTAGCCCAGCTTTGCCAAAAGCAGTAATGCCATCCGGGTCGGGGTTCCCTGGTTCGAATATGCGGGCCGGCGTCCGCATCCCGCGATGGCTGGGACATGGTAACGCCTGACCGAATTCTCTCAGATCGGCGGTTGCGTCGCCGCATCGGCCAGTGGAGGCACAGCGATCAAAGCGTTAACAGGCCCTAGTCGTGGCGCGAGGTCAGGTTGAACGCGTACAGGCACAAGGCCAGCATGGTCAGCCCGAGCAGGGCGCTGACGAAGATCGAGGGCTTGCCGACGGCGCCGTCGTCGGAGTCCATCAGCCTGAGCAACACCCGGCGCGCCCGGTTGCGCGCATCGCGTGCGCTGGAGGCTTGCGACAGGTCAGCCGACGCCGGCCACGCCACCGATACCGGCTTGCCGTCGCATTCGGCGATGACGCCGCCGCCACCGTTGTAGGCATGGCTGATGGAACAGGGCGCGGCGCCCTTGATGGCGCTTGCACTGACAATGGCCGGGCCGATCGGCACTGCCCCGGCCGAGGCAACGCGCAGCGGCGGGCTGTGTCGTGCCTGGACAGCATTCGCATAAACCTGGGTATAGGCACTGTCATGTTGCAACAGGCCGACATCGCTGGTGTGAACGATCATGGCGATCTCCGATACCGTCAGTGGTAAAGGCGAAATTCCGAATCCGAAGTGCCGCTCCGTGGTCTCGTGGAGAAGCGGCGTCATCGGCCGACTCACCGCGGGCCCTGAAAGGATGGGTTGCGAGTCCCGTGCCAATTGCCGCGGTTTCCACAGGGTGCTTGTTTTTCTTCCGCTATTCAGATGCTTGTAGCGGGCGCCAAAAAGGGGCGCAGCCGGCGCGCAGCAGTTGGCCACGGCCGACCGTGTAAATCTTGCAGGCAATCGTGTAACGGCGACCCGATGGTCTGCCCGCATGGCGTGCGGGGGTGACCATCGTCTGACCATTTTCAGGGCAGCGTCGGTGAAAACCCCGGTGGCCGCCGCGCAGGTGCGGCCTGCTCGAAGGCATAGGCGTAGCGGATCAGCTGCGCTTCCGACCAGGCGGTACCGACGAAGGACAGCCCTACCGGCAGGCTGTGCACCGCGCCCATCGGCACGGTCAGATGGGGATAGCCCGCCACCGCGGGCGCTGTGGAGATGCCGCCGCCGAGGTAGTGGTCGCCGTCGACCAGGTCGATGCTCCAGGCCGGTCCGGCGGTCGGCGCGACCAGCGCATCGAGATGGTCCCTGGTCAGCGCCGCGTCGATGCCTTCCGCTCCAGCCAGCCGCTTCGCGCGCTGCCGGGCTTCAATATAGGTCTGCTCGCTCAGCGGCCCCTTGGCCTGCGCGTCGAGAAACAATTCCTGCTGGAAATACGGCATCTCGCGCTGCTGCTCGCGCAGGTTGAAGGCGATCAGCGCGACGAGATCGGGCGGCCCGCCGGGCCGTCCCTTGAGATAGCGGTTGATGCCGTCCTTGAATTCGTAGAGCAGCACCGTCAGTTCGTCGGCCTTGAGCTTGCCGCGGTTCGGAATCTCCACCGCATCGACCAGCACCGCGCCCTCGCTCTGCAAGGTCCTGAGCGCCTGCTCGAACAGCACATCCACTGCTTCGTGGAAGCCGGCGGACTGGCGCACCACGCCGAGCCTGACGCCGCGCAGGCCGTCGACGCGCAGGGATCGGGTGTAATCGGGCGGTGGCCGGTCGCGCAGCGGCAGCGTGGCGGGATCGTCCGCATCGTAGCCGGCCAGCACGTTGAGCAGGGCCGCGGCATCGGCGACGTTGCGTGCCATCGGACCGGCGCTGTCCTGGCTGGCGGAAATGGGCACGATGCCGCTGCGCGAGACCAGGCCCACGGTGGGCTTGATGCCGACCAGGCCGTTGACGCTGGCCGGGCAGACGATGGACCCGTCGGTCTCGGTGCCGACCGCGACCAGCGCAAGATCGGCGGCGACGGCCACGGCAGAACCCGAACTGGAGCCGCAGGGGCTGCGGTCCAGCGCATAGGGATTGCGCGTCTGTCCGCCGCGCCCGCTCCAGCCGCTCGATGCGCGGCGCGAACGGAAGTTGGCCCACTCGCTGAGATTGGTCTTGCCCAGGATCAGCGCGCCCGCTGCGCGCAGGCGGCCGACGATGAAGGCGTCATGGGCCGGCTTCGATCCGGTGAGTGCCAGCGAGCCGACTGTGGTGAGCATGCCGTCCGCAGTGTCGATGTTGTCCTTGAGCAGCACCGGCACGCCGAACAGCGGGCCGTGGTTGGTGGCTCCATTGTCCAGGCGCTGCGCGATCGCCGCGGCATCCGGATTGATTTCGAGCACTGCGTGCAGCGCCGGGCCTGACTGGTCGATGGCGGCGATGCGCGCCCGGTAGTGTCGTTGCAACGCGCCCACGTCGTAGCGGCCGGCGGCAAGATCGCTTCGCACCTGCTGGATGGACGGCTCGGATGGCACCGGGTCCACAGCAGCGGGCTCGTCGGCGCTCGCCAGCACCGCAATGGCCATGGCCAGCACAGCGCAGGCTGTCGTTGGCATGTGCAAGATTCCCCGCATCGCTGTGGTTCCGCCTTTGTGGAGGCCTGGTCCGGGCCGGGTGGCAAGAGACCTTCCGGCTCAACCATTACAACGTGTTCCGCCGGGGAAATGGAAGTTTGCACAAATGTCGCCGAGGATGCAGGCTGCATAAAAAGGTCGTCGAGGAGAGGGAGCGTGAAGGGACTCATGGCGACACTTTGTGCCGTGCTGGCACTGGGCCCAGCCTGCGGCAGCGTGGAGGCGGCGGATGCCGGCGACAACGTGGTGCAGGTCGGCTGGCTGCATCTGATGCCCAACTCGAGCAGCACGCCGCTGCATACCCAGCTGCAGCCCAGCCTGATCGGCTCCCTGCTCGGCGTGCAAAGCTCATTCGATTCGCCGGGAACCTCGGCCAGTGTAGGCCAGACGGATACGGTGGCGCTGATCGCCACGCGTTTCCTGACCCGGCACTTTGCCCTGCAGTTCGTCGGCGGCATTCCGGCGCGGGTCGATATCAGCGGCATGGGCCTGGTCAAGCCGACCGGCCTGCTCGGCAATTTCCTGCAGGTGGACCTGGGCGCGCCGCAGAACAATCCGCTGGTCTCGGTGCAGGAATGGACCCCGGTGCTGCTGCTGCAGTACTACTTCGGGCGCCCCGGCGGGGCGTGGCATCCCTATGTCGGCGTAGGCCTCACCTATGCATGGTTCAGCGGCTACTCGCTCAATGGCGAGTTCAAGAAGAATCTGGAATCCAATTTCGGCAGTGTGCTGGCGCTGGATACCGGCCATCCCGGGCAGACCAAGGTCAGCGCTTCGGCCTCGCGTTCCTGGAATCCGGTCTACAACGCCGGCCTGTCCTACGACCTGTCCAGGCACTGGGGCCTCGCTGCCTCCGTGAGCTATTCACCGCTGGCCAGCACCGCCACCATCAATGTCACGGCGCAGGACGGCACCCTGCTGGCGGACAGCAAGACCCGCCTCAGCCAGAGCGCGTTGACCACTGCCCTGCTGCTCAGCTACCGCTTCCATTTCTGAGGCGCGCAAGGCGCGCCCCCCGGAACGCGGCGCCGGATTGCCGGTCCAAGCCATACGGGTGGGCACACACCCGCCGCGCTCTGGACGCGATGATTGCGGCGACGGCGCAAGCGGCTCACGGTGCGACAAGGAGGATGGGCCCATGGACAGGCGAATCGCAAAGCGCGGCATCGCCGCGGCGTTGTTACTGGTGCTGGCGAGCACGCAGGTGCTGGCAGCCACGGTTTCAGGCGTGAAGCTGGAAGACCAGGTGACGGTGGACGGCAGGAGCCTGGTGCTGAACGGCGCCGGACTGCGCACCAAGTATCTGCTGGCGGATGTCTACGTGGCAGCCTTGTACCTGCCGCAGAAGAGCAGCGACGCCAGCCAGATCATCGCGGGTCATGAGCCGCGCCGCATCAGCATGACCATGAAGCGCGATGTCGATACCGCGACCATGACCAAGGCCTTCCACGAGGGCGTGACGAAAAATCTTTCCGCTGCCGAACTGGGCGCGCTGAAGCCGCGGCTGGATCAGCTCGACCAGAGCTTCGGCAAGGTCAAGGCGCTGAAGAGCGGTGACGTGATCGACCTGGATTTCGCCGCCGACGGCAGCACCCACGTGGTCTACAACGGCCAGCCGCAGGACTCGATTACCGGCGCCGACCTGTCGGCGGCCCTGCTGAAGATCTGGCTGGGCAAGAACCCGGTGCAGGACGATCTGAAGAAGGAATTGCTGGGTTCGTCGGGTGCCTGAGTGATGCGCGAGGCAGCGCTGCAAGGCCGCGCTGCGTTGTTCATGTATTGCTTGCGCTGTAGTCTGCCATCTCCGTACATGCTGGTACCAGTATTGTCGTCGGCATCCGCCGATGCCGGGAAAACGATCGGGCCGCAGGGGAACGAATGCCGCGCTGAGCCGTCTTTAGGGTAGAGAAAATCAAGGAAAGCCCATGACGGCTAAAACGGCGGCATCATCCTCGCCGGCGTCAGCGAAAACCCATAGTGGTAGCGCCACGCTGTCCGGCGTGGCGCAAGCCGACACGCTGACGCCGGCCGACCGCTACGAGGAGCTGTTTGTCGAGGTGCAGACCGCGCGCGTGTTTGCGGACAGCAAGACCTTCGTCGACTGCGCGCCGAAGGGCGATCCCTGCCTGATCCTGGAGACTTACCGCAAAGAGAAAGGCACAGCGCAATTCGACCTGGCGGCCTTCGTGCAGCAGCACTTCGATTTGCCAGAGGTGCGCGACACGCATTACGTCTCCGACCGAAGCCAGAGCCTGCCGGATCATATCGACGGCCTGTGGACGGTGCTGACCCAGCATCCCGACGATCACCCGGAGCGCTCCTCACTGCTGCCGCTGCCCAATTGCTACGTGGTTCCGGGTGGGCGTTTCGGCGAGCTGTATTACTGGGATTCGTATTTCATCATGCTGGGCCTGGCGGAAAGCGGGCGCCATGATCTGCTGCGCCATATGGCCGACAACTTCGCCTACCTGATCGACACCTACGGTCATGTGCCCAACGGCACCCGCACCTACTACCTGAGCCGTTCGCAGCCGCCGGTGTTCGTGCTGATGGTGGAACTGTTCGAGCGGCACGGGGTGGAACTGGCGCAGCGCTACCTGCCGCAACTGCGGCGGGAATACGACTACTGGATGGACGGCGCCGGCTCGCTGCGTCCCGGCGAGGCGTGGCGGCATGTGGTGCGCCTGGCGCAAGGTGCCATCCTCAATCGCTACTGGGACGACCGCGACACGCCGCGCGAGGAGTCCTATCTGGAAGACCTGACCACGGCGGCTCATGCGAGCCGGCCGCCGCACGAGGTCTATCGCGATCTGCGCGCCGCCGCCGCCTCCGGCTGGGATTTCAGCTCGCGCTGGCTCGACGATGCAGGCCGGCTGGACACCATCCGCACCACCTCGATCGTGCCGGTCGACCTCAATGCCCTGCTGTACAAGCTGGAAACCACCCTGGCGGAGTTGAGCGAAGCCAGCGGCGATGCGGAGGGTGCTGCGCAGTTCCGCGACAAGGCGCAGCTGCGCTTGCAGGCCATGAACGCGCTGCTGTGGGACGAGGGCATCGGCGCCTTTCTCGATTACGACTGGACGCTGGAGCGGCGACGGCTGCAGCCTAGTGCGGCGGCTCTGGCGCCGCTGTTCGTCGGGCTGGCCTCGGCGTCGCAGGCGAGCCGCACTGCCGAGATGGTGCGCGCCCTGTTGCTGGAACAGGGTGGCCTGGCGACGACGCAGATTCAGAGCGGCCAGCAGTGGGATCAGCCCAACGGCTGGGCGCCGATGCAATGGATGGCGGTCAGCGGCCTCAAGGATTACGGCTTGCACGAACTGGCCGACGAGATCGCGCACCGCTGGCTGGAAACCGTCTCCGCCGTCTACCTGCGCGAAGGCAAAATGGTCGAGAAATACTCGCTGCACGGCGTCGCCGGCGGCAGCGGCGGCGAGTACCCCTTGCAGGATGGTTTCGGCTGGACCAACGGCGTGACGCGCAAGCTGCTGGACCTGTACCGGGAGCATGATGCGCACCGCTGCCAGGCGCCGGGGCGCCGAACGCGCTGAGATGGCGCGGCACCAGCGGCATGATGCGGATGCGACAATGGCGCCTGTCCGCGTCATTGCTGTCTTTCCGAAAACTTTCCCAGAACTTCCATTCGCCCGATGAACGATCAACGCATTCCCACGCTGCTCGGCAATATCAAAGTGCAGATCAGCGGTCGCGGTCCGGCCCTGGTGTGCTGGCCCAGCCTGTTGATGACCGGGGCGATGTGGCAGGCGCAGGCCGACTATTTTGGGGCGGATCACCAGGTGATCCTGATCGACTCGCCGGGGCATGGCGGCAGCGATGCGCTGACGCGGCACTTCACGCTGGAGGAATGCGCGCTATGCCTGACGCAGATCCTCGACCGCCTGGAGCTGCAGGATTGCGTGCTGGTGGGCAATTCCTGGGGCGGCATGATGGGCGGTGTCTTCGCCGCGCTGTATCCCGAGCGCACCCGCGCCGCGGTGCTGATGAACTGCACCGGCTCCGCCGCCGGCCTGCGCCAGAAGCTGGAGTTCTACCTGATGACGCTGATGCTGCGCCGGCTGCGCAAGGTGCCCAAGCCGCTGGTCGACCGCGCGGTGAAGGCCTTCGCCGGCGAAACCACCGAGCGCACCAAGCCGGAGGTGGTGGCCTTCATTCGCGCCACGGCGGCGGCGGCCGATGCGCACTCGGTGTGCTGGGCCATCGACAGCGTGGTGCCGCGCCGCATCGACCACCATGACCTGCTCGGATCGATCCGCAAGCCGGTGCTGGTGATGACCGGCGAGGAAGACCGCACCTTCCCGGTGGCGGAGACCAAAAAGATGGCGGATGCCATTCCCGGCAGCCAGTTCAAGGTGCTGCCCAAGGTGGGGCACCTGGCTGCGCTGGAAGCGCCGGAATTGGTCAATCCGGCCATCGCCGATTTCCTGAAAGCGCTAACGGCTTAGCGCGGCGCCCGGACTAGCCTGAAGGGCCGACCAGGCGCCGCCCGTTGCTGCGTGCATTGCAGCCTTACAGGAAGATGCCGCCGGATACCTCGATGCGCTGGCCGTTGACCCAGCCGTTGGCCGGCGACAGCAGCGAGGCGATGGCGCCGCCGATGTCATCCGGCAGGCCGACGCGGCCCAGTGCGGTCAGCGACGTGATCATGGCGTTGACCTGGGCGTTGTCGCGCACCGCGCCGCCGCCGAAATCGGTCTCGATGGCGCCGGGGGCGACGACGTTGACGGCGATGCCGCGCGGCCCCAGTTCCTTGGCCATGTACTTGCTCAGCACCTCGACTGCGCCCTTCATCGAAGCGTAGGCGGCATAGCCGGGGAAGCTGAAGCGGGCCAGGCCGCTGGACAGGTTGACGATGCGGCCGCCGTCGACGATCAGGGGCAGCAGCTTCTGGGTGAGGAAGAAGGTGCCCTTGAAGTGGATGTTCACCAGCTCGTCGAACTGCGCCTCGGTGGTTTCGGCAATCGAGGCGTGCACTCCGACGCCGGCGTTGTTGACCAGGTAGTTGAAGTGATCGCGCTGCCAGTGCTGTTTCAGCGCGCCGCGCACCTGCTCCGCGAAGGTGGTGAAGCCGGCGCTGACGCCGACGTTGAGCTGCAGCGCCACGGCGCGGCGGCCGAGCTTGACGATTTCCGCCACGGCGCTGTCGGCTTCGGTGCGGTTGCTGTTGTAGGTGAGGATCACGTCGGTGCCGGACTCGGCCAGCTTGATGGCGGTGTTGCGGCCCAGGCCGCGGCTGCCGCCGGTGACGAGGGCGATGGGGGTGGTTGAAGTGCTCATGGGTGTCTCCTTTCAGGGACCGGCTTGCTTGGGGGTTGCTGGGTGCTGCGATGGAGAGTACTTTATTGGCATGAATGGCCGAGATAAACTGGCAATAATTGATTTATCTGTTCATATTTTTTGAACAATGATTGTTTGCCGAAGCTGATCCTAGAGCGCGATGAACCGACTGGAAGCGATGCAGATCTTTGCCCGGGTGGCGGAGCTGTCCAGCTTCACCCGCGCCGCGGAGAGTCTGGGCATGCCCAAGGCCAGCGCCTCCAATGCCGTGCAGCAGCTGGAAAGCGCGCTCGGCACGCAGCTGCTGCACCGGACCACGCGCAAGGTGCAGCTGACGCAGGACGGGCAGGCCTTCTACGAGCGCAGCAAGGACCTGCTGGCGGACATGGACGAGTTGCAGTCCATGTTCCAGCAGGGCGAGCAGTCTCTACGCGGGCGCCTGCGGGTGGACATGCCGAGTGCCATGTCGCGCAAATACATCATGCCGCGCCTGCCGCAGTTCCTGCAGGCGCATCCGCAGATCGAACTGGAACTGAGCAGCACCGATCGCCGTGTCGACCTGGTGCGCGAGGGATTCGATTGCGTGTTGCGCGTCGGCGCGCTGGGCGACGTCAACCTCATCGCGCGCCCGCTCGGGCATTTGCGCGTCGGTACCTATGCCAGCCCCGCCTACCTGCGCAGCCACGGCACGCCGCGGACGCTGGAGGATCTGGCCGGACACCGGCTGGTCCATTATGTCTCCACCCTGGGAGCCAAGCCCGACGGCTTCGAGTACGCCGATCCGGACGACGCCAGCTTCCGTAGCCTGCCGATGGCCGGCGCGCTGACGGTGAACAACTCCGAAGCCTATGAAGCTGCCTGCCTCGCCGGGCTGGGCCTGATCCAGGCACCAGCGGTGGGCTTGCGGCACCTGGTGGAGCAGGGGCTGCTGGTGGAAGTGCTGCCGCAATACCGGGCGGAGCCGATGCCGGTGTCGCTGCTCTATGCCAACCGGCGCAACCTGTCGAAACGGGTGCGGGTGTTCATGGACTGGATGGCGGAGACGCTGCGGCCGCATCTGGACGCGGCGGCCTGAGCGGCTGAGGCCGTACCCACAGTCACCGGGTTTTTTATATCGCCGCGGCTAGGCCGATTGCCCGATCCATTTGCGGTACTGTTTTGTACGGCGCGCCAGGCGCAGCTGGTCCAGCAGCAGGGCGCGCAGCGGCGAGACATCGGGCTTGGGGCTGCGCCCGGTGCTGAGCCGGCGCAGCTGGAACTTGACCATGGACATGGTGGCCAGGGCCGCCAGCGTCCGGTTTTTCCAGCCCACCGCCTGCATCCGCGGCGTGCGGTCGCGGCCTTCGCGCCACTGCCGCGGCAGGGCAGGGTCGATGGCCAGGGCGGTGGCGATGCCGGCCATGGCGACGCCGCTGTTCAGCACTTGCTCCACTACTTCACGGCGGCGGATGCCGCCGGTGACCATCACCGGCATGCGGGCGATGGCGGCGATGTCCTGGGCGAATTCTAGGAAGTAGGCTTCGCGCGCCAGGGTGCGGCCGTCGCGCGCCTCGCCCTGCATCGCCGGCGCTTCGTAGCTGCCGCCGGATAATTCGATCAGGTCCACCGGCAGGTCGTTGAGCATGCGCACCACTTCGCGCGCGTCCTCGGCGGCAAAGCCGCCGCGCTGGAAGTCCGCCGAATTGAGTTTCACTCCGACGCAGAATTGCGGCGTGACCACGGCACGCACCGCCTTGACCACTTCCAGCAGCAGCCGCGCGCGGTTTTCCAGCGTGCCGCCCCAGCGGTCGCTACGGCGGTTGGTGAGCGGCGACAGGAACTGGCTGAGCAGGTAGCCGTGCGCAGCGTGGACTTCCACGCCGCTGAAGCCGGCCTGTTCGGCCAGCCTTGCGGCTTCGGCGAAGCGCCGCATCACTTCGGCGATGTCGTCCTCGCTCATCGCCTTGGGCATGCCGAACAGTTTCGAGGCGCCGCCCAGCTCCAGCGCCACTGCCGAGGGCGCCCAGGCCTCCTGACCGAGGTTGGAGCGGATCTGCCGCCCCGGGTGGTTGAGCTGCAACCAGAACTGCGCGCCCTGCGCGCGGCCGATGCGCGCCCACTGGCGGAATTTCTCCAGTTGGCGCGCGTCTTCCAGCACCACGCCGCCGGGGCCGGTCATGGCGCGGCGGTCGATCATGACGTTGCCGCTGAGCAGCAGGCCGGCGCCGCCCTCGGCCCAGGCCTGGTACAGGCGCATCAGCTCGGCCGAAGGGCCTTGTTCGAGGTCGGCCATGTTCTCTTCCATGGCGGCCTTGGCGATGCGGTT
>FTIF01075530.1_pt1 | contig 19307 bp, 14 predicted proteins | sample 1658001 | NCBI WGS metagenome assembly FTIF01 (sample SAMEA3914789, study PRJEB12502) | metagenome | biome: forest; material: soil | place: Canada | collected 2011-07-03 | depth 0.3 m | reverse complement strand
GCGCCAGAAGGAATCGCTCCGCGAGCGTTGGCCCGAACACGTCATTCATTGGCCTCGCGACTGGGGCCGAGCTGAATTGCTCGGGTTACCTTGGATCCACTCAACGAGTCGAGCAAAACAAACGGTTGAGAACAGTTCTCAAATTCTTTCAATCGCAGGAGCCCACCATGCACTCCCCTGTCTTCCGCCACAGTGCCTTGAGCTCTGCAATCGCGATTCTCGTCGCCGCGTCGGGCCAAGCGCATGCGCAGGCTGCGACGCCTGCGAGCGAGGCCGCATCGGCCGGCTCCACCGGCACCGCCGCGGAGCCGGCACAGATCGTGATCGTGCGTGCCAGCGCCGATGCCTCGGCCGGCGGCCTCAAGGCACCTTACGCGGGCGGCCAGGTGGCGCGCGGCGGCCGTGTCGGGATCCTGGGCAGCGAGGACATCATGGACACGCCGTTCGCCATCACGAACTACACGCAAAAGCTGATCCAGGACCAGCAGGCAAGCAGCATCGCCGACGTGCTGCAGAACGACCCGGCGGTACGCGTCGCACGCGGCTTCGGCAATTTCCAGCAGTTGTACATGGTGCGCGGTCTGCCGATCTATTCCGATGACATGTCGTACAACGGCCTGTACGGCTTGCTGCCGCGCCAATACCTGGCCGCCGAACTGGTCGAGCGCGTCGAGGTGCTGCGCGGTGCAAGCGCGTTCTTGAACGGCGCGGCGCCGGGCGGCAGCGGCCTCGGCGGCGCAGTCAACGTCAGCCCGAAGCGCGCGCCGAACGAACCGCTGACCGAAGCGACGCTTGGCGCAACAAGCGGCGGCGGCACATTCGAGGCCATCGACATCGCGCGCCGCTTCGGGCCGGACAAGAGCCTGGGCCTGCGCCTGAACGCGGTCAACCGGGACGGCGGCACGGCGGTCGACGGGGCGAAACAGAAGACGAACGCGTTGTCGCTCGGCGCCGATTTCCACGCCGGCGGCCTGCGCGTCTCGGCCGACATCGGCTACCAGTACTTCAAGCTCACCGACCCGATGCCCAGCATCACGGTCGCCTCCGGCCTCGCGATTCCGCGCGCACCCAAGGCCTCCAGGCAGATCGCGCAGCCGTGGACGTATTCCGACGAACGCGACACCTTCGGCACGCTGCGCGCGGAGTACGACCTGGCGCCGAACGTGACGGCCTGGGCCGCGGGCGGGTTCCGCGACGGCAAGGAAGGCAACAACCTCGCCACGACCACCGTGACGGCCGCGGACGGCACGGACAACATCCTCGGCTTCACGAACGCGCGCAAGGACACGGTCGGGACCGGCGAAGTCGGCGTGCGCGGCAAGTTCACCACCGGGTCGGTGGATCACACGGTCGTGGCGTCGTACAGCGCCTACTCGCTCGACTCCAAGAACGCCTACGGCTTCGCCAACTTCGCGGGCCTCTCGGCCGGCACGATCTACGACACGGCCTTCGTCGCCGCGCCTGACGAGACGTACTTCACCGGCGGCAAGCTGAGCGATCCACTCACGACCGCGCGCACCGTGAGTGCCAGCTTCGCCATCGCCGACACCGTGGGCTTTCTTGACGATACCGTGCTGCTGACGCTCGGTGCCCGCCACCAGCGGATCGGCAACTCGAGCTACGACTACAACACCGGCGTGGAAAGCTCGGGCGCCGACAAGGCGGCGCGCGTCACGCCGGTGGCCGGCATCGTGTTCAAGGCCAGCAAGCAGCTGTCGATGTATGCGACCTACATCGAGGGCCTCGTCGCGGGCGATACCTCTCCGAGCGACGGCTCGGTCACCAACCCGGGCATCGCCTTCAAGCCCTACCAGACCAAGCAGGAAGAGATCGGCGCCAAGGTCGACCTGGGTCGGTTCGGCGGCACGTTCAGCGTGTTCCAGTCGCGCAAGCCGACCGCCTCGGTCATCGACAAGGTGTTCGGCATCAACGAAATGCAGCGCAATCGCGGCGCCGAGTTGTCGATCTTCGGCGAGGCCGCGCCCGGCCTGAGGCTGTTGGGCGGCGTCAGCTTCCTCAACACCCGGATGAGCGGTGCGGGTGCGACCGGCAGCCACGCCATCGGCGCGCCGAAATCGCAGTTCAACCTCGGTGCCGACTGGGACGTGCCGGGCGCGATCGGCCTCGTCGTCGACGCCCGCGCAGTGCACACGGCTTCGCAGTTCGCCGACGGCGCGAACACGCAGATCGTGCCGTCCTGGACGCGCTTCGACCTCGGCGGACGTTATGCGCTCGACGTCGGCCAACAGGTCGTCACGTTGCGGGCAGGTGTCGACAATGTCACCAACAAGAACTATTGGGCGTCGGCCGGCGGCTATCCGGGGGCGGGCTACCTGACCGTCGGCGCGCCGCGCACGTTCACGCTGTCCGCAACGCTGGCGTTCTGACGGCGGAGCGTTTCGCCTGATGTCGACGAGATCGCCATGTTGAGCGCTCGCGCACTGCGCGTGTGGTCGTGGCTGCACAAGTGGAGCAGCCTGGTCAGCACGCTGTTCCTGCTGCTGCTGTGCCTGACCGGCCTGCCGCTGATCTTCCATCACCAGATCGGCGAATGGCTGGGCACCGAGGTCTCGGCGCCCGCGATGCGCGATGATGCGCCGCGCGTCGACCTCGACCAGGTGATGCAGGTCGCCAAGGCGCGCTTCCCGGGCAAGAACGGCATGTTCGTGTCGCAGGAGCCGGACGACGACAAAGTGTGGTTCGTCACGATGTCGGACACCCCGACCTCGTCGACCGACCTCAGGCAGGTGGCCGTCGACGCGCGCTCCGGCGCGCTGCTCGCCGAGCCCAAGCTCGATCGCGGCGTGATGTTCGTGATCCGCACGCTGCACGTCGAGCTCTTCGCCGGTCAGGCAGGCAAGCTGTTCCTCGGATTCATGGGGTTGCTGATGCTGGTGGCGATCGTGTCGGGCGTCGTGCTCTACGCGCCGTTCATGCGCAAGCTGCGCTTCGGCGAAGTGCGGCGCGACCGCTCCACGCGTCTCAAGTGGCTGGACCTGCACAACATGCTGGGCATCGTGACGCTCAGCTGGGCGATCGTCGTGGGGGCAACGGGCATCATCAACACGTGGGCCGACATCGTCGTCGAGCACTGGCGCAACGACCAGATGGCCGACATGGTGGCGCCTTACAAGGGCATGCCGCCGATCGCGCGGCTCGGCTCGCTCGAGAAGGCCGTCGCGGCAGCCGAGGCCCAGGAGCCGGACTTGAAGATCGGCTTCATCGCGTTTCCCGGTACCTCGTTCACCAGCGCGCACCACTATGGCGTGTTCATGCGCGGGCGCGAGGCGCTCACCGCGCGTCTGTTCAAGCCGGTGCTGGTGGATGCGGTGACCGGCAAGGTTTCCGCGAACCGGGCGCCGCCGTGGTATCTCACTGCGCTGCTCCTGTCGCAGCCGCTGCACTTCGGCGACTACGCCGGTGTACCGATGCAGTGGCTGTGGGCGGCACTCGACGTAGCCACGATCATCGTGCTGGGCAGCGGCCTGTACCTCTGGATCGGCAAGCGCTCGGCGACCCGCCAGATCGGCCTCAGGGCGGCATCGAAGTCGGCGCTGCGCGCGAGTGGCCCGGAGATGCCGCAATGAACCCGGCCCATTGGTCGAGGCGGTGGTCGGCGGCTCTTGCACTCTGGGGCTGGCCCATCGTGTTCGCAGTCGTCAGCGCAGTCGGCTTGATAGGCGCTCTGATCGGCAATGGCCGCTGGGATTGGCTCGCCTGGATCGGCCTCGGGTTGCCGACCGCAGCGTCGCTCTGGCTCGGGCTGCGGGGGCGCGGGCGGCGGCGCTGAGCATCACGCAGCGTCGCCCGCCGAGCTCGGCAGCGTCAATCGATCTTCAGTGCCTGCAGCAAATACACCGTTTCCAGCGCACGCAGCTCGGCCTGCTGCTGCGGAGAAGCCTGGCCTTCATGCCCGCCTTCGGTGTCTTCGTGGAACAGCACGGGTTGTCCGATGCTGCGCAGTTTCTCGGCGAGCCGTCGGGCGTGGCCCGGGTGCACGCGGTCGTCTGCCGTCGACGTCACGAGCAACATTTCCGGATAGGCGACACCGGTGCGCACGTTCTGGAACGGTGAGTACGCGCGCAGCTTCGCGCCTTCGATCGCGTCGTCCGGGTCGCCGTACTCGTTGATCCAGACCGAGCCCGTGTAGAGCTTGGTGAACCTCACCATGTCCGTCAACGGCACTTCGGCGATCAATGCCTTGAACAGCGTCGGTGACTGGACGCCGGTGGCCGCGGCAAGCAGGCCGCCGTTGGAGCCGCCGATCATCGCCAATCGGTCGGGTGACGCAGCGTGGAGGCGCACGAGGTCGTGGGCGACGGCGGCGAGGTCGTCAAGTCCGTTCTGCCGCAGCCCGCGACGAGCGCCGTCATGCCAGGCAGGGCCGTATTCGCCGCCGCCGCGGATGTTCACCTGCACGAACACGCCGCCACGCTCGACGATGGGCCAGCCGATGTCTGTCTTGAACTCGCGATTCGCATAGCTGGGCAGCCACGAAACGCCGAAGCCGCCATAGGCGCTCACGATCGCAGGCGCCGTGCCATCGAATCTGAATGTCCTGCTTCGCACGAGGTAGTAGGGCACGCGGGTGCCGTCTCGGCTCGTCGCGAAATGCTGCTCTGCCACGTAGCCCGAGGCATCGACCACCGCAGGCGAGGTCGCGATCGTCTGCGGCGCGCGTAGGGTCGAGAAGAGCAGGGTCGTCGGCGGCGACAGGAGGCTCTCCACCCGGGTCATGACGGCGTCCTGGGCGGTTTCACCCGACAGCATCTGCACCGCCGCGTGCGGCGGCAAGGCGTGCTCCTCGATGCGCCAGCGACCGCCGCGCGGCGCGGCCGAATACAGGTGCGCGTCGACGTCCTTCATCGCGACGAACCACAGACGGTCGCGCGCCATCGCGAGGTGGAAGATCGGATCGATCGCCTGTGTCGAGTCGGGCTCGAACACGATTCGGGGCGTCCCGCGGCCGTCGATGCGCAGCGCGATCAGCGAACCCGCGCGCACCGATCGACCGGCGATCGTCGCGGCGGCGGACGTCATGGCCACCAGGTCCTGTCCGAGCACGCCGACGACGCCGCGGTACGGCACGACCGCGGCCGGCAAGGCCAGGCGCAACGCGGCCCGGTCCGGCCGCACGCGCCAATACTCGGGCGAGGGCGCGCCGCGCAGCCACACCTCGGCAAGGAACAGCGGCGCGCCGCGGCCCTTCATCGCGTGCAGGATGAACAACACCGTGTCGGCAGGCGCGTCGAACACCGGCTTCGCGTCGGCCAGCGACGTCCCGCGCTTCCAGAGACGGGCTTGCAACGCGTAGCCGGCGGGCGACAGCGAGCCGGGGCCGAAATCGGTGCTGAGCATCACCGTGTCGCGATCGACCCACCGGACCACGGTACGCGCCGCAACGGGAATGGCGAATCCGCCTTCGGCCGGCGGCACGAAACGCCGGGTTGCGAGATCGAACTCGCGCAGTACCGTGCGGTCGCCGCCGTCGGGCGAGATCGACACCAGGCAGCGCGAACCGAGCGAGGCGTCGCACACGGGGTTGAGCCAGTCCGCGCGGAACTGCCAGCGCGCACCCTCGCGCGCGGCCAGTTCGTCCAGGCTCAGCACGGCGTGCCAGGCCGAGGCGGTGCCGCCGGGCCCGATGCGCATGACCCGCCAGGTGCCGAGCGGGTGCTGCGCGTCGCGGATCATCTGGTGGGCATAGCCGCCGCCCGCATATTCCTCGCGGCCCGCCGCCTGGGCGAAGTGGCGAAAGCGCTCGACTTCGCCGGCGAAGCGCGGATCGGTGCGCAGGCGACGGTCGGTCTCGGCGTTGCGGTCGGCCACCCACGACAGGGCACGCGCTGCGTGGACGTCCTCGAGCCAGAGGAAATCCTGGTCGGGGGCCGGCGCCGATGCCGCCGGCGCTGCGACCGCCGCCTCGGCCGGCTGCGCGACGGCGCTGGTGGACGCGATTGCGGCGCTCATGGCGAGCGCCGCGCGCAGGTGAGACAGGACCGTCGCGAGGGCGTTCACCGGGGGACTCCTTCGCTCACGCCCCGGCCGCCGCGAGATGGCGACGCAACCAGGTCGAGGTTTCGGCGAGCGCACGGCGGCTGACTTCGGCCATCGACATCGCCTCAAGAAAGCTGTGGACGGTACCCGGGTAGATCACCGAGGTCACATCGACGCCGGCCTCTGCCATGCGCGCGGCCATCGCGATGCTGTCGTCACGCAACACGTCGCATTGCGCGATCGCCAGGTAGGCGGGCGGCAGCGCGCGCAGGTCGGCGATCGGTGAGCGCAGCGGCTCGGCCGACGGATCGCCGCCGGCCTCGTCGACACGGCTGCCCAGGTAGTCGCGCCAGAAGCTCTGCATCTCCGCCGAGCCGAGCGAAAAGCCGGGGCCGTCGAAGAGGCGATGGGAGTCGCTCGTCGCTTCGCGCGAGAACGTGCCGTAGTTCAGCACCAGCGCGCGCGGCGGCGGGGCGTGGCGCGAGAGGCCGAGCGCGATCGCGGCGGCGAGTGCGAGGTTGCCGCCCGCGGAGTCGCCGCCCAGCGCGAGGCGCGCGCCGTCGAGAGCGAATTCGGCGGCATGGGTCTGCAGCCATCCGAAGACGTTGATCACCTGGCGCAACGCTTTCGGATGAGGCGCTTCCGGCGCCAGCGCGTAGTCGACGCCGACGACCACGATGCGCGCGCGGTCCGCGTACTCGCGCATCAAGCGGTCGTGGGTATCGATGCTGAACAGGCGCCAGCCGCCGCCGTGCAGGTAGATCAGTGCCGGTGCGGCCGCTGGTGCGTCCTCGGGCACGTGGAAGCGGAGTCGGGCGCGTTGTCCGCCGGCCTCGACTTCGCGGTCGATCGTGCGCGCCATGACCGGGCCGCCCAGCGCGAACGGCGCGCGCACTTCCTCGGCAATGCGGCGTGCCTCGACGTGCGAGACGCCGTCCAGGTCGGGATGCCGTGCCCAGTGTTGCCCCAATAGTCGCCGGAAAGCATCGATTTCGGGGTCGAGGGCATACCGATCCTGGTCGGTGAAGGGGACGATGGGGGCGTGGTCGGAAGAGGACGGCATGTCGAACGCGCGATGAATGCGCGAAGTGTCGTGGCGAGATCCAGGATAGCCATTCGCCGGTCGCCTGCCCGCCGCGACAAGGTCGATCGCTGTCGCGAATGGGCAGTTCCGGATGGGTGCCTCCGGCGGAGCGTCTTCCGGCCCCTGCGATTTCTGGCCCGTGTGCAGCAGAACTTGACCTTGCACGGCGCGAAAGATGGATGCCGGCCTGCTAGGCTTGTTCAATGAATGCGCCCACTCCTTCGCGTCCCTTTTCGAAGTTCGACGCCCGCACGCCCGCCGACGAGTTACGTGTCCTGCGCGACTACCCGCTGGCCTGGGTGACCTCCGGCCATGGCGCCAACCAGGCGAGCGCACCGCATGCGACGCTGCTGCCGATCCAGGCGAAGTCCGATGCTCACGGGCGCCTGGTCGGGTTGGTGGGACATTTCGCACGTCACAACCCGCAGGTCGAGGCGTTGCGCCGCCAACCGCAGGCGCAATTTCTCTTCCTCGGGCCGCATGGTTACATCTCGCCGTCGTGGATGGCCGATCGCAGCCAGGCACCCACTTGGAACTACGCCAGCGTTCGCTGCGTCGCGACGGTGCACTTTCACGACGACGGGCGGCGCCTGCGCGACGAGATCCGTGCGCTCGTCGACAGCCAGGAGGCGGGGCGCACCGGGCAATGGGGGGTGGACGACATGGGCGAGCGCTACGAGCGGCTGGCGCGCGCCATCGTCGGTTTCGAGGCGCGGATCGATGACGTGCAGGGAAAATTCAAACTGGGCCAGGACGAGCGCACCGACGTGTTCGAGGACATCGTGCGGGGATTGGCGGCACAGCCCGGCGGCGACGCGGCGACGTTGCTGTCGTGGATGCACGAATTCAATCCGTCGCGCTCGACGGGCTGACCCGAGCGCAATGCGCGGCGGGAACCGGCGCGGCCGATCGGACCGCACCCCCGTACGGCGTGCCACTGCACCGTTGCGGGGTTCGATGTCGACAAACGGGCAGGCGCGGCGACTGACCTTGCGCGAAAAGTAGCGGGTGGATGCGGCACTGCATCGAGTGGGCCATGAACTATCTCGATCGGGCCGGGTTTCGGCTCCGTCGCCGCCGATCGACGCGCAAACACGCACTTGCCGATCTAGCCCATTTCTTGCATGCTCGGAGTCATGCTCAGTAGCCTCGATCTCCACGACGTTCCGCGTCCGGTCGTGGCGCTGGCCGACGAATATCCGGCGAAATTCGTCGACCCGCGTCACCATCATGCACGTGCGCAACTGCTTTACGCGGCCTCTGGTGTGATGTCAGTGGTCACCGACGGCGCCAGCTTCGTCATCCCGCCGCAGCGTGCGATCTGGATGCCGGCTGGCGTCGACCATGAGGTCACCTGTCGCAGCGCCGTCTCGATCCGGACGCTCTACGTGGATGCGGCGCATGACATGCCGCACGACTGCCGGGTGATCGAGGTCTCGGAACTGCTGCGTGCGCTGATCCTCGAAGCGATGACACTACCGCGCGAATACGACTCCGCCGGCCGCGAAGGCCGCATCGTGCAGTTGTTGCTCGACAGCATCGTCGCGCCGCGCGCGGCGAGCCTGTCCGCACCGATGCCGTCCGACCCGCGGTTGTTGAAGGTTTGCCAGGCCCTGATCGAGGATCCGACGCGAGCCGACTCCATCGATGACTGGGCCGCCCGCGCCTGCATGAGCCGACGCACTTTCACGCGCTGCTTTCGGGAGGAAACCGGGCTGAGCCTGGCGGAATGGCGCCAGCACGTGCGCCTGCTGGAGGCGCTCGCCCGCCTGGCCTGCGGCCAGCCCGTGACGACGATCGCTTTCGACGTCGGCTATGAAAGCCCCAGCGCCTTCACGGCCGCGTTCCAGCGTGCCTTCGGGATGCCGCCGAGCCGTTATCTGGTCTGACGGCCGGGGTCGCGTCCAGCCTCCCGACACGCGTCTTTCGCGTCAGCGGCCACCGGCCGACCCGCCGCCTTGATGAGAGGGCCGGCGACCGTAAGTGGCCAGGCGACAAGCCGTGCATGTTCTGTGGTCGCGCGAACCAGACGGGCCCGGCCAACAGAGCAATGCAAGGCCCCGAGCTGCATTCTTGTCCGAAGGCTCCGCTTCAATCCGGAAAGGCGAGCTCCAGTTCGTCGATCAAGCCGCCCACGTAGGCCACGGCGCTGCGGATCGGCGCCGGGGAACTCAGGTCGATTCCGGCAAGTTGCAGCAACTCGAGCGGCTTCAGCGTGCCGCCGGCCTTCAGGACTTGCAGCCAGCGCTGGACGGCGCCCGGCCCTTCCTCCGCGACCAGGCCGGCCATCGCGGTCGAGGCGACCAGCCCGACCGAATAGGTGTACGGGTACAGGCCCATGTAGTAGTGGGGCTGGCGCATCCAGGTCATGCGCGCGCCGTCGTCGATGGCGACGGCATCGCCCCAGAATTCCGCGAGGATGTCGCCCTTGCACTGGTTCAGCAGCGTCGCGGTGACGGCCTGCCCGGCCTCCGACATGGCGTAGACCCGGTGCTGCAACTCGGCCTCCAGGAGGTGGGTGACGAAGTTGTGGTGATAGGTGCCGAGCAGCTGCATGATGACGCTGCGGCGCGTGCGCGGGTCGCTGCTCCCGGCAAGAATGTGCCGCGCCAGCAGCATCTCGTGCATGATCGAAGGCGCTTCAACGAACGGCATGGCCGGGCGCGTGTTGACGAATCGCTGGTGCTTCATCGCCAGGCCGAAGTGCGCGGCGTGCCCCAGTTCGTGCGCCAGCGTGAAGACGTTGCGCATCGTGTTGGCCCAGGTCACCAGGATGTACGGATGGACGCCGTAGGGCGACGTGCAGAACGCGCCCGAAGACTTGCCGATGTTGTCGGCGCGATCCACCCAGCGCTCGGTCAGCGCCGTGCGCGCGAACTGCACGTACTCGGGCCCCATGACCGCCATCGACTCGAGGATCGTCGCGCAGGCGTCCTCGTAAGAGACATGCGGTTCGAATTCGGCGTCGAGGGGCGCCTTGATGTCGCAGTACAGCAGTTGCTCGAGCCCGAGCACGCGGCGGCGCAGTCGCGCGTAGCGTTGCATGTGCGGGGCCAGTTCCGTGCGGATGATCTGCCGGACGTCGGTGTAGAGCGCCAGCGGAACCTTGTGCGCCTGCAGCAGGTAGTCCTCGGTGCTGCGGTAGTGGCGCAGGCGCGCCATCACCACGTTCTTCTTGACCTCGGTCGCGAACGTCGCGGCGTACGTGTTGTTGTAGGCCTTGAGCCCGGCGCTGAACGACGTCCATGCGGCGCGGCGGACGCCGGCGTCCGGATGGGACTCGTACGTTCCCTCGAACAGGTTGAAGGAGTTGGCGCGCTGCGCGCCTTGCGGGTCCACGAACGGCGCGAACTGGATGTCGCTGGCCTTCGAGCGGTTGTAGATCATGGCCGGCGCGCCGAGCACTTCGCCCAGCGATGCCAGCACGCCTTCCGTGTCGGCACTCAGGCGGTGCGGTTTCGTCTCCAGCAGGGACTGCAGGGGAACCCGGTGTGCCGCCAGGCCGCCGTCTTCTGCCATGAACCGTTCGACCGTACCGTCGGGCAGTTGAAGCGTCTCGGAGTCGACAAAGGCAATGCTGGCGGCCAGCCGGGCTGCCAGGGCGTTGACGCGTGCCATCGCGGCCTGGTAGTGCGGGTTGGTCCCGTCCTGCGCGTTGCGCAGATACGCAAACGTGCTGACCCGCATGAAGCGCTGCTGCAGCATCTCCACCGTGTCCAGGCAGCGCGACAGCGTGGCGGCGCTGTCTCCCAGCCGGCCCTGGTACGGCTCGACTTCGGAGCGCGCGATGTCCAGGGCGTCGAACTCGGCCTCCCATTGCGCCGTGGAAGCAAACAGGTCGTCCAGGTCCCACGTCGTTTCCAGGGGCACGTCGGCCCGCGCAAGACGGCTTTGCATGTCACTTCGTCCTATTGATTGGGGTGTCCGGGCATTGTCGCCGCGGGAGCGCCGTACTCGTTTCCGAACGAGCTCCGAAGTCAAGATCGACCCCCTGGAGCATCGAAGCTGAAGACGTCGTTCAGGGTGCGTTCACCTTGGTCCGAACTCGCTGGATTCATACCCGGTGGCGTACCCTGAAATGGGTATGCGGCGCTGACGCTTCGCCATTGACTCGCGTGGCGCGCGGACCGAACGATCCAGCTCAACTCCAACTTCATGTCGACGGCCGCCTGCAACGGCCACTCCGGCTGCCTCGCGTGGGAGCAGTTCGTCTACTCGTCGAGCGAGACGTCGGCCTTCATGCAGTATGGGCTGATCGACTACGGCAACAGCTGCCCGAGCGGCTGGAACTCGTATGACGGCAGCTGCTACAAGAACAGCGCCGCGGTGTCGGTGCCGAAAGAGCCGATCACGTCGCTGGCCAGCCTGAAGCTGTCGGGCACCGCCGTCAACGGCGGCAACGACACGCTCGTGTTCACGGCCGGCACCAAGGCCTACAGCACCACCGGCAAGGACAGCGGCGCCAGACAGGGATTGACTGGCGCCGCGGGCGCGGCGACGATCGGCGCGACCCGGGGAGCAGACGAGATCAGGACGCCGTCAGCAGGTCCGCCAGTTGGGCAAACGAGGCTTCGTAGCCCGGAAACTGCTTGCTGCCGTCGGCGACGTACTGCTCCTTCGAGATCTTCTTCTCGAACAGCGATTGGGACTCCTGGAAGAACCATTCGCGGTCCGCGCTGGTGTTCAGGGGAATCTTCTTGTAGCCGGGATCCTCCTTCACGTGCGCGATCACGGAAGACATCTTGGCATCGAATGCGGGACCGGCCATCGAGACAGTGGTGGTCATCAGGCCTGCGGCCAGCACGGCGGTGGTGGCGATGGCGGCAGCCGCGCGATGCAGCTTGGTGCCCTGGAACTTGTTCATGGATATCTCCTTCTTCATGAGTGGTCGATTGCGCGGGGCCGGCCGGCCGCGCAATGCAAAATTATTCCGACTCGGACGCCGGTTAGGCCGTCGAGCGGTGTCCAACGGCACGCACGTCTGCATAACCGCTGGCTTGAAGTCTATGCCGCATGGGTGCGCCGGTCACTGCATCTCGGCACCCCAATCTCGCACTTCGTCGCAATGCGCGGGGGTCGCCCGCCCGGCTCGGGCGGAAGGGGACGCACTTTCTGTCGAGCAGGAACGCCATGTCGATCCGGGAGTACCGGGCCGGCAATGCGAAGGCGTCCTTCGTCGCGCCCGAAGGACGCCGGATCAGTCGGCGGACTCGCCGAACGCCGCGGCGAATTCCCGCGCGAACTCCGCCGACCCCGTGATCGTCAACGCCACGGCATGCCAGCCGTCGCCCTCGACGCCGACCTGCAGGTCGTGATCCCACTCGCCGCCGTCGTCCGCGGGTCCGTGCGTGTGCGGGTATGCGCGCCAGGCCCAGTCCAGCACCTGCTGCACCTCCGCCATCACGGCGGCGTGCCGGTCGGCCGACGTGGCGGCAAGGGCCTCGATCGTCGTGACGCCTTCGTCGTTGTCGCTCAAGTCGACCGTGAGGTACTGCAACGAAGTCATGCTGCAGGCATGGCCGGGGCGACGGCCGCGGCCGCGCTGCCGAACACCTGGTCCAGCGCGGCGTTGAACACCTTGAAGTCCAGCGGCTTCGTCCAGTAGTCGTCGAAGCCGGCCTGCAGCGCGCGCTGGATGTCGGCGGGAATCGCGTTGGCCGAGAGGGCCACCACGCGCAGCCCGGCGGTCTGCGGATTGGCACGCAGGCGGGCCAGCACTTCCAGGCCGTCGATGTCGGGCAGCTGCATGTCCACCAGCGTCAGGCCGGGCAGCGTCTGCGCGGCGCGGGCGACGCCGCTGGCGCCGTCGGGCATGCTGTCGAACTCGATGCCCGGGCGCCGGCGCACGAGCTCGCTGACGATCAGCACGTTGACGGCGTTGTCCTCGATGTAGAGCAGCCGGCGCGCAGGCAGCGCGAGCGGGCCGGACTCGGCGGCGGCGTCGAGGCAGACCTCGAACACGCTGCCCACGCCGCGCGCGCTGTGCACGCCGATGCGCCCGCCCATGCCTTCGACCAGCGCCTTGACGATCGTCAGCCCGATGCCGGTGCCCTCGATCCCGTCGCGCTCGGCGCCGGCGCGGTTGAAGGGCTCGAACGCGTCGGCCTGCTGCTCGCGGGTCATGCCGATGCCGTCGTCGGAGACGCGGATGCGCACCTGCCCGGCCTCGGGCGACACCTCCAGGTGGACGTTGCCGCCGGGCCGGTTGTACTTGATCGCATTGGTGAGCAGGTTCACCAGCACCTGCTTCAGGCGCGTGGCGTCGGCGCGCACGTACAGCGCGCTGGCAGGCGCGACCACCGTCACGCCGTGCTGCTGCGCGAGGCCTTCCACCAGCGGCAGGCTCTGTTCGATGACGGTGGCCAACAATACTGGCTGCAGCACGACGTCGCGCGCGGGGCTGTCCAGCCGCGACAGCTCCAGCACGTTGTTGATCAGCGTCAGCAGATGTTCGCCGGCGGAGTGGATGTGCTCGAGACGGGCGCGGCGCCTGGCCGCGCCCTCGGGGCTGTCGTCCGGCGCGCCGTCGTCGGCGAGCAGCAGCTGCGTGAAGCCCAGCACCGCGTTCATCGGCGTGCGCAGTTCGTGGCTCATGCGCGCGAGCAGCTCCGACTTGGCCTGGCTCTCGCGCAACACCAGCGCGCGTTCCTGGCGCGCGGCCGCGGCCGCGTGCGCGTCGGTGATGTCCCAGTTCACGCCGAGTCGCATCCGCGTGCGCCCGCGTTCGTCGCGCACGGGCAGCGAGCGCGACGCGAGCCAGCGTTGCGCACCGTCCGCGCGGACGATGCGGAATTCGTAGTACGCCGCCCGATCCTCCACGCGCGCGCTCTGGATCTGGTCGTTGACGTAGGAGCGGTCGTCCGGGTGCACCCATTGCGCCATCTCGTCGAGACTGGGGCTGGTGGAGCGCGGTTCGAGGCCGCGCAGCACGAACATCTCGGCGTCCCAGCGCGAGGCGCCGGTGTCGGCGTCCCACTCCCAGATGCCGATGCCGGCGGCGCGCGTGGCCAGCGCGCTGCGCTCGGTGGCTTCGCGCAACGCGGCCAGCGCGAGCTCGCGCTCGGTCACGTCGATGGCCACGCCGGTGGCGCGATACGGGCTGGTCCCGGGCTCGATGCGGGCGCGCGCGACGACGTGGCGCACCTGGCCGTTCGTCTGCACGATGCGGTGCACGATCTCGGCCGGCGCGTCGGGCTGTTCCACCCATTGCAGCCCGAACTCGCGCACGCGATCGCGGTCGTCCGGGTGCACGAAGCGATCCACCCATTCGATGAAGCCCGGCGCGGGCTGGTCGGGGGACAGGCCGGACATCGCATACATCTGCGCGTTCCACTCCGCCGAGCCGTCGTCGCGCAGCACGCGCCAGACGCCGATGCCCGACGTCGAGGTCACCTCGTCGAGCCGGCGTGCCAGTTCGTCGGCGCGCTGCAGGCGCTCCATCTGCTCGGTGATGTCGAGTGCCACGCCGCTGAGCGCGATCGGCGTGCCGAAGCCGTCGCGCTGCGTGATGCGGCGCGTGAAGATGTGATGCCAGCGTCCGTCGTGGCCCAGGTAGCGCGCCTGCACGTCTTCGGAGCGGAACGAATTGAGCGCGCGTTGGTAGGTGGCCAGCACGTCGAGCAGGTCGTCGGGATGGATGCGCTTGCGCACTTCGTCGATCGGCACGCCGTCGGGGCGCGCCTCCAGGCCCATCGCGCTGGCGGCCCGGCCGTTGAGGTGCACGCGCTGGGTGAGCAGGTCGTGGCGCCACATCGAGACGTCGGCCAGCTCGGTGGCGAGCTGCAGTTGCGCGCCGGCCTCGTCCACGCACGACGCGAGCTCGAAGGTCTCGGTGTCGTCCATCACGAGCCCGACCACGTGATCGGGCTGGCCGTCGGCGCCCGCGAACACCTCCCAGTGCGCCTGCACGCGGCGCAGCGAGCCGGTGGGCGTGAACAGGCGGTAGCGATGCGAGTAGGTGCCGGGCGCGGCCATCGAATCGTTGAGCGCCTGGAACAGGCGATCCTGCGGCACGGTCGATTGCGCGATCTGGGCGATCGACGGCGTGCCGCGGCGCGGGTCGATGCCGAAGAAGCGGAACATGTGCGGATCCCAGCGTCCGTCGCGCGTGCGCACGTCGCGCTCCCACAGGCCGATGCGCGCGTGCGTCTGCACGAAGTCGAGCAGCGCGCCGAGGCGGCGGATCTCGGTGTCGGACGCGGCCTCGGCGTCGCGCGAGATCAGCGTCAGCAGGCGCAGCCCGGAGTCCAGCGGATCGACCTGCACGTCGCAGCTCAATGGCGCGCCGTCCTGGCGCTGCAGGCGCCGCCGGGCCAGTTCGCCGGACGGGGGCAGCCACGCGGGCGCGGCAGTATCGGCCAGCATCGCCTCGATGGGCGTGCCGACCGCCTGCACGGCGGCGAAGCCGGTCAGCGATTCGAAGGCAGAGTTGACCCAGGCTACTCCGCCGGCGGGATCGATAGCGGCGAGCGCGACCGGTGCCGTGCGGGCCCAGGCGAGCAGCGCCTCCGGCAGCACGCCGTGCGACGCAGGGGTGCCCGGGCCGGACGTCGCGGGCGCGACGATCGGTCGGGGAAGGCCCTCGGGTGCGGACATGGCGTGGCTGCGGATCGACGAGACTCGCCGAGTCTACCGCCGGGCCCCGTGCATACGCCCTCGTTGTCGATCTCGCAACGGGCCGTGGTCGAGGGGGATTGCCGCAGGCGCGAGAATGTGAGTACGCGGTCGCGCGCCCACGGCGCCGGCCAGCTGGCCTTTCGAACACTACCGATTACCGAGCCGCTTTCCATGTCCGATCCGAACGCCCTGATCCCCCCCCCGCTGACGCCTGCGGGCGCTGTCGACGCCGCGCTGGCCGCCTCCGGCTTTGCCGTCGTCGGCCCGCAAGGCATGGAGACGCTGGTCGGCGCGACGGCGCGGGATCTCGATGCCTGGCTGCCGTACTGGGATCGGCTGCCGGCCGACGCCTACCTGCTCGATGGCGGCAAGTACCGCCAGCGCCGCCATGGCGCGTTCATCGTCGATGGCGGCAACGTCACCGCGGCGCCGCCGCGGCCGCACTGGCAGCCGGTGGACTACAACGCGCTGCACGGCGGCATCGAGCGCCATTTCGAGCAGATCGAACCGGCCCTGGCCAACGACCCCACCTGGGCTCGCGTGCTGGTGGCGCTGGCGGCGCGGGCGTCGGCGCTCAAGGGCGCGCAACGCTGGTTCGTCGAGGCGCACCCGTTTCGCATCGACACCGCCAACGGCATCGGCCGGCCGACGCCCGAAGGCGCGCACCGCGACGGCGTCGACCTGGTGAGCCTGACGCTGGTCGGCCGGCGCGGCATCAAGGGCGGCGAGACGCGCGTGTTCCAGGCCCAGGCCAGCGCCGGGCTGCGCTTCACGCTGTCGCAACCGTGGACGACGGTGCTGCTGGACGACGCCCGCGTGATCCACGAGACGACGCCGATCCAGCCGTTGAAGGCGGGCGAGCCGGGTTGGCGCGACACGCTGGTGCTGACGTTCCGCGCCGGTGGATTCCAGGGGCCCAAATAAAAGACGGCCCTGGAATCGCTCCCGGGGCCGCTCAAGACTTCGAGGCCGTTCAGCTCGAAGTCGCTCAACAGAGCTCGACGGGGCGCATCAGTTCGGCAGCATCACCTTGTCGATGACGTGGATCACGCCGTTGGCCTGGATCACGTCGGCGATCGTGACGGTGGCGACGTCGCCCTTCTCGTCGGCGATCATCACGTGGCCGCCCGACATCGAGGCCCACAGCGAACCGCCGGCGACGGTCTTCAATTGCGCCTTGCCGCCGCCGGCCTTGATCGCGGCCATCAACGTGGCGGCGTCCATCCTGCTGGCCACGACGTGGTACGTGAGCACCTTGGTCAGCGTGGCCTTGTTCTCGGGCTTGAGCAGCGTGTCCACGGTGCCGGCCGGCAGCGCGGCGAAGGCTTCGTTGGTGGGCGCGAACACGGTGAACGGACCGGGGCTCTTGAGCGTGTCGACGAGGCCGGCGGCCTTGACGGCGGCGACCAGCGTCGTGTGGTCCTTCGAGTTGACGGCGTTGTCGACGATGTCCTTGTTGGCATACATCGCGGCGCCGCCGACCATGACCTGGGCGGACACGGTGAGCGTGACGGCGGCCAGGGCCGAGGCGAGGGTGATGGCAGCAAGCTGGGTGAACTTCATGGCTATCTCCGGGTGTGGGTGTGATCTGGAAGGCGGTGTTTGCTGCAGCAATGTGAGGTTTACGCGTGGAGTCCCCGATCGGATTCAGGGCGGCCCGGCGCCACAATGGCCCGATCACTATCGACCCAGCGAAGCTCATGACCGACTCCACCGCCGCCGCCGCCGCCACCGATCGTCCCGCCGCCGACAAGCCCAGGCAGACGCAGCGCGACGCCGTCGAACGCGCGCTGCTCGTGCCGCCGCAGCGCAGCACTGGTTCCATCAAGCTGGGCGGCAAGAAACTCGACTACCGTGTCGAAGGCGCCTTCGTGCCGGTGGCCGCGCGCGAGCAGGGCGAGCGACGCGGCGAGCCCGACGCGGCCGTCTTCACCACGGCCTACCAGCTCGAGCGCAAGCCGGGCGACGCCAGGCCGCGCCCGGTCTGCTTCGCCTTCAACGGCGGTCCGGGCTCGGCGTCGATCTGGCTGCAACTGGGCGCGCTGGGCCCCAAGCGCGTGCGCATCGCCAACGACGGCTCGATGCTGCCGCCGCCTTACGAAGTAGAGGACAACCCGCTCAGCTGGTTCGAGCACTTCGACCTCGTGTTCGTCGACCCGCCGCACACCGGCTACTCGATCACGGCCGGCGACGACGCGCGCAAGAAGATGCTGTCGGTCGACGGCGACGTGGCCTGCCTCACCGAGGTGATCCGCCAATGGCTGTCGCGCCACCAGCGCTGGACGTCGCCGATCTACGTGGCCGGCGAGAGCTACGGCACCACGCGCGGCGCGGCCATCGCCGACAAGCTCGCGGAGCAGGGCGTCGCGCTCGCCGGCCTGATCCTGATCTCGTGCGCGATGGATCTGCAGTCCATCGTGTTCGAGCCGCGCAACGACCTGCCCTACGCGCTGTTCCTTCCCGCATTCGCGGGCGTCGCCCAGTACCACGGCTGCCTCAAGGGGCCGCAGGCCAAGTCGCCCGAGGCGGCGCGGGCGCTCGCCACCGAGTTCGTCGAGACGGACTACCTGCGCGTGCTGCACCGCGGCGCGGGCGCGAGCGCGGCCGAACGCACGGGCGTCGCCAAGCGCATCGCCGAGCTCACCGGCCTGTCCGCCGCGCTGGTGGAGCATCGCAACCTGCGCATCGCCGACAACACCTTCTTCACCGAGCTGCTGCGCGATCGCGGCCAGATCGTCGGCCGCCTCGAGGCGCGCGTCACCGGGCCGATGGGCCTGTCGCGCACGCACGAATGGGACTTCGATCCGGGCATGGAATCGCTGGTCGGCCCGTACACGATGGCCGGCATGGGCTACTTCATCGGCACGCTCGGGTTCGATCCGGCCTGGCGCTACGAGGTGCTGGACATGGACGTCAACAAGCACTGGAACTGGAACCGCGGCGAGCAGCAGGGCAACTCGTTCTGCTGCACCAGCCCCGACCTGTCGCGCGCGCTGCGCCGCAACCCGCACCTGCGCGTGCTCGTGGCCAGCGGCCATTTCGACCTCGGCACGCCGTCCACGGCCAGCGACTGGTCGCTGGCCCAGCTCGACACCCCCGCCGACGTGCGCCAGCGCGTCACGCACCGCTACTACGACGCGGGCCACATGATGTACACGCGCGACGAGGACCTGGCCAAGCTGAAAAAGGATCTGGCCGCCTGGCTGGGGTAAGTGTCGGCGCAGCGGACAATGCGGCTATGAAACCCCCGAAAAGATTGCAGCCCCTCGTCGACGAAGGGCTGATCGACACCGTCGTGCGCCAGTTGATGAGCGGCAAGGAGGCGATGGTGTTCGTCGTGCGCAGCGGCGAGGAGACTCTCTGCGCCAAGGTCTACAAGGAGGCGACGCACCGCAGCTTCCGCCAGGCCGTCGACTACACCGAGAACCGCAAGGTCAAGAACTCGCGCCAGGCGCGCGCGATGGCCAAGGGCACGAAGTTCGGCCGCGAGAAGCAGGAGGAGGCGTGGCAGAACGCCGAGGTGGACGCGCTGTACCGCCTCGCGCGCGCCGGCGTGCGCGTGCCCAGGCCACACAACTTCCATGACGGCGTGCTGCTGATGGAGCTCGTC
>FTIF01001203.1_pt4 | contig 19345 bp, 20 predicted proteins | sample 1658001 | NCBI WGS metagenome assembly FTIF01 (sample SAMEA3914789, study PRJEB12502) | metagenome | biome: forest; material: soil | place: Canada | collected 2011-07-03 | depth 0.3 m | reverse complement strand
GGCGTCTACACGCTGGCCATCGAGGCGAGCGACGACCTGCAGCACTGGCGCGCGCTGCAGCTCGACGCGCAACTGGTGCAGCTGGAGGCGCTGCCGCAGGTGGGCGCCGCCGGCGCGCTGGCCACGCAGGCCGGGCGCGAGCGCCTGGGCTCCGACGGCATCGACCTGGACGAGGTGCCGGCACGCTACCTTCGCCTGACGACCACGCCGCGCTCCGGCATACCACCCCTGGTATCGGCGACGATCACCCGCACGCCGCATCGCCCCGCGCCGCCGCCGCTGCAATGGAGCGATCCGATCGCGGCATCGGTCTGCGAGGCGACGTCGTGCGACTACCCGCTGCCGCGCAACGCGGCTCTCGCCGCCGTGCAGATCGCGCCGTCCGACGTCGACACCATCGGCCAGGTGATGGTGATGGGCCAGGTGGACGCGGATCGCCTGCCGCCGCCGCGCCATTCGCTGCTGCGCGGCCCGCTGCACGCGCTGCGCCTGAAGGCCGAGCGCGCGCCCACGCAGGCCGGCATGGCCTGGGACAGCGCCGCGATGGCCAACGTGTACTGGCTCACGCAGCCGTCCGGCGCGCCCGATCTTCATTCCCCGCCGGTGCGCCTCGACGGCGCGCCCTGGCGCATGCTGCGCCTCGAGACCTTCGGCCCGATCACGCAGCTGGGCCACGCGGCGCCGACGATCCGCATCGGCATCCGCCCGCGCCAGCTCGTGTTCGTGGCGCGCGGCGCCGGCCCGTTCGTGCTGGCGCGCGCGCCGGCCAACGAGCCGACGGCGCCGATGCCGCTCGCGCAGCTCATGCCCGGCCGCGCGCCCGATGCGGCCCTGCCCGAGGCGACCGCGACCCTCGCGGCCGCCTCGCCCGCGCCCTCCGCGGCGTCGGTCGCCGCCAGCACCGCCGCGTCGAAGCCCGCGCCGTCGCGCGCGCCGTGGCTGTGGGCCGCGCTGCTGGCCGGCCTGGCACTGATGGGCGGCATGGCGTGGTCGCTGCTGCGCAAGCCGCCAGGGCCGCCCTCGGCCTGAGCTCTGCTCCCGCGCCGACGATGGACCCGGCGGAGCTGCCCCGAGACGAGCGGCGCGGCGGTCGAATCGGCCATGGCCCGATTCTCGCGCCTGGGCCGCCGACCCTTCCTCACGCGCGCCAGGAACGCGACCCCACGCGCGCGCCGAACGCGAAGGTCGAGGCCCGGCCCGGGCACACCACGTCGCGGCCCAGCGCCGCGATCTCGGCCACCACGTCGGCGGCGAACTGCTCGCTGTCGAAGTCGGCGAGCACCACGCCCGCGCCGTCCTGGATGTCCAGGGTACGCACCAGCAGCGCGGCGAGCGCCTGGGGGTGGCGGGTGGCGGCGGCGCGCTCGGCGTCGAGCGGGCCGACCTCGCCGTGGGCGGTGACCACGATGCTGTCCTTGCCCCCGGCGGCGGCGGGCGGCATCTCGGGCGTCCTGCGCGAGATCGAGACCAGCTTGGCCTTGCGGAACGTCGCCCAGTGGGTGGCGTTGGCGGCCTTCTCTTCGTCGCCGGTCAGCGAGAGCACATATGTCGTCATGGCGGTCCTCGGCTCAGTTCGTGGCAAGTTCTTCTTCGCGCGCGGCGGCGGGGCGGCCGCGGGCGGCGATCACGGCGCCGGCGGCGCGCAGCAGTTCGAACGCGATCGCGGGGAAGGCGGCGTTCAGCTCCTTCTGGCGCGGCAGCGGGAGCTCGAGGATCAGCGAGTCCTCCAGCGTGCGGACGTCCACGTCGCCGGGCGCGTCGGAGAACAGCGTGTCCTCGCCCAGGATCGTGCCGGGCAGCAACAGCCGCGGCTGGCCGACGGTCGCGGACGTGGACGTGGACGTGGACGTGGACGCATCGGACACCTGCCAGAGGCTGCCCTCGACCACGAAGCGCAGCGTGCGGTCGGCGCGGCCGCGGATCACGACGCGGTAGTCCGCCGGCAGGCGCTTCTCGATGCAGAAGCTCGCGAGCGTGCGCCAGTCGGCGGCGACCAGCACCGGCCGGAAGGCGTTGCGCGACGTCAGCTTGCGCGTCTCGGCGGCGAAGCGCGTCGCGGCGCAATCCTTCGCGGCGGGCACCCGGTCGCGGCACAGGTCCAGGTCGGCCCGGAAGCGCAGCGGCATCTCGCCGGAGGCGAAGAGGCGGTCGACGGACGACGGGATGCCGTAGCGGACTTCGATGGGCGTGTTGAACATGGCGGTCACCTGCTTGATCCGGGAAGGGTGGGCGCCATCGGGATGGCATGGAACGCATCTTCGGCCGGGTAGCCGTCCGGATCCATTACGGTCGATAACGCGGCCGGCGGCTTCACGGAGCGCCACTACACTTCCCGCTGCGTCGATGCGTTCGTCGGCGAGGAAAGTTGGGACCATGGGTACGTTGTTCGATCCCCGCACCGGCGAACGGGTGGTGCTCCGCGCCGAGCACGTGTTCGGCCGCAATGCGCTGCGCGCCGACACCGCGATCGACGACCCGGGCATCTCGCTGATGCATGCGGTGGCGCGCTGGCGCAACGGGCGCTGGATGCTGTCGGACCACAGCCGCAACGGCACCTTCGTGGACGGGCGGGCGCTGGTGCCCGGCGAGCCGTCTCCCCTGGCGGTGGGCGCCGAGGTGCGGCTGGGCCTCGGGCCGGAGGTGGCCTGGCAGGTGCAGGACGTCGACGAGCCCGTGGACGCCCTGGTGCCGGCCGACTCGCGGCGGCCGGTCATCGCGCTGGCGCCGCACAACCTGCTTCCCACCAGCGAGGCGCCGGAACTGTGCGTCTACCAGGCGCGCGCTGGGCTGTGGATGCTGGAGCAGAACGGCGAGACCCGCGCCCTGAAGGACGGCGACCGCCTGGAGATGGGCAGCGCCGGCCCGCACCGCTTCGTGGCGGCGGCGCCCATGGACGACACCCAGGTGGCCGAGATCGTGCGGGAGGCCGACGCGCCCTGGCTGGTCCTGCGCCTGAGCCTGGACGAGGAGCACGCCAGCCTGGAGGTGAGGGACGGCGCCGCGAGTACCGATCTCGGCGAACGCACCCACCACTACTGCCTGGCGACGCTCGCGCGCCGGCGCATGGCCGACCAGGAACGCGGCCTCGAGCCGGGCGCCCAGGGCTGGCTGGGCAGCGCCGAGCTCTCGCGCATGCTGGGCCTGGAGCCGGCACACCTGAACATCCAGATCTTCCGGGCCCGCGAGCAGCTGATGACGGCGCTGCCGGGCCTGGCGGCGCTGTCGCGGCTGATCGAGCGCCGCCGCGGCGAGCTGCGCATCGGCGACCTGCCCTTCGAGGTCTACCGGGGCGATCGCCTGGAGTGCCGCTACCGGCCGGTCTCCGTGCGCTGAGGCTGCTGCAGCAAGGCCTCCAGCTCCTCGCGGACCGCAGCCCGGTGGGCCTCGGGCAGGCCGTCCAGCAGGCCCGCGACGAACGCGGGCCGCGAACCGCCGGCCGCATCCGCCGCGCGCCTGACGAGCACGTCGGCCAGCGGCCCCAGCCAGCGCGCCAGCAGCTGCTGGGCGCCGGCGATGGCCTCGGGCGGCAGGGCGAGCCCGCTTGCCGGCGATGGCGCCTCGGCATGGACGGTCACCGCGGGCGCGGCGGCCTCCGGCGCGTACAGCGACATGGAGTCGACCAGCGCGGGGCGGGCGGGGGCATCGCGCGGCAGCACGCGCAGCATCGAGTCGACCAGGTTCACCGGCGCGCGCTGGGTCTGCGCCCGGTCGTCGACGCCGCCGTGCAACTGCGCGGCGTCCTGCACCACCGTGCCGATCACCGTGGCCAGCGTCGCTTCGGCGGCACGCGCCGCCGCGGCGTGCAGCGCTTCGCGCATCTCCTCGGCGCTCGCGAACCGGTCGTCGGCCCGCCTGGCCAGCGCACGCGCGACCACGCCGTCGAACGCGCGCGCCGCCGGGCCGACGCCGGCCGCGCCCAGCAGCGGGGGCTCCTCGTTCAGGATCTGGTGCATCACGGCGGCTGGCGCGCCGGAGAACGGGCGGCGGCCGCTCAGGAGCAGGTACAGCAGCACGCCGCAGGCGAACAGGTCGGCGCGGTGGTCGAGCGCGGCGCCGGTGAACTGCTCGGGCGCCATGAACGCCGGCGTGCCGATGATGGACGAGACCCGCGTGAGGCCGAGGTCGCGCAGCCGCGCCACGCCGAAGTCGGTGAGCTTCACGCGTCCCGCGCGGGTGATCATGATGTTGGCGGGCTTCACGTCGCGGTGGCAGATGCCCTGGCGGTGCACGGCGCCGAGCGCGTCCAGGAGCTCGTCCAGGATGGCCAGGGCGCGCTGCTGGCCCACCAGGGGCGTGCGCAGGAGCAGGTCGGCCAGCGTGCTGCCTTCGACGTACTCCATCGCGATCCAGCTGTGCAGGCCGTCCTCCCCGAATTCGTCGACGGCGACGACCCCGGGATGGCGCAGCCGCCCGATCACGCGCGCCTCGTGGCGGAAGCGCAGCAGGATGGCATCGGCATCCGCCTCGCCGTCGGCGTCGGTGTCGGCATCGCTGCGCTGCAGCGTCTTGATGGCGACGACACGGCCGGTCGCCGGATCGACGCCCTGGTAGACGATGCTCGTGGCGCCGCGCCCGAGCTCGACGGAGACGTCGTAGCGGCCAATTCGGTGGGGAAGCATGGCGCGCCAAGTATCCGCCAGATCGGGGCCGGCCGGCGCGCGTGGATCCTGCGACTGCGCGCAGGATCCACGCGCGCTACTCGTCGATGAACTTCCAGGTGTCCGCGCCGTCGAAGCGGCGGACGCGGACGGAGGCGATCAGCGCAGGGTCGAAGTTGCCGAGGTTCACCCCGTGCCGGCCGTCGGACGTCGGCTCCAGCGGCTCCCAGTGCGTGACGCACCCGCAGGTGCGGCAGTGGATGGTGCGCAGGGTGCGGTCGCCCCAGACGTATTCGGCGGTGGCCTCCGGATGGCCCTCGATCTTCACCGTGCCGAACTTGAAGTAGACCCAGGGGCCGCCGATGCGACGGCACAGGGAGCAGTTGCAATCGGTCGCCACCTCGGGCGTCGCCGGAAGAGTGAGGCGGACGGCGCCGCAGTGGCATGAGCCTTGGTGCATCGGGGTCTCCTGAAATCGACGGGCACTACATCCCGGCGCCGCCTTCGCGACTCACCGGTTCGCGTTGCGCAAGGTCGTGGTCAGCAGCGTCAGCTTGTCCCGCAGCTCGCCGCCTTCGGCCTGACCCAGCTCGCAGGCGTCCACGAACTTGCCGCTGGCGGCTTCGGCCTTGGCCCGCAGGGCGCGGCCTTCGCGCGTCAGCTCGATGCTGAGGTTGCGCTCGTCGTCGGCCGCGCGCGAGCGCGTGACGAACGATGCCTCCTCGAGCCGCTTGACCAGCGGCGTGACCGATCCGGAGTCCAGGCCCAGGCGCTCCGCCAGCCGCTTGACCGTGATGCCGTCCTCCTCCCACAGCACCAGCATCGCGAGGTACTGCGGATAGGTGAGCCCGATGGCGGCGAGCAGCGGCTTGTAGCTCTGCAGCATGGCCAGCGAACTCGAATACAGCGCGAAGCACAGCTTGTCGTCCAGCGTCGGGAACTTCGGTGGCTTGGCGTCGGGGGTGTGCTTGGGCATCGTTGCGGCCATGTTGATCCTGTCGGAAAGGATCCGCACGCGCTCGACCTGCGCGCGCGGATCGGAGCAAGCTTACTTCGACTTCGCGGCGATGGCCCGCGCCGCCTGCTCGATGAACGCCGCCACCGCGGCCGGCTGCGACACGTACACCGCGTGGCTGCCGGGAACCTCGGTCACCGTGGCGCCGGCGCGCGCGGCCATCCGGCGTTGCGCCGGCGGCGGGATCATGTGGTCGTCCTTGGCCACCAGGTACCAGCTGGGCTTCACCTTCCACGCGGCGTCGGTGACGGCGCCATCGAGCGCGGCGACGCCCCAGGGCACCTGCGAGATCGCCATGAAGCGCGCCTTGTCCGGGCTCACGTCGGCGGCGAACGAGGCGGCGAACTTCGCCTGGTCGAGGAACAGGAAGCCGTCCTGCGGCGGCAGGATCGGAGGAACCGGCGCGCCGGGCGGGGGGTTCTTGATCAGCGACGACACCGACTCGCCCTTGTCGGGCGCGAACGCGGCCACGTAGACCAGGCCCTGAACCTTGGGATCGTTGCCGGATTCGGTGATGACGACGCCGCCGTACGAGTGCCCGACCAGCAGCACCGGCCCGTTCTGCGCCGCGATGGCCCGCCGGGTGACGGCCACGTCCTCCTCGAGCGAGCGCGTCGGGTTCTGGACCACCGTCACGGCGTAGCCATCCTTCTGCAGGATGCCGGACACGCCCTCCCAGCCGGAGCCGTCGACGAAGCCGCCGTGGACCAGGACGATGCTGAGTGCGATTGCGTTCATGATGAATTTCCTTTCAATGTGCGGTTGAGGTTGGAGCCTTGCGCCGCCATCGATCGAAGCGTCCTGCTTCAGTGAAATGCTTGCGGCACGGACATAAGATTAACGCGCTAATGATTAGCGCGCAATGTATTATGGATTGACCCGTCGGCGATGTCGGATATTGATTAGCGCGCTAACCAACTGGCCGCACAGGCGCCTGGCGCGCGCGCTCAGGGCAGCAGCACGATCTTGCCGATGACCTGCCGGCCTTCGAGATCCCGGTGGGCCTGCGCGCCCTCGCGCAGCGCGAGGGTGCGCGAGACGCGCACGGCCACCGCGCCCGACCGGATCCAGCCGAACAGCTCGGCGGCGCGCGTCCGGCGCTCCTGCGCCGTGGTCAGCACGTTCCACAGGTCGCCGCCCACGAGCCGCAGCGACCGGTCCATGAGCAGGCGCGGATCCACCGGCGCGGGGTCGCCCGCCGCCATGCCGTAGAAGACCACCGTGCCGCCGGTGCGGGCGGCGTCCAGGCTGTCGCGCAGGGTGGTGCCCACCGAGTCGTACACCACGTCCGCGCCGCGTCCGCCGGTCAGCGACTTCACCGCCTGGGCCCAGCCTTCCGCCGGCAGCACGGCGTCTGCGCCCAGGTCGCGCACGGCCTGGCGCTTGGCCTCCGTCGATGCGATGCCCACGACGCGCGCGCCCAGGTCCCGCAGCATCTGGACGAGCAGCAGCCCCACGCCGCCCGCCGCCGCATGCACGACGGCCCAGTCGCCGGCGCGCGCGGCGTAGCTGTCGCGGCACAGGTACTGGGCGGTGAGGCCCTGCAGAAGGCTGCCGGCGGCCGTCTCGAACGGGACGTCGTCCGGCAGCGGGATCAGGCGGTCCACGTCCACCGCGCACAGCTCCGCATTGGCGAACGGGCTGTCGGCGAAGCCCACGCGCTGGCCGGCGCGCAGGCCGCTGGCGGCCGGCGCCGAGACCACCTCGCCCGCGCCTTCGTAGCCGAGGATCCAGGGCGGCGTGCCGGCCAGGTGGTAGTTGCCGTTGCGGCGGTAGACGTCGGCGAAGTTCAGGCCGATGGCGCGCATGCGCACCAGCGCCTGCTGCGGTCCGGGGACGGGATCGGGCAGTTGTTCCCAGCGGAGGACGTCGGCATCGCCGAATTCATGGAAGGCAAGCGCGTGCATGGGTCACCTCGGTCGATCTGCGGAGGGGGAGATTGTCACTTGCACGCGCTCGATCGCCGTCGCGCCGATGGGCTCGCCGCGGCGCGAACAAATTCCGGCCGAGATCCGGGGCCGGATACGGCGCGCCGTACGCGGGGAATCGCCCCGCCGTCGAGCAGCAAGGCCCTGACTTCGCGGTTCCTAGGCCGCGACGGCGCCGACGAAGTTGGGCATGGCCATCGGACGCGTCAGGCGGAAGCGCGCGAGCGCGGCGGCGCCCACGGCGACGGCGTCGGCGCCGAAACGTGAGGTCTGCACCATGGGCGGCAGCAGGTTGGCGGCGGCGGCGTATTCGTTGAGGGTCTGCAGCGCGGTCTCGACGAACGGCTCGCCCAGGTCGACGCACGAGCCCCCCAGGACGATGCACGCGGGGTCGTAGGCCGCGGCCAGGTTCTGCAGCAGCACGCCGAGATAGCTGCCGGCGCGCCTGACCGCGCGCAGCACCTCGGCATCGCCGGCGGCGAGGCGGCGCTGGATCCCGGCCAGCGGCGTGGACAGCGAGGGCAGCCCCGTGACCTCGTCGGCGGGCAGCATCGCGCGCAGGCCGATCATCGCCTCGGCGCAGCCGCGCCGGCCGCACGAGCACAGCGGGCCGTTGCGCTTCAGGATGATGTGGCCCACCTCGCCCGCGAAGCCGCGGCTGCCGGTGAGCAGCCGGTCGCCGACGATCACGCCCGCGCCCACGCCCTGGTTGATGCTCAGGTACAGCAGCGGATCGGACGCCTGCGACGGATTGAATTCCATCTCGCCGAGGGCCGCGACATCGGCTTCGTTCTGGATGAACAGCGGCACGCCGTCGAGGGACGAGCCCGCGAGCTTCTCGCCGAGCAGCGCGCCCACCGGCACGTCGCGCCAGCCGAGGTTGGGGGCGAAGCGCAGCATCGCGTTGGCCTCGTCGACGCCGCCGGGCAGGCCCACGCCGATGCCGATGATCTGGCGGCGCACGGGGTCGAGCTGCGAGCGCAGCGTCAGCAGCGCGGTGGCCAGGCTGCCGACGCAGGCCTTGGCGCTGCGGCCCGAGCCGTAGTTGGCGACGACGGTGGCGAGCACGTCGCCCGTGAGCGACACCGCCACCACGCGCACCGACTCGATGCCCACCTCGGCGCCCAGCATCAACAGGCGGGAGTCGTCGATGAACAGCGGCGTGGGACGGCGTCCGAGCTCGCCGGTGGCCACGATCTCGCGCTCCACCAGCCAGCCCTCGTCGATCAGCTCGCGCACCAGCATGCTGACGGTGGACTTGGTGAGTCCCACCGCCGTGGCGAGGTCGGCGCGCGACAGGCCCGGGTTGGCGCACATGCGACGCACGAGCGCCATGCGGTTCACGACCTTCAGCAGTTGCTGGCCTCCAGGGGATTCGGTGGGCAAGACATGTCTCCAGGCGTCGAAGTCCTGGCTTCGACGGGCCGTCATGTTAGTTCGATCGTCGAACTAATTAAAGGCGGTGGAAACACCTATCCTTCGAAATCGACCAGGTTCAAGCCCCTCAACGGGCGGCGGCGCGACAGCGCGGCGGCCATCGCGGAATCCAGCGGGCTCAATGGGGCCCGCGCGTGTCCGGCGGCCCGCCTGCTCAGGCACACAGCGCCAGGATGGCGTGATCGAGGCGCTCCAGGATCAGGTAGCGCCGCCGATACATCGCACGTCGCTTGGCGGGGACATCCTCCAACGGCCGCGGCGCCCTTTGCAACGGCAGGGACCAGTTGCCGGTCCCGTCCCGGACGCCGCCGTGCTCGGCCCAGAACGTCCGGTAGTCGAACTGCAGCCGCGACCGGCGCACGTTCCAGCGCCCCTTCACGTGGTGATGGGGATCGATGCCGGTCAAGGACGCGACGCCCAGCCCACGGGACAGCGTCCTCAAGGCATGCATCAGCAAATGGGCCGGCCGCATGCCTTGCGCGGCGTGCGTGGCCAGGCGCCCCTGCTCGAGGCCGTCGATGCCGCGCGAGGCCCCCTGCACGTTGGCGATCAGGAGCTTGCCGGGCGCCGTGAAGCCGAAGCCGATGCTGTACAGGCGCTCCTGCTGCGCCGTGTGGAGGCCGATCTGCCAGAGCCCCTCATGGAAGCTGACCCCGCTGATCGACAGGGCGACGCGCAAGCCGCCCTCGAGCTCGAGCAGCGCCAGGCCCTCCTGCGAGAGCAGCGACTCGCCGTCGCAGTGCAGCCGGGCAGGGATCGCCCGCAGGCTCTCGAGGGTCGCGGCGCAGCGCTCGCGCGCGTCGAGCCGGCGGTCCAGGAGGTGGCTCATCATCGGATAGAACGCGCGGGGATGATCGTGCAGGAGCGCTCGGGCAAACTCGTTGGCGCGGCACTCCTGGAGAATCGCCGCCCGCTCTTCCTTGGTCAGCAGCGTCCGGACGGCGTACTTCAGTCGGCGCCGCCAATCCACTCGCCACGCGCCGCGGAACATGGCGTCCGCGTCGGGCCAGGCGAGCGGATCCGCCCAGCCGGCGGCAACGGATTCGACCCGGAAGTTCAAGGGGAGCGTGAGCATGCCTTCGACCTGCAAACTTCGAGCCAGTCGAAGCGGGATCGCGCCGCGCATCCCGGGCGCCCGGGCACGCACCCGGCACCGCGCCGCCGCTCATCGGGAGCGCGGCAACCGCGCAACGGTTGGCACACCGGCTTGCGCGGTCACTGCAATATCTTGCAGGCTTCGATCGCGGCGCGCCGAGGTGGCCCGGGAACGAGCGCTCAGCTCTTCACGCGTCCGAGCTTGTACCAGAGCGTCCGCTCGCTGACGCCCAGCAGCGTGGCGGCGCGCCGCTTGTTGTCGCCGGATTGCCGCAGCGCCTCCGCGATGAGGCGCTGCTCCAGGGCCTCGGTCGCCAACGTCAGGTCGAGCGTCCCGGCCAGCTCCGGGCCGGCAGCGTTCGTACCCGGGACGGTAGCCTGCGGCGCGGCCGTCGCGCGTTCGTTCAGGGCCTCCACGATGTCGCGCGGCAAGTCGTCGAGTTCGATCGACCCGTCCTGGCCCAGGATCAACGCACGCTGCACGACATTGTCGAGTTCCCGCACGTTGCCCGGCCAGCGATAGGCGCTCAGCGTTCGAAGCGCCGCGGGAGACAGCGCCACATCGCGCCCCTGCCGCGTTCCGAGGAAACGCACGAGTCCGGGAAGATCCTCGATGCGTTCGCGCAAGGGCGGCAGGGCCAGCGCGAACACGTTGAGCCGATAGTAGAGGTCCTCGCGCAGCCTGCCCGCGGCGATCGCCTCCCGCGGGTCGCGGTTGCTCGCCGCGACCACGCGCATGTCCAGGTCGATCGTGCGATTGCTGCCCAGCCGTTCGATGCGGGACTCCTGGAGGACGCGCAACAGCTTGGACTGCAGGCCGATGGGCATCTCGGTGATCTCGTCCAGGAAGATCGTTCCCTTCGAGGCCAGTTCGAACTTGCCGACGCGCTCCTTGACGGCGCCCGTGAACGCGCCTCGTTCATGGCCGAACAGCTCGGCCTCCACCATCTCGGCGGGCATCGCGGCGCAGTTGATCGGCACGAACAGGTGGTTCGCGCGATCGGACGCGTCGTGGATGGCACGGGCGGCCAGCTCCTTGCCGGTTCCCGTCTCGCCGGTGATCAGCACGGACGCGCGCGTCGGGCCGACCTGGCGGATCTGCTCGAACACGCGTTGCATGGGGGCGCTGTCCCCGAAGAAGCCGGCCTTGGGCGGCGAGGCCTGTTCCCGCAGGTAGTCGTTCTCGAGCTTGAGCCGTTCGCGCGACAGCACCCGCTCGATGGAGAGCTCGAGGACCTCCATGTCGAACGGACGCAGCAGGTAGTCCTGCGCACCCAGCTTCATGGCCTCCACCGCGGAGGCGATGGAGCCCTGGGCCGTCATGACGATGGCGGGCGCGGTGACCGAGCGCGCCGCCATCCCGCGCAGCAGCTCGATGCCGTCGGCGACCGGCATGCGCAGGTCGGTCAGCACCAGATCCACCTTCTCGCGCTCGAGCACCGCCAACGCCTGGCCACCGTCCGCGGCGACCAGGACGCGATGCCCGAGCTGCTTGAGCATGATCTCGAGGACGCGCCGCATGTTGGCTTCGTCGTCGACCACCAGCACCGTGACTCCGCTCATTGAATCGCTCCAGGCATCCGCATTCCACGGGGCAGGCAGATCGTGAATCGTGCGCCCGTCCACCGGCTGCTGCCGACGTGGATGGTGCCGTCGTGGGCGGCCACGATCTGCCGGACGACCGCCAGCCCCAATCCGAAACCGCCGGCACGGCGCGAGACGAAGGGCTCGAAAATGACATTCTCCAGCTCCGGCGCGACGCCCGGCCCACTGTCCTCGCAATCGATGCGGATGGCATCCGGCGCGTCGGAGGTCGACACGGCGACGTGGCCGTGCGGGCCGGCGGCCTCGCAGGCGTTGGCGAGCAGGTTGAAGATCACCTGCTTCAACTGCTCCGGATCGGCGAGGACCTGGGCCGCCGTCGCACGCAGCTCGAGCGTGACCGGCGGCTGCCGGCCCAGCTCGGCCGCCTGCTTGAGCGCGTGCATCTGGACGCACTCCGCGATCAGTTCGTTGAGGTCGAAGCTCATCGGCTCGAGCCGGGGAGGCCGCGCCGTGTCCAGCAGCGTCGATACCAGCCGATTGAGGCGTTCGGTCTCGGTCTCGATGAAGCGCATGAGCTCCATCCCTTCCGGCCCGAGTCCGGGATTGCGCATCAGGACCTGGGCCGAGGATCTCAGGATGCCCAGGGGCGTGCGAACCTCGTGCGCCAGGACCGCGCCCAGTTCGCCGAGCATGGCCATCTTCGATGCCCTGACGAGTTCGCCGCGCGACGACTCCAGCGAGCGGATCATGTCGTCGTAGGCGCTGGCGAGCAGTCGAACCTCCGTGATCGCCGAAGACCGCATGGTGCTCCCGGAGGCCGCCAGCCCCTGCTGGTGGCGCCGCGTCCGCTCGGTGAGCCACGCGATCGGCCGGGACATCGCCGCGGCGACCCACACCGCCGCGGCGAGCGTGGCGAGGAGCACGATCGTGAACAGGCCGATGAAGACCACGCCCAGCCGTGACACGGGCGCCAGCGCCTCGTCGACCGGCTCGAAGATCATCGTCGTCCAGCCCGAGGATCCGAACGCGCCCTTGGGCATCGCCACGGCGCGGCCCGTCAGCGCGGCCTCCTTCATCCAGGGCGAGCTCCGGGCGATGCCGGCATCGGAGTCATGCGCCAGCAGCAACGTTTCTTCCTGGGCGCGCAGGCCCGGCAGGCGCTGCCCGCGCAGCCGGCTCGAGCCCGCCACCCAGCGCCCCAGGCGATCGACGACGACGATGACGCGGCCATCCTGGGCGGCGGCGTCGAGCAGCCTGTCGATGGGCGCGACGGCCAGCGTCATCCGCAGGCGCATGCGGCCGGCGGCAGCGGCCGAATAGGAGGACGGGATCGGCGCGTCGATCGTCAACGCATCCCGTTCGGCCAGCGTCTCCGCGCGGGCCAGGAAGAGCGTGGCCGCGCCGCCCGGAGCGTCGGCCACCACGGAGACGAGCGCATCGTCGTGGGCGGACGCGATGGTTCCGATCCTGGCGGCGGCGGAACTCGCGACGATCCTGTTCCCGGCATCCACGCAATCGAGCCCGTCGTACACGTCGCCATAGCCCTCCCGCAGCCCGACGAGGTAGTTGGAGACGCGCTTGTCCACGTCGCCCAGGCGCAGGTCCTCCATCAGTTCGGAGCGGCGCCAGACGACGGCGTTCTCGAACCGCTCGAACAGCATCTGGTCGATGTCGGACTGGATGGCGCGCGCCTGGATCGCCAGGTTCTGCTGGATCTCGCGCGTCATGGCCTCGCGCGTTCGCGCGAACGACAGCCACGACAGCGCGGCACTCGGCACGAGACCCAGGAGCACGAAGGCAAGGAGGAGAATGCGTCGAAGCGTCAAGGCGATTTGGCGGGCTGGTCCCTGGATGATGTCATTGGCACGATCTTTGCGCACTCGACGGGCGGCGCCCTCGTTGTCGCGAACGCGCCGGCACGCCAGGAACTGCATGTGAACACCGGATTTCGATCTCTCTTGTGCGCAAGATTCGCGCCACCGTCCCGACGCATGGCCGCCGCGGGCGCGCGGCCGCGCGCCTGGGGGCCGGCGCTGCTGCTGTCGCTGTTCGCCGCGGCCGCCGCGCAGGCGATCGAGCCCAGCGCGGAGGTGCCGACGCCCGAGGCCATTCCGGACGCGCCGCCGCCCGGCACGCGGCTGTTCGGCGACGTCACGTTCTCGGGCTACGCCACGACCCAGTTCCTGGTCCCGGATGCCAGGAGTCGAGCGCCGCAGCCGCCGAACGTCACGGTCCTCGGCGACGACGCCCAATCCGGTCGCCGCACGCGTCTCGACCTCAGCCACCTCAGCGGGATCGCCTGGTGGGAGCCTTCGCCGGACTGGAAGGTGCTGGGCGAGATCGACCTGCAGGACATCGTCCAGGTGCCGGCGCATTCGAGCGAGGACGGGGCCGCGTCCGAGCCCTACGTCGCGCTGGATCGGCTCTACGTCGACTACCGGTACCAGGACGCGCTCAACGTCCGCGCCGGCAAGTTCCTCACGCCGATCGGACATTGGAACCAGGAACACTCCGACCCCCAGGTCTGGACGGTGCTGAGGCCGCTCATCTCGCAGTCGGCCTTCCCGACGAATGCCACCGGCTTGATGCTGTTCGGCAGCGTTCCCGTGGGCAGCCAATGGATCGACTACCAGACGTACGCCTCCGATGGGGGCGAGTGGCGCCCGAGCCCGGGATCGCACCCGTTCGAGAGCGCACTCGGAGGTCGTGTCTCGACCACGCTGAACCCGTTCATCCAGCTGGGCCTGTCCGCGAGCCGCTTCCGGCAGGAGGGCCTGGGCTCCAGCCGCTTCAACCTGTTCGGCGCCGACGTGGCGTTGAACTGGCGGGGTGCCGAGATCAGCGGAGAGATCATCCAGCGCCGCGGCAAGGATGCCAACGTGGGCGAGGAGCACGGGTGGTTCGCGCAGGCCGCGGTCCCTGTCGCGGAGCGCTGGTGGGTCGTCTCGCGCCTCGAGGAATACCGGCGCGCGGTGGACGATTCGCAGAGCAGCACCGCGTTGCTGGGCATCGTCTACAAGAGCGGGCGCCACTGGGTCTTCAAGGCCGAATGGGCGCACGCCGCGGGCGGCCCCAGCGGGTTGCCCTCGGGCTTCCTGTCGTCCCTGACCATGGTCTACTGATCGCATGGCCGTCCTCGCGTGTCGGACAGCCCCTCCGGTCGCGCGCCGCCGGATCGCATGGTGGATCGGCCTGGCGCTGGCCTGCGCCGGCACGACCGCGCGCGCCGAAGGGAGCGAACCCGCCATCGCCGTCGTGGTCGGGCACAACATGGCGCCGGCCGAAACGGTCTCGCAGACGATCGTGCTCGGGATCTTCGCGAAGAAGCGATTGTTCTGGAGCGACCACTCGCCGGTCGTCCCGGTGAACCTGGCGGCGTCGCACGCCGTGCGGCGCGCGTTCTCGGCATCGGTCTTCAAGAAGACGCCCGAACAGCTGCAGGACTACTGGAACGACCAGTATTTCCACGGCGTCCTGCCGCCGCCCGTGCTGGCCTCCGAAGAGGCCGTACTGCGCTTCGTGTCTTCCACGCGGGGCGCCGTCGGCTATGTCGCGGCCTGCAACGTCGATGCGCGGGTGGACGTCATCGCCATCGTCCCGAGCGGCGACGCGGCTTCGACCTGCGCGCGCTGATCCGCGCGTCGCGCGCGCAAGGCTTGCGCACCGTGCAGGGTGTTGCGTACGACTGCGCCTGAACTTGCGCATCGCGCGACCGGCAAACGCGCACGCCACCTCGATGAAGGCGCGGCCGCACCCGCTGGCCCGAAGCTTGCGGACGCAGGGTCATGGGCAGACGTCTGCCGATCGCCGACCGAGGAGTCGACTTGATGACCCGAAATGCAATGCCCGTCGAAGTGGAGCTGAACGGCGTCCGGATCTCCGGGTTCTACGCCATGCAGGCCGACATGTTGACGGTGTGGCATGCCTACCTGGGCAGCCGCACGCGCGTGATCGTGGGCGATCCCGACCCGCAGGTCGTCGAGGGCCTGCTGCTGGAGCTGTACCGCGCCGGCGAGGCGCGCCTGCGGACCCTGGCGAAGCTGCGCTGATGGACGCCGTCGCCACGAACGCGAGCATCGCCGCGGACCGCCCGCCGTCCTGGCCCGTCGACGCCGCGTCGCCGATGCCGGCGGAGCGCGGCGACGAATCCTTGTCCATCGTGATCCCGACCTTCAACGAGGCCGGCAACATCGCCGAGCTGCTTCGGCGCATCGCCGCCTGCCTGGTCGACGTGGACTGGACCGCGATCGTCGTCGATGACGACTCCCCGGACGGCACCGCCGAAGTGGTCCGTCGGATCGGCGCCATCGATCCGCGCATCCGCTGCCTGCAACGGATCGGACGCCGCGGACTGTCCAGCGCCTGCCTCGAGGGCATGGCGATGGCCCGTGGCCGCTTCCTCGCCGTCATCGATGCGGATCTCCAGCATGACGCGCGATTGCTGCCGCGGATGCTCCAGCTGCTCGCCGCGGGAAACCTCGACCTGGTCGTCGGCTCGCGCTACATGGACAACGGCACGGTCGGCTCGTGGCGTCGTTCGAGGCGCTGGCTCTCGCGCGCCGCCACGCGCGTCGCGCGGGCGTTGCTCGCCATTCGCCTGACCGATCCCATGAGCGGCTTCTTCATGATCCGTCGAGAAGCGGTGGCCCGCGCGGCGCCGCGCCTGTCGGACAGCGGCTTCAAGCTGCTGCTGGACCTCGTCGCCAGCTCGCCGTCCCCCCTGCGCGCGGTCGAACTGCCGTACGCGTTCGCGCCGCGCGCGCACGGCCTCAGCAAGCTCGATGCGGGCGTGATGTGGTCGTTCATCGGCCTGCTCCTGCGTCAATGCCTGCGCCGCGCCTGCGAGCGGTTCGGCCGCTTCTGCCTGATCGGCACGTCCGGGATCGGCGTCCACCTGCTGGTGCTCGAGATCGGCGTCGCCACGTGGCACCTCGCATTTCCGGCCGCCCAGACGCTGGCCGTGCTGGTGAGCATGACCAGCAACTACGCGCTGAACAATCGCTTCACGTTCGACGCGAACCGCCTTCGCGGCGTCGCCTTCCTGAACGGCCTCTCGCGCTTCGCCGCGCTGTGCGCGCTGGGGGCCGTGCTCAACGTCGCCGTCGCCGACGTCGCGATGCGCCTGGTCGGCCTGCGCCTGCCCGCCGCGGCCCTCGGGATCCTGGCGGGCGCGCTTTGCAACTATGCCCTGTCGAGCGTCTTCGTCTGGCGCCGCCGAGCCGCGATTCGCCCATGACGGCGCATGCCGAATTCGTGCGCGGCCGGCCGCTGCGCCTCGCGACCTGGCTGCTGCTTGCCGGCGCCCTGCTCCACCTGGCGCTGGCGTCGGGCACCGGCCTGTCTCCGGACGAGGCGCACTATGCGCTCTTCGGCGCGCATCCCGACTGGAGCTACTTCGACCACCCCGCCTTGACGGGCTGGCTGCAGGCGCCCTTCGTCGAGGCCGGCGGCAGCGACGTGCAGATGCGGATCGTGCCGATGGCCAGTTGGCTGCTGGCGGCCGTGCTCGCCGTGGTGCTCTGTCGCCGCCTGGCCACGAGTGACGACGACGCGCGATGGGACCCTCCCGTGGTCGCGGCGCTGCTCCTGCTCAGCCCCCTGCTGAACCTGCTGGGCGTGGTGCTGGTGCCCGATACGCTGCTGATGCCGCTGGTCCCCGCCGGCATGCTGGCCACCTGGAACCTGCGCGCGGCCGAGGCCCTGGGGGACTGGCGCAAATGGGCGGCGCTGGGCGTCATCCTGGGCCTGTGCCTCCTGGCCAAGTACACGGGACTCTTCGTCGTCGCGGGCGCGTTGGCGACGCTGGCGTCCTTCCACGGGCGATCGCTGCTGCGCCGGCCCGGCGCCTGGCTCGCCGCGGCCCTGGTCGTGCTGATGGCGACGCCCATCCTGTCGTGGAACGCGCGACATGACTGGATGTCGCTGGCCTACCAGGGCGGACATGCGCTCGGCGACCAGCCGTGGCGCCCGTTGCCCATGCTGCGCGCGCTCGCGCTGCAGGCATTGCTGTTCGGCCCCCTGATCCCGGTCTGCGCGATGCGGATGCAGCGCCGACGCAAGGACGCCGCCGTCGAGTCGGCGGACCAGCGCGATGCGCGCCGCATGGGCCTGCTGTTCGGCGTGCCGGTGCTGGTGGTGTTCCTCTGTCTCGCCGGCCGCGGCTCCTCGCTGCCGCATTGGACGGCCTGCGGCTGGATGGCCCTGCTCCCGCTGGCCGTCGCCGGCGCGCGCGACCTGCGCCGCGGCGCGCTGGTCGGACTCGGGCTCTGGCAAGCCGCGTTGCTGGCGGCCGTCGTCGCCGTCATCGCGATGGATGGACCGTTTTCCGAGACGGGCCCCGCGGCGGTCTCCGCCGCCGGGATCCATCCCCCCGGCGCGCGGCTGAACCCGGTGGCGGACCTGCACGGCTGGCCGGCCGCGGCGGACCATGCCAGGGAGCTGGCCGCGCAGCAGCATGCGCGCGGCCTCGTCGTGATGAACTGGTCCCAGGCCAGCAGGCTCGCCTGGTACGCGCGGCCCCTGCCCGTGTTCGTGGCGCCGCCGCGGCGCGACCAGTTCCAGCTGTGGTTCGGTACGCTCCAGCGCGGCGACACGGCCATTGCGGTCGACTGGTCGGGAATGCCGTTGCCCCCGCCGGTGGGGCCGGCGGAATTCGCGCGGTGCACGCCCCTGGATCAATTGGCCACGGTCGAAGGAAACAGGCAGCTGGCCCATTTCAATTTCCTGCTTTGCCAGGATTGGCGCGGTTCCGTCGCGCGGCCTTCGCGGTAAATGTCGCCGGAATGCTGTCAAGCGCCCTTGGCCAGGCGATCGAAGGTCTGCATCAGGTCCGCCATCGCCTGACGGCAGGCCGTCAATTCGGGCTTTGCGGAACGCAGCGCCTCGAGGGCCCGGTCGATGGACTTGTCGAGCACGTGCCAGTCCGGGGCGGCGCGCGGCTTCAGTCCGGCTTCCGCCTCGTCCCAGCTCAATTCCAGGTCCTTGATGCGGGCCTTGGCCGCGGCGAGGTCGCCCTTGTCGACCAGGGCCGCCACCTCCTGGGCGATCGTCCGGAACTTCGACAGGTCGCCGAGCTTGGAGGGCGCTCCGGCTTCCGCGGCACCGGCCGCGGTCATGGAGATGCAGGCCAGCGCGACCCGGATCGAGAAGCGCCGGCGAGAGGAAGAGATGGCTTCGGTCATCGATTGGACTTTCTGAAGGTTTCGGCGCCGACCAGGATCGCGATCAGCGCCAGGAAAAGCAGGCTGGTGTTGACGGTGCCACCACCCAGGCCGCCGTACTCGCCGGACTGCGAGATCAGGTCTCCGAGCGAGGCGCCCAGCGGGCGAGTCAGGATGTAGGCGGCCCAGAAGCAGGCGACGGCGCCGGCACCCAGGCGCCACGCCGCGGCCGTCGCCGCGATCGCCGCAAGGAACACGAACACGCCGACGCGGAATCCCAGGCCCAGCGCCTCGGTGGCCAGGTCGCCCGCGGCGGTTCCAAGGGCGAACGTCAGCAGGATCGCCGCCCAGTAGAAGGCCTCGCGGCGCCGCGTGACGATGCGGCGGATGTCCAGCGTGCCCTCCGACCTCGCCCAGCACGCGAACAGCGCGGCGAGCACGCCGGCGAAGGCCGCGGTGCTCGCGTAGAGGCTCACGCCGAGGCCGTCGGTCAACGCGTCCGTCAGCTGCGTGCCGACCACGCTGACCAGCACCACCGTGAGCCAGTAGATCCAGGGCACGTAGCGG
>FTIF01005117.1_pt2 | contig 19354 bp, 14 predicted proteins | sample 1658001 | NCBI WGS metagenome assembly FTIF01 (sample SAMEA3914789, study PRJEB12502) | metagenome | biome: forest; material: soil | place: Canada | collected 2011-07-03 | depth 0.3 m | reverse complement strand
GGCGGCGGCGGGCACGGCGGTGGTGCTGTTCGTGGCTTTCGCCAGCGCCGACCGCATCACTTCCTGGGCCGAGGACCGCTTCTACGCCGACCATGTGATCTACGCGGCGACCACTCCTTATCAGCGCATCATCATCACCCAGGGTCATGCGGGACATGACGACAGCGTGCGCCTGTTCCTCAACGGCAATCTGCAGTTCTACGCCCACGACGAATACCGCTACCACGAGTCACTGGTGCATCCGGCCATGGCCGGCTTCGGCGCGCCGCGGCGGGTGTTGATACTCGGCGGCGGCGACGGCATGGCGGCGCGCGAGGTGCTGAAATACCCGAGCGTGGAGAGCATCACCGAGGTGGAGCTGGACGCCAACATGACGCGGCTGTTCTCGCAGCAGCCGCTGCTGCGCCGGCTCAACCACGACTCGCTGCTCTCGCCCAAGCTCAAGGTGATCAACCAGGACGCCTTCCAGTGGTTGCAGCAGCGGCTGGACGATCCGGCGGCGGAGCCTTACGACATCATCGTCATCGACTTCCCCGATCCGAGCAATTTCTCCATCGGCAAGCTCTACACCACCAGCTTCTACGCGCTGGTGGATCGCAACCTCTCCGCCAGCGGCTACGCGGTGGTGCAGACCACCTCGCCGTTGATTGCGCGCAAGAGCTTCTGGACGGTGGCGGCGACGCTGGAAGCGGTAGGCCTGCGCATCGCGCCGTACCACGCGCATGTGCCGAGCTTCGGCGAGTGGGGCTTCATCATCGCCGGCCATCGTCCTTATCACTTTCCGGAAACGCTGCCGGAAGGGCTGCGCTTCCTGTCGGCGCCGACGCTGCCGCTGCTGTTCGATTTCCCGCTGGACATGTCGCGCGTGCCGGCCGAGCCGAACCGCCTGTCCAACCAGGTGCTGGTGCAGACCTTCGACGCCGAGTGGGGGCAGCTGCCTTGAAGGCGACGGCTTGAAGGGCCGCGGCCGGCGGCGCTTCCTGCAAGGCGCGCTCGCTACCCTCAGCGGCAGCGCCGCCGCGGCCGGCCTGCCCAGGTTCCCGGGGCGCGGCAGCCTGCAGGAGGAGGACGGGCAGGGCCTGTGGCAGGGTCTGCTGGATCGGCTCGGCATCCGCGACAGGGCCAATTTTAGCGGCGGCTTCGTCGGCCAGCAGGTCGACCGCGGCCATCTGCTGCGCGACTACCGCGGCCCTCTGGCGCCCACCGAGACACGCCGGACCACGGTAGCCATTGTCGGCAGCGGCATCGCCGGCCTGGCCGCCGCACGCGCCCTGCAACGCGCCGGCATTGACGACTACCGGCTGTTCGAGCTGGAGGACGAGGCGGGCGGCAACAGCCGCGGCGGCATGGTAGCGGGCTTCGCCTGTCCCTGGGGCGCGCATTACCTGCCCACGCCCGGCCCTTACGCCGAGGACGTGGCCGAATTGCTGACCGAATACCGGCTGCGCAGCACGGCGGCCGGCAAGGTCGAATACGACGAGATGCAGCTGTGCCACAGCCCGCAGGAGCGCCTGTATATCGACGGCGGCTGGCAGGACGGCCTGCTGCCGGTGCGCGGCCAGGATACAGCGGCCTTCGCCGACTACCGCCGTTTCGCCGATCTGGTCGCTGCGGCGAACCGGCCGCAGGCCTTCACCATTCCCACCGCCAGCAGCCGCTGGGACGCGACGCTGGCGGCGCTGGACAGGCAGAGCTTCCGCCAATGGCTGGACGCTCAGCAGCTGGGCGCGCCGGCACTGCGCTGGTACCTGGACTATTGCTGCCGCGACGATTACGGCGCCGGCATCGACTACGTTTCGGCCTGGGCCGGGCTGCATTACTTTGCCAGCCGCCACGGCTTCACTGCGCCGGGGCTGGACAGCGCGACCAGCAACGAGCTGGACCGCGACGATCTGCTGACCTGGCCCGAGGGCAATGCCTGGCTGGCGCGGCGGCTTGCGGCGCCGCAGCAGGAACACATCCAGGCCGGCTCGCTGGTGCTGCGGGTCGAGGAGATGGGGCAGCAGGTGCAGATCGATGTGCTGGAGCTGCCCAGCCGCCGCCTGGTGCGCTGGATCGCGCAGCGAGTCATTCTGGCCACGCCGCTGTTCGTCGCCGCACGCCTGCTGGTCCGGCCCGAGCCGGCCCTGCAGGAGGCCGCCAGGAGCCTGCCGCACGCGCCCTGGCTGGTGGCCAACCTGCATATCGACAGCCCCCTGATCGAGCACCAGGGCAATGCGCCGCTGTCCTGGGACAATGTGCTTTACGGCAGCGCCGGGCTGGGCTACGTCGACGCCATGCACCAGAGCACCCGGCCCTATGCCGATGCGACGGTGCTGACCTACTACATGGCGCTGGGCAACGACCCTTCGGCCGGGCGGCATGCCCTGCTGAAACGGCCCTGGGCGCAATGGTGCGAAACCATCCTGGCCGATCTGGAACAGGCGCACCCGGATATCCGTCGCAAGCTGCGGCACATCGACATCATGCGTTACGGCCATGCCATGGCCATCCCGGCGCCCGGGGTGCGCGGCAGCGCCTGGCTGGAGGCCCTGCGGGAGCCGCGTGGCCGAGTGGCTTATGCGCATGGCGACCTGTCCGGCTACTCGGTGTTCGAGGAGGCCTATCACTGGGGGCTGCGAGCCGGCGGGCTGACGGCTGCCGCGCTGCACAAAAAGTAGGGCGGCCAGTGGCCGCCGCGATTGCTGCAACAGCAGCCCCGGCGACCACAGGCTGCCTTGCTGTACGGCCGTGATGCTGCATCGAGCGGGGTCCCCTATTGACACGGCGGCGGGGAGTATTGGCGGGATCGTGGCCCTGTCTTCGGGTGCGCCTAAAACCGGGCTAATTGTTGCCGCTGTGTTAAAATCTGGGGATCAAAAAAACCCGCGTCCCGCATACCGCTGCGCTTGCTGCGGCCAACTGATTGCGCATGACCGAATTCGCCAAAGAAGTACTCTCAGTCAATCTCGAAGACGAGATGAAACGCTCCTATCTCGATTACGCCATGAGCGTGATCGTGGGACGAGCGCTCCCCGATGCCCGCGACGGCCTCAAGCCGGTGCACCGACGCATCCTCTTCGCCCAGCAACAGTTGAATAACCACTGGAATCGCTCGTACATCAAGTGCGCGCGCGTGGTCGGCGACGTCATCGGTAAATACCATCCGCATGGCGATACTGCCGCCTACGATGCGCTGGTGCGCATGGCGCAGGAATTCTCCATGCGCTATCCGCTGATCGACGGCCAGGGCAACTTCGGCTCGGTCGACGGCGACCTGGCGGCGGCGATGCGCTACACCGAGTGCCGCATGGCGCGGCTGACCTCGGAAATGCTCGCCGACATCGATTCCGAAACGGTCGACTTCGTCCCCAACTACGACGAAAAAGAGACCGAGCCCTCGGTCCTGCCGACGCGCATTCCGCAGCTGCTGGTCAACGGCTCCTCCGGCATCGCCGTGGGCATGGCCACCAACATCCCGCCGCATAACCTGAGCGAGGTGCTGGACGCCTGTATCGCGCTGATCGACAACCCGGATCTGGACCTGGCCGCGCTGATGAAGCTGGTGCCGGCGCCGGATTTCCCCACCGCCGGCCTGATCGTCGACGCCAGCGGCCTGGTCGACGCCTACACCCACGGCCGCGGCCGCGTGGTGCTGCGCGCGCGCACCCACATCGAGACCTTCGAGCGGGGCGGCGGCGAGCGCGAGGCGATCATCGTCACGGAGCTGCCGTACCAGGTCAACAAGGCGCGGCTGCTGCAGCAGATCGTCGATCTGGTCAAGGACAAGCGCGTCGAGGGCATCGCCTCCGACGGCCTGCGCGATGAGTCCGACAAGGAAGGCATGCGGGTGGTGATCGAGCTGCGCCGCGGCGAGAACGCCGAGGTGCTGCTCAACAACCTGTACCAGCATACCCAGCTGCAGACCGCGTTCAGCATGAACATGGTCGCGCTCGACGGCGGCCAGCCCAAGACCCTGGGCCTCAAGGCCCTGCTGGAAATCTTCCTGCGCCATCGCCGCGAGGTGGTGACGCGGCGCACCCAGTACCTGCTGCGCAAGGCACGCGAACGCGCCCATATCCTGGAAGGCCAGACCGTTGCCCTGGCCAATATCGACGAAGTCATCGCCCTGATCCGTCGTTCACCGGGGCCGGCCGAGGCCAAGGCCGGACTGATCGGCCGCATCTGGCTGCCGGGACAGGTTGGCGCCATGCTGGAACGCGCCGGCGCCGATTCCTCGCGCCCGCTCGACCTGCCGGCCGGCTTCGGCCTGGTGGAAGGCGGCTATCGCCTGTCCGAGGCCCAGGCCCAGGCCATCCTGGAATTGCGCCTGCAGCGCCTGACCGGCCTGGAACAGGACAAGATCCACGAGGAATTCCGCGAACTGCTGGAATCGATCCTCGGCTACCTGGAAATCCTCGGTTCGGAAACGCGCCTGCTGGAAGTGATCCGCGAGGAACTGCTGGCGATCAAGGAACAGTACGGCGACGCGCGCCGCACCGAGATCAGCGAATTCGCCCTCAACATCAACCGCGAAGACCTGATCGCGCCGCAGGAAATGATCGTGACCCTGTCGCACCAGGGCTACGTCAAATCGCAGCCGCAGTCCGAGTACCAGGTGCAGCATCGCGGCGGTCGCGGCAAGACCGCGGCGACCACCAAGGACGACGATTACGTGCAGGGCCTGTGGTCGGCGCATACGCACGACTGGCTGCTGTGCTTCTCCAGCAATGGCCGCCTGTACTGGCTGCGCGTGTTCGAGCTGCCGGCCGGCAGCTCAGGCTCGCGCGGCAAGCCGTTCGTCAACCTGCTGCCGCTGGAAGAGGGCGAGCGCATCACCACGGTGCTGCCGGTGAAGAGCTTCGACACCGGCCAGTATGTGTTCATGGCGACCCGCCGCGGCACGGTGAAGAAGACCCCACTGGTGGATTTCTCGCGCCCGCGCGCCGCCGGCATCATCGCCGTGGACCTGCGCGTCGACGACGCCCTGGTCGGCGTCGCCCTGACTTCCGGCGAGAGCGACGTCCTGCTGTTCTCGGACGCCGGCCGGGTCATCCGCTTCAATGAAACCGATGTGCGTTCGATGGGTCGCGGCGCTACCGGCGTGCGCGGCATGCGCCTGATCAAGGCCGGGGCGGAAGAGGAAGAGGCGCCCGCGCTGGACGGCGAGGCGGAAGGCGAAGCGGAACCCGAAGCCGAAAGCCCCGCGGCGACCGCGACCAGCGCCCGCGTCATCGCACTGATCGTGGCCAAGGTCGGCGACATCCTCACCGTGTCCGAGCAAGGCTACGGCAAGCGCACCCCGATCGACGGCTTCCCGCTGCGCGGCCGCGGCGGCCAGGGCGTCATCGCCCAGGCGCTGTCGGACAAGAGCGGCAACCTGATCGGCGCGGTGGAAGTGGACGATACCCACGACATCATGCTGATCTCCGACGGCGGTCGCCTGATCCGCGTCGCGGCCAAGGAGATCAAGACCCTGGGCCGTAACACCCAGGGTGTGCGCGTGGCGCGCCCGACCGACGGCGACCGCCTGGTCAGCCTCGACCGCATGACGCCGGAAGTCGAGGCCGAAGCGGGGGCTGGAGAGTCGAGCGAAGGTCTGTCTGAAGGACCTGCCGATGGCCCGTCCGAAACGTCCCCGGAGAGCGGTGATCCCGCACCGTAAACTACTTTAAGTTATTCTCGCAAGTAATTGATAATGAGCAGAGTATTTAACTTCAGTGCTGGTCCCGCCACGCTGCCCCTGAGCGTGCTTGAGCAAGTCCAGTCCGAGCTGCTCGACTGGCACGGCAGCGGCATGTCGGTGATGGAGATGAGCCATCGCGACAAGGACTTCATGTCCATCGCCGCCGAGGCTGAAAAGGATCTGCGCGAGCTGCTCGCCGTTCCCGCCAATTACAAGGTGCTGTTCATGCAGGGCGGCGCCATGGGCCAGTTCGCCGCGGTGCCGATGAACCTGCTGCGCGGCAAGAGCAGCGCCGACTACGTCGTCACCGGTTCCTGGGGCGCCAAGGCGATCAAGGAAGTGGCGCGCTACGGCAAGGGCAACGTCGCGGCCAAGCCGGCCGATGGCCCAAAAGGACCGATGTTCACCCATATCCCCGAGCGTTCCAGCTGGAAGCTCGATCCGGATGCGGCCTACGTCTACTACACCCCCAACGAGACCATTGAGGGCGTGGAGTTCGGCTGGGTCCCGGAAGTCGGCTCGGTGCCGCTGGTGGCTGATTACTCCTCCACCTTCCTGTCGCGCCCGCTGGACGTGTCCAAATTTGGTCTTATCTATGCCGGCGCGCAGAAGAACGCCGGTGCGGCCGGCATCACCTTCGTCATCGTGCGCGAGGATCTGCTCGGCCAGGCACTGCCGGCGACGCCGTCGGTATTCGACTACAAGCAGATGGCCGACAACGAGTCGATGCTGAACACGCCGCCGTGCTTCGCCTGGTACGTCAGCGGCCTGGTGTTCAAGTGGCTGAAGAGCGAGGGCGGCCTGGTCAAGCTGGGCGAGCGCAACCAGCGCAAGGCCGCGCTGCTCTACGATCTGATCGACAGCCAGTCGTTCTACCGCAACCCGGTGGCGAAGCCTGACCGCTCCTGGATGAACGTGGTGTTCACGCTCGCCAATCCCGAGCTGGACGCCGACTTCCTCCAGGGCGCGGTCAAGGCCGGCCTGCCGGGCCTGAAGGGCCATCGCTCGGTCGGCGGCATGCGCGCCAGCATCTACAACGCCATGCCCGAGGCAGGCGTGCAGGCGCTGGTCGATTACATGAAGGAATTCGCGCGGACCAAGGGGTGATTCCGTTTCTGTCTTGATGCTGAACTAAAACCTCGTCATACCGGCGAAAGCCGGTATGACGGTTTTGATTTCGGACTGATTGGAAACAGAATTACGTCTCCGCCAGGAAAACCAGCCATGCGCTCCATCGCGGTCTACTGCGGTTCCAGCCCCGGCTCGAATCCCGCCTTCTTGCTGGCTGCCGAGACTTTGGGCCGTACCCTGGCCCAGGCCGGCTGCACCCTGGTTTACGGCGGCAGCCACGCCGGCCTGATGGGTGCGGTGGCGGATGCGGCCCTGGTGGCCGGCGGCAAGGTCATCGGCGTCATTCCGGATGCCCTGGTCAGCCGGGAGGTGGCGCATCGCGGCCTGTCCGAGCTGCAGGTGGTGCGCAGCATGCACGAGCGCAAGGCGCGCATGAATGAGCTGTCCGAGGCCTTCGTCGCGCTGCCCGGCGGCATCGGCACGCTGGACGAGATCATCGAGATGTTCACCTGGACCCAGCTCGGCATCCATCGCAAGCCCTGCGCCTTCCTCAATATCGACGGTTACTACGACAGTCTGCTGGCGTTCCTGCGCGGCATGGTGACACAGGGCTTCCTGCGCCAGGCGCAGGTCGACCAGCTGGTGGTGGTGGAGCGGGTCGAAGACCTGCTGCCGCGGCTCGCCGCGGCGCAGCCGCATCCTGCCGGGCGCCTGGCGGAACTCATCGCAGGCCAGGGCCCGCAGCCCTGAGATTTCGCTCCCGGCGCGCGGACCGGCACAATAGCGCCCCCGGCGCGAGGACTTAAAGCAGATGTTCAAGGTCAAAACCCTCAACAATATCTCCGTCTACGGTCTGGAGCGGCTGCCGCGTGACCGTTACGAGGTGGCCTCGGATATCCAGAGTCCGGATGCCCTGCTGGTGCGCTCGGCCGACCTGCACAAGGTCGAGATTCCGGCTTCGGTGAAGGCCATCGGCCGCGCCGGCGCCGGCACCAACAACATCCCGGTGGCGGCGATGTCGGCGCGCGGCGTGCCGGTGTTCAACGCCCCCGGTGCCAATGCCAACGCGGTGAAGGAGTTGGTGCTGGCCTCGATGCTGTTGGCGGCGCGCAACATCGCCCCGGCGCTGGAGTTCGTTCGCGGCCTGTCGGGCAGCGAGGACGAACTGCACAAGCTGGTCGAGGACGGCAAGAAACACTATGTCGGCTTCGAACTGCCGGGTCGGTCGCTGGGCGTGATCGGCCTCGGCGCCATCGGCGTGAAGGTGGCCAACGCGGCGCTGGAACTGGGCATGGACGTCTACGGCTACGATCCGGCGATGACCGTGCACAACGCCTGGCAGCTCAATTCCGGCGTGCGCCAGGCGCTGTCGGTGGATGACCTGGTGTCGAAGTCGCAGTTCATCTCGGTGCACGTGCCGCTGCTCGACGCGACGCGCAAGCTGATCAACGCCGAACGCATCCGCCTGATGAAGAAGCCCGGCGTCGTGCTCAATTTCGCCCGCGCCGAGATCGTCGACGAGGACGCGGTGCTGGCGGCGCTGGCCGCGGGCACCATGCGCGCTTATGCCTGCGATTTCCCCAGCGGCAAGTTCAAGGGCAATCCCAAGGTCATCGCCACGCCGCACCTGGGCGCCTCCACCGGCGAAGCCGAGGACAATTGCGCCATCATGGTGGCCGACCAGCTGCGCGAATTCCTGGAGTCCGGCAACGTGCGCAACTCGGTGAATTTCCCCGAGGCGGTGATGCCGTTGCCGGCCGGCAAGCAGCGCCTGTCCATCGTCAACGCCAATGTGCCGAACATGGTCGGCCAGATCACCACGGCGCTGGCGCAGCACCATATCAATATCGCCGACCTGCTCAACAAGTCGCGCGGCGAGCTGGCGTATACCCTGGTCGACGTCGACCAGGCCATTCCGGCCGAACTGGTGGCGGATATCGCCGGGATCAAGGGCGTGCTGGCAACGCGCGTCATCGTTTCGTAGGTAGAAGAATCATGAGCACAGGCAACGAAGAACTGGGCAAGGCCCGCGCACAGATCGACGCCATCGACGCCGAGCTGCAGACGCTGATTTCGCAGCGCGCGCGGGTGGCCGAGGAAGTGCGCGAAATCAAGGTCCGGAACGGCGGCGCGGTCGGCGACCATTACCGCCCGGCGCGCGAGGCGGAAGTGCTGAAGCGCGCCATGGCGCGCAACGAAGGTCCGCTGCCGGACGAGATGATGGCGCACCTGATGCGCGAGATCATGTCGGCCTGCCTGGCGCTGGAATCGCCGCTGTCGGTGAGCTATCTCGGCCCCGAGGGCACCTATACCCAGGCGGCGGTGTACAAGCACTTCGGCCACCAGGTGGCGGCACGCGCAGTGTCGGCCATCGACGAGATCTTCCGTGATGTCGAATCCGGCATCGCCGCCTACGGCGTGGTGCCGATCGAGAATTCCACCGAGGGCGTGGTCAGCAGCACGCTCGACCTGCTGGCCAACACGCCGCTGTCGATCTGCGGAGAAGTGTGGCTGCCGGTGCACCACCAGTTGCTGACGCGGCACGAGCGCTTCGAGGATGTGCAGGTGATCTACGCGCACCCGCAATCCTTCGCCCAGTGTCGGCGCTGGCTCGACACGCGCCTGCCGGGCGCGGCGCGCGAGCCGATGGCCAGCAATGGCGCCGCCGCCAAGCGTGTGGCGGAGAGCGGGCAGGGCGCGGCCATCGCCAGCGCCGCTGCCGGTGAGCTGTACGGCCTGCGAGTGCTCGCCGCCAATGTCGAGGACGATCCCAACAACACCACGCGCTTCCTCATCATCGGCCGACAGAATCCGGAATACACCGGCGCCGACCGCACCTCGCTGGTCTGCTCCGCGCCCAGCGGCGGCGAAGCCGGTGCGCTGTTCCGGCTGCTCGAGCCGTTCGCCGCGGCCAGCATCAACCTGAGCAAGATCGAGTCGCGCCCCAGCCGTCGCGGCGTGTGGGACTACAACTTCTTCCTCGATCTGGAAGGCCATCGCTCCGAAGCGCATGTGGCGCAGGCGCTGGAGGAAGTGCGCAAGCGCTCCGCCTTCTACAAAATACTCGGCTCCTACCCGCGGGCGGTAATGTAAATGGATAGCAAGGAAACACTGCCGTTCCTCGAGTTCGTCGCACCCGGCGTCAGGGAGTTGCATGCCTATGAGCCCGGCATGCCGGTGGAAGAGCTGCAGCGCCGCCTCGGCGTCAGCAATGCCATCAAGCTCGCCTCCAACGAAAACCCGCTCGGTCCCAGCCCCAGGGTGAAGGCGGCGCTGGCTGCCGCATCCGAGGGAAATCTGGCGCTGTATCCGGACGATGGCGGCTTTCGCCTCAAGGCCAAGCTGGCGGCGCTGCACGGCGTTGGCCCGGATTCGATCACGCTGTGCAACGGCTCCAACACCCTGCTCGACCTGGTCGCGCGCGTATTCCTTGGCCCGGGACGCGCGGCGATGTACTCCAAGTACGCCTTCGCCGTGTATCCGCTGGTGACGCTGGCACAGAGCGCCGAGGCCATCGTGGTGCCGGCGCTGCCGCCGGACAGCGACATGCCCTATGGCGACGACGTCGACGCCATGCTGCGCATGCTGCGCCCGGATGTGGCGGTGATCTTCATCGCCACGCCGAACAACCCGACTGGCACCTGGGTCGAAGCCGCCGCTTTCGAGCGCTTCATGGCGCAGGTGCCGGCGCACACCGTGGTGGTGCTGGATGAGGCCTACCACCATTTTCAGGACCCGGCGCAGCGCATCGACAGCGACGCGCTGATGCGCCGCTACCCCAACCTGATGATCACCCGCACCTTCTCCAAGGTGCACGGCATCGCCGCGCTGCGCGTCGGCTACGGCGTGGCCCATCCCAAGCTGACCGACCTGCTGCACCGCGTGCGCCAGCCGTTCAACAACGGCTCGCTGGCGTTGCTGGCAGCGGAACTGGCCCTTGAGGACACCGATCACATCGCCCGTTGCGTGCAGCTCAACGCACAGGAGCGGACGCGCGTGACCAAGGCGCTTGAAGCCATGGGCCTGCGCGTGTTGCCGACGCAGGGCAATTTCGTCACGGTGGATTTCGCCAAGCCTTCGGCGCCGATCCATCAGGCCTTGCTGGAGCAGGGCGTGATCGTGCGGCCGATGGGCTCCTACCTGTTGCCCAACTTCCTGCGCGTCAGCATCGGCACCGAGGCCGAGAACGACCGCTTCCTCGCCTCGCTGAAGAAAGCACTGCAGGCATGAGACGCCGCTCGTGTAATTTTGAGAGGCATGGCCTGTTCTCATGCCTGCGCCGACTCGCGACGCTAGGATCCCCACGCTGCGCGTGGGGCCCCTCCACGCTGCTCGCGGCGGTTCCGTGAGCGCACACGCACCGATCCGCCGTCTCGCCGTCGTCGGCCTCGGGCTGATCGGCGGCTCGCTGGCACGTGCCCTGCGCGCCGCTGGCGCGGTCGGCTCCATCGCCGGCTTCGACACCGACGCGGAGCAGGTGCGGCAGGCGCAGACCCTGGGCGTGATCGACATCGCCGCCGGCAGCGCCGAGCAGGCGGTGAAGGGCGCTGACGTGGTGCTGGTGGCGGTGCCGGTGCTGGCCACCGGCGCTGCGCTGCGTGCCTGCGCGCCCGCGCTGAAGCCGGAGATGATCATCACCGACGTCGGCAGCACCAAGCAGTCGGTGCTGGCGGCGGCGCGCGAGGTGTTCGGCGAGCTGCCGCCGCGCTTCGTGCCGGGGCATCCCATCGCCGGCACCGAGAAGAGCGGCGTGGCGCACTCGCTGGCCGACCTGTTTCGCGGCCACCGGGTGATCCTGACGCCGCATGAGCGCCAGGACATCACCGCGCAGGAGCAGGTGGCGTGGCTGTGGCAGGCTGCCGGCGCGCGCGTGGTGACGATGGAGCCGCAGCGCCACGACCAGATCTTTGCCGCGACCTCGCATCTGCCGCACCTGCTGGCCTACAGCTTCGTCGATATGCTGGGCCGGCTGGAAGGCGCCGAGGCCGACCTGTTCCCCAATGCCGGCGGCGGCTTCCGCGATTTCACCCGCATCGCCTCCAGCAGCCCGCGCATGTGGCACGACATCCTGCGCGCCAATGCGCAGCCGGTGGCGGACCTGCTGCGCCGGCAGATCACCGAGCTGCAGGAGCTGCACGAGCTGATCGAGCAGGGGCGCTGGGAGACGCTGCTCGGCGTGTTCGAGCGCGCCCGCGCCGCTCGCGAGCGGCATCTGGCGCGAATCGAATAGATCCGTCTCATAAGTTGTGATCCCAACGAAAGCCGGGATCCAGAGTCGATTGCGCTGAGGGCGGGTTTCCCGGATACCGGCTGCGACACGGTGCCGGCTTTCGCCGGGATGACGCTTTGTGTTATCGCTGTGCAGCAGAAATGGACTAAGCTGCCGCGCCCGTAAATGCCGCAATCCGATTTTCCGTTTCAACCGAACTGCCTCTATGTCCGAAGTCACCTTCACTGTCCTTCCCGGCGGCTCCTTTTCCGGCGCCGTGCGTGTGCCCGGCGACAAGTCGATCTCGCATCGCGCGGTGATGCTGGCGTCCCTGGCCGAGGGCCAGTCGGAAGTGCGCGGCTTCCTCACCGGCGAGGACTGCCTGTGCACCATGAAGTCGTTCCGCGCCATGGGTGTGCGCATCGACCAGTTGGCGGAAACGCACCTGCGCGTGCACGGCGTCGGCCTGCACGGGCTGCGCGAGCCGGCACAGGCGCTGGACCTGGGCAATTCCGGCACCTCGATGCGACTGATGAGCGGCCTGCTTGCGGCGCAGAATTTTCCCACTACGCTGATCGGCGATGAATCGCTGTCGCGGCGGCCGATGCGGCGCATCGTCGAACCGCTGCGGCAGATGGGCGCGCAGATCGAAACCACGGCGCGCAATACCGCGCCGCTGCGCATCCAGCCCGCGGCCGGTGGCCTCAATGCCATTGCCTACAAGTCGCCGGTGGCCAGTGCCCAGGTCAAGTCCGGCATCCTGCTGGCCGGGCTGTATGCCAAGGGCCGCACCGAGGTGTTCGAGCCGGAGGCTTCGCGCGATCACACCGAGCGCATGCTGCGCGCCTTCGGCGTCAAGGTTGAGGCGGAGACGGGCAGGGCGGCGCTGCAGGGCGGGCAGATGCTGCGCGCCAGCGATGTCGAGGTGCCCGCCGATATTTCCTCGGCCACTTTCTTCATGCTCGGCGCGGCCATCGTGCCGGGCTCGGAACTGCTGCTCACCGATGTCGGCGTCAACCCTACCCGCACCGGCGTGATCGAGATCCTGCGGCGCATGGGCGCGGACATCGAGCTGCTTAACCAGCGTCAGTTCGGCGGTGAGCCGGTGGCCGATTTGCGCGTGCGCGGCCGGCGCCTGCATGGCATCGAGGTCGACCACGAGCTGGTTGCCGCCGCCATCGACGAGTTCCCGGCGGTGTTCGTCGCGGCAGCCTGCGCCCGCGGTGAAACCGTGGTGACCGGCGCCGCCGAGCTGCGGGTCAAGGAAACCGACCGCATCCAGGCCATGTGCGACGGCCTGAAAGCCCTGGGCATTTCGGCGCTGGCGCAGCCGGACGGCGCGCGCATCACCGGCGGCCGCCTGCTCGGCGGCACGGTAGACTCCCGCGGCGATCACCGCATCGCCATGTCCTTCGCCATCGCCGGCCTGCGCTCGGAACAGCCGATCCGCATCCTCGACTGCGCCAACGTCAATACGTCCTTTCCGGGGTTTGCCGATCTGGCAGCTGCGAGCGGTTTGCAGATTTCAGTGCGAGACGCAGCATGAGCGGCCAGTGGTCAGTGGTTAGTGGCCAGTCAGCTTTCCGCGGGAGCCCCGCTTTCCCACTAATCACTAACCACTGGCCACTGGCCACCTTTTTTCCGTGAGCGGCCTACCCCCAGTAATAGCGGTTGATGGCCCCAGCGGCGTCGGCAAGGGCATGGTGACGCGCTGGCTGGCCCACGAACTGGGCTGGCAGCGGCTCGACAGCGGCGCCCTTTACCGCATCCTGGCCCTGGCCGCGCAGCGCGCCGGAATCGGCCCCGAGCGCCCGGTGGAGGTTGCCGCGCTGGCGCCGGGCCTTGATATCCGTTTCACCGGCACCACTGAAGCGGACGAGGCGATCCTGATCGACGGCGAGGACTGGACCGCGCAGGTACGGGCCGAATCGACCGGCGGACTGGCTTCGCACATCGCCTCGGCCGGGCCGGTGCGCAGCGCCCTGCTGCAGCGCCAGCGGGACTTTCGCCAGGCGCCGGGGCTGGTGGCCGATGGCCGCGATATGGGCACCGTGGTGTTCCCCGATGCGCGGCTGAAAATCTTCCTCGATGCCAGCGCCGAGGCCAGGGCGGAGCGGCGCTGGCGTCAGTTGAGCCAAGCTGGTGTAAATGCTAAACTGTTAGACCTGTGTGATGAAGTGCGCGCCCGAGACGAACGCGACCGCAAACGAGCCATAGCGCCGCTTGCCCCTGCCGCCGACGCCATAGTCGTGGATTCCACGCAGATGAAACCGGACGAGGTTCTGGCGGAAATCGGGCGTTTGCTGCGTGATCGCGGCATTTCCCGCTAGTTCCAGTCAATTCCAGGTTGTTCGGGCACAAGATTTGGCAGCAAAGGATTTGGGTTGCAAGGATGCCGCCCATTCGTAATCGGACCCCGGTAGCAGGACGCCGCCAGGAAGTTGTCAACTAACCAAGAGTGTTTTGAATGATCGAGAGTTTTGCTGAACTGTTTGAACAAAGCCTGAAGGGCGGCCAGTCGATGCAGCCCGGCACCATCGTCAGCGCGATCGTGCTGGAAGTGAAGCCGGACGTCGTGATCGTCGACGCAGGCCTCAAGTCCGAAGGCGTCATCCCCATCCAGGAATTCCAGATCGACGGCGCAGAAGCCACGGTGGCCGTCGGCGACCGCATCGAAGTGGCGCTGGAAACGGTTGAGGATGGTTTCGGCGAAACCCGTTTCAGCAAGGAAAAAGCTGAGCGCATCCGTACCTGGGACCGCCTCACCAAGGCGTTCGAGGGCAAGGAAACGGTCATCGGCACCATCACCGGCAAGGTCAAGGGCGGTTTCACCGTCGACATCGGCAACGTCCGCGCATTCCTGCCGGGCTCGCTGGTTGACGTCCGCCCAGTGCGCGACACCGCCTACCTGGAAGGCAAGCCGCTCGAGTTCAAGGTCATCAAGCTCGACCGCCTGCGCAACAACGTCGTCGTCTCCCGCCGCGAAGTGCTCGAGGCCGAGTACAGCGCCGAGCGCGACATGCTGCTGGAGAAGCTGCAGGAAGGCGCGATCCTCCGCGGCGTGGTCAAGAACCTGGTCGAATACGGCGCGTTCGTGGACCTCGGCGGCATCGACGGCCTGCTGCACATCACCGACATGACCTGGAAGCGCATCAAGGACCCGGCGGAAGTCGTCACCGTCGGCACCGAGATCGAAGTCAAGGTCCTGAAGTACGACCGCGAGCGTCGCCGCGTGTCGCTGGGCCTGAAGCAGCTGGGCGCCGACCCCTGGGTCGACATCGCCCGCCGCTACCCGGAAAAGACCCGCCTGTTCGGCAAGATCACCAACATCACCGACTACGGCGCGTTCGTCGAGATCGAGCCGGGTGTCGAGGGTCTGGTGCACGTCTCTGAAATGGACTGGACCAACAAGAACGTCAACCCGGGCAAGGTCGTGCACCTCGGCGACGAAGTCGAGGTCATGATCCTCGACATCGACGAAGAGCGTCGCCGCATTTCGCTGGGCATGAAGCAGTGCCAGCCGAATCCGTGGGAAGAGTTCGCGCAGAACTTCCAGAAGGGCGACCGCGTTCACGGCGCCATCAAGTCGATCACCGACTTCGGCATCTTCATCGGCCTGGACGGCGGCATCGACGGCCTGGTGCATCTGTCCGACCTGGACTGGAACGAAGCCGGCGAACAGGCTGTGCGCCGTTACAGCAAGGGCCAGGAAGTCGAAGCCGTGGTTCTGGCCATCGACGGCTCGCGCGAGCGCATCTCCCTGGGCGTGAAGCAGATGCAGCAGGATCCGCTCACCATGTTCCTGGCCGACAACCAGAAAGGTTCGATGGTCAAGGGCATCGTCAAGGCAGTTGATGCCAAGGGCGCCAACATCGAGCTGGCTGGCGGTGTCGAGGCCTACATCAAGGCCGGCGACCTGTCCCGCGACCGCGTCGAGGATGCCACCACGGTTCTGAAGGAAGGCGACACGCTGGAAGCGCGCTTCATCGGCGTGGACCGCAAGAATCGCATCGTCACCCTGTCCGTCAAGGCCAAGGAAATCCAGGAAGAGGAAGAGACTGTGGCCGAGTACAGCCGCAACGCCTCGACCGGCAAGACCAGCCTGGGCGACCTGCTGAAGGAACAGATCGGCGGTAACGATCGTTGATCCTCAAGCGGTAAGTTGTTGATTGAAAAGGGCCATGGCTTACATGGCCCTTTTCTTTTGGGCACCTTCCGCGCGAACCGGCTCCCGATCTGTGACGGAGGTCCGTTTCCGGGCGCAAAAAAGTCTGCGTCAAGGAAAACAAACACTTGCAAGGCTCTGATTTTTTCTTTATTGTAAAATCAATCGCTTAAGCCTTGCTGAGCCCATGACCAAGTCTGAGCTGATCGAATCGCTCGCCCTCAAGCAAACCCATCTGATGCAGAAGGATGTGGAGCTTGCGGTCAAACTCGTCCTCGACCATGTCAGCAACGCGCTGGCACGGCAGGAGCGCGTCGAAATCCGCGGCTTCGGCAGCTTCGCGCTGCACAGCCGGCCGGCCCGCGTCGGCCGCAATCCCAAGACCGGTGAGGCGGTGCGCATCCCGGCCAAGCATGTGCCGCATTTCAAGCCCGGCAAGGAAATGCGCGAGCGCGTCAATCTGACCCGTCAGGAGGAAGACGCCGCCGCGGCTGCCAAAGCCGCTGCCGCGGCCGGTCAGCCCTGATGCTGCGCATCCTGGTGGTGATGGTGCTGGTGGCGGTGTTCATTGCCGGCGCCGCACTCGGTTACTTCAACGCCACCCCGGTCGATTTCAACTACCTGTTCGGCGCCGTGCAGGTGCGCCTGGTGGTGCTGATCGTCTTCACCTTCGTCATCGCGGCTTTGCTGACCCTGCTGCTCTGCGGCGGGCGCATCCTCGGCCTGTCGGGAGAGGCGCGGCGCCTGCGCCGCCAGCTACGCGACGCTGAAACCGAGCTGAAGAATCTGCGTAACCTGCCGCTCACTCCTCCAAGCCGTTAGCCATGTTCGATAGCTACCTGGCCTGGCTGCTGTTGCCGCTGGGCGTGGCGCTGGGCCTGGGCTGGGCGCGCAACCGTCCTGTCGGCGGCGGCGAGCCGCAATCCCGCGAAGACACCCTGGCCGGCCTCAACAGCCTGGCCAACGATAATGCCGACCAGGCCATCGCCGCGCTGAGCCGAGCCGCCGACGCTGAGCCGGCGGCCGAGCTGCAACTGACCCTCGGCGGCCTGTTCCGCAAACGCGGCGAGATCGATCGGGCGATCCAGCTGCATGAAGCCATCCTGGCGCGCACCGATCTGCCGCAGAAGATTGCCGATGCGGCGCGCATCGAGCTGGCGCAGGACTACCTCAAGGCCGGCCTGCTGGATCGCGCCGAATCCCTGCTGCAGGGCATGGAAGGTTCCAGCGCCCAGCTCGCCGGCGCGCTGGAGCTGCTGCTGGATCTTTACGAGCAGGCGCGGGACTGGCCGCAGGCGATCGAGACCGCGCGGCGCCTGCAAGCGGTGAAGGGGCAGAGCGCGTCGGCGCGCATTGCGCAGTACTGGTGCGAGCTGGCCGACACCGCCCTGCACGCCGGTAACATCGCGGAAGCCTCACGCAATCTGCAAAACGCTCTGGAACAGAACCCGGAATGCGTGCGCGCCACCCTGGGACAGGCGGTGCTGGCGGAAAGCGCCAAGGACTGGAGCGGCGCGACCAAGGCCTATTGGCGCGCGATGCAGCAGGATGGGCGCTTCTTTACCGAAGTCGCTCCCGCCATCGAGCGTTGCTACGCGGCCCTGGACGACAAGCGCGGCTATGCCGCATTCCTCGATGAGGCGGAAACCTCGCTCACCGAATCCGCCGCGCCGGCCCTGTTCAAGGCGCGCTGGCTGCAGGCGCAGGGTCAGGATTTGCGGGCCTACTTCGGCGAGCACTTGGCGCGCAAGCCGACGCGGCAGGGCATGTTGCTGTGGCTAGACAGCGGCATCGGCACCGAGGGCGCGCCGTCCTGGCTGCAGACCATGCGCGACTCTCTCAACAAATCCCTGCAGACCCGGCCGCGCTACACCTGCACCAGCTGCGGATTGCAGCCGAGCATGCTGTTCTGGCAATGCCCCAAGTGCAAGCGCTGGGAGACGGTGGTGCCGGTGGAGGAGAAGCTGTGAAGCAGTGGCTGGTGACTAGTGATTAGTGGTCAGTAACAACAAGCGCGGAGTTTTTAACTAATCACTAGCCACTGCTGTCTTCACCCCTGCCGCTGCAGCGCCCGCAATTCGTCCTTCGGCACACTATCGATCAGCTGCTTGCGCCGCGCCAGCAGTTTGGCGCGGTCGTCGCCGTTGATGCTGGCCACGCGCAGGCCGGCGTTGAGCTGTTCGATGGCGCCGCGCAGATCGCCGCGCTCGAACAGGTAATTGGCGAGCTGGTACTGCGCCTCGGCGGTGTTGCCGCTGGCCCGCGCCGCGGCGGAAAGCAGGCGGTAGGTATCGGGGCGCGAGCCCTGGGTCTGGTTGTAGCTGAGCAGCACCTGCCGCGCCTGGTCCGGCTTGCCGGCATTGATCAGCGCTTCGCCGTACTTCTGGATGCCGGGCGAATAGCGCGGATAGGCGGCGAAATTGCGCGCGTAGACGTTCAGCGCATCCGGAACCTTGCCCATCTGCATCAGGATCTGCGCCTGCAGCAGGGCGATATTGGGCTGCCGGGGATAGGCGTCGATCAACGGCTGCAGGGCCGCCAGGGCCTGCTGATTCTGGTCGACGTTGGCCAGCGCATAGGCATAGCCGTAATGATTCTCGGGGGTGTCCTTGCCGGCCTGCAGCTCCCCGGCGAAGTAGCCCTGCGCCTCGTTCGGCGAGTCGGTTTCGAGCACGCGGGTGCGGGCGCGCATCAGGCTGAATTCGATCGAATCCTTGACCTGGCGCGGCCCATACTGGGCGGCGCGCTCGGTGGCGTCGGCGATACGGGCGGTGTTGACCGGGTGAGTCAGCAGGATTTCAGGCAGGCGGTTGCCGTACAGGCGGGTCTGCTGCGACAGCTTGCCGAAGAACGTGGCCATGCCCATCGGGTCGTAGCCGGCGCCGGCCAGCTTGCGGATGCCGAAACGGTCGGCCTCGCGCTCGTCGTCGCGGGAATAGGCGACCTGGCGCTGATAGTTGATGCCCTGGCCTACGGAGATGGCGCCGAGCACCACGTTGGGATTGGCCGAGCCGGCGATGATCGCCGCCAGCACGCCGATCCAGGTGGCGATGTCGGCGACCTGGGTGTCGCCGGCGGCGCGCGCCATATGGCGCTGCGTGATGTGCGATTCCTCGTGTCCGATGACCCCGGCCAGCTCGCTTTCGTTGGAGGCGGCGACGATGGTGCCGGCATTGATGTTGACGTAGCCGCCGGGCAGGGCGAAGGCGTTGATGCGGTTGTCCGCGATCAGGTAGAAATTGAA
>FTIF01348388.1_pt1 | contig 19362 bp, 24 predicted proteins | sample 1658001 | NCBI WGS metagenome assembly FTIF01 (sample SAMEA3914789, study PRJEB12502) | metagenome | biome: forest; material: soil | place: Canada | collected 2011-07-03 | depth 0.3 m | reverse complement strand
GGTGGCTGGCGCGATCCTCGCAAAGTGGCGTTCTCTCTAAGAATCGCGGGCGCTGCAGACGCCGGATGGCGTGCCTTTCAGCTTGCAATGCAGCTACTGGTCGCGATCCCAATCGCACGAGCCGATCCCGTACCCTGCGTCGCGATTCGAGCTTTCGAGGTGGCCGCAAGGAATCTCGAACTGAAAACTTGAACGGCGGGCGTCGCATCCAGTGGTGATGTCGGCGAGCCGCCACTCTCTTGCTCGCGATCAGTCGTCATCGAAATGAAGCCTGGTCGCAATTCGCCCGGCGAGGCGAGCCACATGCAGAAATTCAATCTATGCTGACCGACGCTCCAGAACAGATGCCAGACTCAGACGCAACAGATAGCTCGCTTGCTGACCCAGGCCGCCTGGAGACGCTTTGCGACGGCGTATTTGCGATCGTGATGACGTTGCTTGTATTGGAAATCCACCGCCCAAGAGAGGTGTTGGGCGGACTGGGGCCCCAGCTGCTCGAAGCATGGCCGTCCTACCTGGCCTATACCGTCGCATTCATCTATGTCGGCGTGATCTGGTTCAACCACCACTACATGTTTGAACGGCTTCGCAAGGTCGATCTAGCATGCGGATGGATCAACTTCGGCATCCTGGGAACGACCGCCCTGATTCCCTTTCCGACCGGGGTGCTCGCCACCGCCTTTCGAGACGGCGACCTTTCGGATCAACGCGCCGCGGTCGTCTTGTACGCATTGGTGGCCGGCCTGATGTCCGCGTCCTGGCTTCCGCTTTTCGTGCATCTTCATCGACATCCGGAGCTCGCGCGCATCGGCGTCCCGCGAGGTCTGTTTGCAGCCCAACTCGTGCGCCCAATATTGGGCGTTCTCTCATACGTTGGAGCGGCCGCTCTCGGATGGTATGTTCACCCAGCTATCGCAGTGCTGATCTTCGTTCTCATGGCCGCCTACTACGCTGGAACGAGTCGAGGTGTCGGCCAGCGCGAAGGAAATTAGGGGCGTGGAGCACAAGGAGAACATCGCCTCGCCGCGCTCCTGATAGTCTCTGGCTGGGCGGCTACTCGGCGCAGCCAGGTTGCCCAATGGTGACTCCGCAAAGATGGCCATCGATCTTCAATTGGGCCGATCGGTACTACGTCGAAGGCGATGACTGGAGATGAGTGACGCCGCAGCGACCCGGTCATCGAGTTGCGTCTGGAGCCCTCGTGGGGAGATTCCCAGCCGCTACGCATTTCCCTCTCAATGGCGTCGCGCGCCCGCTTCAGTGACTGATCCTGAATCCGCACTGTGCAACCCCAACGCGCACGCACTCGGGTACAAAGGCGGCGCAGGATTCACCCTCACCCAGAACCGATGCTGTTTCGCCGAGGACGGCCGGGTCAATCTGTACGCCTGGCAAGTTACGGGGCTTCGTAGGCACATCGTAGGGCCAGAGAGCCACGAATGTCGACTGCCGCCCTTTGCAGGCGGCAGTTGCTCGCAGCTACAACGAGAAAGCGCCGCGGATGCAATGCCGCGGCGCTTTCATTCCGCGTCAGAACGCGGACCGCGTAACCCGGACACGTCAGTGCCCGAGCTGGAGCTCAGACGTGCTTGATCAGGCCCAGTTGCTCCAGCGCCTTCACACCGTCATCGAGGCCGATTTCTTCGACGATTTTGCCGTTCTCGAGGCGCAGCACGGTCGTGCCGGTGAAACGCATCGCACGACCCGTGTTGGCGGGCAGCGAACCAACCAAGAAGTCGTCCCAAGCAGCGCCGGTGTGAGTGCCGCCACCTTCCCAGCGGCCAACGACGTAGTCGCCTTCGGCGATCAGATCCGCCGCGCCCCAGAAGTTCAGATCGGGGAACGCCGCGCGGAAGTCGGTCATGAAAGCCTTGATGTCTTCGCGGCCGCGGCGCGGTTCATGCAGCGAGTAGTGCAGCAGCATGTCCGGAGCGGCGAGTTCATCGACGATCGACAGGTCGCACTTCTCGCCCCAGAAGCTGGTGAACCAGCGGCCAACGATCGCCTTGTTGTCATCTTGCTTCGACATGGAATTTCCTTGAACTCGTTCGAAGGCGCGCAGGATTGCTCGCCCATGGAACCGCACGATATCGAGAGGAAGACACGCACGCGCTCCGTTTCTTGCTGACCAAATTCATAGGACGATGTCTCTGTGATGGTTAGCCTCCCGCTACTCATCACTGGATACACGCGGCCCAGCGCAAGGAACGGATCGCACAGAAGGCACTGCATCAATAGGCTCGAAACGAATTCGTATCGAGAGCTCCTGCCATGATGACCCCTCCTGAACCTACTTGCCCACGACGACAACAGCCGAATCCACCAGGCAAATCTCATCAATCGGTCGACGAACTGCTCACGCTCTTTGGCCTTGATTCGACCGGTGATCCGCTCTGGGCGAACTCCGACGAGCCATGCCTGCTTCAATCTCGAGGTCATCATCCCGACAGTGTCGGGCTGGTCGTCAGAACGCTCAGGTCTCCGCAGACCCAGCCCATTGCCGGCGCTGTCCGACTGAGCTCGCTGGTCCATGACTTTTTGGACATGGATGCCGCTGAGTCGGCGCTGCTACTAGCTCTTGCTGATGAGCGAGTTCTCGCGGCTCGATCAGCCGAGGCGTTCCACATGACCCTCATGAAGGTCATCAATGCGCGTCGACTCTCTCGGCTTTTCACCCACGGCCAGAGCGGTGAGCATCACCGCGGAATCGTGCCGGGTGGCTACAGCGAGAGGACAGGCGAGGTATTTCCACCGGAGATGGCGGCATGGCGCGCAGACTTTCGCGCGATGGCTCCTGAGCAACAGATGCTCGCCGCCACCATCGTTTGGCTGTATCAGTCGGGCCCTGATTCGACCTGGCTGCGCCGTGTGCCCTGCACATGGTCCGCAGTCGAGGCGATCCGGTACATGCGCGATGCCGATTGCATAGCTGACTGGCTTCGCCTGATCGCACTCTGTCCTGGCTGGTAGAGCGGGCCGGAATTCAACCGCAAGGAGCGGAGTTCCGGGATCGATCGATGTTTCTAGACTTCGGACATCGCAAACCGAACAGGGCATTCACGTGAACACCACCGAAACCTCCAGGCTTCAATTTCACTTCCACACACCGGCGGACGCCGGTGGCCAACTGATCCGCTATGCAGTTGGAAACTGCTCCATCGGCGCCCTGCTGGTAGCGCGGAGCACACGCGGCATTTGCGCGATCTTCCTCGACGACTCCGCCGAAGCACTGCGCGAGAAGCTGCAAGACGCCTTTCGTGACAGTACGATCCAATTGCAGCGGGAAGAGCTTCGAGGCGAACTCGAACAGGTGAGCGCTTTCATCGACAACGCCGATGGCAGCTCGACGCTGGAAATCGACGCCGAGGGGTCGGAGTTCCAACATCGTGTCTGGAAACTGCTTCGTGAGATCCCGGCCGGGTGCACCGTCAGCTATTCCGAGATCGCCGGCCGGCTGGGGATCCCTGGCGCTGCACGGGCAGTCGCGAGTGCATGCGCGGCCAACAAGCTGGCCGTCCTCATTCCCTGTCATCGGGTCATCCGTGGCGATGGCTCTGTGTCGGGGTACCGCTGGGGCGTGGATCGCAAGCGTCGGCTTCTGATGAAGGAATCCGCCCAGTGACTACCGAAGCAGTCGCCGTCGCTCATGCGGCAATGCACGACTGGGCCTCGGTCGTCGAATCGCTTGACGCACGAGGCAACGCGGTGCTTCCCGGGTTGCTGTCACAGGCCGAGTGCAAATTTCTGATCGGCATGTATGACGAGGACGAGCGGTATCGAACCCGGATCGTGATGGCCAAGCATGGCTTCGGGTCGGGTGAGTACAAGTATTTCTCCTATCCGCTGCCCGGACTCCTGGCAAGCTTGCGCTCGGAGCTGTATCAGAGCCTGGCCCCGATTGCCAATCGATGGAACGAGGCCTTGGGGATCGACGTGCGTTACCCCGTGGAGCTCGAGGCGTTCATCGAGCGTTGCCATGCGGCAGGACAACGGCGTCCTACTCCTCTGATCTTGAAGTACGTCGCCGGCGACTACAACTGCTTGCACCAGGACTTGTACGGCGAGCATGTCTTCCCGCTGCAGGTAGCCGTACTCTTGACACGACCTGGCGAGGACTTCGAGGGGGGCGAGTTCGTAATGACCGAGACCGGGCCGAAGGGCCAGCGCGCCGAGGTCGTAGCCTTGAGCCAAGGGGATGCGGTCATCTTCGCAGTCAACGCCCGGCCGGCCGCTGGCGCACGCGGACTACGCAAAGTCTCAATACGACACGGGGTCAGCCGGGTCCGCCGTGGACACCGGAACACCGTCGGGCTCATCTTTCACGACTCGAAATGACCAGCACAATGGACGATCTCTTTCCGACGGATTCCGCCCAACGGTCCGAGGCGATCGGTGCGCAGGCGTTTGTGCTGCGCGGGTTCGTGCTCGCTGTGGCGCGTGATCTGATTGCCTGCGTGGTTGAGCTTGATCAGCTCGCGCCCCTTCGACAGATGGTCACGCCCGGTGGCTTCACCATGTCGGTTGCGATGACGAACTGCGGCCGTCTTGGCTGGACCACCGACCGCCGCGGGTACCGGTACAGCGAGATAGACCCCGTTTCGGGCAAACCCTGGCCGGCGATGCCGGACCTATTTCGGAGGCTGGCACGTGACGCTGCAGCTGAAGCTGGATTCGAAGAGTTCGCACCCGACGCCTGTTTGATCAACCGCTACCTTCCGGGAAGCCGCCTGTCGCTGCATCAAGACAAGAACGAGCTCGACTTCGAAGCACCCATCGTGTCCGTGTCACTCGGCATGCCAGCGACGTTCCTGTTCGGCGGCCATGACCGCTCGGACAAGGCTGCTCGCATTTCTCTTCAACACGGTGACGTTGCCGTCTGGGGAGGACAGGACCGACTGCGCTACCACGGTGTGCTGCCAGTGAAGTCGAATCCGCACCCGTCGGTGGGGGACGAACGGATCAACTTCACCTTTCGCAAGGCAGGCTGAACCGGCCGGTGCGGCTATGCCCAGCGGCTGAGGGCTGGACGCAGAACCGCAAGAAACGGAGTGTTCCCTCTTACGCCGGAGACGAGACTGAGCATCCGACATAAACGACCCGGAGACATCGCATGGCAAGCGCCTTACCCAAACGGAAGCCCACGCCGGCCGGCAAAATGCCTCCGTTTGGTTCCTCCCCCTTCGAATCGCCTGCTCGCGCCAAAGTCATCCTGTGGCTTCAGCAGGCCGTCACCGAAGGCAGAGCGGTGTGGAGACTCCGCGAGAGCGGCCTTTCGGAGGTGCACTTCGAAACAGGCGAGGCATTCCTCCTGGAGGCGGATGGCATCAGTCGCGTAAAGGCGACGACACGGCGGGAGCTTCACTCATGAGAATGAACGTAGGCAATTTCGATTCCGCGATCGGCATGCTGACGATTGCGACCGGCAGACAAGGCGAGGTGTGTGCCATTGAGATTGGTAGTCGCTCCAGCCTGCTTCCCACAAGGCTGCGAACCCTCTACGGAACGTGCGAACTTACCGGAGAGCATGTCCCCTCTGCGGTCATGGGCGCACTCACCCGGTACTTCGCAGGCGATCTCGCTGCCATCGATGCCATCGATGTCGGAACGCCGGGAACTGACCTCGAACGCCGGGTGTGGCAGGCTCTCAGAGTAATTCCGCATGGAACGACGATCTCTTACGGGGAGCTTGCTCGCAAGCTTGGGTACGGTGACCCCCGCGCGGCGGTGGACGTCGGTGCGGCCAACGCGGCCAATCCGATCGCCATCGTCGTGCCATGCCACCGCGTGATCGCGAAAAATGGCGACCTGCGTGGCTATGCCTGGGGATTGTCCCGCAAGGCCTGGCTGCTTGAGCACGAGGGGGCCATGCCGAAGGCAACCAAGATCCCCCCCGCCGAGAGCAGCCGCCTTCCCGGATTCTGACCAGATGATTCTTGCAGACCTGTCCCTCGAGGCGTTTTCGCGTGCTTCCACGGCCCTCTCGAAGGTCGACGAGGATTGGAGCCGACACATCGAATACATCGGCCCCTGCCGGCTCGAGGCAAAGCCGGCCCGAGAGCCCTTCGAAGCGTTGGTGCGGGCAGTTGCGTATCAGCAGCTTCACGCCAAGGCTGGAGACGCGATCCTCGCGCGATTTCTCGCAAAGTTTCCAGATGCCCAGTTCCCGGAGCCTGGAGCAGTGCTCGCAGCCGATGAGACGGAACTTCGCACCTGCGGTTTTTCCGCGAGCAAGGTGGCCACCCTTCGCGGGATCTCACAGGCTGCTGTGGACGGCGTCGTTCCAACGCGCACCCAGGCAACCGAGCTTTCGAATGAGATCTTGATTGAGCGGCTGATAGGCATTCGCGGCATCGGCCGGTGGACAGTGGAGATGTTCCTCATCTACACCCTCAATCGATCCGACGTGTTGCCCGTCGACGATTTCGGCGTCCGCGATGGGTACCGGCGCCTCAAGGGGCTCGATGTCATGCCCACACCCCGTCAGATGCGCGAGATCGGGGAGGAATGGAGTCCGCACCGCACCGTCGCCGCTTGGTACCTTTGGCGATCTACTCGGTAGATGAGAGTTTGATCGCAAGAAACAGAATGCACAGACATGGCTCGGTCTCTACAGTCAATCATCGACGAGCCAAGACAGCCAAAATGACCACGATCCAGCTACCCCAATCAACACCCGGCCGCTTCACCAGCGACGACGCACGCTGGGCGGCAGTCCTCGCGCGGGACGCAGCCGCCGATGGCGAGTTCGTGTACGCGGTGAAGACCACGGGCATCTACTGCGGCCCCACCTCTTCTGCTCGTTTGCCGAGACGGGAGAACGTGGAGTTCTTCGCATCTGCCGCGGCAGCGGAGGCGGCAGGCTACCGCGCGAGCCGCCGCGCGTCCGCCGATCAAGCAGCGTCTGCGGCTCATCGCACCGACATGGTCGCTCGGGCGTGCCGGATGATCGACGAGGCCGAGGTTCAGCCGAATCTGGAGGAGATGGCGTCCGAGGCGGGCCTGAGCACCTTCCATTTCCATCGAGTTTTCAAGGCCGAGACCGGCCTCACGCCGAAGGCCTACGCGAATGCTTCGCGAGCCCGCCGCCTGCGGGGTGAGCTCGGTGATTCCGCCACGATCACCGATGCCATCTACGGCGCTGGCTTCAACTCCAACAGTCGCTTCTACGAGGCGTCTGCAACTCTTCTTGGTATGTCGCCCAAGGAGTATCGTGATGGCGGCTCGAACGCCGAGATTCGGTTCGCTGTAGGCCAGTGCTCGCTGGGCGCGATCCTCGTGGCCCAGAGTCAACGAGGGATCTGCGCAATCCTCCTGGGAGACGACCCAGACGCCCTGGTCAAGGATCTGCAGGATCAGTTCAAGAAGGCCAAGCTGATCGGTGGAGACGAGGGTTTCGAACAGCTCATTGCACAGGTTGTGGGCTTCATCGAGCAGCCGGCTCTCGGGTTGAACCTGCCGCTCGACGTGCGTGGGACAGCTTTCCAAGAGCGTGTCTGGAAGGCGCTTCGAGAGATTCCGCCGGGCGTCCGCGTCAGCTACGCCCAGGTCGCGGAACGTATCGGGTCGCCCAAGGCTGTTCGCGCCGTCGCTCAGGCTTGCGGAGCAAACTCCCTTGCCGTAGCCATCCCGTGCCACCGTGTGGTGCGGCGCGATGGTGATATCTCGGGTTACCGTTGGGGCGTTGACCGCAAGCGCGAACTGCTCACGCGTGAAGCCCAGGGCAGCGAGGTCAAGTCATGAGTCAGGCCAAGCTACGTGACTTTGACTGGGAGCGGATCGGCCTGGATCTGGACAAGGAGGGTTATGCCGTATTGCCGGGCTTGCTGTCGCCTTCCCAAGTGATCTCCTTCCTGGCGTCGATCGACCGCTCGGAGAGGAGCTCTGGCCAGTTCGACGGCTGGCAGCTCGGTGCGGGATCTGCGCAGCGACTCGCGCCACCGCTACCGTCGCCGTTTGACGACCTCGCAGATGAGCTATACGAGCACCTTGCTCTGGTTTCGAATCGATGGCAATCCACAATGAACGGCTCAGTGGCGTTTCCTCCGCGCCTCTCGGATCTCCAAGCGCTGCTTTCGCTAGATGGTTTGAAGGTGCCAAATGCGATCTTTTCTCGACTTGGCACGGGCGAACAGGAGGCATTGCATCAGACAGCAGTGGGCAATCATGGCTTTTTGCTCGAAGTGTCACTGCTCCTGGCGCAACCAGGAGGCGACTTCACCGGCGGCGAATTCGTCATGACTGAGCAGCGCCCTCACATGCAGTCACGTCCGATCGTCGTGCCGTTGAATCGCGGAGACGCAGTGATCTTTGCAACGGCACAGCGTCCGTTCAGGGGTTCGAAAGGGTTCTACCGAGTCAACATGAGGCACGCCATCAGTCGCGTGCTATCGGGTCAACGGCTCGGCGCGACCATTTTCTTCAGCGGCGAAGGCGCCGCTGATAACGATGACTGAGGAGCGCACCTGGAGCCTGATTGGGCCCGACGGAGAGCGCTATGCGAGTGCGACGCCTGGCGCACTTGGCGGCCATCGCGGCAGCAAGCTGTATGGACGACTCGATTGCCGCGCCGCCCTGTCAGCGATCGCGCGTGGCGGCTACGTCAAGAACCGCGTCTTCTTCTTGAACGAGGAAACTGCCGTCGCCGCCGGGTATCGACCTTGCGCGGCGTGCATGCCGCGCGAATACGCAGCTTGGAAGACATCGGGACACAGCAATCGGAAAGACGACCATGAAGCTGTTTGAGCAGGCCAGTCCTTCGCCGGAAACTCTGATCGACCGCTGTGCTGTGCGAACAGGCACTCTCAGTGATCGGATCGACTGCGCCCAGTGGGATCAGATCGAAGCGAAACTCGCGACGCATACCCACGCCTTGCTGCCGCAGCTTCTGACGTCAGTCGAATGCTGCCAGATGCGTGGCCTGTACGAGACGAGCCGTTTTCGTAGTCGCGTGGTGATGGAGCGATACGCCTTCGGTCGTGGCGAGTACAAGTATTTCAGCTACCCGCTGCCGGACGTCGTCCGCGAGCTACGCGCGCGCTTGTATCTGCATCTGGCACCAATCGCGAACCGCTGGCACCAAGCCATGAGAATCGCGGAACGGTTTCCCGCGACACACGAAGAGTTTCTGGAAGTCTGCGATGTGGCGGGGCAGCGCCGGCCAACACCGCTGATGCTGACGTATGCAACGGACGACTACTGTTGCCTGCACCAGGACCTATACGGAGACCACGTGTTCCCACTCCAGGTCGTCTTTCTACTGTCGGAGCCGGGGACGGACTTCACCGGCGGCGAGCTCATGCTCACGGAGACAGCGCCGAAGAAGAAGAGTCTGGTAGACGTTGTGCCGCTCAAGCAAGGCCAGGCTGTGATCATTCCGGTCAACTTCCGACCGGTTCCGACCATGCGCGCGTCCTACCGTGCGAACGTGCGTCATGGCGTGAGCAAGCTGCGGTCAGGTGCTCGAGACACGTTGGGAATCATCTTCCACGACGCTAAGTAGATGCTGGCTGCAGACGCTGAAACGGACAGAAATCCCGAAGCGATCGACGACCGAACACGGAAGGCGCTCGTGCCTGGCCCCACCACGCCCAGCGCTGGTGATGGGAATGCTGCTCACACTGCGCCACGGTTCGTCTCCTCGCAAAGCACAATCAGCAGCGAGGCGATCGGCAGCTTAGAGGCAGCAAGCCGCCGGCGATCCCGCATGTCAGAGGTCCGCAACCGCCCTGCATTGCCGACATCGACGGCGCACCGGCGCCCGCGGATGCGCGAGAGCTGGAACCGCGTCCCGGACTGCGCCAGCAGCCGATGCGCGGCGCAACACCAGACGGCTGAAGTGAGCTGCGCAGCGAGCCGGCGTCGCTCCAGCCGTCCGGTGCGAAACGTGCAGGCCCGAACCGGTTGAAGTCGCGGTCAACTGGAAGGCCGCTCAGCGGAGCTACTTTGCGCTTGCCGGTGGGCATATCGATCAGTGCCCTTGCGCTGCGGCTCTGTCTTTGATTGCATCCTCAACCACCGACCGCGTCGAGCCGGCGACCCACTTGGATGCCGTGCAAGCGACGAATCGGTTTATCTCCCGAGGCGTCACCGAACAGCGGGGTCGATCATTTGGCGACAACACCATCAAGCGTCAGCCATCCCTCGCGGCCGCGGTGGAGACGGAAGGCGCCGCCGAAAGGACACTCGACATCACGCGCCAGCAGGAGCAATTGGAGCAAGTCAACTATCAGACGTTACCGGCTGCCGATGAGACCTACCAGCAAGCCTTGATCAGCTCCGCGCAAGCTAGAGCAACACGCCTTGGCGATACGGCGGCGTTGTTCCAGTCGCTTGGTGGTGGATGGTGGAATCGCTCGCAGTCTGACTAGGGTCTGCGAATCTTGCCGGCGCACGTGGCGCACCACGTTCAGCTTCCCGTCAGATCGGGATCGACCATTGGTAGGTAGTCGCCGCTCCGCTCGAGCCGCTCACGCTGGCGGCGCCGCTCAACGTCACGGTGTGGAGGACGATGACGGTGCCGGGCGTGATCTGGCCGTCGGGTTGGTGCTGCCGGACCAGGAGCGCAGCAGCCACTGCCGCACCGGCGTTGTGCATGCCGGCGCCGCAGGTGCCCGTCGCACCATTAGGGCCGATTCGCCTGCAGACGCAAGGAAGTCCGACGGCTGCGTTCCCGCGGGATAGATCGTGTTGACGAGCCGTCGCTGGGGCGGTCACGTGAGCATGCAGGCCGCTGCGCGCAGAGTCTGTTGCACATTCAGTCGGATTGGTTAGTGGAGACTGCAGAAGGCCGGCGAGAATGCGCACGTTGTGGCTTCGCTCGCGAAGCCAGCGGCACGCCAGTGTCACGCGGGTTGCGCGATACGCGTCGACAATCAAATAAGAACTTCAGGGCGGAATGGATGGAATTGATTCGAACGGGCGCCGGGCGCGCTGGCCGCATTTCCGCGCGAGCATGCATGGCGTGGAACGTCCTGTTGTTCTTGTTTCTGTCGCGTGCCGCCTTCGCAGCGTCGGTACCTTGGACACCCAGCGTCACGGCGCGTCACGCCATCGAGGTGCTGGTCGACGATGGCGGCCTGCAATTGCCGGTCACCCAGTGGCCATTGCCGCGCGACGCGGTGCAACGGGCGCTCGACGAACTGCCCGAGTCATTGCCGCCGGCACTGGCCGACGCACGCGCGCTTGTGCAGGCCGAACTGCATGCGCAACAGGTCGCTCTCGTTTCGTTGACCCTGCGCCGGCGCACGGATGCGCTGTCGGGCTTCGGAGACGATGCGACGCCAGGCAGCAGCCTGCTTTTGCGCACGGGCGAGCTCGATGGGCCGCACTTGGCCATGCAACTAGGGGGACGGCTCGACCCCAACTCTGATACAGGCCAATACCGCACAACGGCGCGGCTGGACGACAGTGCCGTGGCTGTGGATGCATTCGGCATCCAGGCACAGGCGTGGGCACATCGCTCGTGGTGGGGCCCCGGCTGGCAAAGCGCACTGCCATTGAGCAACAACGCGCCGGCCTTCGACGGCATCGGCTTTCAGCGCGCTTCCGCGTCGCGCTCTGAATCGCCATGGCTTTCCTGGATGGGACCCTGGAACCTCGACTTCTTCGTTGCGCGTACCGAGGGAGAGTTGACGACCTTGCCCGGCAGCGATTCGCTGCTCTCCGGTGGCCGCCTGTCGTTCCGGCCGTTCTCGAACGTGGAGTTGGGCCTCACGCGCATGGTGCAGTTCGGCGGTCAGGGCCATCGCGAGAACCTGGACTGGTTCGCCAGGGCCGTGGTGGGCAGTCATGCCAACGCACAGACCGTGCAGGCTCAGAGCCGGGATTCAGGCAACGGGGAGGCCGGCTACGATATTCGTGTCCGCTGTCCAGCGGGTGTGCGCTGTGCGGCGTACGGCCAGTTCATCGGCGAAGACTCCAGAGGGCACCTGCCGTACAAGTTTCTGAACCTGCTCGGCACTGAAATCTGGTCGGCCGACGGCGTCACGCGTTTCTACTTCGAAGCGGCGGAAATCGGTTGCAGGAATACATGGCAGGGCAACCCAATCCCGAATTGCGCCTATCGCAACTACGCTTACCCGAGCGGGTATGCATCGGGCAACCGCTGGATCGGTGCAAGTGTTGGCTCAGACGGGCAATTGCTGACATTGGGCTGGATCGATAGCGACTGGGACAGTTCGATTCGGGTCGACGTCGGACACGTCGCCTCGCGCGTGGGTAGCTTTGCGGACATTGGCGATAGCTCAACAACCGGGCGCCTGTGGGCCATTTCGGCGCGGCGCAGCTGGCACGTCGGCTCGGTTCAGCTGACACCGGAATTCGATTGGAATCGTGTTGCCACGAGCACGGGCGTCCATGTCGAATCTCGTCCCGGCATCGAGATGAGCATGTCGCTGGACGACCTCGGCCGCTTGTCACCTGGCCAGTTCGCTGACCGTCTTTCGGGCGCCGGCAATGGCTCAACGACGACCCGCATACTGACCGCCACTGCGCTCATCGCCGGCGCCTCCTTGTTCGACCGCGCTGCGAACAACTATGCCAATGAACATCATCGCGAGCCCTCGCTGAAGGTGCTGGACGAGGTCGGCTCGGCGCTGCCATACGTCGAGTTCGGACTGGCCGGCGCGGCTTGGTTGGGCCTCCATGGCAGCAGCGACAGCGATGTCGCGTTTGCCAGCGTCGAGGCCGGTTTGACCTCGGTGGCGATAGCCGAGGTGATCAAGGTGGGCGTCGATCGTTCGCGCCCGCTGGAAGGGCGCGGCGACGCGGATTTCGGCCACGAGAAGCGTTCGGACAGCTCGTTCCCTTCGGTGCATTCGACACTCGCCTGGAGCGTCCTGACGCCGATCGCCCAGCACTACGATGCACCATGGTTGTACGGTGTCGCGGCGCTGACCAACTTCGCTCGCGTGACGGGCCGCGATCATTGGCTGTCCGACACCGTGGCCAGCGCCGTGCTCGGATACGTCGTCGGCGACTGGTTCGGACAGCATGCTGCCGCCATGGGCAATGCGACGGCCAGCAGCGTGATGGTGCTGCCGCGCGGTGTCGCGATGTCGATGTCGTTCCGGTAGCGCGCGGCCTCAGCCGAACAAGTCGAAAGCCGCATGCAGCCGATCCGGCAACTCGATCTTCGCCGCGGCCGCCTCGAGGATCGATCAGCCGACCGGCAGCGTGCTGCCTGCACTGATCGCCAGTCGGGGAGCCGACTCGTCTCGGGCTGCAAAAGGGCCTGGCGCTGCTCCGTCTACGCTGAAGTGGCCGTCGCCGACGCCGCCCTGCGGCGCTTTCATCGGCTCAATCTGTGCGCAAGCCGTGACGGTAGCGAGCGGTGCTACGACTGAGAGAACGTGTAGAAACTGCACGGTGTCACTTCGCCCTATTGCTCGCCAGTAGCCCGTCGATCAGCGAGCCCAATTCGCGCAGAGTCGACACGATCGTTGCGGCCTCGTCCGGTACGGTCAGCTTCTCCAAGCTCGCAGAACAGCAAGGTCACGCAACAAGTTTCGGGGAGAGCACGGTTTGTTGTTTTTCGACACGGTGCTTGAGATGCCCGAGGCACCGACCTACCCCGTGCGCGACGTGCACCAGCAGTCCTTCGGCCAAGCCGATGCGGAGATCGGGGCGACCTTGTACGCAACAACGGTGGTCGGCGAAGACACGTACCTGAAAACGGCCATCGGCGAGCGGCAGGTCATGTGACGACAAGCGCCGCGAAGGTGCAAGTGTTCCAGGCGGCGCGTCGTCGGAGCACGTCGATCGCCGAACCCTCAAATATCGATTTGCCGTCCGATGAGCACCACGTTATTGCTGGGTAGTCGGAAGAAATCTCCAAAATGGATCGAGTTTCGTTCCATCGCCGCGTAGAGGGATTCTTGCCGCTTCGCCAGTCCCTGACCGTCCTCCCGAGCAACGATCGTGCCGCGGCCCAGGTAGTACACCGCGTCATCGAAGTCCAGGTCCGGATTGTCGGCGCAGTCCCGCTTCAGAGTGGCCGGAATATCGGGCTTTTCCATGAACCCGAACCGCAAGGTCGCGCGCCAGAAGTCGGGCTGCACTTGGGTAAGCCGAGTGCGGTCGGCTTGTTCGATCCACGGCACCGACTCGACCGTCGCACTGACGACCAACAACTGTGCGTGCAGAGAGCGGTTTTGCTGGACATGCCAGGTCATGACCGGCGGCGTGTCATTCTGCGTGCGGGTCAGAAAGATCCCGGTTCCGGGGACGCGCGGAATGTGGCGGTCTTCGATCGACTTCATGAACGTTTCAATTGGAATGCTCTGCTCGTTCAAGCGCTGCGCTACAGCCAACGAGCCGCGGTGCCAGATAAACATGAGGCTGTACACCGTGCCGGCCAAGAGCAGCGGGACGTAGCCACCGTCGGCGATCTTCACCAAGTTGGCCAGAAAGAAGGCAACATCGATGCAGAGGAAGACGCCGGCAACCGCGGCGCTCTTGGCCAAGCTCCAGTTCCAGATCTCGCGCATCGCCATGAAGAGAAGGCCCGAGGTGAGCATCATCGTCGCGGCCACCGCGATGCCATCCCCATACTTCCAGCGCATATTCCCTGACTTTGGAATTTCTGGGCACCATCCTCTCCTGGCTACACGCGAAGCGGGTTCGGTACGCCGGCAAAAGTGTCCGGTACGCGGTGAAGCTGGATCGGGATTGGGACGCCGGAGGGTCGCAGTCGGCAACGGACGCGCTGGCGCGCCTCCTTGCGGTGCAAGGGCAGTTCGACCCTTTGATCCGCGTGCTTGACGAGGAGGCGCGGTCTCATCCGCTGGATCTCATCCGGCGCAGTTGTTCGCAGGCAACTGAGCGGCCGGCTCGGGATCGCGGCGACTCGGGGCGGCCGCCAGCGAGATCGACGAGTTCAGGTCCGTTCCGCGCCCGCGCCGCGGGCGACGAGGAATTCGTCCAACTGCTCGAACGTCTCGGGCATCGCCTCGTCCATTCCCTCGATGGCCGTGTCGAATGCTTGCTTCGACGGATAGAGCTCGCGCATCACCAGCAGCGTCTTGCCGTCCTTCTCCTCGAAGGTCACCGTCGTGACGGCGCCGTCGTCGCTTTCCTCATTGGTCCAGACGAGGCGCGCATTCGGCACCACTTCGAGGTACTTGCCGAAGAACGCCATGGGCGCCCCGGCCTTGGGGTGAGCGAACTCCAGGCGGTAGCTGCCGCCGACACGGACATCCTGTTCGCAGGAAAGCAGGGTCACGCCGCTCGACTTCGGCACCCACCACTGCTTGAACAGCCCGGGCGTGGTCCACGCCTCGAACACGAGACGCGCCGGGGCGTCGAAGGTTCGCGTGATGACCAGCTCGCACGTGGACACACGTTCCGACGTCGTGCGGTTCCTCTTGGGGGCGGACTCACTCTCTCTTCCTGCGGCCATCACGCTTCTCCTTGCGTTTGAGTTCCTCGATGACCGTGTCCAGCGCGTCGAAGCGTGCGGCCCACAGCCGGCGGTAGTTCTCGATCCAGGCTGCCTCTTCCTCGAGCCGGCGCGGGCCGAGCTTGCAGCTCCGCACGCGCCCCACCTTCTCCGTGGTGACGAGCTCCGCCTGCTCCAGGACGCCGATGTGCTTCCGCATGCCCGTCAGGGTCATGTGAAACCGCTCGGCGAGGACCGTGACGGACGCGTCGGCGCGCATCAACTGCTCCAGCACGCCGCGCCGGACGGGATCCGACAGCGCGGCGAACGAGACGTCGAAGCGAGCTTGGGAATACTGATCCATCCGGTTCAGTATGACATGCGCATCGACGGCCGGCAAAGGAAAAGTCGCACCGCCCGGACTGACGTGATGCGCGGCAACGCAGCTCGACTAGGCCACTGGGAGACCGCCATCCGGACCGTTGGTCCAGCTAGCCGACGGGCGAGCCGGCGGCGGCCGGTTCGGACAGCCGCCGCGCGTCCATGATGTCCGGCAAGCTCGTCTCGATGCAGTCGGCGAGCGCCTCTACTCTCTTGCCGACTGTCCTGCCCAGAGGCGTCAACGAGTATTCCACGTGGGGCGGCACCGTCTCGTAAGACTTTCGGTGAACAAGCCCGTCCGACTCCAGCCGCTTCGCACCACACGCCACGCATCTGCAGAGCGACAGCAATCGCCGTATCGCGAGTGACACTCAGGCCATCCTGGCCACGGCGACCGCCGTCAGGACGGCGACTCTAGCCCTCGGCCGTCTTGAAGCTCGCGATGCCGACCTTGACGGTCGCATTCCACCGGGCATCCTCGACGACGCGCTTGTCGTAGGCGTCATGCCAGTTCCACCATTGATACGCCGGAGTCTGGGGATACCCAATGGGAGAGTCTTCCCAGGTTTCCTGCCGACCAAGCGGCGTGATATCCAGATAGCTCCAGGTGCTGCCCAGGGCCTCGTCACCGCGATTGTTCACGAAGTACGTCCGATAGACGTCCTCACCCACCCGAAAGAACACATTTGTTCCGTGCCATTCATGCACGCCGAAGTCCTGGTCAAACGAGTCCGTGATGGTGTACCAAGGCATCTTCCAACCCATTCGTTCCTTGAGGCGAACGATGTCGGCTTGCGGTGCGCGCGACGCGAAGATCAACGTCGTGTCGCGCGCGTTCAAATGCTCGACGTCCGCAACTTGATCCGCCCCCAAGGAACAGCCGCGGCAGGCGTGGTCTGGCCAGCCGTAGACGCCAGGTTCAAAAAAGGCCCGGTAGATGATGAGTTGACGGCGGCCGGCAAACAGTTCCGCCAGGCCAACCTTGCCTTCCGGCCCTTCGAACATGTAGCTCTTCTCGACTCGAGTCCAAGGCATGCGCCTGCGCTCGGCCGCGAGCGCGTCACGCGCTCGCGTCGACGCCTTCTCCTTGACCAGCAATTCCTTGCGAGCCGCGTTCCACTCCTGCGCAGACACAATCGCCGGCGTGTCGATGCTCGGGGTCGAAGGCTGCTTGTCCAGGTCTGAATTTGTGCGTGACATGGCTTCTCCGAATGATTCAAATTTCCTGCCGGCGACCATGCCGGCAAGCTGCCGATCACGACCGTGACCAGGCGTGAGTCGATTCTGGTAGCGATCGGATGGCATGCGGGAGTGACAAATCTGGCGCGATTGCTGCGGCACCGCGCTGTCCAGCGGGCCCTCGCTGAACCGGAGAGTTCCAATCGGGTGAATTCAGCAGGGAACGCCAGAGCCCGCCGCTGGATAGCGCCTCCGCTTTCAGGAATCACGACGATCTTGTTACTCCCCGCCTTGACCGACCCGTCAGTAGATTGAGAACCTGTGAACGAATCCGGCACACCCGCCCGGATTCATTCACAGGTTCCGAGTTCCCGATGGCCCGGAGGCCATCCAAGTGGAGGCGTCGTGTTGACCGCAAAGCCGCAACGAAAAGCAAAGGGCGCCGTCGTCTCGGACGCCGAGATCGTCCGCGAGTACGGACCGTTTCCAGGTGCCGGAGAGATCCACGGCGTAACTTTTGACGGGAGCAACATGTGGGTTGCCACCGGTGACCGCTTGCTGGCTATCGATCCAGGGAGCGGCGAGGAAACACATGTGCTCCATCGGGCCTGCGACGCGGGGACCGCGTTCGATGGCAAATATCTCCATCAGATTGCCGCGGGCCGGATCGACAAGATCGATCCGTCAAACGGGGCAGTCGTCAGCTCGATTCCTGCGCCTGGAAACGGCTCCGATTCAGGGCTCGCATGGGCGGAGGGACGGCTGTGGGTCGGGCAGCATCGGCAAGGCAGCATCCTGGAGATCGATCCGGAGACCGGAACGGTGCTCCGCACTATCAAGTCCGACAAGTTCGTGACCGGCGTCACCTGGATCGACGGCGAACTTTGGCATGGAACCTGGCAGGGCGGCGAGAGTGAAGTACGCCAAATTGATCGTCGAGACGGCTCGGTGATCACGACGCTGCGCATGCCCAGGGGTGTCCGGGTCAGTGGACTCGAATCTGACGGCGGCGAGCTGCTTTTTTGTGGCGGTGGGCCAGGCGGCAGCCTGCGTGCAATCCGCCGACCAAGACCTGGTCGATCGCGATCTTGATTCCGGCCTGCTTATTCGGAGGCCGTATCACCATGATGTCGTTGGCACCTTGGCTCGCTGTAGCAGGACTGGGCGCATTGCACGGCTTGAATCCCGTGGCGGGATGGATGTTTGTTGCAATTCGCGGAAGGCAATCGAACACGCAAACGCGCGTATTCGCGACCTTGCGACCCATTGCCATCGGTCACGTCCTGTCCGTCGTTCTGGTGGCTGGTGGCGTGACCTTGGGCTTGACGATGAATCGCCAAGTGCTCGTCGCGTTGGCGGCAGGATTGGCTTTGGTTGTCGCGATCGTGCATTTTTCCGGCCGCCTGCCAAAACGGGTATCACCGAGAAATGGACCACTGGGACTCGCGCTCTGGTCAATCGTTGTCGCGACGGCACACGGTACCGGCATCATGCTCGTGCCCGCACTCATCCCGATCTGCATCAGCGACTCCCCAGCCCGCGCGATCGTGACGTCGGGCTCCGTGCTGCTCGCCGTCCTTGCGGTTGCAATCCACCTGGCATCGATGCTCACGACCGTCGGCATCGTCGGGCTTGTCGCTCGCACCAGTCTTCCGCGTGGCTGGCGGTGGATCTGGCCATTGAAAAAAGGTTCATCGCCGATCTCCGGGAACGCCACCACGTCGTCGTGAAGCCGACCATCCAGCCATGTCATTGCGCGCGCAGTCGCGCAATCCACCCCTGCGGCGACGTCATTCCTCAGCGTGGACCCTGCGACTTCGCGCAGGATGACGCGGAGTGTCACCGCGCGCGCGGGGCCCGGCCACCCCCGCAGATCGACGAACCTGAAAGCTCGATGCTCGACCCTGCAAGCAAGGGACGCCGCCCAGGAAGGGCGATGCTGGCACCATGCAGGCGATGTCGCAGGCGGCCGCGTCCCGCGCATCGCCGACGGCCAGTACCCTGCTCCGGACCTCGGTCGAACAGCCCCTCGCCATCGACGTCGCGCGGCGGCTTGGCTAGAGTCAGGCCTGCACGCTACGGGCGGACGATCCTGTCGCCCGCGACAACAGGAGCAAGTGGATGACGCTCGCGATGAGCTGGGACGAGTGGGCCGGTCACGATGCCGTCGCCCTCTCCGCACGGGTGCGCCAGGGCGACGTGACGCCCGCCGAGCTCGCGGCGCAGGTCGTGGCCGCGATCGCGCGGACCAACGGGGCGCTGGACGCGATCGTCGAGGTATTCGACGACCTCGTGGCCGACCCGCTGGCCGGCGGCATGCGGCCCGATGGCGCGTTCGCCGGCGTGCCCTACCTGATGAAGGATCTCGGGCCGACGCTCAAGGGCCGGCGGCAGGAATTCGGTTCGATGCTGATGCAGGGCCATCG
>FTIF01349125.1_pt1 | contig 19420 bp, 18 predicted proteins | sample 1658001 | NCBI WGS metagenome assembly FTIF01 (sample SAMEA3914789, study PRJEB12502) | metagenome | biome: forest; material: soil | place: Canada | collected 2011-07-03 | depth 0.3 m | reverse complement strand
GCCACTAACCACTGCTTTTACTACGCCGGCGAGGCGAGGCCGTGCGAGACCATCTTCATGACGTCGTCGATGACCTGGCGCTCGGGCAGCTTGCCCTGCCACAGGCACCAGTGCATGCCGAGGAAGTGGCCGATGCCCATCAGCGCCCAGGCACGCGCTTCGGCGTCCCCGGGGCCGATTTCACCGCGCCGCACCGCCTCGCTCAGGCCTTCGCTATAGCCCTTGGCCAGCCGCTCGTAGTATTCGCGGAACACCGCTTCGTCGACGAACTGCGCTTCCTGCACGATGCGGTACAGGCCGGGATGCTTCTGGGTGAATTCGAGGAAGCCCTGCAGGCTGTAGCGCTCGGCTTCGAGCCGGTCGGCGGCATCGCCGGTGGCGATCAGCATCTGCTTGCGCAGCTTGCGGCCGATGTCGCGCACCAGGGTGACGAAGATCTCTTCCTTGCTGTGGAAGTACAGATAGAACGTGCCCTGGCCGACACCGGCCCGGGTCGTGATGGAGCTCACCGAGGCGGCGTGAAATCCCTTGTCGCCGAATTCCTCTTCGGCGGCGCTGAGCAGCTTGCGACGGGTCGCTTCACCGCGAGCGGTGACGGGCACCAGCTCTTTGAGTACCTGGGCCTTCGGCATCATGGCCGCACCAACTCCATATCTCAACGGAAAGGTGGAGCTTAAATCATGGATTGCCCGAATTGGCGCCCGTTTCCAGTGCATGACGCAGGCGTAGACGGCTTTTCCGATGCACGGTGGTTCCCGGCAGAATATCGGTCAGATGAGGTTGGCGGTCGAGCCAGAAATTGCCGCTGCATTGCGCCGCCGCTGCCGCGGCGGCCAGCCAGACGATGGTATCGGCACCGTACTCCGGCGTACGCAAGAACGGCCGCAGGGCGCGATGGAACCTGGGCAGGGCGGCGCTGATGCCGGGCGTGTCGACCCAGCCCGGATGCATGGCATGGACCACGATGCCGCGCGGCTGCAGCCGTTCGGCCCAGTCCAGGCTCAGCGCCACCAGGCCGCGCTTGGCGCGGGCGTAGGCCTTGCTGCCGCTGCAGCGCCCTTGTCCATAGTTGAGGTCATCCAGCTTCAGCGGCTGCAGGTACATGCCGCCGGAAGAGACATTGATGATGCGGCTGCCGGACGCCAGCCGCGGCAGCAGGGCTTCGGTCAGCACGAACGGCGACAGCAGGTTGAGAGCGAAGCTGCGCTCCAGCCCCTCGGCGGTCAGTTCGCGGCGCTCGAACAGGGCGCCGGCATTGTTGACCAGGACGTCGATGCGCGCCTCGCTGTCCAGCAGGCGCCGCGCCAGGGCCCGGGTTTCGGCGATCGATGAGAGGTCGGCGCGTTGCACTGCGATCTCGATATTGCCGCTGTCGGCGACGATGTCCGCCTTGGTGTCGGCGAGCTTGCCGGCATCGCGCCCGACCAGCACCAGCCGGGCGCCGAGCCGCGCCAGCCACAGGGCGGCGGCGTGGCCGATGCCGGAAGTGGCGCCGGTGACGACCACGGTCTTGCCGTCGAGCCGCTCGACGATCGGCCGCAGCCGGGCGCGGCGATAGCCCAGGGCGGTGAACTGGGCGGCGCCGGGCAGCACGCTGCGGTCGAGCAGGTTGCGCCAGGCGCTGAGCGCCGGCACCGCGCTTTCGGCCGCCAAGGCCCGCCGCAGGCCGGCCATGGCGCGGCGGCTGTTGAGGCTGACCGCCGGTTTCAGGGCCTGTTCGGTGAGGCGGCCGACGGTCTTCAGGGTCAGGTCGGAGGTGTAGATGATGCGTGTGCCGGAGGCCAGCGGCTCGAAGCGGATTTCGTCCACCGCCTTGAGCAGCTCGCCTTCGCCGTGCAGCAGCACCCGCCGCGGCGGCTCGAACGCCACCACCCGGTAGCGCAGCGGCAGGCGCCGCGGCCCGAATGCCACCACCAGGTCGAACTCGCTGCCGACGCCGAGCGCGCCCGGGGTCAGCTTGCGCGCCCAGTCGGTGGTCGGGTCCCAGGCGGGCAGGTTGCGGAAATCGGCGGTGAAACAGAAGCACTCGCATGCGCTGCGCGGGGAGTCGATGCTTTCCTGCAGGCGGATCATTCGCGTTTATTTGCGGACTGCTACCGGCGCCAGCTCAGGACGCAACCCGCAGCCGAGATCGCGCGTCCTTGGCCGTGGCGGCGCCGCGGCGCAGGCCGCTGTCCTTGAGCCACGCTAGGCAGTCCTCGAAGGCGCGCGAGATGCGCGTCTGCATGCGGATGCGCTCCAGCTTGGGCCAGGTGGCGCGTTCGCCGTCGCGGATATAGCGCTGCAGGTCTTCCGCCGTCAGGTTGGCGAACATGCGCATCAGCTGCGCCGGGTTCTGCCGCGGGAAGATGCTGATGTCGCCGCTGTAGCGCTGCTGCAGGATGTCGTTGAGGGCATCGACGATGCGGCCGCCGGCGAAGCTGTGGCTGTACTCGCGCGCCACCTTCAGCGCATCGCGGCCGGTGACGGTGGCGATCTCGCGGGCGAAGCCGAACAGGCCGCGCTTGCGCGGCTCCAGCTCGCGCATGAACGGCACCACGTGCGGATTGGTCTGGCTGACGATGTAGTGGTTGACGTTGTGCAGGCGCGCCAGCCGCAGCATCGGCAGGTCGTTGGCGATGGAGCCGTCGACCCAGCGCTTGCTGCGCATGTAGGGCACGGTCTCGCCGCTGTAGTCCAGCGCTTCCAGCATCACCGGCGGGAACACGCCGGGCACGGCGCAGGAGGCCATCACGGCGCTGCGCACCACCACGTTAGGCGCGGTCAGGTAGTTGAGCAGGCGCGGCTGCTGGTTCGGCTCCGCCGGGGACACGGTGACACCGAGGATGCGGCGGGTGCGCTCGAACGATTCGAGGAAGCTGCCGGCGTGGACGTTGCGGGTCAGGCAATCCTGCAGCTGCTCCGGGTCCATCAGCGACTTCTGTTTCAGCGCCTGGCGCAGGCTGACGCTCTGGAAGGCCTGCACGTTGAGGTTCTGCGAGTCGAAGATCTCCGGCAGCTCCTCGTCGGTGCGGGTGCAGGCCATGGAGGCGATGATCGAGCCGGCGGAGGAGCCGGAGATGACGCGCGGCAGGTTGCCGGTCTCGAACAGGGCCTTGATCACGCCGAGGTGGAACATGCCGAGGGTAGCGCCGCCCGACAGCAGCAGGGCGGAACGGCCGAAGCTGGTGCCGGTGCGCTTGAAGAACAGCACCTTCTCGGTGGCGCTGAAATCGGGGAAGTCGCCGACACAGATGTAGTCGAGGCAGCGCGCCGCTTCTTCCAGGTATTCCTCGATCAGGCGCTTGGTGCCGATGCGGGAATAAGCATAGAGCAATGGGTTTGCCGTATTGCCAAGATTGCCGTGCAGGCCCTCGGCCAGGTCGTGCACCAGGCGCCGCACATTGCCGGCGCGGCGCAGCTCGCGCATCCGCGCCAGGCGCTCGCGGATCAGCAGGTAATCGTAATCGTCGCTCATCTCGTCCTGTTTCCAGGCGTCGCCGCCTTCGAGGCGGTCGAGATCGAGCGCGACTTCGCGCCAGGAGGCGTAATCCTGGGCGTTGTCGAGATCCCTGAGGCGGCTGGCGATCAGCTTTTTGGACATGGCGGCGGCAGGGAGTGTAGCGAGTTGCGCACAGTTTGCGGCGGAGCAGGCAATAATAACCACCCAGGGTCCGGTCAACGGCGACTTTTCCCTGTCAAAACAATGGCACGCGCGCCCGCTAGAATGGGGGTTCGCAATTCGAACCAATATGAAAGCCGTCCGCGACTACAAATCACTGCTGCTGGCTGTAATCACCCTGACGGTGTTCGTCATCGCCATCTGGGTGCTGCACCACAGCCTGGCCAAGCTGAGCCTGTCCGAAGTGCTCGCCAGCATGGAGGCGGAGCCGTGGACGCGGGTGGCGGCCTGCGCCTTCTTCAGCGCCTGCAGCTACGGCATGCTGACCTTCTACGATTACCTGGCGGTGCGCGGCGTGCGCCACCCGCTGCCCTGGCGCCGGACGGCGCTGACCTCGTTCATCGCCTTCGCCATCGGCCACAGCGCCGGGCTGTCGATGCTGTCCGGCGGCTCGGTGCGCTACCGCGGCTATACCAAGGAGGGCCTCAGCGCGTTCGAGATCGCCGGGGTGATCGGGCTGGTGTCGATCACCTTCACCCTCGGCATCGGCACCATGCTGGGGCTGTCGCTGCTGCTCGAATCGCACCAGGCGGCGCGCATCCTGCACCTTGACCACGCCTGGGAAGCGCGGGTGCTGGGCACTGCGGTGTTCGTCCTGATCCTCGGCTACCTGTGGCTGACGCAGCGGATCAAGCGGCCGCTGCGCATCCGCGAGCGCGAGTTCCGCCTGCCGCCGTTCAACATCAGCGTGCGCCAGATCGTCGTCGCCAGCATCGACCTGTGCTTCGCCGCGGCCTCGCTGTATGTGCTGCTGCCGGACAGCATCCCGCTGCACTTCTTCAGCTTCGTCGGCTTGTATGTGCTGGCGTTGCAGTCCGGCGTGATCAGCAATGTGCCGGGCGGCGTCGGCGTGTTCGAGTCGGTGCTGATCCAGCTGCTGCCGGGCGGCGCCACCGCCGAGCTGGTCAGCGCGGTGCTGCTGTACCGCTTCATCTACTACTTCGTGCCGCTGGTGCTCGGCGTCGGCCTGTTCGCCGGTCGCGAGGCGATGCGATGAAGCAGTGGCGGCACGCGCAGCAGGTGGGCGAAGCCCTGCGGCCCTGGGTCGAACGCTTCGCGCCGCAGGTGGCGGCAGGCGGCGTGTTCCTCGCCGGCGTGATCCTGCTGCTGTCCGGCGCCACGCCGGAAATCGACAGCCGCATGGAATGGCTGCGCGGCCTGGTGCCGGACCCGGTGCTGGAGATGTCGCACCTGATCGGCAGCGCCGTCGGCGTCGGCCTGCTGATCCTGGCGCGCGGCCTGTACCAGCGCCTCGACGGCGCCTGGTGGACCACCATGGTGCTGCTCGCCGGCGGTATCGCCGCCTCGCTGCTGAAGGGCCTGGACTACGAGGAAGCGACGCTGCTGTCGGCAGTCGGCCTGGGCCTGTGGCTGACCCGCGACCGCTTCTACCGCCGCGCCTCGATGCTGGACCTGCGCTCCTCCCGCGCCTGGGTGATCTGCATCGTGCTGGTGGTGGGCGCGGCAGTGTGGGTGTCGATGGTGTCCTACCGCGACGTGCAGTACGCGCACGAGCTATGGTGGCAGTTCGCCTTCGACGACGACGCGCCGCGCGTGATGCGCGCCGGCCTGCTCACCATCCTGCTCGCCGCCGGCTATGTGCTGTGGCAGCTGCTCAGCCCGCAGCGCGAAGAGCCGGAGCTGCCCGACGCCGATGCCATGGCCAAGGCTGCCGCCATCGCCATGAGCAGCCAGGACACGCTGTCCTATCTGGCTCTGCTCGGCGACAAGCAGCTGCTGTTCAGCGAGGCCGGCGATGCCTTCATCATGTACCAGCGCTCTGGGCGCTCGATGGTGGCGCTGGGCGATCCGGCCGGCAATCCGGCGCGCTTCGAGGAGCTGTGCTGGAAATTCCGCGAGTTGTGCGACCGCAATTCGAGCTGGCCGGTGTTCTACCAGGTCAGTTCGGAGCAGCTGCCGCTATACCTGGACCTGGGCCTGGAGCTGGCCAAGCTGGGCGAGGAGGCGCGGGTGCTGCTGCCGGAGTTTTCCATGGAAGGCTCCAAGCGCAGCAGCCTGCGCAACGAATACCGCCGCAGCGCTAAGGAGGGCGCCAGCTTCGGCGTGCTCAATCCGCAGGAAGTGGCGGAACAGATGCCGCGGCTGAAGGAGATCTCCGACCAGTGGCTGCACAACAAGTCGGCGGCGGAGAAAGGCTTCTCGGTGGGCCGCTTCGATGCCGACTACCTGCGCCGCTTCCCCTGCGCCTGTGTCTACCGCAACGGTCAGATCGTGGCGTTCACCAATCTGTGGCTGTCGCGCACCCGCGACGAGTTTTCCATCGACCTGATGCGCTACGGCGTCGAGGCGCCCAAGGGCGTGATGGATTATCTGTTCATCGAGCTGATGCTGTGGGGCAAGAAGGAAGGCTACCGCTGGTTCAACCTCGGCATGGCGCCGTTGGCCGGGCTGGAAAACCATCCGCTGGCGCCGTTCTGGCACAAGCTGGGCCGCATCGTGCATCGTTACGGCGAGACCTTCTATAACTTTGAAGGCTTGCGTCGATACAAGGACAAGTTCGGGCCGCAGTGGCGGCCGCGCTACATGGCTTCGCCCGGTGGCCTGGTATTGCCGCGGGTGCTGCTGGATACCGCGGCCCTGATCGCCGGCGGCATGCGTGAAGTGGTGTGGAAGTGAACAAGAGGATGCCATGAACAAAGCAGCCCTGGCCTTGCTGGTCGTAGCCCTCGCCGCGGGCAGCGCACTGGCGCAGTCCCCGGCCGCTGGCCACAAGCACGCAGCCGCCAAGCCGGTGGTGAAGCCGGCGGCGAAGACCCCGCCCGCGGTGATCGACAGCACGCCGCTGCCGGCCAATGCCGAGCGCCTCGGCCACGGCCGCTTCGACAGCCTGGCGGTGTACCAGCCGCAGGGCACGCCGACCAGCTTCGTCATGTTCCTGTCCGGCGACGGCGGCTGGAATGCGGCGATGAGCGACTCGGCCCAGGCCCTGGCGCAGAAGGGCGCGATGGTAGCGGCCATCGATACGCCGGCTTTCCTGCGCATGCTGGAACGGCAGCCCGGCACCGACTGCGAATACACCGCCGGCGACTTCGAGAACCTGAGCCACTTCGTACAGGCCTATTACAAGCTGCCGACCTACCTGCCGCCGATCGTGGTGGGCTACGGATCGGGCGCGACGCTGGGCTACGCCAACCTGGCGCAGGGGCCGGAGAACACGTTCGGCGGCGCGGTGCTGCTGGCCTTCCAGACCGAACTGAAGCAGCACAAGCCGCTGTGCAAGGGCACCGCGCTGGAATCCACCGCGAGCAAGGACGGCAAGCGGATGCAGTACCAGCCGTCCAAGGGCCTGGCCGCGCCGGTGACTGTGCTGCAAGGCGCGCAGGACACGGTCTACACGCCGGCCGCCGCCAAGGACTTCATGGCCCAGCTCGGCCACGCCAGCGTGATCGAGCTGCCCGATGTCACCCACGACTTCGGCGCCCCCGCCAGCTGGCAGCCGCAGTTCCTCGACGCCTTCGACCCGCTCGCTGCTACGCTCAAGCCGAGCGCCCCGGCGGCGCCGGCCAGCCTGACCGGCTTGCCGGTGATCGAGGTGCCGCCCAAGGCCGGTGTGGCGCAGACCGACGCCTTCGCCATCCTGATCAGCGGCGACGGCGGCTGGGCCGGCCTGGACCAGGAAGTGGCGGGCGCGCTGTCGGCCCAGGGCATCCCGGTGGTGGGCGTCGATTCCCTGCGCTACTTCTGGACCCCGCGCACGCCGGAATCCGCCGCGGCCGACGTCGACCGCATCATCCGCTACTACCTGACGCAGCTAAAAAAGCAGCAGGTGCTGCTGGTGGGCTACTCGCAGGGCGCGGACGTGATGCCCTTCATCATCAACCGCCTGCCGGCGGAGACGCGCCAGCACGTGGCGCTGGGCGCGGTGATGGGCCTGTCCGAACACGCCTTGTTCGAGTTCCACCTCGGCAACTGGGTCAACGCCACCCAGGACCAGGGGCTGCCGACGGCGCCGGAAATGGAGAAGCCCAGCAGCATCCCGATGCTGTGCATCTACGGCGAGGGCGAAACCGATACGCTGTGCCCCAAGCTCGACCCGCAGAAGGTGCACGTGGTCAAGCTGCCCGGCGGCCACCACTTCGGCGGCGATTACGAGCGCCTGGCCAAGGAAATCATGGGCACGGCCAAGCTGCAGCCGGTGGCGGTCGCCGATGCGGCGCCGCCCGCCGCCTTTGGCCAGCAAACTTCCCCCGGCGCCGGCAGTCAAAGCGACACTACCAACGAGGAAGGACCCGTCATGCTCAACCTGCACGTGATGATCACGCCGCTGCTGTCGCTGATCGCCGGTATCTTGATTCTAGTGATGCCGCGGCTGCTCAACTACATCGTCGCGATCTACCTGATCGCCATCGGCGCGCTGGGGCTGATCCACTTCCATTGAAGTGAACTGTAGGCTGGGTTGAGCGCAGCGAATCCCAGCACTGCCGCGCAGTTTGGCTGATGAAACGCTGGGTTTCGCTGCGCTCAACCCAGCCTACGTACTGATCCACTTTCACTGAGGTCGGATGTACGATCTCTCGCCAATAAAAAAAGGCCGCGGGAAACCCGGCCTTTTTATTTTCTGCCCTTTTCAGTTCCCCGGAATCTTCAGCATGCTGCCGACCCGCAGTCGGTCCGCATTGCCCAGGCCGTTGATCCGGCGCAGGGCCGAGACCGAGGTCTGGTAGCGCTTGGCGATGCTGCCCAGGGTCTGGCCGGATTTCACCTTGTGCAGGCGCAGCCTGGCGGCCTTGCGCTCGGCGACGGCGTGTACCGAAGCCTTCAGCACATGCGGCTCCGGCACATCGGCGGAGGCGACGACGGTGGACGGGGCGTCGTGCGGCGGAATTTTCACGGTGGCGCCGGCGCGTAGGCGGGCATTGCTGCGCAAGCCGTTAGCAGCCAGGATCGCCTGCTGGCTGACGCCGTAGCGGTGCGCCAGCTTGGCGATCGACTCGCCGCGCGCGAGGCGGTGCAGCACGTAGTACTGGCGTTGGTGCTCGAAGCGTTGGTCGGAGCCGAGTGAGGCATAAGCCAGCTTGAAGCGCTCGGCGGAGCCGGCCGGCACGCGGATCAGATGGCCCGGCGGCACGTACAGGCGCCCGTCCGTGACCTCGTCGTTGTAGGCGGGGTTGAGGGTGCGGAAGGTGGTGGCGTCGGCGTTGCTGAGGCGCTGCAGGGTGCCGTAGGGAATGTAGTCGCGCGTTTCCACCGTCTCGAACTGCGTCGGCGCATCGCGCTGCAGGTCGCCGAAGTGCTTGCGCCAGTCGCGCTCGACATCGCTGGCGGCAAGGAACTCGGCGTAGAAGTTGCGCGAGGCGAAGCCGAAGCTGTCGCCGTCGTAGCGCTGGATCAGGTCGTCGAGGGTGGTTCCGTTGACCTTGGCCAGGCCGCGTGCCACGCCGCCGCGGCCGTGGTTGTAGGCGGTGACCGCCAGCGGCCAGCTCTGCAGGGCGTTGTAGTCGTCGCGCAGGTGACGCGCCGCCGCATCGGTGGAGAACCAGGGGTCGCGGCGGTCGTCGGCGATCTCGTCCAGGCGCATGTAGATGCGCGCCGAGGACGGCATGAACTGCCACAGGCCGGCGGCGCCGACCTTGGAATAGGCCTGCAGGTTGAAGGAGGACTCCACCAGGGGCAGGCGCGTCAGCTTGGTCGGCAGGCCGTAGGAGGCGAAGATCTGTTCCATCTGCGGCAGGTAGCGGCCGGCCACCTGCAGGGCGTGGGCAGTGCGCTCGCGCAGGCCCCTCTGCACCCGGTAGGTGCCGATGGCCGAGCGGAAACGGCCCGGATCGGAGCTGTCGGCGTACATCATGTAGACGCGGCGCTCATCCGCATCCATCTTCTCCGGCGTGGCCTGCAGGGCGTCGACGCGCTTGAGCAGTTCGTCGATCTGCTGCTTGGTGCGGCTCTCCTCGCGGCCCTTGAGCAGGCTCAGCTGCACTGCGTCGAGCGTCTGCGCCTGCTGGGTGAAGTCCAGCACCACGTAGACCTTGCGCAGGTCGTCCATGGAATGGACCACGCTCTGGTTCTCCGAATACTCGGAGAACACCCGGGTCCAGAATTCGACCTGGGGCCGGAGGATGGGCAGGTGCGGAAAGCTGGGGTCGTCCTGCGGCTGTACCGCTGCCTGGACTGTGGCCTGGATGGCTGCCGTGGCCGGCGTGGTCTTCGGCTGGGCAGGAGTCTGCGCCTGCGGCTGCTGCGCCAAAGTCGCGGCCGGAGCCGGCGCGGGCGGCAGGGCCTGGCTGAAGCCGAGGGTGGGAGCCGGGGTCTGCGCCGGCGCGGTGCCGGTCGGAGCCAGGGTGACGTTGGGCGCGGGCAAGCGATTGGGCGGCAGGCTGGCGGACTGCGGCTGGGCGACGGGCGACGGCGCGATGCCTTCCACCGGGCGCGGCGACGGCGGGCTCACCGGCGATGCAGCGGGAGCACTGCCCGGAACACTTAGATTCTGCTGGGGCGCGGAATTTTGGGGAGTGGAGGGCGGCTCGGCAGCGGCGGCCCCCGCTCCGATCATTGCAAACAGGCACAACAGTTTCTTCGTCATCGTCTCAGTCATCGCCCCCGGCGAAGATAAGGACTCACGCCGATTTCATGGTGGGATATTAGCTGCAACTGTCCTGCCACATCAACGCATTAGAGCGAAGAGTTGCGAACATCCTGACGGATGGTTCCGCTCGCCCCGGATTCGGCGGCGACCTGGCGCAGGAGCAGCCTTGGCCGGCGCTCGAATCCGGTAAGCTGGCGCATCCTCTGACGGAAGTTCCCATGGCCCAGCCGTACCCGCCGATCGAGCCTTATCGCACCCACCGCCTCAAGGTCTCCGCACTGCACGAGATCTATGCCGAGGAGTGCGGCAACCCCAACGGCCGGCCCGTGATCTTCGTGCACGGCGGCCCCGGTGGCGGCTGCGAGCCCTGGCACCGGCAGTTCTTCGATCCGAAGCGTTATCGCATCGTGCTGTTCGACCAGCGCGGCTGCGGCCGCAGCACGCCCAACGCCGAGCTGCGCGAGAACACCACCGGCGACCTGGTGGCGGACATGGAGCGCATCCGCGCCCTGCTCGGCATCGACCAGTGGGTGGTGTTCGGCGGCTCCTGGGGCAGCACCCTGGGCCTGGCCTATGCCCAGGCGCACCCGCAGCACACCCGCGCCCTGGTGCTGCGCGGCATCTTCCTGCTGCGGCCGGAGGAGATCCGCTGGTTCTACCAGGAGGGTGCCAACTGGATTTACCCGGACGCCTGGGAGCATTACCTGGCGCCGATCCCGCAATCCGAGCGCGGCGACCTGGTGGCGGCCTATCACCGCCGCCTGACCAGCGAGAACGCCGCGGTGCGGCGCGAGGCGGCCCGCGCCTGGAGCACCTGGGAAGGCGCCACCAGCAAGCTGCTGCAGAGCGAGGACATGATCGCGCGCTATGCCGGCGATACTTTCTCCGAGGCCTTCGCCCGCATCGAATGCCACTACTTCGTCAACGACGGCTTCTTCCGCTCGCCCAACCAGCTGCTGGAGGACGTGGACAAGATCCGCCACATCCCCGCCGTCATCGTGCAGGGCCGTTACGACGTGGTGTGCCCGATGAAGTCGGCCTGGGACCTGCATCGCGCCTGGCCGGAAGCGACGTTCACGGTGGTGCCGGATGCCGGCCACGCCGCCTCCGAGCACGGCACGCTGAACCGGCTGATCGAAGCGGCGGATCATTTCGCCCGGCTCTGAGCCGGGCCTCAGCGACCGGGAGGAATCATGCTGCTCGACGCGACGCTGGCCTACCTGCACTTCCTCAGCATCATCAGCCTGGTGGCGCTGATCCTGGCCGAAGCGGCGCTGCTGCGGCCGGCGCTGATCGCGCAGAGCGGCCGCTGGCTGGCCAAACTGGACATCGGCGTCGCGGTCGCGGCCGTCGTGGTGCTGGCCGGCGGCCTGTCGCGCGCCCTGTGGGGCGCCAAGGGCTGGGCCTACTACGCCCACAACCCGGTGTTCCACGCCAAGATCGGCCTGTTTGTTTTGATCGCCCTGCTATCGATCGTGCCGACCTTGCAATTCATCCGTTGGGCCAGGGCGTTCCGCCGCGATCCGGCCTGCATGGTGCCGGCGGCGGAGCTGAAGCGCGCCCGGCGCTACGTGCTGATCGAGCTGCACCTGCTGGTGCTGCTGCCGCTGTTGGGAGTGATGATGGCGAGAGGCCTGCATTTCTGAGGAGGCTGCCGTGGCCAAGGCAAAACCGCTGCACTACGCCGTCCATCCCGCCGTGGCCCATGCCCAGGCGATGGTCGAAAATCTCGCTGAAACCACCGGCCGTGCGCTGCCGGCCTGGCTGCAACTGCTGGCGAAGCAGAAACTGGCCGACGCCAAGGCGATCCGCCAGTGGCTGAAGGATCAGCACGGCCTGGGCATGTCGTCCTGCATGCTGATTGCCGATGCCGCGACGCAGGGTATCGACTCGCTTAGCGCGGAAGCCTATCTGCGCGCCGCGCCGGTTTACGTCGACAAGCTGTTTGCCGGTCCCAAGGCGGGTTTGCGGCCGCTGTACGAAGCGCTGCTCGGCATCGCCCTGCAACTGGGCCAGGATGTGAAAGTCAGCCCCGGCAAGAGCTTCGTGCCGCTGTACCGCAAGCACGTCTTCGCCCAGCTCAAGCCGAGCACTGCGACCCGGCTCGACCTGGGCCTGGCGCTGGGCGGGCTGAAAGCCGAAGGCCGGCTGATCGACACCGGGGGCTTCGCCAAGAAGGACCGCATCACGCATCGCATTGCCGTTGCCTCGGCGGCGGATATCGATGCGGAGACGCGGCAGTGGCTGGCGCGGGCTTATGCGCTGGATGCGAGATAAGCAGCGCGCCCTCACTTCAGCGGTATCCCCTCGTCCTGCTTCACCGCATCCAGCACCAGGCTGGAGCGCACGTCCTTCACCCCCGGCAGGCCGATCAGCACCTTCATCGAGAATTCGGCGAAGGCCTGCAGGTCCGGCACCATCACGTGCAGCAGGAAATCCAGGTCGCCGGTCATGACGTAGCAGGCGCGCACCTCGGGCTGGCGCTTGATAGCGTGCTCGAAGGCCTCGGTGACGTCCTTGGACTGGCGCTCGATGCTGACGCGGACGAAAGCCTGGATGCGCTGGCCCAGCGCAGCCGGGCTGAGCACGGCGGCGTAGCGCTCGATCACGCCGCTCTCTTCCAGCCGGCGCAGCCGCCGCTGGCAGGCGGTGGGCGACAGCGACACCTTCTCCGCCAGGTCCACCACCGGCATGCGGCCGTTCTTCTGCAGCTCGCGCAGCATGCGCAGGTCGATGCGGTCCAGATCGGTTTGCATGTTTCACCTATTAAATCGTCTTTTTATAGTGAAAAGATGCGTCGATGGTAGCGTTTCGGTGTGAATTAGCAAGGAAACAGCGGCTCTTTCACGTTAGAGTGAACATTCGCAGATGTCCGGCAGGAGCCGTTCATGGCAAAGCAGACCAAATACGTTTCGCCCCTGCCGGACGCCTCTGGCCAGATCCGCTATTCCGACGCGGAAAACGCCATCTGGGCGGAGCTGTTCGCGCGCCAGAAACAGGCGATCCGCGGCAAGGCCTGCGATGAGTTCATGCACGGCCTGGATCTGCTCAGGCTGCCGGAAGACCGCGTGCCGCAGCTCGGCGAGGTATCGCAGCGGCTCAAGCGCGAGACCGGCTGGGAAGTGGCCTATGTGCCGGCGCTGATTCCCTTCTCCGAATTCTTCGCCCTGCTGGCCGACCGTAAGTTCCCCGCCGCGACCTTCGTGCGCACCCGCGAGGAGCTGGACTACCTGCAGGAGCCGGACATCTTCCACGAGATCTTCGGCCACACGCCGCTGCTGACCAACCAATACTTCGCCGACTTCACCCACACTTACGGCAAGCTCGGCCTCGACGCCAGCCGCGAGGACCGCGTCTACCTGGCGCGCATGTACTGGTTCACGGTGGAATTCGGCCTGATGCAGAAACCGGGCGAGGCGCTGCGCATCTACGGCGGCGGCATCCTCTCTTCCATCGGCGAAACCGAATACGCCTTCAACAGCGACAAGGCGCAGCGGCGACGTTTCGACATCGTCGATGCGCTGCGCACGCCCTACCGCATCGACATCATGCAGCCGCTCTACTACGTCATCGAAGACCTGCGCCAGCTGTTCGAGATGACGCAACAGGACATCATGGGCCTGGTGCAGAAAGCCAAGCACATGGGGCTGCATGCACCACTGTTTCCAGCAAAAGCGGACGCCGCAGCCGCGTAACTGAAACAAGCGTCCACTTGAGCCGTCTGTAATTTGGGCGTATCACAGTTCAATTAGCTTCCATATGCGGATTACAGCCGCGACCCCTGGAGATTCAAGATGGGCAACAACATCAATCCACTGCAGACCGACGGCTTCGAGTTCGTCGAGTACACCGCGCCGAATCGCGCCGGCATCGAGCAGCTGCACACATTGTTCGGCCTGCTCGGCTTCACCGCGGTGGCGCGCCACCGCAGCAAGGACGTGACCCTGTTCCGCCAGGGCGACATCAACTTCCTGGTCAACGGCACGCCCTATACCCACTTCGCCCAGTTCGCCCAGGCGCATGGCCCTTCCGCCTGCGCCATGGGCTGGCGCGTGAAGGACGCAGCCAAGGCCTATGCCCACGCGGTGGCGCAGGGCGCAGTGCCGTTCGACACCAAGCCCGGCTTCATGGAGCTGAACCTGCCGGCGGTGTACGGCATCGGCAACAGCGTGCTTTATTTCATTGATCGCTACGGCGACAAGACCATCTACGACGTCGACTTCGTTCCCATCGAAGGCGCCGACCAGCATCCGCAGGGCGTCGGCCTGAAGCTGCTCGATCACCTCACGCATAATGTCGAGAAGGGCAATATGGACGTGTGGTCCGGCTTCTACGAGCGCATCGCCAACTTCCGCGAGATCCGCTACTTCGACATCGAAGGCAAGCAGACCGGCCTGGTGTCGCGCGCCCTGACCAGCCCCTGCGGCAAGCTGCGCATCCCGATCAACGAGAGCGCCGACGACAAGAGCCAGATCGCCGAATTCATCCGCGACTACCGCGGCGAGGGCATCCAGCACCTGGCCCTGGGCACCGAAGACATCTACGCCACGGTGCAGGCTCTGCGCGAGCGCGGCGTGGTGTTCATGGACACGCCGGAGACCTATTACGAGAAGATCGAAGGCCGCGTGCCGGGCCACCACGAGAGCGTGGCGCGGCTGCGCGAATTGCGCCTGCTGATCGACGGCAGCGTGCAGGACGGCATCCTGCTGCAGATCTTCACCTCCACCGTGATCGGCCCGATCTTCTTCGAGATCATCCAGCGCAAGGGTAACGAGGGTTTCGGCGAAGGCAACTTCAAGGCGCTGTTCGAGAGCATCGAGGAAGACCAGATCCGGCGCGGCGTGCTGAGCAAAGAGGTGGCATAAATCCGCCGATTGCGGATCGGCAGCGGGGATTTGGACGGGAGATGGCGATGTCCGGTTACGAGCTGGCCCAATTGAATATCGCGGAGATGAAGGCGCCGCTGGAGTCGCCGCTGATGGCCGACTTCGTCGCCAATCTCGACCGCATCAACGCGCTGGCCGAGGCTTCGCCCGGCGCCTGAAGGGCGATGAAGGCGACGCCACGGCGTTTCGCCCGCTGGGCGAGAACACGCTGATCAATATTTCGGTGTGGGACAGCGTGGCGGCGCTTAACGCCTACGTCTACAAATCCGGCCACGTCGAGATCATGCGGCGGCGGCGGGAATGGTTCGGCCGCATGGCGGAAGCGGGCGTGGTGCTGTGGTGGGTACCGCGCGGACAGCGCCCGTCGATCGAGGAGGCGCTGTCGAAGCTGGCGCATCTGCGCCAGCATGGCCCGACGCGATTCGCCTTCACCTTTCGCGAAGCCTATCCGCAACCCGATCAGGCGGCCTCACACAAACCAGTACCGTTTCAGGATGAGTGCCCGGCGACCTGATAGCAGGCATCGAACCCCTCTCCCTCCGGGAGAGGGGCAGGGGTGAGGGGCGCGCTCACAATGAAGTGCATACTTGATTGAACCTGCGCCCCTCATCCCCAACCCTTCTCCCGAAGGGAGAAGGGTGAAAAGCGCTGGAGGAGAATAAATGAAAAAATGGATCTACCGGCCGCACGTCGAAGGCCAGGCCTCGCGCCAGGCTCACGCGGATCTGCCTGCGGGCACGGTCGAGCGCGAGCTGGGCAAGGAGGGCTTCTTCGGCCCGGCCACGCACATGTACCACCCGCGGCCGCCCACCGGCTGGAAATCCTGGGAAGGCCCGCTGCGGCCGCGCGCCTTCGACTGCGTCAAGCTCAAGCCGCATGGCCATTCGCCCTGGGACGCGGCGCTGCTGCTGCATAACGCCTCCCTGCGCATGCGCTTCTGGACCTGCCGGGACTCGATGGATCACCTGGTGCGCAACGCCGACGGCGACGAGCTGCTGTTCGTTCACGCCGGCACGGGCGATCTGTATTGCGACTACGGCCACCTGGCGATCGAGGCCGGCGATTACGTGGTGCTGCCGCGCGGCACGATGTGGCGCATCGACTGCGCCGCGCCGATGCAGATGCTGCTGATCGAGGCCAGCAATTCCAGCTACACCCTGCCGGATAAAGGCTTGGTGGGCGAGCACGCCATCTTCGATCCGGCCATGCTCGACCTGCCGCGCATCGACGAGGCGTTCAAGGCGCAGCAGCAGGGCGATGCGGCGACGCGCGACTGGGCGGTACGGATCAAGCGGCGCAATGAAGTATCCACCGTGGTCTATCCCTACAACCCGCTCGATGCCATCGGCTGGCATGGCTCGCTGCATCCGGTGCGCATCAATGTGCGCGACATCCGGCCACTGATGAGCCACCGTTTCCACCTGCCGCCGTCGGCGCACACTACCTTCGTCGCCGGCCGCTTCGTCGTCTGCACCTTCGCGCCGCGCCCGTTCGAGACCGATCCGGGCGCGATCAAGGTGCCGTTCTTCCACAACAACGACGATTTCGACGAGGTGCTTTTCTATCACGCCGGCGACTTCTTCTCGCGCGACAACATCCACCCCGGCATGATCACCCTGCACCCCTGCGGCTTCACCCACGGCCCGCACCCCAAGGCGCTGGGCAAGATGCTGCAGCAGACCAAGCCCGGCACCGACGAGTACGCGGTGATGATCGACGCGCGCGACGCGCTGGACATCGGCGAAGCGGCCACGGCGACGGAATTCCACGATTATCATCGCAGCTGGCAGCACCCGTAGGGTGGGTGGAGCGCCTCCGGGCGCGTAACCCACCGCTGCGCCGAGGGCGGTGGGTTGCGCTTCGCTCCACCCACCCTACAAAAGCTGCGGAACTGGGCGGCCGAAAACAGGTCTTCTGTGATTGCAGGCGAACGCGCATCCGCGCGCTCCGCTACTGCCTGGAGGCATGCCGGCCGTGCGTAAAGATGGGTAAATCAAAGTCGTCCGAAGTTGCGCAGAAGGCCTCGCGGCCCGACATTAGAGGGATGTCACGCATCCTGATAGCGGACGACGACCGCGAGCTGTGCGCCCTGCTGACCGATTATCTGCGTCGCGAGGGCTTTGAAGTCGAGGCGGTACACGATGGCGAGTCGGCGCTGGCGCGCCTGCGCGACGCCGCCCTGCGCCCGGAACTGCTGATCCTCGACGTGATGATGCCCGGCAGCGACGGCCTGGAGACGCTGCGCGAGCTGCGCCAGCAGCACCGCCTGCCGGTGATCATGCTTTCAGCGCGCGGCGAGCCGGTCGACCGCGTGGTCGGCCTGGAACTGGGCGCCGACGACTACCTGTCCAAGCCCTGCCTGCCGCGCGAGCTGCTGGCGCGGGTGCGTGCCCAGCTGCGGCGGCAGACCATGCCGGCAGCCGATGAGCTGAGCCTGGGGCCGTTGCACCTGCATCCGGCGGAGCGCCGCGCCTCGGTGGAAGGCCAGGAACTGCGCCTCACCGGCGCCGAGTTCGCCCTGCTGCTGACGCTGGCGCAGCATGCCGGCGAGGTGGTGGGCAAGGCCACCCTGACGCGCCTGGCCCTGGGCCGCGAGATCGAGCGCTTCGACCGCAGCGTCGACGTCCATGTCAGCCGCCTGCGGCGCAAGCTGTCGGAGGCTTCGGCCAGCGCCCCGGCCATCGAGGCGGTGCGCGGCGCCGGCTATCTGCTGATCGCGCAGCGTCCCTGAGACCCTGATCCGCCGCGCTGGGTAGAGGCCTCACCACTGTCCACATACACTGCGCCGGCCGTTCCCGGCGCCGCCCGAAAAACATCCGCGGCAGCGAACCGAGCAATGCCAACAGGCCCACTTTGAGCCCTCTATACCGCCGCCTGCTGCTGTGGTTCTGCGCAGCCAACATCGTCACGCTGCTGGTCAGCGTGGCGGTTTCGCAGAATATTGTCCGCCGCGCCTACGGCGGCGAGCTCGACTGGCCGGCGCTGGCCCAGACCGCCGACGACGTCTACATCCGCGGCGGCGTCGCCGGCCTGGCCGATTGGACCGAGACGACGCGGCACGAAGAGCGCTTCCAGGTGATGCTGTTCGAGGACGGCCGCGATGTCCTGGGACGGCCGCCGGGGCCCATGTTGGCGCGCCACCTGGCGCAGCTGCTGTCCGGCGAGAGCATCGTGCTGCGGCCGGTGCCGGAGGTGCTGCTGGTCGGGCAGAAGGTGGTCGGCAGCGATCAAATGCCGCGGCAGATGATCGCCATCCGCGGGCCGCGGCCGCAGCACGCCAAGCTGGAGCTGCTGCTGGGGGTGCAGATCGCACTGTCGCTGCTGGCCATCGGCGGTGTCGGCTGGTGGGTGGCGCGCAGCATCGCGCGCCCGGTGGCGGCCCTGCAGCAGGCGGCGCAGCGCATGGCCGCCGGCGACCTCTCTTCCCGCGTCGGCGGCAACTATCCGCAGGCCCGCGACGAGCTGGGCCTGCTGGCCCGCGAGTTCGATCACATGGCCGGCCGCATCGAGGCGCTGGTGGCGCACGAGCGCGGCGTGCTGCAGGACGTATCGCACGAGCTGCGCTCGCCGCTGGCGCGGCTGCAGCTGATCCTGGAGCTGGCGCGGCAGGAATCCGGCGGCGACTCGGCACAACACTTCGAGCGCGCCGAGCACGAGATCGCGCGGCTCGATGTGCTGATCGGCGAGCTGCTGGCGCTGTCGCGCATGGAAGCGGACCTGCCGGGCATGACGCGCGAGCCGGTGGATCTGTCCGCGCTGTGCAGCGATTGCGTGGCCGAGGCCGAGCTGGAAGCGGGGGCCCACGGCGTGCGCCTGCGGCTGGATGCGGCCACGCCGCTGGAAACCAGCGGCAACGCGCAGCTGCTGGCGCGGGCGCTGGACAACCTGCTCTCCAACAGCATCAAGTTCAGCGCCGGCGGTGAAGTGCTGGTGCGGCTCACACGCAACGGCGAGCGGGCCGAGCTGAGCGTGCGCGATCACGGCCCCGGCGTGCCGGAAACCGACTTGCCCAAGCTGTTCCGGGCCTTCTTCCGCGGCAGCAACGCGGCGCGCGCCGAGGGCCACGGCCTGGGCCTGGCCATCGTCGAGCGCATCGCGCGCGCTCATGGCGGGCAGGCCAGCGCCGCCAACGCAGCGGACGGCGGGCTGTGCGTCACACTGTCCCTGCCATTGGTCGCCGGCGGCGGGGGTGGCAACCCGGCCTAGGAGTAAAATGCGGGGATCGTCGGACTTTATGTCTGCACACTGATTCCGGAGCCGCATGAAACTCGCAACCCTCAAAGACGGCACGCGTGACGGCCGCCTGGTGGTGGTCAGCCGCAACCTGTC
>FTIF01001056.1_pt2 | contig 19422 bp, 22 predicted proteins | sample 1658001 | NCBI WGS metagenome assembly FTIF01 (sample SAMEA3914789, study PRJEB12502) | metagenome | biome: forest; material: soil | place: Canada | collected 2011-07-03 | depth 0.3 m | reverse complement strand
CGCTCGGCGATCTCGGCGACGGTCGTCTGCTCGAAACCACGCTCGACGTAGAGCTCCATCGCGGCAAGCTGGAGCCGACCGCGGGCGTCCGGCTCCCATCTACTCATGCCACGATGGTACAGGATGACAGCGACTGACATTGGGTGTAGCTTTGATGACAGCAACTGACATCAGAGGTTTCGCGCATACGGTTCGAAGCAACGGTCGGTCATCTGGAGGGTTTTCTCATGCGCGTTTTCGTCACGGGTGCGTCGGGCTGGATCGGTTCGGCCGTCACCGCCGAACTCATTGCCGCGGGTCATCGGGTCATCGGTCTGGCTCGATCGGACGCATCAGCCGAAGCCATTGCTGCTGCCGGCGCCGAGGTGCAGCGCGGCGACATCACCGATCTGGGCAGCCTGCGGGCGGGCGCCGAGGGTGCGGATGGCATCATCCACACCGCCTTCATCCACGACTTCAACGCGCACGAGGATGCCGCGGCGGTCGACTTCGCGGCCGTCCAGCTCTTCGGGGATCTGCTCGAGGGCTCGGGCCGTCCGCTGGTGATCGCATCGGGAATCCTCGGTGCGGTGTCGCTCGAGACCGACCGGCCCGATCCCGCGGCGTCCTGGTCGCCGCGGCTCCTCACCGAACGGACACTGCTCGGCTTCGCGGGGCGTGGTATTCGCTCGTCGGCCGTGCGGCTTGCCCCCACCGTTCACGGCGACGGCGACCACGGTTTCATGGCGACGCTGATCGGCATCGATCGCGACAAGGGCAGCTCCGGATACATCGGCGACGGCGGCAACACCTGGCCGGCGGTGCACCGCCTCGACGCGGCGTATCTTTTCCGCCTCGCACTCGAGGAGGCACCCGCGGGCTCGGCACTGCACGCTGTCGACGATGAGGCCGTGCCGTTGCGCGACATCGCAGAGGTCATCGGTCGCCATCTCGACCTGCCCGTTGTCAGCGTGGCACCGGAGGATGCCGTCGACCACTTCGGTTGGCTCGGTCGCATGCTCGGAATCGACAGCCACGCATCCAGCGCGATCACACGAGAACAGCTGGGCTGGAAGCCCACGCACCCGGGTCTCATCGAGGACCTCGAGTTGGGGCACTACTTCCAGGTCAGGTAGCGGTCCGGGCTGACCGCGTTGACGTACAGCGCGCGCCCGCATCGGCGGTCACACCCACTGCCGTCCTGACGGCGTCGAGGCTGGCCTCCAACCACGCTGAGCATCCTTCGTGGCCCTCGAATCCCTCATGGCGTACGCATAGTTTGCTCATTCGGATTACCAATCCGCTTTGTTTAGACTCGCTTCGTAACGGAGAAGACGGAGGGATTCTGCACATGCCCGAGACCAAGGTCCGTCGGCCGAGCACGCGCGAGACCATGGTGCTCGGGCAACTTCCCCGACTTTCCGTCGTCGCCGGATCGATCGAGTCCGACGGCAGATCTCGCACCTACGTGGAAGTCGCGCCGGAGGGCATCGCGGATGAGTCGCCGCTCGTGATCGCATTCCACGGCTCCGGCCAGACGGCTGCGCGATTCCGGCCATTCAGCGGCTATACCTTCGACGCGCTCGCGGCTCGCGAGGGCATCCGTGTCGTCTATCCGGACGGCTATCGGATGCGCTGGAACGACGTCCGGGCCAGCTCGAACCTCGCCGCGGGGCAGAAGAACTATGACGATGTCGCGTTCACCCGGACGCTGATTCGCCGGTTCTCGGGCCGGTCCGGCTCCGGGCAGGTCTTCGTCGTCGGATACTCCAACGGCGGACAGTTGGTGATGCGGCTGATCCAGGAACTGCCGGAACTGCTGGCCGGTGCCGCCATCATCTCGGCGACCCAATTGGCCCCGGAGAAGGCGATGGCCGACGACGCGGAGACGCCGTTGCCGGTCCTGCTCGTGCACGGCACGCGGGATCGCGTGGTGCCCTACGCCGGCGGGACCAGGAGCGTGCCGGGATTTCGGCCGCGCGCCCGTGAGCTTTCGCACGCCGAGACGGCCCGATACTACGCCCAGCGCAACGGCATTACGGACGCTCCGCGGCTCTCAGAACCGAACATGCAACCGGGGGCCAGTACCTCGGTCGAGACGCTCGATTTCAGCCAGAGCGGTAAACCCGGGGTGCGGTCCGTGACTATCGTCGGCGGGGGCCATGTCGTGCCCAATCCATGGGTCGCTGCGCCCCGCGTGATAGGCCGCACCCACCGTGAGCTCGATACCGGCGCAGCCATGTGGGAGTTCTTCTCACGCGAGCCGTGAGTGGGCACGAGCGAAGCGATCGTTCGGGACCCAAGCTGGTTGACCGCCCTCCGGAGCACATGCTAAGAACTGCGTATGAGTAGTCCGCGACTTCGCGCCCACGCGATCGCCATGCTGTGGCTATTCGGATTGCAGTTCCTCGCGGGCATGGTGCTCAACCTGTTCGTCACCATACCGAAGCACCATCCGGGAACCGGCGCTGGCGATTACTTCTCGCGTTCTTGGTCCAGCTTGCTGTGGGCGTTGTCGGGCGGGGCTGGGTGGGCGCTTCAGGTGCACGCCACCATCGCTCTGATCCTGTTCCTCGGAATGCTGGCACTCTTTCTGCGCGGTCTCGCCCCGTCGGGTCGCGGGTCGCGGTGGGCGACCGGTGTCGCGGCATTCTTCACGCTCGGTGCCCTCTTCAACGGCTTGAGCTTTCTCGATTTCAACGAGGCCTTCAGCTCCATGATCATGGCTGGCTGCTGGCTTATCGTCGTGGCGCTGCTGGTGTTCGTGCTTGTGCGCTCGCGGGTACGTGTTGCGCGCAGCGAGGAGGCCGTTTTCGCGGCCTGAGGCGCCGGACGGCACGGTGACACTCGTCGGGCGAGCGAACTGCGGGCCGTGGATGCACGATCAGCGCTTGTGCTTGCCCCGCTTCGCCTTGACGGTGGATAGAACTCGTCTGGACAGTTCCTCGTAAGCGAGGGCGGCCTCGGCGCGCGGCGCATAGGTCGCGACTGGCGCGCGCTCGGTACCCATCCGTTCGACGATGACGGCGGACGGCACGACGATGTCGGTCACCTCCGTGCGCTCGGTGTGGAGGCTTTCGACGGCCTCCCGGTGCACGGACTTGCGCCGGTCCACCATCGACAGGAAACCAAGGATGGGCGCCGGCCGGGCCGATTCCGCGACGATTCCCTTAACCTGATCCAGCGATCGGAGCGACAGTGGCGACGGCACGAGGGGTACGACGACGATGTCCGCGGCGCGCATCGCGTTCTCAGCGACGAGGGATGCGCCCGGAGGGCAGTCGAGGATCACAACGTCATAGTCGTCGGCGACCGACTCGAGCACCTTCTCTATGCGTTGGGTGGACTTCTTGGCGGCGTCGAGCATGAGATCGAGCTCGCGGTAGCTATCGTCCGCCGGGAGCACGTCGAGTTGTTCATAGGGCGTCGAGCGAACGGCGGTCCCCGTTGCGGTCTTTCCTCTCACGAGCGAGTCCACGCCACCCTTGAGCTTGGGCTTCACCTGCAGCAGGTAGGTTGCGGAGCCCTGGGGATCCAGATCCCACAACAGAACTCGAAAGTCTCTGGCCGCCTCCCAGGCGAGGTTGACGGCCGCCGTCGTCTTTCCGACCCCGCCTTTGATGCTGTAGACCGCGACTACCTTCATGCCCCAAATACTAGAGGGCGCGCTCCGCGGCTTTGCGGCGGCATCCGTTCACGAATCGGCGATGTGCTGGATCAGCACTGCAGCCCGAGAAAGCACCGCACGGTCTTCCTCGCCCAATTCGCTGAGGCGCGTGTCGAGCCAGGCGCGCCGCTTCGCGCGGTCCACGAGCACCAGCTCTGACCCCGCGGGAGTCGCCGTAAAGAGCACTCTTCGGCCGTCGCCGGGGTCGCTCTCCCGCACGACCCAGCCTGCCGAAGCCAACCGGTTCACGATCTGGCTCATCGATGCGGGTGTGACGCGATCGTGTTCGCTGAGCGCCTTCAGCGTCTGGGGCCCCTGCTTGTGCAGGCGCGTCAGCACCCCCATTGCCGCGTCGCCGAGATCTCCGTCGGCGCGGTCGGCGCGGAACCGGCGATACAAGCGTCCGATTGCCGCGCGTACCTCCGCACCGAGGTCGTCTGTGGCCGGAGTCGTCTCGGCCTGCGCGACACTTGCCCCCTCATCCATAGTTCGTTAGTGTACCTAATTGATTCGTTAGTAGTACTAATAAACTGGGGAACATCATGACCACGCTCGACGCCAAGCCCGCTCATGGTCATTGATCGTCAGAACGGCATCATCGGTCGACAGACGGTGCACCCTGTCGACGAGATCATGCGCGCGTGACCGCCCCAGCCGTCTCGGAAGTGGTACCGCGCAAGCCGTTCGGGTGGCGGTTCACCGCTCCGCTGTTGCTCGGGTCGACCCTGAACCCGATCAACACCTCGATGATCGCGACGGCCCTGGTCGGGATCGGCTCGTACCTGCATGCCGGCCCGCAGGCCACGACGAGCCTCATCTCCGTGCTGTATCTCTGCAGCGCAATCGCCCAGCCGACGATGGGGAAACTCTCGACCCTGTTCGGCCCACGCCGCATCTTCCTCATCGGAGTCGGCATCCTCCTCAGCGCTGGAGTGATCGGTGCGGCCGCGCCGTCGTTCGGCTTCCTTCTGGTCTCGAGGGCTCTGATCGGGATCGGGACCTCGGCTGCCTATCCCACCGCGATGGCCCTGGTACGCAAGCGCGCGGACGCGCTGGGAACCGGGGTGCCGAGCCGGGTGCTCGGCAACTTCTCGATCGCCGCCCAGGTCACCGCGGTGGTCGGGCTTCCGCTCGGGGGCGTGCTGGTCGGAGCGTTCGGCTGGCGTGCGATCTTCGCCGTGAACATCCCGCTCGCGATCATCAGCATCGTTCTCACCTTCGTCGGTGTGACCAAGGATCAGCCGATCGCGCACGCGGGCCGGGAGTCCCTGTTGACGGCCCTCGACATCCCGGGCATCGTCCTCTTCGCCGGGACGATTTCGAGCCTCCTGCTGTTCCTGTCGAACCTCGAAGCGCCGGCGTGGTGGCTGGCTGGACTGTTCGTCCTTTTGGCCACCGCGCTGTTCTTCCGGGAGCGCCGAACGAGCCGCCCGCTGATCGACGTGCGGATGCTTGGCAAGAACCTGCCGCTGCAGCGCACGTACCTCCGCGTGATGCTGGTCGCGCTTGCGACCTACGCCGTGCTCTATGGGGCCAGCCAATGGATGGAGCAGAGCAAGGGCCTGGGCGCCTCGACCGTGGGGCTGATCATGATCCCGCTCTCCGGCCTCAGCATCGTCGCCGCGAGAGTCGTCTCGGGGCGCGGCTGGGTGCGCTGGCCGCTGATCCTGTCCGGGGCGGCGCTGGTTGCTGCCGCATGCGTCATGCTGCTGATCACCCACCAGTCGAACATTCTGGTGCTGATCGGTATGACCCTCCTGCTCGGCCTCACGAACGGTCTCGGTGGGTTCGGCAACCAGGCGACCCTCTATATGCAGGCCCCCGCGGAGGACATCGCCGTGGCATCCGGGCTCTTCCGAACCGCCGGCTACCTCGGATCGATCCTCTCCTCGAGCCTGATCGGCATCGTCTTCGGATCGGGCGCGACCGACAGCGGATTCCACGCGCTCGCCTGGGTGCTCGGCGGGATCGGGTTGGTCGTCGTGTTGCTCGCCGTGCTCGACAGGAGTATTCCCCAGCTCGCTCGCAAGTGAATGGAACAACTTCTGGTCAATCATGCCGAGCGGAGAGAGAATTAATCGAAGGTGTCCGGCGTGTGCCCGATGCCATGGAGATGAATTCTCATGATCGTTCTCATAGTCGTTCTGGTAATCGTCGTAATTGTGGCGATCATCCTTCTCGCCAACTCGATTCGGGTTGTCAAACAGTACGAGCGAGGCGTACTTTTGCGGTTCGGCCGCCTGATCGGGACGAGGAATCCGGGGCTCCGGTTCATCATCCCCGCGGTTGACGTGCTCCACCGCGTATCGCTGCGAATCGTGACCATGCCGATCCAGTCACAGGGCATCATCACCCGCGACAACGTCAGCGTCGGGGTTTCGGCCGTCGCCTACTTCCGGGTCGTGGACCCGGTTAAGTCGGTCCTCGCGATCGAGAATGTGTACTCCGCGATCGACCAGATCGCGCAGACCACCCTGCGCAAGGTCGTCGGCCAGCACAGCCTGGACGAAACGCTGGCCGACACGGATTCCCTCAACCTCAACATTCGCGAGATCCTCGACGTGCTGACCATCGACTGGGGTGTCGAGGTGACCCTGGTCGAATTGAAGGACATCCTGTTGCCAGAGACGATGAAGCGAGCCATGGCCAAACAGGCCGAGGCCGAACGGGAGAAGCGCGCGAAGATCATCGCCGCAGAGGGCGAGTCGCTGGCGGCGGCCGCGTTGGGCGAGGCGTCCGACACGATGATGGCTCATCCGCTGGCCCTTCAGCTACGGAACTTGCAGAGCCTGGTTGAGATCGGCGTCGACAAGAACACCGTCGTGGTCTTCCCCGCGCCGCTGATGAGCACTATCGGCGAACTCGGAACCTTCCTGGCGAGAGAAACGGCGGCTAGCGGCCTCCAGCGCGATGGCGACGCCCAACTCGTGCCTCACCCGTCGTCGCCCCGATCGGTGCCCGACGTCGCCTGACCAACCCGGGCGGTAGGCCAGGTGCACCTCGCCGTTGCCGAAACGGCGCTCGTCGAGCAATTCGAGCGTGAGCCGGACATCGGCGGGGAGCAACCGCGTGCCGCCTCCCATCACGATGGGCGTGAGGAGCACGTGGAATTCGCGCAACCAACACACCCACCGCGCGTTCACCTATTCGCCGTAGATTCAGAGCATGTCTGCCATCCTCGACGCTCTTTTGGCGATTGCGTCGTCCCCCTGGTGCTATGTCGTGCTGGCGGGCCTCCTGATAGTCGACGGTTTCTTTCCATTCGTGCCGGGCGAGACGGCCGTCGTGGCTCTTGCTACCCTCGGGGCGGCGGGTCGCGGGCCCCAGGAGTGGCTAGTGCTCATCGTTGCGATCGCCGCGACCATGCTCGGGGACGGCATAGCGTTCGCGATCGGTCGGCGCACCGGACTCTCGCGGTGGAGTTGGATGCGGCGTGCCCGCGTCCAATCGATGTTCGCGTGGGCGGGGCGCGGTTTGCATGGCCGAACGATTCTGTTCTTCGTGATCGCGAAGTTCGTGCCGTACGCACGCGTCCTCGTGACGATGACCGGAGGCGCGAGCCGACTCCCCATCCCGCGGTACCTGCGCGCGTCACTCATCGCAGCCACGGTCTACACCGCCTATCACGTGTTCGTGGGAACGGCCGCGGGCACCCTTTTCGCCAGTAACCCGCTGCTCGCTACGGCGATCGCGATCGCCACGGTGGCAGTGCTGGGCGTGGTCGCCGAGATGGTGAATCGCGCGATTCGCCGCCGCCGCGAACGTCGAGAACTGATGCCCGAGGCACTGGACGTCGATCCGGGACTATGACCGGCGATGGCCTATTCTGTCTCGCCCGCCTCGTCCGCGTTCCGGTCGATCCCGATCCGGTCCGGCACGGCCCGCGCGACCCGGTGCAGCCAGGAGACCGGTTCTGGCCACGATCGACCCGTGGGAAGCCTTCTGAGGGTTCGCGTCAGGGAGAACGTGGGCTCGCTGCCGAGGATGACGCGGGTAGGGGCAGCATCCGCGAGCACGCCGAGCCACCAGTGCTTCCAGGTTGGCGCAAGCGTTTCGACATCCAGGATGACGTAGTAGTCGGGCATGCTCATGGTCCCGCTCCCGAGGGAGGCCAGAGCACGATCGACCTCGAGGTCGAGGGTGCCGAGCGTGGTGAGATCATCGAAGAACTCGACCCAGGCCGAAGCGACATGACCGAGGGGGTCGTGGTCATGGACGACGTACGGCGCGTAGGTCTGCGAGATCCACTGCTCGACCTCGTCGTCGGTCGCGTCCGCCAGGGTCGCGGCGCGAACGTTGGCGAAGCGGCCGAGCATCTCAATGACGGTCGGCGCCTCTTCACCCACGAGAACCAGGGTCGTGCTGTTCGGGCTCGCCATGATCCGAGTTTAAGCGCGTCGGCGAACTCAGGAGCTGCCCGCCGCCCCTGAGATTGCTCCGTCGGTATAGCGTGATCACCATGCCACGACTGCTTCATCTGGACTCCTCAGCCGACACCGAGCGCTCGCGGTCACGGGCGATCACCCGCACATTCGCGGATCAGTGGCGCAGCCACGGCGCCGACTTCACGGTCGTCTATCGAGACCTCCATCGCGACGCCATTCCACACCTTCCCGATGCGGCACTGCACTGGCCCCCGCGACTCCGACCGGAGGGCTCCACCCCGCCGACGGATGCCGAGGCACTACAGACGGAACTCATCCTGGAACTCGTCTCTGCGGACGTTCTGCTCGTCGGCGCGCCGATGTACAACTACTCGCTGCCCTCGGCTCTGAAGGCGTGGATCGACTACATCCACGTTCCCGGTGTCACCGCACCCTTCGACGTCGATACCCAGCCGCTCGCCGGCCGGCCGGCCGTGATCGTCGTCAGTAGAGGCGCGTCTTACGAGGAGGGCAGTCCGACGGCAGGCTGGGACCACGGCGTGCCGGTGCTGCAACTCATTCTCGGAAACTCTCTCGGCATGTCCACCTCGGTCATCACGACGAGTCTCACCCTGGCCGAGACCGTGCCGGCTCTGGCCGACCGGCTCGATCAGAGCCGCGAGGAATTGGCGCAGGCCCACAGCGACGCTTCGGCTCTGGCCAGTCGTCTGGCGGAGGCCTGAGCACTTCCCCTCTCAGGTGTACATGAGGGACCCCGGAGTGGTGAGAACCTCGCCCGTCTCGATCCAGGTCTTGAGCCCCGAGAGGATCATCGGCCATCCGCCGTACAGCTGGTCGTTCGCCCCCTCGCGGAGCTGGTCGTGCGTGACGGTGAGCCGACACGAGTCCGCCACCTGCTCGATCTCCCAGGTGACGCGGGAGTAGCCCTCCTCCTTCACGTCTTCGCCCCAAAGGGCGATCATCGTGTGAACGAGCTTGCGCGGTGGATCGATCTCGAGAATCTCGCCGTCGCCGAGGATTTCCGGCGCCCCGGGACTGGTGATCCGAATATGCGAACCCGCCTGCCAATCGGATTCCACGCGGCTTCCGAACTGGAACTTGGCACGGATCTCCCGGTCGGTGATCGCCTCCCAGAGGCGCTCGGGGGTCGTCTTGATGTAAATCTCGTAGATCTTCTCCATCGGAGTCTCCAATCTGGTTTTGAGGTCGCTGAGTCCCGCGACCCAGGGTTCCGCGTACTTGCTCACCCAGCGGTCATGGACGAGCCTGATGGGCACCGCGTTCAGGAAGTGCAGCTTCTCTCGCCCGCGCTTTCTCGTGGTGATGAGGCCGGCCGCTTCCAGCTGCTTGAGATGCTTCATCACGCCGAATCGAGTGATCTCGAATCGCGCTTCGAGCGTTCCCAGCGTCTGACCGTCCTCGCGGAAAAGCTCATCGAGCAATTCGCGCCTGGTCGGGTCGGCAAGGGCCTTGAACACGTCGTCCATGGCAACAGAATAGGTGACCATTTGGTCACATGTCAAGAGTGCGGCGGATCGGCACGGGTCACCTGATCGTGAAGCTGCGGTCGCCGGCGGGCGACAACTCGTCGATCTCCACGGTGTCGACGTGGGCTCCCCGCGGACCTCGTCGCAACCACTGCAGGAACTCCGTCACCGCCTCGGATGAGCCCTCTGCCTCGACTTCGACCGCGCCATCCGCACGATTGGTCACGAAACCGACGACGCCCAGTCGTCGTGCCTCGGAGCGGGCCGTCCAGCGGTAGCCGACACCCTGAACCCGGCCCCGTACGACCGCGCGCTGCCGGACGGTTTCGAGGTTTCGAGGCTCCATCCATTGAGGCTACGCGCGGGATCCCGCCACCGGAATGACCAGCCGCGGCATCCTCACTGCGTGCGCGCGGTATCTTCGTCTTGAAGTTCCAGCTGACTCGGTCCCCAGGTCCGCGAACACGAGTGGAGGTACCCGAGGTGAACGACCGCGAGCTCGAGGCAGGTCCGGATCGGAAGACCGAGACCGCGGCGAGGCTTGCGCTCCTCGTCGGCCGGCTCAATCGGCGGATGCTGCGCGCAACGGCTGGTCTGACCCACGGCACGCTGTCCGCCCTGTCAAGCATCGTGAAGTTCGGCCCGCTGCGACTCAATGAACTCGCTCAGCGCGAGGGCATCGCTGCCGCGACCATCACGAGGATCGTCGCCGATCTCGAGTCGCGCGGCCTCGTCGCCCGTGAGGTCGATCCGACCGATCGTCGTGCGTTCGCGATCGAGGCCACCGCGGAGGGCGTCGCCTACATCGTTCGAGCGCGGTCCGATCGCGCCGATGTCATCGCGAAACTTCTCGACAAGCTCGACGATGCGGGCCTCGATACCCTGGAGGAGGCGCTGCCCCTGTTAGAGGCGCTGCTCGTTCAAACGCAGTTCGACGACGCGGCGCGCACCTAGCCGCTTGGACGATCGGCGTGCAACTCCTCCAGCGCGTCGAGCATCGGCAGCTGACCCTTGACGACCTTGCCGCGTGCATCCTCGAGAGAGAACCATCGCGCATCATCGATTTCCACAAACTGCTGCATCCGTCCGGAGTGCGGCGGCCACTCCAGCTCGAAGCTGTTGCTCGACACCGTTTCGACCGCGAAGTCGGTTTCGGCGGCGAAGACGGTCACGACCTTGCCCGACGACTGCCTGAAGTCTCCAAGATGTCTGTAGTCCGCATCCGGTGCCGGCGTGCCGACCTCCTCCGCGAACTCGCGAAGGGCCGCCGGCAGGTCCGCCTCGCCTGGGAGAGGCTCACCCTTCGGCACGGACCACGCCGCGGCATCCTTCTTCGCCCAGAACGGGCCGCCCATGTGTGCGATCCAGACCGAGAGCGAGGAATCCGTCTCCCTCCGATAGAGCAGGATGCCACAGCTCCGCATCAGGTCAGGCCCCGAAAATCGTGCGATCCAGATAGTCGTTGCGAAACTTGCCGCTCGGATCGAGCCGGGCCGCCAACTCGCGGAAGTCCGGAAGCTTCGGGTACAACTCGGAGAGGCGGGAGGAGTCCGTCGTGAAGAGCTTGCCCCAGTGGGGTCGCGCGTCGAAGGGCGCCAGGGCGGCTTCTATCACCCCCAAGAGGTCGCGCACCGCGTCATCCTGTTTCCAGGTGAAGTGGATGCCGACAGCGTCGCGGTCGTAGGCCGGGCTGAGCCAGAGACCATCCGCCTTCATCGTGCGGATTTCACTGATGAGGAGGTGCGGTGACAGGCGCGGCCCTAGCGCGCGCACCACATCGATCGCGTCGAGCGCGTGTTCGCGTGGGACGAGATACTCGGACTGCAGTTCCTCGCCCGCGCTCGGCGTGAACTCGAGCTTGAAGTGGGCGAGACGGTTCCACCACGGACCGGGCATGCCGCCCTGTTCCGTGCTGTTCATGCTCGGACCGTCCGGCAGGGGGTGAAGGTTGTGATTGGCCTTGACCGCGCCGAACAGTTCCGGCTGCCGCGCAGCAGTCGTGTCGCCATCCACGCGGCTCTTGAGCCACACCTGGGTGGCGGCGACCTCACCCCAGGTGCCGAAGATGCTCACACTGTAGGCGCTCGACGTGACGTCGTCGAAGTGCTCGTGGAGTTGCGACCAGCTGAGACCGGTGAAGACGTCCTGTCGCACCTCGAAGGTTGGCTCGATGTCGAGCGTCACGCTCGTGACGACGCCGAGCGCACCGAGCGCAACGACCATCCCCGCGAACTCCGGATCGCCGCGCTTGACGTTCTGTAGGCGTCCATCGGCCGTGACGAACTCAAGCCCGGCGACGACCGCCGCCAGGTTGAGATTGCCGTCGCCGGAGCCGTGCGTTCCCGTGGCGATGGCACCGGCCACCGAGATATGGGGAAGCGAGGCGAGGTTGTGAATGGCCCAGCCGGCGTCGTGCAGGCGCTCGACGAACTCGCCATATCGTGCACCGGCATTCACCGTCACCGTATGGGTGGAGCGGTCGATCGTGAGCTCCACGGGAAGGTTCTCGAGGGAGACCTGGATGCCGCCGGTGTCGGCCACGTCATTGAAGGAATGCCGGCTGCCGAGCGCCTTGACGCGGTCGGCGCGCGCGACGACATCCTGAAGTTCTTCGACGGATGCGGGCTTTGCCAGGTGCTCCGCGCGATAGAGGTAGTTGCCTGCCCAGTTCGCTGAGGTCATGATCACAGTCTAGGAACTGCACACCGCAGGAAGGATGTTCGATGGCCGGATACTCGCAGAGCCCGCAGGCCCGCAAGCTCGGACTCTCGCCCGGGATGAGGATCTCGATACTCGAGGCTCCCACGGGTTGGACCCTCGACGATCCGCCGGAACTGGATGTGGTCGGCGAGGACGCTTCCGCCGACCTCGTGCTGGTCTTTGTTCGGGAGGCCACCGCGATCGAGGAGCGTCTCGTCTCGCTCGGTCGGCGTATTCATCCCGCCGGCATGCTCTGGGTCGCCTGGCCGCGCAAGGCCGCGGGACACGTCAGCGACGTCACCGACAGCGTGATCCGGGATTCGGTGCTGCCGTACGGTCTCGTGGATGTCAAAGTTGCGGCGATCGACGAGGACTGGTCCGGACTCAAGATCGTCTGGCGGTTGAGCGAGCGCGGCAGCGGCTAGGGAGTCGGACCGGGCTCGGCCGATCGCGCCGCGATCGCACGATTGCGGTTGCGGCGCACGATCAGGAACGCGACAACGGCCATGACCCCGAGGAAGACGAGCCAGGGCAACGCCACCCCGAGCAGGACGACCAGTCCGGCGAAGAACGCGACGAAGGCGTTCCAGCCCGTGATGAGGCCGGAGAGGAACGTCTCGGGTGCGTGGGCGGGTGCGGTCGCCTTCGAACCGAGCGTGAGGGTGATGGTCGAGAGGTCGACCTGGTCGACGATCGACCGCTTTTCGGCCTCGAGGCTCTCAAGGTCCGACTGGCGCTGCGAGAGCGCGGATTCGATGGTGATGAGATCGGCGGTCGTCGCCGCCTTCGACATGAGGGCGACAAGACGATCGACCGAGGCGCGCAGCGCGGTGATGCGGGCATCCAGGTCCTGCGCGTGAGCGGTGACGTCCTGCCTCGAGATGGACACGTCCTCGACGGTGCCGAGCTTCTTGAGAGCGTCGACGGTAGGAGTGAGTTTCGCCGAGGGGATGCGCACGGTGAGCTCGGCACTTCCCTGGTCGCCCCCGACGGGAGCCTTTTCGATGCGCCCGTCCACGCGGCCGCCGGCATTCTCGACGATCCTCGCGGCGTCGTCGGCCGCGGTGGCCGGCTTATCGACCGTGATCGTCACGGAACCGGTGGTGATGACCTGCCGGCCGTCCGTGGCCTGGGCTGCCGAGCCGTAGCCGCTTCCCGACTTCGCCGGGCCGGCGGGAGCGATGGCGGACGTGCCAGAGCTCGAGCTGCTTGAACTCGACTGCGAAGTGCATCCGACGAGCGCGAGAGCGCACAACGCCAGAGCTGCGGGAACCAGTAATCGCCTCATGCGCTCACGCTACGAGGGCCGGAACCCGAGCGCTACCCAACGTTCGTGGCGATTCAGTCGTCACGCGCATCCGGGTTCTGGGAGAAGTCTGGCAATCGGAGAGCGGGGGTATTCCTGCGGCAGAGGGCGGACTACCGTCCGCGGCAACGATTGAAGGAGGAATCATGGGTCTGATGGACAATGCGAAGGACGCGGCTCAGGCGACCGGCAAAAAGGTCGGCGACGTGGTCGAGGACACCAAAGATCGCATGAGCGACAGGGCGGATGAGGCCAGAGCCGACGCAGAGGTCAAGCGGGCCGAGTCCGATCGGGAAGCGACGAAGGCCAAGAACGACTACAAGGAGAGTCTTCGCGATTGAACCCGATCCAGGGAGGGCGAGCGGACCGAACGTTCGCCCTCCCTGCGGTTCGTCGGCCGAGCTCGTCCTAGGCTGGAGAGATGAAAACGCGCACTCTCGGCCGCACCGGTCGCACGGTATCCGTCATCGGTCTCGGCACCTGGCAGCTCGGCTCCGACTGGGGAGACGTGAGCGAGAAGGATGCCCGCGCCGTTCTCGACGCGTCTGTGGCAGCGGGGGTCAGCCTCTTCGACACGGCGGACGTCTATGGTGACGGTCGCAGCGAGCGCATCATCGGCAGCTACCTCGCCGACAATCCCGACCGAGGCATCACGGTGGCGACGAAGATGGGTCGCCGGGAGTCGCAGGACGCGGCGAATTTCACGCTCGCCAAATTCCGCGAATGGACCGACCGCTCGCGCGCGAACCTCGGAGTGGACACGCTCGACCTCGTGCAGCTGCACTGCCCGCCGACCGCCGTCTTCTCGTCTGATGCGGTCTACGACGCGCTCGACACCCTGGTCGCGGATGGTGCGATCGCCAATTACGGCGTGAGTGTCGAGACCGCGGACGAGGCCCTCACGGCGATCGCGCGACCGGCCGTGGCGACGGTGCAGATCATCCTCAACGCGTTCCGTCTGAAACCCCTCGACTCGGTACTGCCGAGCGCGCTCGCTGCTGGCGTGGGGGTCATCGCGCGCGTGCCGCTCGCATCCGGCCTCCTCAGCGGCCGCTACACCGCCGCCACGACGTTCGCGGCTGACGATCATCGAACGTACAACCGCAGTGGCGCCGCGTTCGACGTCGGCGAGACCTTCTCTGGCGTCGATTTCGAGCAGGGTGTCCTGGCGGCGCAGGAGTTCGCGGCATTGCTCGCCGCGGAGCCCGCCGCGGCGGGCCTCACGACGGCGCAGGTCGCGCTGGCCTGGGTGGCGCAGCTCGATGGCGTGACCTCTGTCATTCCGGGCGCGCGCAACGTCGGGCAGGCGGAGAGCAATGCCGCCGCGGGTTCCGCGCCGCAACTCAGCCCGCGCTTCACCGCCGCCGTGACCGACATCTACGATCGCTACTTCCGCGAGGCGATACATGCCCGTTGGTGACGTCGGCTGCTGCTCATTCCCCGGCCACAAGGAATGACGGTCGCCGGATGACTGTTGTTGCGAAGGTCCCCGTCGAAGCGAAAGCAGGAGCACGATGTCCAGAGTGATGATCGTCGTCGCGAGTGTCCGACCCGGCCGCATCGGTCTCCCCATCGCCGAATGGGTTCGCGGGGCGGCTGAGGCGCACGGCGGCTTCGAGATCGACTTCGCCGATCTCGTGGAGATCAACCTCCCGTTCATGGATGAGCCGAGCCATCCGCGTCTTCGCCAGTACACCCGGCAGCACACGATCGACTGGAGTGAGCGGGTGGATGCCGCGGACGCCTTCATCTTCGTGACCCCTGAGTACAACCACAGCTACTCGCCCGCCCTCAAGAATGCGCTCGACTACCTGATCCAGGAGTGGTGGCGCAAGCCCGCGGCGCTCGTGAGTTACGGCGGCATTTCCGGCGGCACGCGCGGCAAGACCGCGATCGAGCCAGTGCTGGCACTCCTCGGTCTGGTGCGCGTGGGTGCGGAAGTGGAGATTCCCTTCGCTGGCCGACTCGTCGCCGAGGGGGTCTTCCACCCCGACGAGAAGGAGATCGCGGTGCTCGGCAAGCTGCTCGATGAGATCGCCGTGCTCGCCGAAGTCCTTAAGCCGCTTCGCTGAGCCGCGCGTCAGCCGGCGCTGTGCCGGTCAGCGTCAGGAGGGCTGCACCGGCAGCGGTTCCGTGTCCGGGATCGGGCTTGCATCGCGACCCCGCAGGTCGGGATGCGCCCGCCGGAAGATCGTGGGAATGAGGAACCCGACGCCCGCGAAGGTAGCCGCGATCCAGAACGCCCCCGGTGCGTGGAAGCGGTCGATCAGGAATCCGGCGAGGGCGGAGCCCATTGCTGCGCCGATGAGCTGCCCGGTGCCCACCCAGCCATAAGCCTCGGCGGTCTCGCTGAACCGAACGCTCGACGACACGATTGCGAACATGACCGCGAGGGCCGGCGCGATTCCGATGCCGGCGATCAGCAGGGTGACGGCCAGCCACCAGAAGTTGAGGGATACGGCGGCGAGCGCCATCCCGACGAAGATCGCGAACAGCCGCCTGGCCAGAGCCCACGGTCCGATCGGCACGTGGCCGAGGGAGAGGCCGCCGATGAGCGATCCAACCGCGAAGAGCCCGAGCACGATTCCGGACTGCGGCCCGCCGTCGCCGAAGGTAGCGACGACACCCGCCTCGATCGCGGCGCATCCGCCGACGAGCAGGAAGCCGGTCACCGTGGCGAGCAGAACTGCTGGCTTCGCAAGCACGACGCCGATGTTGCGACGACTGCGCGGTATGCGAACGCGGCCGACCTCCGGCGAGGAGATGAACCAGATGCCGCCGCCGATCAGGAAGGCAAGGGCCACAAGGATCGCCAGCACTGTACTGATCTGGATGGCGACGAACGTCGTGATGACCGGACCGACCACCCAGATGACTTCCTGAGCCGAGGCGTCGAGGGAGAACAGCGGGGTGAGCTGGCGCGAGTTCACCATCTTGGGGTAGATCGTGCGCACGGCGGGCTGTACCGGGGGAGTGCTCACCCCGGCGAGGAATCCGAGCACCATGTACGCGGGCACGGGGAGAGTCGGCGCGAGAGCGATCGTCGCGATCGCCGTCGCACAGACCGACATGGTGAGGATGAGCACGCGGCGCATTCCCCACACGCCCATCCAGCGGCTGGTGAGCGGGCCGGCGATGGCCTGCCCGACACTCGCCGCCGCCAGCACGAGACCCGCCGCACCGTAGGAATGGTGGATGCGTTCGATGTGCAGCAGGAAGGCCAGGGAGAGCATCCCATTGGGAAAACGGGCCAGAAGCTGGGCCGACATGATGCGCGCGACGCCGCGCGTTTTCAGAAGACTCAGGTAGGTACTCACGACCGTGCAAGCCTATCGGTCGGCATCCTCATTCCCGATGGCGGGTCGTGAAGAGGGACTAGGCACAACGGCGTCCGTGCGATTCCCCGCTTTTCCTCAGTTGACGTCGCATAGAGTGCATGCGGACCCGGTTAGGAGACCACTGGACATGACGATGCGCGAACGACCCCGTGGCAGCAGGCGTGCGGGCACCCTTCCGTTGCGGCACGCTCAGCAGGGATCTGGCATGCCGCTGCTCGCCGTTGTGAAGTTCCTCGGCATCGCTCTCGCCGTCGTGGCGGTGTCTGCCGCCTCCGTCGCGGGGGTCGCGGTGTGGGACGTCGCCTCCAGCATCAAACCGGGCATCCATCTGGCCGCGCTCCCCGGGCAGACGGCGCCGCCGCCAACGATCGGCGCCATCGAGGGCGGGGTCAACCTGCTACTGGCGGGGACCGATACGCGTACCGGCCAGGGCGCCGGATTCTCGTCGAAAGCCGACCTCGCGGGCAGCTCTGGCGCCGGAAGCAACGATGTCACGATGCTTCTTCACATCTCCCAGGACCACAAGAGCGCGACGATTGTCAGCTTTCCCCGCGACCTCATGGTGGCGGTGCCCGCATGTCCGCGATCGAGCGGAGGCAACTATCCCGCCACCAGCCGGGCGATTTTCAATTCCACGCTTTCTCGGGGCGGGCTCTCCTGCGTCGTGCTGACCGTCGAAAAGATGACCGGGCTGCAGATCCCGTATGCCGCCCTCATCAGTTTCGACGGCGTCATAGGCATGTCGGATGCCGTCGGTGGCGTCGACGTGTGCATCGCGAGTGCCATCAAGGACCCCTATACGGGCCTGAACCTCGCGGCGGGCACCCAGACCATCGTGGGTTCGACCGCTCTCGCCTTCGTGCGCACCAGGCACGGCGTCGCTGACGGCAGCGACCTCGGGCGCATCAGCAACCAACAGGTATTCCTCTCGGCGCTTGCCCGCAAGGTGACCTCGGGCGGCGTGCTGTCGAATCCGATCCAGCTCTATTCCCTCGCCAAGACGGCGGTCAGCAACATGCAGCTCTCCGACACCCTCACGAACCCCACGACGATGGTGGAGATCGGGCTCGCGCTTAAGAACATCGGCCTCGGCAACATGACCTTCCTGCAGTATCCGACCGCCGCCGATCCGGTAGACCCGAACCGCGTGGTGGCGATCGCCTCGGCCGCATCGGTGCTCAACGCCGCCCTCGTGGCGGATCAGCCGATCCAGCTGACCGGCACGGTCGGCCGGGCGGCCGTCGCGAACCCCAACGCCGTTGCGTCGCCCGCACCGGCGCCATCGCCGTCGGGCTCACCCGTTCCCACAGCGGCCGCTCCATCCGGAGCCGCCCCGGTCGTCCTGCCCACGACTATCACCGGCCAAACGGCCGCACAGCAGACGTGTTCCAAGGGCAACCACTAGCGATTCCGTCCTCCACAGGCTGTGCATAACTCGCACAACTTATGCACAGCTGTGGATGACACGCCCACTACATATGGGGTTACCGTGATGTCGGTAGCCCGCTATATAGTGGTGGAACTGCGGAACAGCAACTCCAGGACTTCCCAAACGGCCGGTCCAGCCTGATGCATTCAGCGGACAATTTCGGACTTCATCGGGAGTCGTAAGGGGACAGAAAACCGCTGGTCGGAGCGGCTTTCAGCAATGGCGTTTCTGGACGCCAGAGGACGCATAAGGAGCACACGTGGCAATCACCGTAGTCAAGCGCGATGGACAGCGCGAGCCGTACGACGCCAACAAGATCAACCTCGCGATCGAGCACGCGAGCGCCGGACTGGACGACAACATCACCTGGGTCACCCAGATCGCGAGCGAACTCGAGCTCACCCTCTTCGACGGCATCACGACGCAGCAGCTCGACGAGGCCGTCATCCAGGTCGCACTCCAGAACGTGAAAGACGACCCGGCCTTCGACACAGTGGCCGCCCGCCTGCTGCTCAAGACCATCTACAAGCGAGTGCTCGGCGACTACGAGACCGCCGAGGAGCTCAAGGCACTGCACGCGGGTCGCTTCGCCGCGAACATCACCCGTGGCGTCGAGGAGCAGCTGCTCGACCCGCGACTCACCCAGCTCTTCGACCTCACCACCCTCGCTGAGGCACTCGAGCCAGTGCACGACGAACTTCTCAAGTACATCGGCGTCGTGACTCTCAACAACCGCTACGGCATCAAGGGTCGCAACGGTGACGCGCTGGAGGTTCCACAGTACTTCTGGATGCGCATCGCGATGGGCCTCTCTCTCAATGAGGCGAACCCCACCGAGCATGCGATCAAGTTCTACGAGAAGATGAGCCGCCTCGAATACCTGGCGGCCGGATCCACCCTCGTCAATGCGGGCACCATCTACCCGCAGCTCGCCAACTGCTTCGTCATGGAGATGCAGGATGACATGGAGCACATCGCGAAGACGACGCGCGATGTCATGTGGCTCACCAAGGGCACCGGTGGCATCGGGCTCTCCGTGACCAAGCTCCGCGCGCAGGGCTCGCCCATCCGATCCAACAACACGACCTCCACCGGCCCGATCCCGTTCATGCACACGATCGACTCGATCCT
>FTIF01349130.1_pt1 | contig 19432 bp, 14 predicted proteins | sample 1658001 | NCBI WGS metagenome assembly FTIF01 (sample SAMEA3914789, study PRJEB12502) | metagenome | biome: forest; material: soil | place: Canada | collected 2011-07-03 | depth 0.3 m | reverse complement strand
CTGGCGCTGATGGACGCGGGCGTGCCGATCAAGGCGCCGGTGGCCGGCGTGGCGATGGGCCTGATCAAGGAAGGCGAGCGCTGGGCGGTGCTGACCGACATCCTGGGCGACGAGGATCACCTCGGCGACATGGATTTCAAGGTCACCGGCACCACCAAGGGCGTCACCGCCCTGCAGATGGACATCAAGATCACCGGCATCACCGGCGAGATCATGAAGGTGGCGCTGGACCAGGCCCTGGCTGGCCGCCTGCACATCCTCGAGGCGATGGTGAAGACCATCGACAAGCCGCGCGCCGAGATGTCCGAGTTCGCGCCGCGCATCACCACCATCAAGATCCACCCGGACAAGATCCGTGACGTCATCGGCAAGGGCGGCGTCACCATCCGCTCCATCACCGAAGAGACCGGCACCAGCATCGACATCGACGACGACGGCACCATCAAGATCGCCGCTGTCGACGGCGACGCCGCCAAGGCCGCCATCGCCCGCATCGAATCGCTGACGCGCGACGTGCAGGTCGGCGAAGTCTACGAGGGCAAGGTCGCCAAGCTGATGGATTTCGGCGCCTTCGTCACCATCCTGCCGGGCAAGGACGGTCTGGTGCACATCTCGCAGATCTCCGAGAAGCGCGTCGACAACGTTGCCGACGAGCTGAAGGAAGGCCAGGTGGTGCGCGTCAAGGTGCTGGAAATCGACAAGCAGGGCCGTATCCGCCTGTCGATGAAGGCCGTCGACGTCGTCGAGTAAAGCGTTAAAACCGGATGCAGACTTGATCTGCATCACGGTTTTGGTCACAATCCGGGGCGGTTGAGAAACCGCCCCGATTCCTGCAGCCCTCGGCGCAGGCGAGATTAGTCGGGCGAACGAGCAAAAAAAACCCCCTAAGACTTTAGGGGGCAAGGTGCGAGAAAGGCGCAAGGCCTTTCTGGAGGAGACTTCAGCAGTGTCAACTAAAAATTATTTCTAGACACTGCTTCTGCGTTCTTTATGTTGCAGTGCAGTATAGACAGTCCCGCGCTGGCCTGTCAAGAAATCCAAAGTTATAAAAATGTAGTTAATTCAATAAGTTATGCTTGTCGAGCGAGTCACTTGACGTGCTCGTCATTAATTTTTTGTGGCAATGCACAAGCCATGTTTTGCCAATTGAACGAACGGACGTTCATGAAAAGGAATGGAATGAGGAGCGTTCGATCGGCCGGGTGAACTGGCATCAACCGGCGCATGGCGTTTATCCCCATACCTGCCTGTCACCAGCTGAATGTCATCCTTCGCTGCGCTCAGGATGACAAGCGATGGCGCGTCATGCGATGGGGGCACAGCGTGTACGACTGCGGTGCTTCCGCCTGGTGCGGAACCGCGTCCTAGACTTCCTCGTCGCTCCGCTCGCGCTCCAGCAGCGGCTTGATCACCTTGGCGCGCGACAGGCTCTTCAGGAATTCGCGGCGCACCGAGCGCCAGATCGGCGCCTGGCGATCGGCCAGGTCCTTCAGCCGCTGGTCGGCGATATCCTTCAGCCGCTGCACCGGATGCTGCGCCTGGCCCAGCAGGCCGCGCAGCTGCTCGGCGAAATTGTGGTTCTGGTCCAGGAACAGCTGCATCGACAGTTCCAGGTAGCGGCTGATGCTGGTCTGCATCGGGTCGCCGTAGAAACGGATGATGTGGGTCAGCAGCTCCGAACTGAAGATCGGATTGCCATTGCCGCCTTCTTCCTGCTCCGAGATCACCTGCAGCAGGATGCTGCGGGTGATGTCCTCGCGCGTGCGCTTGTCCTCGACCCGGAACTTCACATTGCTCAACACCAGCTGGCGCACTTCTTCCAGCGTGATGTAGCGGCTGACGTTGGTGTCGTAGAGCCGGCGGTTCGGGTATTTCTTGATGACGCGGATGTCGTTCATGCGTTTCGCTGTGCTGCAACAAAGTTAAGCATGACAGATGATAGTCTCTTCACCAAGAGCGCGAGCGACAGCGCCTAGCCGCCGGGCGCGCCAATCGACATCTGTAGCCCCACCGGCACCTTTTGTGCGCTCCAGTGCGCCTGCGCCCAGCGCATCATTTCTGCCGCGGCAGCGCCGCGCAGCGCCGCCGGCGGCGTCTGCCCCAGCAGATCCAGGCAGTAATACAGGTTGTCGCCCGCATTGGCCGAAGCGATCGGTTGCGAATGATTCTGCTTGCTTAGCTTGCGGCCGTGTTCGTCCAGCAGCAGCGCCAGATGGCGATAGACCGGGGCAGGCAAGCCGAGCAGGGTTTGCAAATGCAGCTGGCGAAAGCTCGAACCGATTAGGTCGGCGCCGCGCACCACCTCGGAAATGCCCTGTGCCGCCTCGTCCACCACGCAGGCCAGCTGGTAGCCGATCTGGCCGTCGGCACGGCGCAGCACGAAATCGCCGACATCCTGCTGCAGGCTGCGTCGCAGGCCGCCCTGCCAGGCGTCGCCGATGTGCAGCTCGCCGTCGCCGATGCGCAGGCGCCAGGCGAGCTGCTGCGCCAGAGGCGCGTGGTCGCGGCAGATTCCGGCATAGACCGGGCCGTCGACGCCGGGCAGGGAGTCCTGCGCCAGCTGCGCCCGGGTGCAGGCGCAGGGATAGAGCAGGCCGAGATCGTGCAAGCGCTCGTAGGCCGCTTCGTATTCGGCCACATGCCGCGATTGCAGGCGCGGCGGCTCGTCCCACAGCAAATGGTGCGCTTCGAGCTGGCGCAAGATCGCGTCGCTGTGCTCGGCGCGGCTGCGTGCGCTGTCGAGGTCGTCGATGCGCAGCAGCCACTGGCCTGCGGCCTTGCGCGCCTGCAGGTAGCTGGCCAGGGCGGTGAGCAGCGAGCCGAGGTGCAGGGGGCCGGAAGGCGTCGGCGCGAAGCGGCCGCGGTAAGGGGCGGGGACATTCATGCCGCTACTTTAGCCGCGGGGAGCGGGGAGACAAGCCGCCGCCCCGCGTCAGCGGGCGCTCACAGTTGCCATCTTCAGCATGCTAACTTTCACCCGCCCGCATGGGCAGGGACGACGGACTGACATCGAATGCGGTTATGGAACGGCTGGGGTGAGGAAGGGCGCGAGGACACGCTGGCGGAGACCGCGCAGGCCTTCCTGTTGCAGGTGGTCGGGCCGGCCACGCCGACCCGCGATGCCAGCCTGGCCGATGCGCTGGCGACGGCGCCGCCCTCGCGCCTGCCGGCCGGCACGCTGTTCGACACCGCGCCGGAATTGAGGCTGCGACGCGCCCGCGGCCAGAGCTTTCCCGACTGGATCGCGCTGCGCTACGGCCGGCTCGGCCCGCTGGCCGACGGCGTAGCCCTGCCGGCCAGCCACGAGGAAGCGGCGCAGGCCCTGGCCAGTGCGCAGAAATTGGGTGCACTGGTGATTCCCTACGGCGGCGGCACCAGCGTGGTGGGCCATTTGCAGGTGCCGGCCTCGGACCGCCCGGTGGTCAACATCTCGCTAGAGCGCATGAACCGCCTGCTCGATCTCGACGAGACCTCGCTGCTGGCCCGCTTCGGCGCCGGCACGCCGGGTCCCCAGGTGGAAGCGCAGCTGGCGCAGCGCGGTTACCTGTTGGGCCATTTTCCGCAGTCCTACGAATATTCCACCGTCGGCGGCTGGGTGGTGACCCGCTCCAGCGGCCAGCAGTCGCTGCGCTACGGCCGCATCGAGCAGCTGTTTGCCGCCGGTCGCCTGGCGACGCCGCGCGGCGAATTGCGCGTCGGCAGCCATCCCGCCTCCAGCGCCGGCCCCGACCTGCGCGAATGTGTGCTCGGCAGCGAGGGCCGCCTCGGCCTGCTCAGCGAAGCCACACTGCGGGTGCGCAAGCTGCCGGAGCGCGAAGACTTCCACGCCGTGTTCTTCCCCAGCTGGGACACCGGCCTGGAAGCGGTGCGCCTGATGGTGCAGGCCGACATCCCGCTGTCGATGCTGCGCATGAGCAACCCGGTCGAGACCGAGACCCAGCTGACCCTGGCCGGCCATGAAAAGACCATCGCCTGGCTCAAGCGCTACCTGCGCCTGCGCGGCTCCGGCCTCAAGCCGGTGATGCTGATGATCGGCTTCACCGGCCTCAACCGCGATGTGCTGCGCAGCCGCCGCGAGGCCCTGGCCATCGCCAAGCAATGCCGCGGCGTGCATGCCGGCAAGATCATGGGCAAGGCCTGGGCGGCGAAGCGCTTCTACGGCCCCTATCTGCGCAATGCGCTGTGGCGCGCCGGCTATGCCGCCGACACCGCCGAGACCGCCATCAACTGGCCGCAGGCCACCGTCACCATGGAAGCGATCGAGGCGGCGGCGCGCGGCGCCCTGCAGGCCGAGGGCGAGCGGGTCCATGCCTTCACCCATCTGTCCCATGTCTACCGGCAGGGTTGCAGCATCTATTCGACCTTCGTCTTTCGCGCCGCGCCGACTTACGAGGAAAACCATGCGCGCTGGGTCAAGCTCAAGCGCGCCGTGTCCGAGGCCATCGTCGCCAACGGCGGCACCATCAGCCATCAGCACGGCGTCGGCGTCGACCATGCACCCTATCTGGAAGCCGAGAAAGGCCCTCTCGGCATGGACCTGATCCGCGCCATGGCGCGCGAGTTCGACGCGCAGGGCATGATGAATCCGGGCAAGCTGTTCCTCTGATGCCCATCGCTCGCCATCGGCGGATGCCGCAATGAGCTCGCGCCCGGCGCTGGCGGACCTGCCTGCACGCTTCGACCTGGTGGTGATCGGCGGCGGCATCACCGGCGCTGGCATCCTGCACGAGGCGGCGCGCACCGGCGCCAGCGTGCTGCTGGTGGAGCAGAACGATTTCGCTTCCGGCACCTCCAGCGCCTCGTCGAAGCTGGTGCATGGCGGCCTGCGTTACCTCAAGGACGGGCAGTGGCGGCTGACCATGGAGTCGGTGCGCGAGCGCAACCGCCTGCTGCGCAGCCGCGCCGGGCTGGTCGAGCTGCAACCGTTCCTGATGCCGATCTATCAGGACATGAAGCCGGGCCGCGCGGTGATGCGCATGGGCCTGGCGATCTACGATGCGATGGGCGGGCAGTGGCGCTCGCGCTCCTTGTCCGCGGCACGGGCGCTGCAGCTGGAGCCGAACTTGCGCCGCGAGGGCCTGCTCGGCGCGGTGGCCTACGAGGATGCGCGCACCGACGATGCGCGCCTGGTGCTGCGCCTGATTTTCGAGGCGCAGGAGTCCGGCGCGCGGGCGCTCAACTACACCCGCGTCGGCGAAGTGCTGAAAGCCGACGGCCGCGTGCGCGGTGTGGCGCTGCATGACCTGATCGGCGGCGAGAAGCGCGAGATCGAAGCCGGCATGGTGATCAATGCGGCGGGCGTCTGGTCCTGCGATCTGCCGGGCGATCCGGGCGGCGCGCCGACCTTGCGTCCGCTGCGCGGCAGCCACCTGATCTTCCCGCTGGCGAAGCTGCCGGTGAAGCAGGCAGTGTCCTGGCTGCACCCGCGCGACCGCCGGCCGATCTTCGTCTATCCCTGGGAGGGCGTGGCGCTGTTCGGCACCACCGACCTCGATCACGGCGACGGCGATGCGGCGTTGCCGGAAATGACGCTGGACGAGGCGCAGTACCTGATGGAGGGGTTGAATCACCAGTTTCCCGAGCTGGGGCTGAAGCTGGCCGATGCCACCGCCAGCTACTGCGGCGTCAGGCCCATCGTCGCCAGCGGCAAGGACGATCCTTCGGCCGAATCGCGCGAGTCCGCCAGCTGGTCCAGCCCCGGCTGGATCGGCATCACCGGCGGCAAGCTCACCACCTTCCGCGTCACCGCCAGGCAGGTGCTGAACCTCGCCGCGAAACAGCTGCCGGTGCTGACGCCGCTTAAACACGAACCGCCGTTGCCCATCGTTCCCGGACGCCTGCAGGCGCGCCACGGCGCCGATTGCGTAGCCTGGCTGGCGCACTCGACAGCTGCCGGCGACCGCGACAGCATCGCCGGCACGCCCTACGTCTGGGGCGAGCTGCGCTGGGCCGCACGCCATGAAGCAGTGATGCATCTCGACGACCTGCTGCTGCGCCGTGCCCGTATCGGTCTGCTGCTGCCGCAGGGCGGCGCCGACGTGCTCGACAGCGTCGCAGCCATCTGCCGCGAGGAACTGGGCTGGGACGAGGCGCGCTGGGCGCAGGAGCGCAGCCGCTACCTGGAACTGTGGCGCCGCCACCACCAGGTGATCACTTGAACAGTGCGCGCCTGCTGGCCATCGATGTCGGCACGCAGAGCGTGCGCGCCATCGTCTTCGACCAGCAGGGCCGCCTGCTGGCGAAAGCGCAGGTACAACTGGATCCGCCGTATGTGTCGCCGCATCCCGGTTGGGCCGAGCAGGATGCGCAGATCTATTGGGATGCCATCGCCAGCGCCTGCCGTGAGCTGTGGCAGCAGGGCGAGCTGCGGCCGGAATCGATCAGCGGCCTGTCGCTCACCACCCTGCGCAGCACCGTGGTCTGCGCCGACGAAACGGGGCATCCCTTGCGCCCGGCCATCGTCTGGCTCGACCAGCGCAAGGCGACGCAGCTGCCGCCGCTGGGCCCGTTCTGGAATAGCGCTTTCGCCGTGGCCGGCGCCGGCGGGCTGATGCGGCATTTCCAGACCGAGGCGGAAGCCAACTGGCTGGCGCAGAACGAGCCGGAACTGTGGCGCGCCACCGATAAATTCGTCTTCCTTTCCGGCTGGCTGCTGCAGCGCCTGGTGGGCGAGTGGGTCGACTCCAGCGGCGCCCAGGTCGGCTTCGTGCCGTTCGACTACAAGCGCCTGCGCTGGGCTGCGCCTTCCGATTTCAAATGGCGTGCAGTGGCGGTGCGCGCGTCGCAGCTGCCGCGTCTGGTTGCTCCGGGCGGCAAGCTCGGCGCGCTGACGCCGTTCGCTGCCGAAGCCCTGGGCCTGCCCGTGGGGTTGCCGGTGATTGCCGCCGCCGCCGACAAGGCCTGCGAGGTGCTCGGCAGCGGCGCCCTCGGCGCGGACGTGGCGCAGCTGTCCTTCGGCACCACCGCCACCATCAACACCACGCAGGCGCGTTACGTCGAGGTGCAGCGCCTGCTGCCGGCCTATCCGGCGGCGGTGCCCGGTGCCTACAACACCGAGATCCAGATCTACCGCGGCTTCTGGATGGTGAGTTGGTTCAAGCGCGAGTTCGCCCACCGCGAGCAGGCCAAGGCGCAGGAGCTGGGGGTGCCGGTGGAGTCGCTGTTCGACGAGCTGGTCAAGCGCGTGCCGCCCGGCTCGATGGGCCTGACCCTGCAGCCGTACTGGTCACCGGGCGTGACCGATCCGGGCCCAGAGGCCAAGGGCGCCATCATCGGCTTCGGCGACGTGCATACCCGCGCCCATCTGTACCGGGCCATCCTCGAAGGCCTGGCCTACAGCCTGCGCGGCGGCCGCGAGCAGATCGAGCGCAAGCTGAAACATCCGCTGCGGCGCTTCATCGCCGCCGGCGGCGGTTCGCAGAGCGACATGGCGATGCAGATCACTGCCGATGTTTTCGGCAGCGCTATCGAGCGGCCGGACATCTACGAAACCTCCGCGCTGGGCGCGGCGATCAACCTCGCAGTGGGGCTGGGCCTGTATCCGGACTATGCCCGCGCCGTGGCGGCGATGACCCGCAGCGGCCGCGTCTTCGTGCCCGATGCCGCGGCGCAGAAGACCTATGACGCGCTGTACCGCGAGGTCTACAGCCAGCTCTATCCGCGGCTGCGCCCGCTGTACCGGCGCATTCGCGCGATCACCGGTTATCCGGCTTGAAAGCCGGGCCGGTTATCCGGCCAGAAGCTGCGGCGCCGGCCAGTCTGATAGCCTAGGCTTCAACTTCGGCGGCAGCAGAGCAGCGGTGGAAAACTACTGGTACCTGGGCAGGTGGTTCCGCATCCCGGTTTCGATGCACTGGACCGTGCTGCTGGTCTTTCCCTGGCTGTGGCTGATGATGCAGAGCGTCGTCGCGGCCCTGATCGGCTCGCTGGCCTACCTGCTGTTGCTGGTGACGCACGAGCTGGGGCACGCCGCGATGGCGCACTGGCGCGGGGCGACGGTCGAGGGCATCACCCTCAGCGGCCTGCACGGCCAGACCTCGCATGCCTATCCGCGCAATGAGCTGGACGACATCCTCATCGCCTGGTCGGGCGTGGGCGCGCAGCTGCTGGTCCTGCTGCTGGCGGTGAGCGCTCGCTACTTCTTGCAGAACACGGGCAGTCCGGTCGTCTCCTTCATCGCCGGCCCGGTGCTCATGGTGTTCACGCTGTGGAACCTGTTCCTGATCATCGTCGCCCTGTTGCCGATCGGCCCGATGGACGGCTACCGCGCCTGGCGCATCATTCCCTACGTGCGCAAGTCCATGCAACGGCGCCGGCGCAGCCGCAAAGTAGTACGGCTCGATCCGGAACGGCGGCGGGCGCTGCAAAAGAAATCGGAACAGATGGCTTCCGACGTGATCCAGCAGCTGGGCAAGAACAAAAAGAAGTAAGCACGGCGGGGGTTGAGCAAATCTCCACCGGGCCGCGCTAAGCTTGCCGGGCGTCCGCTTTTCAAGGAGTTTCCATGCTCGGTGTATGGAGTGCCCACAGCCAGCTTTTCCTGATCGTGCTGGTCTGCGTCACCAGCCTGGTGTTCGCCCTGCCGATCTTCCTGGTGCCGCTGACCTGGGCGCGCTGGTTCGGCTGGCGCATTCCGCAGGAGCGCGACCTGGCGATCTACTTCGGCCGCTGCCTGGGCGCCTTCGTCCTGGTGATCGAGGCGCTGATGCTGCGCGCCGGCCTCAACGGCGTCGGGCTGCTGTTCATCTACCAGGCTTTACTGGGCGTGGCAGCGCTGATGGTGATCGTGCACATCTGGGGAGCGCTGCTGCGCATCCAGCCGATCAGCGAGACGCTGGAGATCGGCATGTACAGCGGCATGTTCCTGCTGGCGGTGCTGTTCTATCCCGTTCACGCCACTTGAGCGGCTCCAGTCCGGAGGCGCGCAGCGCGGCGCAAATCCGCCGCCCGCTTCATCAAAGTCCGTTCGTCAAGCCATAAAGCCCAGATCACTGCTGCTGAACGAGCCGAGGTTGGGGAACACCGTCGCCAGCGCGCTGGCCGGGACGCCGAACCAGCGGGCCAGGGTTGCACCGTATTGATCCACCGAGGTGGTCGGCAGCCAGCGCCCTTCGCCGCCGACATCGTCGGGACCATTGAGGGTCAGGCTCGGATAGGTGCCGTAGACCTGCCTTCCTTTGACTGCGCCGCCCATGATGAAATGATGGTTGCCCCAGGCGTGATCGGTGCCGCCGCCGGTGTTGGGCTGGAAGGTGCGGGCGAAATCGGAGAGCGTGAAGGTGGTCACCTGCGAGGCGGCGCCGATCTGGTTCATGGCATCGTTGAAACCCTTCAGTGCAGGGCCGAGCTGGGTAAACAGGCCGCCCTGCTCCTGCACCTGGTTGGTATGGGTATCGAAACTGCCGAGCTGCACGAAGAAAATCTGTCGCTGCGTCGACAGCGCCTGATTCGCGGCAATGACTTTCGCCACTTGATGCAGCTGGTTGGCGATGCCGGTCTGCTGGCCGCTGAAGGCGCTGTCCACCGCGGAAGCGCCGGTGAGGATGGAATTCAGCGCGGTGCTTGACGTCTGCCCGAGTGTGGTGGTGTTCTGTGCCACCGCCACTTGCTGGTTGCTTCGGTCCAGAGCCAGCAATTGCTGGAAGGCGCCGGACACGCCGGAGGCATAGCTGCCGCCGAAGCTCTTCAGCGCAAAGCCGCCACTGGACGGCAACGCCAGAGGGTGGCTCTGCGCGCCCAGGCTGAACAAGACGTTGCCGCCGGTGCTGAGCACCAGCGGCAGCGGGGAACTGCCGTTGGCCCCGGCCAGAGCGTCGGCGATGCGGCCGCCCCAGCCGGATTGGCTTTGGCTGCTGCTGAGCGCGGTCTGCATCTGATTCTGCTGATCGGCATGGGAAAACAGATCCAGCGGAACGGGCTTGGCGCTGCTCTTGTAATCGGCGACGGTCATCGGCTGCAGCAAGGTGCCGGTGTTGAACAGCAGCGCCATTTGCCCGGAATTCCAGATTCCTTGCAAGTCCGACAAATTCGGATGCAGGCCGTAGCTGGCGCTGCCGGTAGCCGGAGCCAGCGGCACCAGGCTGCTCTGCGCCAGGCCGATTCCGCCGTTGGAGCCGTCGCCACGCACTGTCATGTAGTCGCTGTAGCGCGAATCGAGAGGAACCACGGTGTTGTTGCCGTCATTGCCGCCGAACAGGAAGACGCACACCAGGGCGCGATAGCCGCCGCCCGAGGTTTGCGCCAAGGCGGGCATGATGGGCAACTGATCCAGCAGGAGGCCCGCGCCCAAGCTGAACACGAATTTGCGGCGTGTCAGGCTCATCTTATTGCTCCACTTGGAACTGACCGGAGCTGAAGGCCAGGTAAAGCGCAACCCGGGCCCGGTTCAGCGGATCGCTGGAGGGGATCGCGTTGACGCTCTGGGTCAGCAGGTTCTGCATGTCGCTGGACATAGCGCCATGGAACAGCTGCTGATTGACGACGTTGACCAGGGTTGCAGCGTCGGCCGCCGCTGTCTGCCATGGAACAAGATTGAGTTGCGTGCCGGTGGCGCCGCCAACGCTGGCGTCGGGGGGGATGCCATTGACGGCGGAGAGCAGCGTATTGACTACGTTCGCCCGATTCAACGAGGAAGTGGCGTCGTAGAGGGCGAACGGCGGCCCCACCAGCGCAGTGCCGGTGAGGGGATAGTTCGGCGGATAGAAGCTGAACACCGAAGCAGCGTCGAAGACGCTCTGCTCCAGGTTCGCACTCTGGCGTAAAGGATAGACGCCGTCGCTGCTGCCGCCGAGCGAACGCAGCATCCCGGCGATGAACAGGGCCGGTTCGCGAAGTTTGCCGTAAGCGGCATCGGTGTTGGCGTCGCCGCGTGCTTCCGGGTCGAGCAGGATCTGCTGAATCACTGCCTGCATATCGCCGCGCACGCCCTGTCCATTGTTGGCAAAGATGGCCGCGACGCGCTGCACGTAAGCCGGGCTCGGATTGCTGGTGACCAGATGCTGGATCAACTGCTTGCCGATGAACGGGCCAACGTTCGGATGGTTGAAGATATTGTCGAGGGCGATCTTCAGATCGGCTTCGGCTGTGCCGCCGGCCGGCACCTGGATGCCGCTGAGCAACACCTTTGCAGTCACGTCATGGTGCGCTTCGATCGGGACCATCTGCCCTAGAAAGTAGCTCGGATCGGTCCATTTCGCCGAGGCCCCGGGCATCGGCGGATAGGTCCAGCCGGTGAAGACGTTGGCGAAATTCTCGACGGTGGTCTGCGTATAGGTCGGGATCGGCTGCTGCTTGGCGTCGAGCTGCGGCGTGCCGTCAGTGTTCAACTGTATGACTCCGATCGAGAATAGCTGCATGACCTCGCGCGCGTAATTCTCGTTGGCCCCGCCGCCGTGGCCGGCCTTGTTGTTGTTGACCATGTCCAGGTAATGGCCCATTGCCGGACTGAGCGTCACGTCGTTGAGCAACGTGCGGTAGTTGGCGAAAGCGTCGTCAAGCAGGAGTTGCTGGTAGGCCGCCATCGCATAGGGCTGGTAGATCTTCACCCCGGAGGTAACGAGAATCTGCGACAGCGCCAGCCCCACGCGCTGGCGCAACTGGTCGGACCCGTTCAGCGCATTGCGAAAAAACTGCGCCTGCAGCAGAAACATCGAGTAGTTGTCGCGCAGGCAGGTAGTTGCGGACCCGCTGGGGCAGCCGATGTTTCCATTCGGATCCATGTAGCTGTAGCCCGGATAGCCGGTCGCCGCTTGTGCGAACTGTTGCGCCAGATAGGCGGTGAAGCCCAGCTGCTGGACCTTGGCGACCTCGGCGGGAGTAGGACCGAAACTGCTCTGTTCCAGGAAACGAGTGGCGTCCGCGCTTGAAACCTGAGAGCCTGAGGATGAACTGCCGCTGCTGGAACTGCCGCTGGAGCCGCTGCTGGAGCTGCCGCTGCTGGAGCTGCTACTACCGGAGCCGCTACTGCTACTGCTGCTGGAGCTGCTACTGCCGGAACTGCTACTGGAGTCGCTACTGCTGGAGCTGCCACCACCAGAACATGCGGCGAGTGTGGTCACGAGGATCACGCAGACAAATTGGCAGTTCAGCCTCGATATTGTGCCCGGCATGTCCCCGCTCCCTCAGTGTCGATGTGAACATCCCTAATCACACCAAAGCAACTCGTAAATTAGACGCTGCTGCTTACAATCCGATTTCGCCGAATGTCCCGCAAATCGACTTGTCCAGTTAATGCGCGGCTTGCTGAATGATGGCTGAATAGGCGGTGCCAACGGCATTGCCTGGCCCCCGATGATTCCGCTGTCCTGGCGCGACGCGCTATTCAGCGCCTATCCCCGCGACGACCAGCGGGGCTGGCGTGATTCAGTCCGCAGTCTTCAGGTTGCGCCACCAGCCGCCGCTGACGACGAAGCGCGGGAAGGTCACGAACTGCTCGGCCAGCGCGCGCCGCACGAAATCGCGTGCGTCGCTGGACGGCTCCGCCGGCTTGCCTTCCATTTCCTGGCCCTTGGCCTGAAGGAACAGCGAGGCGGCCATCAGGATGGCGCCGCCGAGCGCATGCACCAGCCCGGCGAATACCAGCGGCACCACGAAGTTCACCGCGCCGATCCAGAACAGCGGCACCGCCACGATCTTGATCAGCAGGTTGTTGCGGTGGCGGTGATTGGCGTCGTAACGGCTCCACTGCCACTCCAGCAGTTCGGAAAAGCTCATGTTCAATGCGAGGCTCCGGTAGGGGCGGGCGCAGCGGGGCGGTCCAGGCTCAGCGTCACCAGCGTCAGGGTGAGCGCATTCAGACAGTGCCACAGCCAGTGCGTGCCGATGGGCAGGCTCAGGCACCAGGCCTTGTCCATGGTGCGCAGCGTCAGCGAGACGAGAAAGATCAGAGCCGCCGCGGCGAGCTTGCCGCTGCCCGCTCTCTTTGTTGCCAGCAAGTACAGCGCCATCAGCAGCAGGGCCGCGATCGGCGGCAGATAGCCCACCGAGCCGTTGAGTGCGTTGCCGGCGAAAGACATCACGATCAGCTTGCTGAAGCCAATGAAGCCGGGCAGGGTCAGCAGCGCGCTCCACCAGGGCCAGCCGGGAAAGTGGCGGAAGAAGCAGGCGATGAAGAAGTAGATGAACAGCCCGATCGACAGCACGTCGAGAATCTCGGTGCCGAACGTCGCGAACAGGTGGAACGACAGGCTGCCCAAACCAATCAGGAAGATCAGCGCCGCCAACACGCGGCCATACCAGGGACTGCCGCTCGCGCCCGGCCGCAGCAGCAGCCACAGCGAGGCGCCGAGGAAGGCGAGGTTGGACAGCGCGTTGAGCGGCTCGGCGAACAGCCCCGGACCGAGCCGTTCGCAATACAGATCGACCGGTGCCGAAAGATCAAGCACCGCTCAGACGCCCGGCGTTTGACCGGCTCCGGTGGGATCGACATGCCAGGCCGCCGGCGGCAGCACGGTGCCGGCCTTCCAGCCACGGCCTTTGTGCTCGGCCACCACATGGGTGTAGATGCCGCCGCGCACGTTCCACACCGCGGTGAGGCGCATGAAGCGCGGCTTGGTGGCAGCTACCAGCTCGTCGAGGATCTGGTTGGTCACCGCCTCGTGGAAGGCGCCCTCGTTGCGGAAGCTCCAGATGTAGAGCTTGAGCGATTTCAGTTCGACGCAGGTCTTCTCCGCCACGTATTCCAGGTACAGGGTGGCGAAATCCGGCTGGCCGGTCATCGGGCACAGGCAGGTGAACTCCGGCATGCGCATGCGGATGACGAAATCGCGGCCCGGGTTCGGATTGGGGAAAGTTTCGAGTTTTTTGCTGGGTTTTGATGGCATAAGGCGTATTTTGCCAATTTTGCCGGAGGCCCGGGAGCCGGCTGTTCACAGGGCTGCAATCCTTTACACTAATATGCCTTTCCAGAATTCATGACCCGGGCGGCTTTTTGCACCGCCCTGGCCCCAACATCCAAAGTCGTTAATGCGCTTATCCGGAATCAAGCTCGCCGGGTTCAAATCCTTTGTTGATCCCAGCAGCCTGCCGCTGCCGAGCAAACTCACCTCCGTCGTCGGCCCCAATGGCTGCGGCAAGTCCAACATCATCGACGCGGTGCGCTGGGTGCTGGGTGAAACCAGCATCAAGAACCTGCGCGGCACCGAGACCGAGGATGTCATCTTCAACGGCTCGCGCACGCGCAAGCCGGCCGGCCGCGCCAGCGTCGAGCTGCAGTTCGACAACAGCGATTTCCAGATCACCGGGCCGTATGCGGCCTACGCCGAAATCGCGGTCAAGCGCGAGCTGACCCGCGACGGCGGCTCGCAATACTTCCTCAACGGCCAGAAGTGCCTGAAGCGCGACGTCACCGACCTGTTCCTCGGCACCGGCCTGGGCGGCAAGAACCAGTACGCCATCATCGAGCAGGGCATGGTCTCGCGCATGGTCGAGGCCAAGCCGGAGGAACTGCGACAGTGGCTGGAGGAAGCGGCAGGCATTTCCAAGTACCGCGAGCGTCGCCGCGAAACCGAATCCCGCATCCGCCAGACGCGCGAAAATCTGTCTCGTCTTCAGGACTTGCAGGGCGAACTTACGGCAAGACTCGAAGTTTTGGCCAAGCAGGCCTCCAACGCCGAAAAGTACAAGCAATTCAAAGAAGAAGAGCGCAGGCTTAAAGCCGAAGTGCTGTTGCTGCGCCTGCGCGCCCTGGATGCCCAGGCGGTAGTGCAGGAAAGCGCCATCGGCGAGCATGATCAGCAGCTGGAAGCCGCCCGCGCCGCCGTGGTCGCCGCCGAAGAAGCGCGCGGCGCCGGCGAAGGCATAGTGCGCGAGGCCGGCACCGCGCTGAATGCCGAGCAGGCGCAGGTCTATGAGGCAGAGGCGGCCCTGGCCCGCCAGGAACAGAACCTGGCCCACGCCCGTGAGATGAAGAATCTGCGGGTGCGCGAGCTGGAGCAGCTGGAAACGGCCCTGGCTGAGCTGCTGCGCCGTCGCCAGCAGGAGCAGCAGCGCCAGCAGGGCCTGACCGAGTCGGTCGGCGCCGCGCAGACGCGCGTGACCGCCGCCGAGGAACAGGAACAGGAAGCCCAGCATCGTCTGGCCACGGCCGAACAGAGCCTAGTCGACGAGCAGGGCCTGTGGGAAGAATTTTCGCAGCGTTCGCAGGCGCCCTTGCTGGAAGCCGAAGGCGAGCGCGTGCACGTGCAGGGGCTGGACCGCGCCCGCGTGCAGATCGACGAGCGCCTGCGCCGCCTGCAAGGCGAGCGCGGCGGCCTCGATGCCAGCCCGATACAAGCCTCGCTGGCCGATGCGGAAGCCGAACTGGCCACGCTCGACCAGGAACTGGGCGAAGCCCAGGGCAAGCTGCAGAACGCCGACCGCGAGCTGCAGGCCCTGCGCGACCAGCGCGCCGCGGTGGAAACCGCCCTGCACGAATCGCGGCAGGCGCTGCAAAGCGCGCGCGGCCGTTTCGCCTCGCTGGAGACCCTGCAGCAGGCGGCCCTGCGCGAGGACGATGCCGAGCTGACCGGCTGGCTGCGCACCCACAACTGGGCCGCGCTGCCGCGCCTGGCATCGGCGCTACAGGTCGAAGCCGGCTGGGAAGCTGCGGTCGAGCACGTGCTCAGCGGCCTGCTGCAGGCGCCGCTGCTGCCGGACTGGAACGAGATGCAGCGCGCGCAGCCGGTCGGCCCCAAATCCGGCGCCCTGCTGTTGCACGGTGAGAGCGGTTTCGCCGAGGAAGTCGGCACCCTGGCGGCCAAGGTCACCGGCCCGGCCGCGGTGCTCGATTGGCTGTCCCATATCCGCATCGCCGACAACGCGGATGAAGCGATCCGCTTCGCCACCCAGCTGACTCCGGGCGGCTCGGTCATCACGCCGGACGGCGTCTGGCGCGGCCGTTCCTGGCTGCGCTATCCGCGCCTCGATCCGGCCCATTCCGGCGTCATCGCCCGCGGCCTGCTGCTGAAGCAACTGAAGACTCAGGTCGAGGAACACACCCAGTCGGTGCAGACCCGCGAGCAGGAGCTGAACGAGCTGCGCGCGCGCCAGACACAGATGGAGAACGAGCGCCGCACCCTGGTGGTGCGCACCGACCAGTCGCGCATGCGCCAGGCGCAGCGCATGGCCGAGCGCCAAGCCCAGGCGGTGCGCCTGGAGCAGACCGAATCGCGCCTGCGCGCCCTGACCCAGGAAATCGATGCCCTGGCGGCGCAGGCCAGCCAGCAGACGCAGGAACTGGAGACGTCCCGCGCCCGCCTGGTCGGGCTGGAAGAGACGGCGCAGCGCCTGAACGTCGAGCGCGGCGACCGCAACCGTGCCCTGGTGACGGCGCGCGAGATCTTGCAGCAGGCCCGCGGCGCGGCCCAGGCCGCTGCGCAGCAGCGTGGCCAGACCCAGGTGCAGCTGGCGGGCCACAACAGCGCCCTGGCGGCGGTGGAGCAGGCCCTGCGCTCGCTGGCCGAGCAGGTCGAAGCAGCGGAGACGCAGCGCAGTTCGCGCCGCGCCGCCGGCGAGGAGCTGGATACCCCGATTGCCGAACAGACCGCCCAGGTCGAAGCGGCCCGCGACGCGGTGCAGACCGTGCGCGAGCGCTTGCGCCTGGCGCGCGACCGCCAGGTGGCGGCGGAAGCTGCCCTGGGCGACGCGGTGCGCGCGGTGCACGCCGCCGAAGCCGCCAAGGAAGCAGCGCAGGAAGCCCTGCAGCGCCTGCGCCTGGAATTCGAGAACCTGCGCGCGCGCCGTGATGGCGTCGAAGCGCAGTTCGCCGAAACCGGCTACGGCCGCGCCGAGCTGGCACCGGAGCTGGACGAGAATGCGACCGCCACGGTATGGGAAGAGAAGCTGGCCACGGTCGGCCGCCGCATCGACCGCCTCGGCGCCATCAATCTGGCGGCGATCCAGGAGCTGGACGAGGGGCGTGAGCGCGAGGCCTACCTGATCGCCCAGCACGCCGACGTCAGCCAGGCACTGACCACGCTGGAAGACGCCATGCGCAAGCTCGACAACGAGACGCAGGAGCGCTTCAAGACCACCTTTGACAAGGTCAACGAGATCTTCAAGGCGCGCTTCCCGCAGTTGTTCGGCGGCGGCGAGGCCTACCTGGAGCTGACCGGCGACGATCTGCTGGAAACCGGCGTGCGCGTCATGGCGCGCCCGCCTGGCAAGCGCAACAGCTCGATCCAGATGCTGTCCGGCGGCGAGAAGGCGATGGTGGCCGTGGCGCTGCTGCTGGGGCTGTTTCAGCTCAACCCGGCGCCGTTCTGCCTGATGGACGAAGTCGACGCGCCGATGGATGATGCGAATGTGGGCCGTTTCTGCGAAGTGGTGCGGGAAATGGCGCAAAACGTTCAATTCATTATCATTACGCACAACAAGATCACGATGGAGCTGGCTGAGCACCTGCACGGCGTCACCATGCAAGAGCCGGGCGTGTCGCGCCTGGTCAGCGTGGACGTCCAGCAGGCGGTGCAGCTGGCGGGCCAAAATGAGGCAAGGGCTGAGGCTTAGACGACAATGAGTCCATTGCAGTGGGCATTGCTGATTTTCGGTGTGGTGGCGGTGGTTGCCGTCTACCTCTATTCGCGCCGCGACCGCCGCGCCATGGAAGACTGGAACCCGGACGAGGCGAAGGAGCCGCTGCTGCCGCCGGCCAAGGCCAAGGATCGCCAGCTCGACATCTTCAACAGCGTGAATCAGCAGTTCGACGAATTCGGCGTGGGCAAGCCGCGCCGGGTGGCGCCGACCTTCGACGCCTCCGGCGCCGAGATTCTCTCCGAAGACCCTGAAGCTGCGCCGGCGCCGATCGAGATCGGCAGCGCCTCGTCCAGGAAAACTCCGACGGTGGCAGCCAGGCCACCGGTCAGCGAGAAAATCGTGTCGCTGCTCATCGCCGAGCGCGAGGGCACCCATATCCTCGGCGGCCAGATCCATGATGCGCTGCGCGCCCAGCGCCTCGAATACGGCGCGCGCCAGATCTATCACCGCCTGCTCGGCAGCGAGCCGGTATTCAGCGTCGCCAGCCTGCTCAAGCCGGGTCATCTCGATCCGGCTCTGGCCGACAGCTTCTCCACGCCGGGCCTGACCCTGTTCATGGTGCTGCCGGGGCCGCAGAAGCCGGCGGAAGCGATCAAGGACATGCTCACCACCGCCGAGCGCCTGGCGCGCGCCCTCAACGCCGAGGTCTACGACGCCAAGCGCAAGCCGCTGTCGCCCGGCGCTGCGCGCAATCTGCAGCTCGAAGTGGAAGCCTGGGCTGCGAGCAACTAGAGCTTGCAGCGGGATGATGCGCGCCAGGAGTTTCTGAGGTGACTGCTCCCGCCAAGCGCGCCGCCGAGCTGCGGCGCACGCTCGAAGAAAACAACCACCGCTATTACGTCCTCGACGATCCGAGCATTCCGGACGCCGAGTACGACCGGCTGTTCCGCGAGCTGCAGGAGCTGGAAAGCCAGCATCCCGAGTTGCGCACCGCCGATTCGCCGACGCAGCGCGTCGGCGGCGCAGCGCTGAAGGAATTCGCGCCGGTGCTGCACCGGCAGCCGATGCAGTCGCTCAACAACTGCTTCAGCGAAGAGGAACTGGGCGAGTTCGACCGCCGGGTGCGCGAGGGCCTGGGCCTGGGTCTGGACTTGGAAGGGGTGGACTACGTCGCCGAGCCCAAGCTGGACGGGTTGGCGGTGTCGCTGACCTACGAGGACGGTGTGTTCGTGCAGGGCGCCACCCGCGGCGACGGCGAAACCGGCGAGGACATCACCGCCAACCTGCGCACCATCCGCAAGCTGCCGCTGTCCTTGCGGGAGAGCAAAAAACATCCCGTTCCGAGGATCATCGAGGTGCGCGGCGAAGTGTATCTGCCCCGTGCCGGCTTCGACCGCATGAACGCAGACGCCGCCGCGAAAGGGGAGAAACTGTACGTCAATCCGCGCAATGCCGCCGCCGGCTCGCTGCGCCAACTCGACCCGAAGAACACCGCCGCGCGCCCCCTGGCCCTGTATGCCTATGCCGTGGGATTCCAGCAGGGCTGGACGCGGCCGAAGACCCACCATGAAGTGCTGGCCCTGTTGCGCGACTGGGGATTCCCCGTCTCCGAACTGATCCAGGTGGTGCAGGGCAGCGCCGGCTGCCTGGCGTACTACCAGGACATGCAGGTGAAGCGCGCTGCCTTGGGCTTCGATATCGACGGCGTCGTCTACAAGCTCGACGACCTGGCCGGGCGTGACGAGCTGGGCTCGGTGTCGCGCGCGCCGCGCTGGGCCATCGCGCACAAATTTCCCGCGGAAGAAGCGGTGACGCTGCTGGAGAACGTGGAATTCCAGGTCGGCCGCACCGGCACGCTGACGCCGGTGGCGCGGCTCAAGCCGGTGTTCGTCGGCGGCGCCAACGTCTCCAACGCCACCCTGCACAACATGGACGAGGTCGAGCGCAAGGACGTGCGCATCGGCGATACGGTGATCGTGCG
>FTIF01005317.1_pt2 | contig 19647 bp, 21 predicted proteins | sample 1658001 | NCBI WGS metagenome assembly FTIF01 (sample SAMEA3914789, study PRJEB12502) | metagenome | biome: forest; material: soil | place: Canada | collected 2011-07-03 | depth 0.3 m | reverse complement strand
ACGCGATTGCTCGGTCCCCTGCGCTTCTCGGCCGAGGTGGGGTCCATCGTCAGGCCATCCCTGGCCTGACGATGGACGCTTCGGCATCCTGCCTCGCCCGCGTCTGCGCGCGGCTGATCCACCTCGTCCTGCGATGCTCGGCGCAGCCAGACGGGGAGGAACGTCAAAGGCAACATCAAAAACAAGGCACCGCACTTCCACCATCGTCATTCCCGCGAAAGCGGGAATCCAGGGGCCCAAGCGCTGCCCTCCGCTACCTGCTCCTCAGACCGCGCATCCATTGAACGATCAGTAATGCAATCCCGCTTCCGCGACTACGCCCTGCTGATGCGCCTCAACAAGCCCATCGGCATCTACCTCCTGCTCTGGCCCACCTTGTGGGCGCTATGGCTGGCCTCCGGTGGCCTGCCGCGCTGGGATCTGCTCATGGTGTTCGTGCTGGGCACAGTGTTGATGCGCTCCGCCGGCTGCGTCATCAACGACTTCGCCGACCGCAAGATCGACCCCCACGTCGAGCGTACCAGGGATCGCCCCATCGCAGCCGGAAGGGTGTCGCCGCGCGAAGCCCTGGTGTTGTTCGCCGTGCTGTGCCTCATCGCACTCCTGACCGCTTCAAGGCTCAACGCCGCCGCACTCTGGCTGTCGCTGCCCGCCGTGGCCCTGGCCGCCAGCTACCCCTTCGCCAAGCGCTTCCACAGCTTGCCGCAAGCGCACCTCGGCATCGCCTTCTCCTGGGGCATCCCGATGGCTTACGTCGCCGTGCGCGGTTCCGTGCCCTGGGACCAAGCGGGGCTGCTGATGGCGGCGAACCTGTGCTGGGTCATCGCCTACGACACCTACTACGCCATGAGCGACCGCGAGGACGACCTCAAGATCGGCGTCAAATCCAGCGCCATCCTGTTCGGCCGCCACGACCGCCTCATCGTCGGCCTGCTGCATCTTGCGGCGCTCGTATTACTGGCGGTGGTCGGCCTGCTGTCGCGGCGCGGGCCGATCTATGACCTGGGCCTGCTGGTCGCCGCCGGCATCGCGATCCATGAACAATGGCTGACGCGCACCCGCGAACGCGGCCCCTGCTTCCAGGCCTTCCTCGACAACAACCGTTTCGGCGCCGCAGTATTCATCGGCCTGGCCGGTGACTTCGCCTTAAAAGCGCTTACACAGTAGGGCGGGCCGTGCCCGCCATTGCTTTTAAATAGTAGGGCGGCCTGTGGCCACCGTCACAAACACTCAAACCGCCCGCGCCGCCGTCCAAACCTCGATGCGCGCAGCCCCCGCCTTGCGACAAGCCCGCGCCAACTCAGCCAGCGTGCTCCCGGTCGTCATCACATCATCCACCAGCGCGATGTGCCTGCCGTCGAGCCGCCCGGCCTGCACCGCGAACGCCCCCTTCACATTGCGCCGCCGCTCCGCCGCGCTCTTGCCGATCTGGTCGGCCGTGATGCGCAGCCGGCTGGCGCTGCGCGTGTCCACCTCGATATCCAGCACCCGCCCCATCGCCCGCGCCAGCTCCAGCGCCTGGTTATAGCCACGCCCGCGCAGCCGCCCCGCATGCAGCGGCACCGGCAGCAGCACTTGCGGCAGGGGCTGCGCGCGCTGCGCCAGCGCATGCGCCATTTCCTGCCCCAGCCAGTGCGCGCTGCGAAAGCCGGCGTGGTACTTCAGTCCCTGCACCGCCTTGTCGATCGGCACCTGGTAGCGGAACGCCGACCAGCCGGCATCGAACGGCGGCGGTGTTTCCGCGCAAGTGGCGCACAGATGACCCGGCCCGCCTTGCTGCGGCCGGGCGCAGCGCGGGCAGGCATGGCGGTTCCACGGCAGGTCCGCGCGGCAATCGGCGCAAACCGGTCCGGGCGAGGCTTGCCGGCACAGGCTGCAGCGTTCCGGCAGCAACAGCCGGAACAGGCCGGAAAACGCACCGTCAACCATACGGGTGCCTCATAAGTTGACAGCCGATCCGCAGCCGGCAAAACTGGCGCCGCAGCAGTCCAAATATTCCAGTGGAGTCACCATGTCCGAAGCCCAGGCCCCCCGCCACGACTGGCGCAGCGAAGAAGTGCAGGCGCTGTTCGCGCTGCCGTTCAACGATCTGCTGTTCCAGGCCCAGGCGGTTCATCGCGCCCATTTTGATCCGAACGCGGTGCAGCTCTCCACCCTGCTGTCGATCAAGACCGGCGCCTGCCCGGAAGATTGCGCCTACTGCCCGCAGAGCGCGCGCTTCGACACCGGCCTCAAGGTCGAGCCGCTGATGCCGCTGCAGGACGTGGTGCGCGCCGCCCAGGAAGCCAAGGACAACGGCGCCACCCGTTTCTGCATGGGCGCCGCCTGGCGCTCGCCCAAGGACCGCGACCTCGAAAAAGTCGAGGCGATGGTGCGCGAAGTGAAGGCCATGGGCCTGGAAACCTGCGTCACCCTCGGCATGCTCAAGCAGCACCAGGCGCAGCGCCTGGCCGCCGCCGGCCTCGACTACTACAACCACAACATCGACACTTCGCCCGAGCACTACAGCGAGATCATCACCACCCGAACCTTCGAGGACCGCCTCGACACGCTGGCCAATGTGCGCGAAGCCGGCATGAAAGTCTGTTGCGGCGGCATCGTCGGCATGGGTGAGTCGCCCACCGACCGCGCCGAGATGTTGCGCGTGCTGGCCAACCTGCCGCAGCACCCGGAAAGCGTGCCGATCAACGAGCTGGTGCAGGTCCCCGGCACGCCGCTGGATGGCGCCGCTCCGCTCGATCCCTTCGACTTCGTCCGCACCATCGCCGTGGCGCGGGTGATGATGCCGCAGGCCCATGTGCGCCTCTCCGCCGGCCGCACCCAGATGAACGACGAGCTGCAGGCCCTGTGCTTCTTCGCCGGCGCCAACTCCATCTTCTACGGCGAGCGCCTGCTCACCACCTCCAACCCGCAGAACGAGAAGGACCGCCAGCTGTTCCAGCGCCTCGGCATCAAGCCGGAAGGGCAGGGCGTCGCGGCGGGGGCGAAGGCAGAGGCTGGAGCTTGCGCCGACCATCACCACTGCGGCGCCGCCGAACACCAGGCCGCACCGGCTTCGGCCACCGCCTGAGCCGGTCGACGTTCGCACTTCTCCGTGGACCATCCCGCCCCGCGCCCGAGCCTGGAACAAAGGCTCGCCGCTGAACTGCAACAACTGCGCGCCGACGACCTCTACCGCGTGCGCCGCGCCGTCGAAGGCGGCCACGGCGTCGCGCTCACCGTGCAGGGCAAGCCCTGCATCAACTTCTGCAGCAACGACTACCTCGGCCTCGCCGCCGACCCGCGCCTGGCGGCAGCCGCCAAGCGCGCGCTCGATGCCTCCGGCACCGGCAGCGGCGCCTCTGCCCTGGTCTCCGGCTACAACCGCGAGCATGCGCAGCTGGAGGAAGAGCTGGCGGATTTCCTGCAAAGGCCGCGCGTGCTGCTGTTCTCCACCGGCTGGGCGGCCAACCTCGGCGTGCTGCGCGCCCTGCTCAAGCGCGACGACGTGCTGGTGGCCGACGAGCTCAACCACGCCTCGCTGATCGACGGCGGCCGGCTGTCCGGCGCCGAATATGTGCGCGTGCCGCACGGCAATCTCGGCGGCTTCGGCCGCGCCCTGCGCGAAGCGCGCGACGCCGGCCGCCAGGCTCTGCTGGTGACGGATGCCGTGTTCAGCATGGACGGCGACCTTGCCGACCTGCCGGCCCTGTCCACCCTGTGCGAAGCCTATGAAGGCAGCCTGATGGTCGATGACGCCCACGGCTTCGGCGTCCTCGGCGAGCGCGGGCAGGGCAGCCTCGAGCTGTTGTCGCATCCAGCGGCGCCGCTGCCGCCGCCCCTGATCCACGTCGCCACCCTGGGCAAGAGCCTCGGCGCCGCCGGCGCCTTCGTCGCCGGCTCCGAGACCCTGATCGAATACCTGATCCAGCGCGCGCGCAGCTGGGTCTTCTCCACCGCGCCGCCGCCGGCCATCGCCGCCGCCGCGCGCGCCGCATTGCGCATCGTCCAGGCCGAGCCGCAGCGGCGCGCAGCCCTGCACGCCAACATCCGCCGCTTCCGCAGCGGCGCGGCGCAGCTCGGCCTGGCGCTGAGCCCGTCCGAAACCCCGATCCAGCCGCTGGTGCTGGGCGCGGCGGAGCGGGCGCTGGCCCTGTCGCGCCATCTGTACGACCGCGGCTACTGGGTCGCCGCCATCCGCCCGCCCACCGTGCCGCGCGGCACCTCGCGCCTGCGCATCACCCTGTCGGCTGCCCACACTGCGGGGCAGATCGATGGCTTGCTGGAAGCGCTGGCGGAGGGGATGAGAGAAGTGGCCAGTGATCAGTGGTTAGTGACCAGTAAAAGCGGAGCAACCGCTTCTACTGACCACTGGCCACTAACCACTAATCACTGAAAATCGTGGCCCCAGCCACGATTTTCGTCACCGGCACCGATACCGGCGTCGGCAAGACCCGCATCGCCCACGCCCTGCTGCAGCGAATCCGCGCCGAGGGTCATAGCGCCGCCGGCTTCAAGCCCCTGGCCTCGGGCGCCGAGCGCACCGCCGACGGCCTGCGCAACGACGACGCCCTGGTGCTGCAGGCCGCCTCCACCCCGGGGCTGCATTACGAGGAAGTGAACCCCTGGTGCTTCGAGCCCGCCATCGCCCCGCACCTGGCCGCGCGCGAGGCCGGCGTCGACATCGGCCTGGACGCGCTCGATGCCGCGCATGAGCGGCTTGCGCGGCGCCACGATTGGGTGGTGGTGGAAGGCGCGGGCGGCTGGCTGGTGCCGCTGAATGCGCAGCACAGCTTCGCCGACTGGGTCGAGCGGCGCGGCTGGCCGGTGATCCTGGTGGTGGCGATGCGCCTCGGCTGTATCAACCATGCCCTGCTCAGCGCCGAGGCGATCCAGCGCCGCACCCGCCTGCTGGGCTGGGTGGCCAATGTCCTGCCGCCGGCCCAGGAGCGCCTGCGGGACAATATCGACACACTGCGCGCACAGCTGCCTGCGCCACTCCTCGCCACCGTGCCGGCCGGTGCCACCGCCGCCGAAATCGCTACCCTGTTCGATGCGCAAGTGTTGCGCCCGTAAGCCTTTTCCAAGGTTTCCCTTTACGCCCGCGGACGCAGGCCCCTAAAATAACGGAGTTAGGCGGCCCGGCGGATTCCGGACGGACGTCCAGCGACGCGAACATGCATCATTCCGTGAACACGCGACTGGTGATCGGTCCGAACGCTTCGATGAGCGTGCGGCAGGCGATCCGGTTCATGGCCGGGATGTGCACCGTGTCCCTGGCGATCGGCGGATTCTTTGCCTTGAAGGGCTTCTGGCCGATTCTCCCGTTTGCCGGACTGGAACTGGTCGCACTGGGCGCGGCACTGGCAGTGAGCCTGCGCCGCAACCGCTACCGCGAGGTGGTGGACTTCGACGAGGACGCGATCCGCATCGAAGTCGGTGAGATCGGGCGCGGCGCCGGCCTGCAGGTACGCTTCACGCGGTCGAGTGCGCGGGTGCTGCTGGAATCCGGCCCGTACCGCAACAGCCCCACCCGGCTGTTGCTGAGCAGCCTGGGGCAGCAGCTGGAACTGGGACGCTGTTTGACGGACGAGGAGCGCGAGCACCTCGCCGTGCGCATGCGCGAACTGATACACCCCGGCTGGCGCCGCAAGCCGGACGGTCGTAACCCGGAGCCCGCTCCGGGATGAGCTGCATATATTGATTAGGCGTGGTCATTTTTTGGAGAGGGGAATGCCGAACCTGAGCCCCAGAGTCAATCTGGTCCTCCGCAGCATCGTCGCCGCCCTGTTGGGGCTTGGTAGCTTCGCCGCCAGTGCGGCGGACACGATGGACAACGCCTACTGGAACATGCCCAAAGGCGTGACCGAGATCAGCCAGCGCGTGTGGTGGCTGCACATGTACGCGTTCTGGATCTGCATCGTCATCGGCGTCCTGGTGTTCGGCGTGATGTTCTACTCGCTGTTCGCCCACCGCCGTTCCAGGCACCCGGTGCCGTCCACCTTCCACGAAAGCACCACCGTGGAAATCGCCTGGACCATCGCCCCGTTCCTGATCCTGATCGCCATGGCCGTGCCGGCCGCCGGCACCCTGATCAAGATGTACGACACCCGCAATGCCGACCTGACCATCAAGATCACCGGCTACCAGTGGAAGTGGCAGTACGAATACATCGACCAGGGCGTCAGCTTCTTCAGCACCCTGGAATCCAAGGCCAATGCCGCGCGCCAGCTGCACTCCGGCATCGACCCCAAGACCGTGCCGAACTACCTGCACGACGTCGACAACTACCTGGTGCTGCCGGTCGGCAAGAAAGTCCGCTTCCTGCTCACCTCCGACGACGTCATCCACGGCTGGTGGGTGCCCGATCTGGCGGTGAAGAAGGACGCCATCCCGGGCTACATCAACGAAATGTGGGCCAAGATCGACGAGCCCGGCACCTACCGCGGCCAGTGCACCGTGCTCTGCGGCCGCGACCACGGCTTCATGCCGATCGTGGTCAAGGCCGTGTCCGAGCCCGAGTACGAGCAGTGGCTGGCGCAACAGAAGGGCGCCAATGCAGCCCCGGCTCCGACCGCCGCCGCCACTCCCGCCGCTACCGAAGTCGCCGGCGCCGAACCGGCCCCGATTCCGGCCGCACCCGCGCCCGCCGCAGCTCCGGCCGCCGCCAAGCCTGCCGCCGCCCCGGCCAAGCTGAGCCATGACGATCTGGTCAAGAACGGCGAGAAGATCTACGCCTCCACCTGCGCCGCCTGCCATCAGGCCACCGGCCAGGGCATGAAGCCCGCCTTCCCGGCCCTGGTCGGCAGCGCCGTCGTCGCCGGCCCGGTCGACGGCCACATCGTGCAGATCCTGAAAGGCAAGAACGCGATGCCGCCGTTCGGCGCCCAGCTTTCCGATGCTGATATTGCGTCCGTGGCCACCTACGAGCGCAACTCGTGGGGCAATCACTCCGGCGATGTGCAGCCTGCGCAGGTGACGGCCCTGCGCGGCAAGTGATGCGTTAGCGATCTTTATTTTGAAATGCTGCGACAGAATTCAACCGCAGCATTGGCCGTCATCCCGGCGAAAGCCGGGATCCAGCCACAGACATGTTTGCGCGGCAAGTAAGTCATACGAATTGAGGTAGGAGCTAGAGTCATGGCAGAAGCACACGCTCACGACGACCACGGTCACGACCACAGCCACGATCACGCCCATGGCCCCGACAAGGGCATCATGCGCTGGATCAAGACCACCAATCACAAGGACCTGGGGACCCTGTACCTCTGGTTCAGCGCCACCATGTTCATCATCGGCGGCCTGATGTCGCTGGCGATCCGTGCCGAGCTGTGGCAGCCCGGCATGCAGTACTTCGATCCGGAGCTGTTCAACCAGTTCACCACCATGCACGCCCTGGTGATGATCTTCGGCGGCGTCATGCCCGGCTTCGTCGGCCTCGCCAACTGGATGGTGCCGATGACCATCGGCGCATCCGACCTGGCCCTGCCGCGCGTCAACAACTGGGGCTTCTGGATCCTGCCGTTCGCCTTCACCCTGCTGCTGTCCACCTTCTTCCTGCCGGGCGGCGCGCCGGCCGGCGGCTGGACCATCTACCCGCCGCTGGTGCTGCAGACGGGTAATTCCTTCCCGCTGCTGGTGTTCGCCATCCATCTTATGGGAATTAGTTCCATCACCGGCGCCATCAACGTGGTGGTGACCATCCTCAACATGCGCGCGCCGGGCATGACCCTGCTGAAAATGCCGCTGTTCGCCTGGAGCTGGCTGATCACCGCCTACCTGCTGATCGCGGTGATGCCGGTGCTGGCGGGCGCGGTGACCATGCTGCTCACCGACAAGTACTTCGGCACCAGCTTCTTCAACGCTGCCGGCGGCGGCGACCCGGTGATGTTCGAGCACATCTTCTGGTTCTTCGGCCATCCCGAGGTGTACATCCTGATCCTGCCGTCCTTCGGCATCATCTCGACCATCATCCCGACCTTCGCCCGCAAGCCGCTGTTCGGCTACGCCTCCATGGTCTACGCCATGGGCTCGATCGCCTTCCTCTCCTTCATCGTCTGGGCGCATCACATGTTCACCGTCGGCATTCCGCTGGCGGGCGAGCTGTTCTTCATGTTCAGCACCATGCTGATCGCGGTGCCCACCGGCGTGAAAGTGTTCAACTGGGTCGCCACCATGTGGCGCGGCTCGATGACCTTCGAGACGCCGATGCTGTTCGCCATCGCCTTCGTCTTCCTGTTCAGCATCGGCGGCTTCTCCGGCCTGATGCTGGCGCTGGCGCCGGTCGATTTCCAGTACCACAACACCTACTTCGTGGTGGCGCATTTCCACTACGTGCTGGTGCCGGGCGCGGTGTTCGGCATCATCGCCGCCGTCTACTACTGGATTCCGAAGTGGACCGGCGTGATGTACAACGAGACCCTCGGCAAGGTGCACTTCTGGTGGTCGGTCGTCTGGATCAACGTGACCTTCTTCCCGCAGCACTTCGTTGGCCTGGCCGGCATGCCGCGCCGTATCCCGGACTACGCCGTGCAGTTCACCGACTTCAACCAGATCTCGACCATCGGCGCCTTCCTGTTCTTCATCGGCCAGTTCGTCTTCTTCTATAACATCCTGCGCTGCGCCCTGTGGCGCAAGGGCATGACCCCGGCCACTTCCCGCGTGTGGGAAGGCGCCTACGGACTGGAGTGGACCGTGCCGAGCCCGGCGCCGTACCACACCTTCGAGGACCCGCCGCACGTCACCGACGCCGAAAGCCCCTGGGCGGCGCACTGATAGAGATGATTGAAAGGCAGTGAGCGAACCGAAAAACGAGCATGAATTGGCTCGGGACCTGGCCCGGCGCAATGTGCGCACCGCGCTGTGGCTGGCCCTGCTCGCTTTCGGCTTCGTCGCCGCCTTTGTCTGGTCGATGAGTCACCGCGGAGGCTGAGCGCTCTTGTCCGAGGAACCAACCGGCAGGAAAGGCGCTCGCCGCGGCAGCTGGAAGCTGGGCCTGGTGGTGCTGTTCATGTTCGGCTTTGGCTTTGCCATGGTGCCGCTGTATGGCGCCATCTGCCAGCTCACCGGGCTCAACGGCAAGAACAGCGGCATGCTGGTGTCGAGCGACATCAAGGAACGGGTGGACAGCAGCCGCATCGTCAAGGTGCAGTTCCTGACCACCGTCAACGGCGGTCAGGTGTGGAGTTTCAGCGCCGACCAGGCGCAGGTCGAAGTGCATCCGGGCAAGCTGTACACGGTGTACTTCGATGCGAAGAATCAGCAGGACAAGGACGTGATAGGGCAGGCGGTGCCGAGTGTCGCGCCGTGGAATGCGGCGAAGCACCTGCACAAGACCGAGTGCTTCTGCTTCAGCCAGCAGCCGTTCAAGGCCGGCGAAGCCAAGCACATGCCGGTGCGCTTCATGCTCGATCCGGAGTTGCCGGCGGATGTGGATACGGTAACGCTGTCGTACACCTTTTTTGACGTCACCGAGTTGGCGCAGCAGAACGCGCCGAAAAGCAAAGCCCCGCAGCAAACGATCTCACCCAAAAGCTGAACCGAGGAAAGTCAGATGGCGACCCATGCACCTGCCACCCCAAGCGAAACCGGCTCAAGCCGTTACTTCGTCCCCCATCCCAGTGTCTGGCCGTTCATTCTGACCGCGGCCCTGGCCCTGGTGGTCTATGGCGTCGCCGGCTACCTGGAAGACCGCGCCCTGCCGATCAAGCCGATGATCATCGCCGGCGCGGTGCTGGCCTTCTACATCATCTTCCGCTGGTGCCGCGACGTCGCTCTGGAGAGCGAGCACGGCGACTACAACCTGCAGGTGGACCGCACCTTCCGCTGGGGCATGAGCTGGTTCATCTTCTCCGAGGTGATGTTCTTCGGCGCCTTCTTCGGCGCCCTGTTCTACACCCGCATGCTGTCGGTGCCCTGGCTCGGCGGCGACGGCTCCAGGCTGATGACCAACCTGCTGCTGTGGCCGCACTTCGAAGCCGGTTGGCCGAGCAACGGCCCCGGCCACGTCGGCGGCGAGTTCGAGGGCATGGAAGCCTGGGGCCTGCCGGCAATCAACACCCTCCTGCTGATCACCTCCAGCTTCACCGTCACCTGGGCTCACCACGCGCTGAAGGAAAACAAGCGCGCCAAGTGCATCGCCTTCATGTGGCTGACCATACTACTGGGCGCCACCTTCCTGTTCTGCCAGGCCAAGGAATACATCCACGCCTACCAGGTGCAGAACCTGACCCTGCACTCCGGCGTCTACGGCAGCACCTTCTTCATGCTCACCGGCTTCCACGGCATGCACGTGACGCTCGGCACCCTGATGCTGATCATCATCACCCTGCGCCTGATGTCCGGCCACTTCAAGCCCGACCGCCACTTCGGCTTCGAGGGCGTGGCCTGGTACTGGCACTTTGTGGACGTGGTATGGATCGGCCTGTTCACCTTCGTCTACGTGCTGTAAGCAGGCGCGAAGCGAAATAAAAAAGGCCCGGCCGCAAGGCCGGGCCTTTTGCTTTGAGGCGCCACCCACATCATCCGCGTCATGCCGGCGCAAGCCGGTATGACGTATTCACGCAGTTGTAGGGCGGCCTGTGGCCGCCGGCTTTCCTCGATCCCGGTGATGCTGCCGTGAAAACTCGTAGGGCGGGCCGTGCCCGCCGGCTTCCCGTGACCCGGGCGATACAGCCGGCGGCCACAGGTCGCCCTACGATTGCTTCAGTTTTTGTAGGCTGGGATGAGCACAGCTTTTGTAGCCTGGGAAGCGCGCAGCGCTACCCAGGGTTTCGCACCATTGGCCGCGCCCCGGGTAGCGCTACGCGCTTCCCGGGTTAGCCCCCCACACCATGGGGGTGTATCCACCCCATGTAATAGCCCAGAATCAGGAACAACGCGAAGGCAATGGACAGCCCCACGCGCACTTTCAAGGCATTCACCGTGCGGCGGTCGTCGCGGGTGCCCTTGTCCTTGAGCAGGAAATACAGGCCAGTGAACAGCGACGCCACGATGGCGAGCAGAAAGGCCACGATGATGATTTTGACAAGCATGCATGACGCCGGTGGAAAGCTAACCGGCATCTTAGCCCCCCGCGCCATCCCACGAAACCGCAGGTAATCAATGCGCTGGTCGTTTCGCCCCTCTCTCTGGTCCGTCGTCGGCGCCGTCGCCGGCTGCATCCTGACCGTCTACCTGGGCATCTGGCAGCTGCACCGCGGCGAGCAGAAGAAGGCCCTGGACCTGCAATACGCCGCCGCCGCCCAGCTGCCGCCGATCACGCTTACGGCTGCCACCGCGCCCCTGGCCGGCCTCGCCGCCACCGCCGTCATCGCGCATGGCACCTACCTCGGCGAGCGCCAGCTGCTGCTCGACGACCAGGTCCACGGCGACATGCCCGGCTACAACGTCTGGACCCCGCTGCGCCTGAGCGGCGGCGGCCTGGTCATCGTCAATCGCGGCTGGGTGCCGCACGGCCCCAACCGCCACACCCTGCCGCCGCTGCCGGTGCCCGAAGGCGAGGTCAGCGTGCCCGGTCTGTGGCGCACCCTGCCGGAGCCGGGCCTGCACCTGGCCTCCGGCTGCGCGCCCGGCAAGGCCTCCGCCGAGTGGCCGCGCATCGTGCTCTATCCCACCGCGATGGACCTGGGTTGCTTCTACGGCGAGCCGCTGATGGCCGGTGAAGTCCTGCTCGCCCCGGAAGCGCCCGCCGGTTATGTGCGCGAATGGCGCATCAGCTCCGAAGGCTTCCCGCCCGCGCGCCATTACGCCTACGCTGCCCAGTGGTTCGCCTTCGCCCTGACCCTGCTGGTCCTCTTCATCAAGCTCAACCTGAAACGCAAACCGTGAACACCACACCCGCCTTGCCGCCGCGCAACCGCCGCCCGTTCCTGATCGTGCTGCTGATCTTCACCGCGCCGCTGCTGACCGCCTACGCCGTCTACTTCCTGTTCCCCAACCTGCGCCCCACCGGCACCACCAACTACGGCCAGCTGGTCCATCCGGCGCGACCGCTGCCGGCGCTGGCCCTGCAGGACGCCGACGGCAAGGCCGCTGACGCCGCCGTGTTCAAGGGCAAGTGGAGCATGGTCTACCTCGCTCCCGCCGACTGCGCCCAGGCCTGCCAGACCGCCGTCCACCTCAGCCGCCAGGTGCGCACCTCGCTCGACCGCAACGCCCGCCGCCTGCAACGCATCTACCTCGCCCCCGACGCCCAGTCCCTGGCCGCCGCCAAAACCCTGCTCGCCGCCGAACATCCCGACCTGCTGTTCCTCGCCGACACCGCCGCCCCCGGCAGCCGCGCCACCGACTTCTTCCAGCCCGCCGCGCCCGACGCCCTCTACATGGTCGACCCCCTCGGCAACTGGTTCATGCTCTATCCCCCCAAGGCCGACCCCATCGTCGACTTCAAGGGCATCGGCAAGGACCTGAAAAAGCTGATGAACCAGTCGCAGATCGACTGAGACACGTATACCGAACGTAGGGCGGCCCGCGGCCGCCGGCCGTTCCGTTCAGATTGAGGTAAGACGGCGGCCACAGGCCGCCCTACAAAAGCCGAAGCCCCCGACGCCGCACCGCCCCCACAAACCGCGACAACAGTAGGGCGGCCTGTGGCCACCGGCTGTTTCCCTCCAGCCGCACCAAGTCGGCGGGCACGGCCCGCCCTACAAAAGCCGAAGCCCCAGACGCCGCACCGCCCTCACAAATCGCGACAACAGCCGGCTGTTTCCTCCCGGATCGCGCCGAAGCGGCGGCCACAGGCTGCCCTACGATCAGCGCATCCCCTCTCCCGCCCGCGGGAGAGGGGCAGGGGAGAGGGGCTTCAAAGGCCGCCCCCAGGCACCGCACCGGCTCCCCTGGGCAGCTTTTAACCACTCACCCAGTTACAATACGCGACCCTTGAAGCCGCCCCATGTACCGGCAGCGGCAGCGCAAAACCCCAGAAAATGTCCCTGTTTCGCGGTATCAATCTGCTCGCGTTGATCCTGTGCTTCGTGGTCGTCGTATTCGGCGCCTATGTGCGCCTGTCCAATGCCGGCCTCGGCTGCCCCGACTGGCCCGGCTGCTACGGCCATCTCACCGTGCCGCAGGCCGACCATGAAGTGGCCAAGGCCGAAGCCAATTTCCCGACCCGCCCGGTGGAAGCGCACAAGGCCTGGAAAGAGATGATCCATCGCTACCTCGCCACCTCCCTCGGCACCCTGCTGCTGATCCTCGCCGCCCTGACCTGGTTTTTCAGCGACCTGCGCCAGTTCCGCGGCCTGAGCCTGGCCCTGATCGGCACCGTCTGCCTGCAAGGCGCGCTTGGCGCGCTGACCGTGCTGTGGAACGTCAATCCCGTCACCGTCACCGGCCACCTGCTGGTCGGCCTGACCACCCTGGTCCTGCTGTGGTGGCTGTGGCTGCGCGGCAGCGGCGAAGCCGCCGCCGTCGCACGCAGCCGGCCCGAGCGTGAAGCGCGCTCCGAGCGCCAGGCCTGGTTCACTGCGCAGAATCAGCAAGCGCCGCTGCGGGCGCAGTCCGCCCGCATGGGCCTGCGCAGCTACGCCGCCTTCGCCCTGCTGCTGGTGGTCGGCCAGATCTTCCTCGGCGGCTGGACCAGCTCCAACTACGCCGCCCTGGCCTGCCCGGATTTCCCCGCCTGCCTCGGCTCCTTCGCGCCGCAGACCGGCATCGCCCAGGCCTTCGATGTCTGGCACGGCACCGGCGCCAACTACGAATACGGCATCCTCGACGGCGCCACCCGCGCCACCATCCACCTGATGCACCGCTACGGCGCCCTGCTGCTGAGCCTGGTGCTGGGCGGCCTGGCGCTGTATCTGCTGAGCACCGCCAGGACTGCGCTGTGGCGCCGCCTCGGCGCCGCCCTGCTCGGCGCGCTGCTGCTGCAGGTCGCCATCGGCATCAGCATCGTCAAGCTGCAATTGCCGCTGCTGCTGGCCGACGCGCACAATGCCGGCGCCGCCCTGCTGCTGCTGGCCGTGGTGGCCGTCAATTTCTTCGCCTGGCGCAAGCCAGAGATCGCACAGGGCTGAGCCGACATGACCGCACAGACCGCAGCAGCGCCCTCGGGCCTGCGCCACCGGCTCAACGAGTTCTACGAGCTGTGCAAGCCGCGCGTGGTGATGTTGATCGTCTTCACCGCCATCATCGGCATGTTCCTCGCGGTGCCCGGCCTGCCGCCGCTGGACAAGCTGCTGTGGGGCACCATCGGCATCACCCTGCAGGCCGCCGCCGCCGCTGCGGTCAACCAGCTGATCGACCGCAACATCGACGCGCGCATGGCCCGCACCTGCGGCCGCCCGCTGGTCACCGGCTCGCTCTCCGTCAGCGAATCCATCGTCTTCACCACCATTATCGGCACCGCCGGCTTCGCCGTGCTGTGGTTCCTGGTCAACCCGCTCACCGCCTGGCTGACCCTCGCCACTCTGATCGGCTACGCCGGCGTCTATACCCTCTACCTCAAGCGCGCCACGCCGCAGAACATCGTCATCGGCGGCGCCGCCGGCGCCGCGCCACCGGTGCTGGGCTGGGCCGCCATCACCGGCACCATCCATCCGCACGCCCTGCTGCTGTTCCTGATCATCTTCACCTGGACCCCGCCGCACTTCTGGGCCCTGGCCATCGAGCGCCACAAGGAATACGCGGATGTGGATGTGCCGATGCTGCCGGTGACCCACGGCCTCGAATACACCCGCCTGCAGGTGCTGCTCTACACCATCCTGCTGCTGGTGGTCAGCGTGCTGCCCTTCGTCTTCAACATGAGCGGCGTCATCTACCTCATCGGCGCGCTGCTGCTCGGCTTCGTCTTCCTCTACTACGCCATCCAGCTCAAGTGGGCCCCGCGCCCCGGCCTGGCAATGAAGACCTTCGGCTACTCCATCGTCTACCTGATGGGCATCTTCACCCTGCTGTTCGCCGACCACTACATCCGTTAGGTGTTTGCCTCTCCCTCCGGGAGAGGCCGGCGCGCAGCGCCGGGTGAGAGCCACGGTATCGATGAAGTGCGCACTCCATCGATACCGCGCCCCTCACCCTCGATCCCTCTCCCATGGGGAGAGGGAAAGTAAAATTTCTGTAGGTCGGCTCAAGGGCGCTCGCGCCCGGAGCCGACAATCTGGTTCAACCAAGGGGAACCCATGAGCGAAGAATACGAAGTACCCAGCCCGCACGAACATCACGTCGAGCACCAGGCCGAGCACGGCGTGGCCCTGAGCCAGCAGATCGCCATCTTCACCGCCATCCTCGCGACGCTGGGCGCCATCGTCTCCTACCTCGGCGGCCACACCCAGAACGAGGCGCTGTACTACAAGAACGACGCCGTGCTGAACCGCTCGCTCGCCGCCGACCAGTGGGCCTATTACCAGGCCAAGGGCATCAAGGAACAGATGGCCGAGTCCCAGGCCGAGACCGCCACCGATCCGTCGCGCGTCACCTACTTCAAGGACAAGGCGCAGAAATACGCCGCCGACAAGGACGACATCAAGAAGAAGGCCGAGGCCTTCGACCAGAAAGCCGAAGAAGCCAACACCCACGCCGAGCACTCGCTGCATCCGCACGAAAAGCTGGCCATGGCGATGACCCTGATCCAGATCGCCATTTCGGCCGCCTCGATCACCGCCCTGACCCGCAAACGCTGGCTGTTCGGCCTGGCCCTGGCCTCCGCAGCCGGCGGCATCCTGATGTGGATCCTGGCCTTCACCATCGTCTGATCGCGCTGTGCCCCCTCTCCCCACTTCCAGGGAGAGGGCAGCCGTAGGGTGGGTGGAGCGAAGCGCAACCCACCATTGCGCCCTCAAAGAAAACGCCACCAGTCCCCGCAGCCCACGCAAGTCGGCTCAAGCGAAGCGGAGCCGACAGCCGCGCCGCGCCAAGGTCTCCTCAGCCACCTCGCACCCGCACAAACCGCGAACCACATCCCACTTCGCCCTACCGAAATCCCCCGCACACCCCATACAGGGGCCAGTAATCCCCAATAAGCAGCCGTAGGCTGTCCCGCTGTGCCCGCCCACGCGCGAGCCATTCAGGGAACCAAACTCAGGGGAGTCACCAAATGTCCGCATTGCATCGCTGCAGCGCCGTCTTCGCGCTCGTCACACTCGCCGCCGTCCAGGCACCGGCACTGGCCGCACCGCCGGCCACCAGCATCGTCACCACCGGCTGCGAGGAGCACGAACTGTCCGGCGCCTATCCGGCCGAGCTGTTCAAGAAACTGCTGCCGCCCGGCTTCAAGCTCGCCACGCTTGATCCCACCGGCCTCATCGCCGCCGTCGACATGAGCGTCGACCACTGCGACTCCGTCGACGGCGGCGCCGGCTCCGAAGACTTCACCGCCTTCGTCGAAGTGACCCCGCCGGCGGAATACATGTCGCCCAACATCGCCGCCTACGGCCTGATGCTGCGCCTGTGGAGCACCCGCCAGCAGATCGTGGACACCATCACCGCCTGGGGCTTCGGCCAGCAGACCGCCCTCGCCGAGATCGTCTTCAAGCCCGGCCTCGACCTGCTCGGCCGCAAGATCAGCACAGCCACCGTCCAGTCCGGTACCCACAAGCTCATGGCCAGCACCCTCTACACCGCCCGCAAGTCCATCTATCCCACCGGCACCACCCGCGCCTTCGCGCTGGACGCCTTCGGCGCGATCCACATCATCGACGCCACCTGGACCGACCAGACCTTCCAGGCCGGTGTAGGCACCTTCATCCAGCTGGGCCAGCAGCCCCTGCCGCTGCCTTTGCTGCCCCTGCAGGTCTACCCGGTGATCGCCGGCGACGCCACCGGCTACGGCCTGACCCTGCACTCCGTGCAGTAATTCGTTTTCTCCCTCTCCCCACGAACGTGGGGAGAGGGGGCGCCGAGTCACGGTGCCGCGAAGCGTGGGCGCGGACTCGGCGCCTGGGCGCCCGCAGGACACATTCTGCGCGGCACCTTACGCCCGTTCCCGCTCCACCGCTGCGCGCTCCGAGTCACGGGCGCGGGGTGAGGGGTTATCCTCTCAAAGAGCGCCAGCCTCACCCAATCAGCACCAACAGTAGGGCGGCCTGTGGCCGCCGCATCTCACCAGGCCCGACCAACCCACCGGCGGCCACGGGAAAACCTCCGCTTTGTCCCCTCTCCCCTTGGGGGAGAGCAACCGTAGGGTGGGTGGAGCGAAGCGCAACCCACCATGGCGCGCGCCCATCAAGCGCCGCAGTTTCCCCTGTGTCCCGACAAGGCAAAGTGCACCGCCGTCGTCCCCTCTCCCCTTTGGGGAGAGGGCCAGGGTGAGGGGTAAGCCCCCTGCACAAAGCTTTCCTCAATCGCGCATAGCCCTCAGTTGCCTGTGCCGCTCGCATCCACCGGCGCGCAATTCGTTCGCCCGGACATCACGCAATCCTGAAGCTGCGAAGTCTCGCGCAGCACATGCACCAGGTACAGCCCGCCCACCACCAGCAACAGCACCACCACCAGCCCGATCTTCGCGCCCCGGCGCGGGTCCGGATGCGGCTGCTCATTCGGCTGCTGTTCGCTCATCGGCACAGTATTGCTCCTTCAGTCCGGGTTTGAACGGGGCAAAGCTCACCTTCCGCATCCTTTGATCCAAAGACAGGGAAATAAATCCGCACCGTGCGGCAAGCTTCGCTGGTGCGCGCAGGCTATTTCGCTGCGATATGTCGAAGGCCGGCCAGCAGAGTATCGACCAGTGCGGTCAGACGCGCGCGATACGGCTTTTCGGCGATATCGCCGGTCCGCAGCGCGCCCAACGCAGCGGCAAGAAACATATCGCCGGCGCCCTTGTGGTCGACGCCGGCGCTATTCAGGACGCCGCGCAGCAGACCTTTCATCTGCAGATTGAATTCGGCGTAAGTGGCTGCCGCAACCGATTCCTTCGACAGCGTCAGCTCCTCCACGTGGGGCGATTGCGCAACCAGGCGATGCATTTCACCGACATAGGCATCGAGGAAGCCAACCAGCCTCCCGGTCAATGCTGCTTTTTCCTGGAGCGCCCTGCGCGCCGCCGCAAGCATGTCAGCGCAGAGCCGCTCGGCGATCGCGGCGAAGAGCATCGTCTTGGATTCGTAATAGAGGTAAACCGTGCCCTTTGCGATTCCGGCCTCCCGCGCCACGTCGTCGATGGAAGTCCGCTTGACGCCGTAGCGCAGAAACAGGCTCAGTGCCGCATCGAGAATCCGCGCACGCTTGTCGCTGCCGTCGCCATGGTCAGGCGTGACTGGGGAATGCTTTGCGGGGGCCGACGAGGATTTCGGAGACGCTGACTTCATAGGGCTGTGTGATCGCATAAAGGACGGCGCGCGCGATGTCATCGGGTGAGGCAAAGATCGCCGAGGCGCGCGCGTTCAGGGCCTCCAGCGTCGCTTCGGGCAACACGCCGCCGGTCTCGAAAGTGGCCGGCAAGCCGCAGGAATTCAGCAAGCCGTTGACGAACGCCGGCGGAAAGTTGCGGCCGAAATTGGTCGCGACCGCACCGGGCATGATCGTAACAGATCGGATCGGCTCGTCCTCCAGCTCCTTGCGCAAGCTGGCGCAGATGGCGTTGACCGCGGCCTTGGTGGCGCCATAGACGCGAAAAGGCTCGCCGCGCCCGGCATACGACGAGATGGTGACGATGTGGCCCGAGCTTTTCGTTTCGCGCATGGCGCGGATCGCCGCCTGGCTTCCCACCAGCATGGCGATGACATTGGTCTCGAACATGTCGCGCCATTGCGCCAGCTCGCCGTCGGCGACCGTCCCAGGGTGGTCCACGCCCGCCGCGTTCACCATGACGTCGAGGCGCCCGGTCTGCGCAGCGGCATGGGCGACAAAGGCCTGGAGCTTGCCGGCATCCTGCAAATCGAAGGCGGAGAAATTCGCCCGGCCGCCTTCGCGCTCGATCAAGCCCACGGTCCCCTGCAAGCGCGCAGCATCGCGTCCTGCAAGGAACACGTGGCTGCCTTCGCCCGCCAGGGCAAGGGCAATTGCCTTGCCGATCCCGGAAGAAGCGCCGGTGACGGCGGCAGTCCTGCCTTCAAGCGCGCGCATGATCTTCTCGAATTGACCAAATGACCAGATAATAATAATTGGTCATTTTCATAAAAGCAAATAGATTCGGGATTGCCGCTGCCTGTTGCAGAATCTGCCCGTGCAGCTCGTAACCAACTGCTCACAATTCGGTAGGGCGGATTAGCGCAGCGTAATCCGCCTTCCGCCGCAGGCGGAACGCGTGCGCTCCGAGCGTACGAAGGGCGGGAGATATCCCACCTTTCACGCTTGGCGGTAGCCGCTACGCTGTTCTACATGAACAACACCAAACCCCGTTCGCCCTGAGTGCCCGCGCAAGCGGGTGTGCTGTTCCGAATGTCCCGGGTAGGCGCGTAACGCCGTATCGAGGGAGGGACCGGCGCCTCACTATCCCCAAACGTCATTCCCGCGCAGGCGGGAATCCAGTTTTGTTTTTCGCTGTCATCCCCCGACTACAACCTCGGGGGCAGGCTCTGAGCGTAGCGAAGAATCTGGCCGCACCCCCTCTGAAGCTGCGCTGCGTGCGCTTGCGCGCGTGCCGGATCCTCCTGACGCCTGGACGAAGTTTTTCGCCTCCGGCGACCTACTTCTTGTCAACAGCGCCAAGAAGTAACCAAGAAACGCCGCCCCAATGTCTGCGCCGATCAATCGCTGACGCGATTGCTCGGTCCCCTGCGCTTCTCGGCCGAG
>FTIF01001923.1_pt1 | contig 19689 bp, 20 predicted proteins | sample 1658001 | NCBI WGS metagenome assembly FTIF01 (sample SAMEA3914789, study PRJEB12502) | metagenome | biome: forest; material: soil | place: Canada | collected 2011-07-03 | depth 0.3 m | reverse complement strand
GTCTTCTGGCCATTGACGATGTAGTAATCGCCCTCCCGCACCGCGCGGGTGCGCACCGAGGCCAAATCTGAACCAGCGCCGGGTTCGGAATAGCCCTGGCACCACCAGATGTCGCCATTATAGGTGGCGGGCAGGAACTTGTCCTTCTGGGCCTGGGATCCGAAGGTGTAGATCACCGGGGACACCATGTTGATGCCAAAAGGAAGGATCGGCACCGTGTCGGCCCGAGCCTGTTCTTCCGACCAGATGTATTTCTGGGTCGGAGTCCAGCCCGGGCCGCCCAGGGCGGTGGGCCAACCCGGCGCCACCCAGCCCTTCTTGGCCAGGATCTTGTGCCAGGCGAGATAGTCTTCCTTGGCCAGGGAATCTTCGCTGAGCTGCTTGTCGCGCAGGTTGGCGGGATAGTTTTCGGCGATGAAGCTGCGAACCTCCTCACGGAAGGCGAGGTCTTCAGGCGAAAAATCGAGGTTCATGGACGTCTCCCAAAGGCCAGTCGCGCCGCTCGGTCGCATAAGGCGGTGTTCATGGGCGATGATAAGGACCGGGCCGGGTTTTGCAAAGATGACGTTAGCGTCAACGTAAATTCCTGAACCCCAAGTCGTGTTTCGCGCGTTGCGTCCCGAGCCTCCGGCTCCACAGTCTGAACCTTTTCAAGAGGCGTCATGCCCCGCATCCTGACCTACAATGTCCATCGCTGCGTCGGCGTCGATAAGCGATTGGATGTGGGCAGGATCGCCGACGTCATCGCCGCCTGCCGCCCCGATATCGTGGCCTTGCAGGAGTTGGACGTCGGCCGTGTGCGAACCGGCGGTGTCGACCAGGCCCACGAAATCGCCCGGCGCCTGAATATGAGCTTTCACTTCAACGCCGCCCTGCGCGTCGAGGAGGAGCAGTATGGCGACGCCATCCTGACCTGCCTGCCGGAGCGGCTGGTCAAGGCCGCCCCCCTGCCCGGCCTGCACCCGCGCGTGCCGCTGGAGCCGCGCGGCGCCCTGTGGATCGAGGTGGACCTGGGGCCGGCGCGCCTTCAGATCTTCAACACCCATCTGGGCCTGGCCCCGGCCGAACAGCAGCGCCAGGCCCGCGCCCTGGCCGGCGACGACTGGCTCGGCCATCCAGACCGGCGAGGCGCGACCATCCTGCTTGGCGATTTCAACGCCGGGCCGCCGTCGATCGTCTACCGCACCCTGACCCACAGGCTTCAGGATGCGCGCCACCGGGCCGAGCATCAGAGGCGCACGCCGACCTTCCCTTCGCGCATGCCGATCCTGCGCATCGATCACATCTTCGTCAGCCCGGAGATCCGGGTCGGGGCGTTGAGCGCCCCCTTCACGGCCATGACCCGCAAGGCGTCGGATCACCTGCCGCTGGTGATGGAGTTCGAGGTGGAAGGAGTCTCCAGCGCCTTGGCCACATCGCCGGCGGCGATGGCCCGCACCTGATCGTTCAGCAGCCGCCTGCGCCGGAACGGCCGCCAGGTGTCCCAGGTCCCGCTGGGATCGCACAGATGATAGGCGGCGATGAACCGGGCCAAGGGGCCCAGCCGGTCAGGCTCGATGGGCTGCAGCCGCACGCCGTGGCGCAGAGATTCGATGGCGTCGATCAAGCCGCCCCGGTCGCGAATGGCGTTGGCGACATCCGCGCCCGATCGGCCAAGAAAATGCCCCACCAGGTGATTGCGCAGTCCGAGGATGGCGGCGGCGGTCTCGGGGGTCTGGGCCTCGATGGCCAGTTCGCATTCGGTGTCGAAGCCGCCGGAGCGGTTGTTGAGGTTGCTGGAGCCGATCCGCACGACCCGGTCATCGACGATGGTGACCTTGGCGTGGACGATGATGGGATTGCCGCCGACGGTCTTTGGGCAAAACACGCGAAAGCGGCCGAACACGTCGGCCTCGCGCAGCCGGCGAATGACCATCGACCGGGTGCGGTCCATGGTCAGCCTGTCGAAATAGCTGGGCGAATGTTCGGTCGAGATCAAGACGATCTCCGGTCCGTCCGGCTCGGCCAGGCGCCTGGCCAGGGCCTCGGCGATGCCGGGGGCGGTGAAATACTGGTTTTCCATGTAGAGGCTTCGCTGGGCCTCGGCGATGCAGCGCAGGGCCAGGGCGCGCCATTCCCCCACGGCGGGGCGGTCGCGCCAGGCCGGGGCGGTCCGCGCTATGCCGACCTGCACATCCGTCAGATCGGCTGCGACGCTTTGCGGCCAGGGGTCGGGTTCGGCCGCATCTTCGGCCAGCGGTTCCAGCGTCTCGTTGGTCGCCCGCCGCCAGCGCAGGCGGGCCAGATCGCCCAGCGCCTTGGCCGCCGCGCCGTCGACCATCATCATCACTTCGTGCCGGGGCGGATGATAGTCGTGGTTGGGATTGATGCGGCGGCTGTCCTGGTCCAGGTGCGCCTGGGTGTCCCAGCGATCGGTGCCGAAATCACCGCCCCCGCAAAAGGCCAGCCGGTCATCGATCACCAGCACCTTCTGGTGGTGACAAGCGCCGAAGGGCACGGAATCGTCCAGACGAAATTTAACCCGGCTGTTCCTGAACCAGCGCTGCGCGCGGTGGGGAAAGAATTCCTGGGACGCCGAGATCGGCAAGGCCGAGCGCCAGATCAGCAGGCGGATATCCAGATCCGGCCGCTCCTTGGACAGCCGCAACAGAACATGGCCAATCTCGTCGGGGTCATCGGGGCCGTCGAAGCCGTCGGGTTGCAGCCGCGTGCGCGGATCGAACCCCCAACCCAACAACAGGATCGAGCGCTTGGCCGAGGCCATCGCCTCCCGGGCGGCGTTGAAATAGGCCAGGGTGTCGACCAGAAACGCGGCCCGTCCCGCCGGCTCCACGCGCCAGCAGGTTTCTCCCGGCTCAAGCAACGCCATGGCCCCTCCCACTATGCCGGCGCCCCAGACACCAGGGCCACCGCGAGCTTGACGATAGAAAGCACGGCGATCGAGCCCGTTCCATCATCGAGTCCAAGATCCAGGTCCGTCAGTCCGCCGCCCAGGCGCTCGATCTCCTCCGGGCCGTGAGCGCCTTGCGGCGCATGGCCCACGCGGCAATGGGCGACCGCGTCGGCGTCGATCGCCGCCAGGGCCAGGCCCGCCGCCAAGGCCGGCGCGCCGTCCAGCAGCACTGGAATGGACTGGATCCGCGCCGCCAGTATGGCCCCGGCGATGGCCGCCGTCTCGCGGCCGCCGAGTTGGCGCAGGAGCTGCAACGGATCCCCCCCCGCCTCGCCGAGGGCGCGCACAACGGCGTCCGATGCGCCCCGGCCAGCCAGGGCCGCAATAAGATTGTCGGCGGCCACGGCCGCGCCAGGGCCAAAACCGCCGAGGATCAGAAGGTCCGGCTGCTTGGCCAGGGCCTCCATGCCGAAGGCCATGGTGGCCGCGCATTCCCGCTCGCTCATGGACGCCTTGACCGCCGCATCCGGCACCGGGCGCTCGATCGCCAGGTCGAAGACATCCAGGCCCGCGCCCAGATGCTGCACCGCACGGCTGACCGGCGCCGCGCCGGACGCTATGGCCTCCAGACGCTCGCGCGCCTCGGCGGGGTCGCCGCCGGCATGGGCCCCGGCATAGAGCGACAGGATCGGCCGATTGACTGCCGCCGCGCCGCGCCACCGGGCGACCCAGGCGGCGATGTCGGCCAGAGCCCCAAGCCCATGGCCGGAGCGCCGCGCGGTCTCGGCGGCGGCGTCGTTAGGCGCCGGAAACTGACCGAACAGGGCGCGGATATCGTCGAAGGGCTGGGTGACGGGGGACTGGGTCATGGGCGCCGGCTTAGCCTTGGTCGGACCGGCGGGAAAGTCCTGGTCGAGGCTTGTTGAAGCGGCCCGGCGCAAGCCACACTGGTCACAGACCTCTTGAGGAGCGCGCCATGACCAATCCGTCCAGCCCGTTGGCGCTGAAGCTGGATGTGGATCAGCTCAACAATTTTCTCGGCCGCGCCTTTCCCCACAGCGCCGGCTCGCGCCTGGTGATCGAGGCCGAACCGGGCCGTGTCCGGGTCGCCTATCCCTTCAGCCCCGCCAGCCTGCGTCCGGGCGGGGTGATCTCGGGCCCGACCATGATGTCGGCCGCCGACACCGCCGCCTACGCCCTGGTCCTGGCCCATATCGGCGAGGTGCCGATGGCCGTGACCACCTCCCTGACCATGCATTTCCTGCGTCCCGCCAAGCCGGGCGAGCTCATCGCCGAGGCGAGCCTGCTGCGGTTGGGGCGGCGAATCGCCACCTGCGACATCCGCCTGTGGACCGAGGGGCCCGAGCGCCTGGCCGCCCAGGCCACGGTCGCCTACGCCATCCCTGCGGAGACCTAGCCTCTTGCGCCGCGCCGGCCCAGCGTCCAAATCTCGCTGATGGACGCCAGCGCCCCGCCCCGCCCGATCGCCACCCCTTGCATCAAGGTCTGCATGGTCGACGGCGAAAGCGGCCTGTGCCTGGGCTGCTACCGCACCCTGCCGGAGATCGCCCGCTGGGGCGGCCTGGCGGAGGCGGAGCGCGGGGCGATCATCGCCGAGCTGCCGGAGCGGCGGGTTCGCATCCGCCCGGAAAAGCTGGGCTTGATCTAAAAACGGGGTTTGATTTAGCCGAATCATCTTCACCCGTTGAAAACCGCTTTGAGCGCAAGCTGTTTGGATCAAGGGTCGATCAACGACCTCCAAGACCTCTTCGGTGGGATGTACTTCATGCTTAAGCTCGTAGCGGTGGGAGTCGTTGGCGCCCTGTCCGCCGGCCTCGCCGCCGAGGGGGTGATGTCGCTGGACCGCGCCCAGCACGCCCCCAACCTGCGCCGCGCCGACGCGATCAGCCCGGCCCTGACAGCGCCGCGGGACGATGTGGCCATCGCCACGCCGGCCCAGGGCTCGGCCGCCTCGGTGGCCAAGTCGCCCGACGGCCACTATTGGGCCGAGGCCTCGGTCAATGGCACTGAGGTCCGCTTTCTGGTGGACACCGGCGCCAGCGCCGTGGCCCTGACCCAGACGGACGCCCAGCGCCTGGGCATAGCCCCGTCGACGCTGAACTACACCCTGTCGGTGACCACGGCCAACGGCCAGACCCGCGCCGCGCCGATCAAGCTGGCCAGCGTGGCCGTGGCCGGCGCCGAGGTGCGGAATGTCGACGCCCTGGTGATCGAGAACGGCCTGCAATCCTCGCTGCTGGGCATGACCTATCTGGGCCGCCTGTCGCAGTTCGAAGCCACCAAGACCTCCCTGATCCTGCGACCCTAGATCCCTGCAACCTGCCCGCATGTCAGGCCCCGCGGGCCCGCGACATCAGCAGCTGGGAAAACGCCTCGCGGATCGGCGGCACGTGGCGATGCTTGTAGGGGAAGGCGGCGGCCGGCTCGTCCAGGTGCAGCAGGATGCTGGCGTTGGCCTCGAACAGCAGCAGGCGGCCGTCCTCGGTCAGGGCGCAGTCCATGCCGCCATAGTCGAGATCCAGCCGGCGAGCGATTTCGTCGGCCGCCGCCGCCGCTCCGGCGCCGAACCGGCCGCGCCAGTCGTCGAGGAACCGCTCCTCCTCGGCTTTTTTCCAGGCCGCCCGCGCCATTTCGGCGCGCCAATAATGGACCAGCCAGTCGTCGCCTATGGCCAGATGATAGGGATAGACCCGCCGATCGACGAAAATCAGCCGGTATTTGCGCCAAAGGCCGTCGCCTGAGCGAAAATCGTGGAACGGGGTCAGGAGCAACCGCTCGCCGGGCGGCTCGGCCAGATAGGCCGCCTTGTCCGCGTCATGGCGCAGCAGCACCAGATTTTCGCCGCCGTGATCCCCGGCCGGACGCACCAGCAGCGGGGCCTCGATCGGCTGGGCGGCCAGATCCGCCGGGCTGGCGCGGCGCACCTCGGGCGTGATCAGGCCCGGTATCCCGGCGAAGAGCGCGGCGGCGCACTCCCGGGCGGTCTTTGGAATGGCCAGGGGCGGATTGATCACCGGCTTGCCCAACCGGGCGCAGAGGGCGGCGGCGGCGGCCAACTGGCCCCCGTCGCGGTCGGCGTCGCCCAGGGTGTTGAACACCAGGTCCGCCTGTTTGAGGGCTTCGATATCCACCCGGCCCAGGGGCGCGTCGGCCTGGTCGGGCGACAGCATGCCGATGGCCAGGGTGGCGAAGCGCGCGGTGTCGACCAGATAGCGCAGCGGCACGTGGCCACCGCCCACGGCGCCCAGCAGCAGCACGGTCGCCGCGCCCTGGACGGGGCCGCCGCGGCGCAGGCCGGTGCGACGCGCATGGTCGTTGCGCAGGGTCAGGGCCTCGCCCCGGCGACCGTCAGCCTCGAGCACTTCGGCCAGCTGTTCGACCATGTCGGGATCCAGGGGGTGGGCCGCGACCTCGGCGCGGGCGACCGCTTCGGCCAAGGCCAGGCGATGGGCCTTGCGCGCGGTGCGGACCAGGGTCTTGAGCAGGCCCGCGCGCATCGCGACCGCGTCCGGCGGCGCCAGGGCCAGGGCGCGCAGCTGAGCCTGGGCCGCCTCGTCGAAACGGCCGAGATCGCTCAACACCGCGCCGCGATTGCCGTGGGCGGGGCCAAAGCCCGGATCCAGCGCCACCGCCTGATCGAGCGCCGCCAGGGCGGCCTCGGCCCGCCCCAGGCCGTTCAGGGCCACGCCCAATTCGTTATGCGCCGGCGCCAGTTGCGGCAGGACTTCGACAGCGCGCTGAAACAGGGCCGCCGCCGCCGCATCGTCGCCCTGGCGCGCGCGCAGCCGCCCGAGCCCATAGAGGCTGGGACCGTCATCGCGCCTAAGAGCCAGAAGACGGCCCAGGACGGCCTCGGCTTCATCCGCCGTGTCGCCGGGTTCGTCGACCAGGATCAGGCCCAACAGTCCCAGGGCCGCCGCATGGTCGGGCTGCTCGGCCAGGATCTGGCGGTACAGGGCCTGGGCCTCGTCCAGCCGGCCGGCGGCGTGAAAGCCCTGGGCGCGGGCCAGGCGGGTCATGATGGGCTCTACATCGCGCATGACGGACCCTGCGATAATTCGCCCCCTTCAGCAAACCATGGCGCCGCCCGGCCAGTCCGGTCTAGTTTGTCGCCATGGCGAAAAATCCTCCGTCCACAGCACGATCCTGGCCGGTTTTCCGCGCGCTGCAGGGCTTCACCCCGGCCGGATTCGGCGCCGATGTGATCGCTGGCCTGACCTTGGCCGCCATCGCCGTTCCCGAACAGATGGCCACGGCCAGGCTGGGGGGATTCGCACCCGAAATCGGCTTTTTCGCCTTTGTTCTCGCCGCCGTGGGGTTCGCCCTGTTCGGCGGCGGACGCCAGTTGTCGGCCGGCGCCGACTCCACCATCACCCCAATCTTCGCCGGCAGCCTGGCGGCGATGGCGGCGATCGGTTCGCCGCATTACCTGGCCCTCGCGGCCGCCCTCGCCGTGCTGGTCGGGGTGCTGACGACCACCGCGGGGGTGCTTCGGTTGGGCTGGATCGCCGACCTTTTGTCCCGGCCAGTGATCACCGGCTTCCTGGCGGGGATCGCCCTGCACATCGTCCTGTCCCAGGCGCCGGTGGTGCTCGGCCTTCCGGACGGCTCGGGCGACATCTATCGGCGCCTGAGCCTGATCTGGACCCAGGCGCCTCAGTTCAACCCGGCCTCGGCCGCCATCGGCCTGGGCGTGTTCGCCGTGATCGTCGCGTCGGAAAAGCTCAACGCCCGCATCCCCGGCGCCCTGATCGCGGTTGGGGGCGCCACCCTGGCCACGGTCGCCCTGGGCCTCGACCGGCGCGGCGTCGCCGTCCTGGGCCTGGTTCCGGGCGGGTGGCCGAGCCTGAGCCTGCCCCGGCTGGGGTTCGAAGATTTCCTGCCCCTGGTGGGCCTGGCCTTCGTAGTCTCGCTGGTGGTGATGGTCCAGACCGCGGCGACCAGCCGCTCGTTCAGCGGCGAGGACGGCGACCCCGACATCGATCGCGACTATCTGGGGCTGGGCGCCGCCAACGCCCTGGCCGGCCTGTTCGGCGCCTTTCCGGTCAATGCCAGCCCGCCGCGCACCGCCGTGGTCGCCGAGTCCGGCGGGCGCTCGCAATATGCCGGCCTGACGGCGGCGCTGACGGTGCTGCTGCTGGCCGCGTTCGGCACCCGGCTGCTGGCCCATGTGCCGTCGGCGGCCCTGGGCGGGGTGCTGCTGTTCGTCGCCTGGCGGATCCTGCATCTGCGCGATTTCGCCGAGATCCTGCGGCGCACCCCGGCGGAGTTCTCCCTGGCGGTCCTGACCACGGCCCTGATCGTCGCCCTGCCGATCCAGACAGGAGTGGCCATCGGCATCTTCCTGTCGCTCGCCCATGGGGTTTTCACCATCACCCGGGCGCGCGTGATCCCGTTCGAGCGCATGCCCGGCGCCACGGTCTGGTGGCCCGTCTCGCCCGACCATCCGGGCGAGACCGAAGCCGGGGTGCTGGTGGTGGGCTTCCAGGCGCCGTTGTCCTTTCTCAACGCCTATGACTTTCGCCGCGGCCTGATGGAGGCCGTAGGCCGCGGCGAAGGCGAGGCGCGCCTGCTGGTGCTGGAGGCTAGCAGCATCGTGGAGATCGACTTCACCGCCGCCGCCATCCTGATCGAGGTCATCGGACGGGCGCGCAAGGGCGGCATCGATTTCGCCGTGGCCCGGCTGGAATCGGTGCGCGGCCAGCAGGCCTTCGAGCGGCTCGGCGTCACCGAGGCCCTCGGGGCCGACCACCTGTTCCCCAGCGTCGAGACGGCGATCAGAACTTTGCCGCATTAGGGCGGGGGGCCGCATTAGGGCTGGGCCAGGTGAAAGACCGTACTGGCCAGGCTCTCGACGCCGGTGCTGATGATCTGCACGCCGACGCACAGCAGCAGAAAGGCGACCAGGCGGGACATGACCCTCGCGCCGCCGGCCCCCAGCAGGGCGACCACCTGGTCCGACCACCGGTAGCAGATCCAGACCAGGGCGGCGATGCACAGGGCGGCCAGGCTCATGCCGCCGAAAAAGGCCAGGGTCCCGCCCCCGCTGGCGGGTCGCTGCGAGGACAGGGCGATGGCCACGGAAATGGTTCCCGGCCCCGTCGTGAACGGCATGGTCAGGGGAAAGAAGGCGACATCGTCGGCCGCGTCCTGGGCCGGCGCCGCATCGGTGGCCTTGCGGCCTTCGCTGGCCTCGGGCTCCATCAGCAGCCGCCAGGCGCGGATGGCCACCACCAGCCCGCCGCCCACACGCAGGGCGCCCAGGCTGACGCCGAAGAAGTTCAACACATAGCTTCCCAGCCACAGCGAGCCCAACAGGATCAACAGCGAATAGACGGCGATCTTGCGCGCCAGGGCGATCCGCTCCGGATGCGTTCTGCCGCCCGTGACCTGATGGAAGATCAAGGCGGCGCCGAGCGGATTGACGATCGAAAACAGGGCCGGAAACGCCAGCAGGAAGGCGCCGACGGCGTTGGTCACGGGAATGGGGCTCAAGGTCATGGGGTCGAGCCTATGCGCCCCGCCCAAAAGTCTCCACCGGGTTGTCGCAGAGCGCCGCTGAACGGTCGCCAAATGCGCCAGGTTTCTGTAAAGCCCGTAGGCGCAGGCGCGCGAACCGGGCCACAGGACCGCGGGATGTGCGGCGGATAGTGGAAAAGTGACGCAATATCAGCCTCATAGATTCTCCGTGGCGCCGCTCATGGACTGGACCGACCGCCATTGTCGGGCCTTTCATCGCACCCTGACCCGGCGGACCCTGCTCTATACCGAGATGGTCACCACCGGCGCCGTGCTGCATGGCGACCGGGAACGGCTGCTGGGGTTCGCCCCCTTCGAGCAGCCGGTGGCCCTGCAGCTGGGCGGGTCGGACCCGGCGGACCTGGCCGCCTCGGCGCGGATCGGCGAAGACCTGGGCTATGCCGAGATCAACCTCAATGTGGGCTGCCCCTCCGACCGGGTGCAGAGCGGCCGCTTCGGCGCCTGCCTGATGCGCGAGCCCGAGCTGGTGGCCGAGTGCATGGGCGCCATCCGCGCTGCCGTCCGCGTGCCGGCGACGGTCAAGTGCCGCATCGGGGTCGATGACCAGGAGCCCGAGGACAGCCTGTTCCGCCTGGTCGACGCCTGCGCCGCCGCCGGGGTGACGCGGTTTGCGGTCCACGCCCGCAAGGCGTGGCTGAAGGGCCTGTCGCCCAAGGAAAACAGGGACATTCCGCCGCTTGACTACCCGCTGGTCTACCGCCTGAAACAGCAACGGCCACAGCTGACCATCATCCTCAATGGCGGCATACTGACCCTGGAGGAGGCGCTCGCCCACCTGGCCCATGTGGACGGGGTGATGCTGGGCCGCGCGGCCTATCATGAGCCCGCCCTGCTGGGCCAGGTCGACCAGGCCCTGTTTGGCGAGGCGCAGACGACCGCACCCCTCCAGGCCGTCCACGACTATCTGCCCTATGTCCGCCGCCAATTGGCCAGGGGCACCCATCTGGCGGCCATGACCCGCCATATGCTGGGCCTGTTCCATGGCCGGCCGGGCGCGCGGTCCTGGCGGCGCATCCTCACGGTCGAGGGCGCCCGCGGCGGCGCCGGCGCCGAGGTGATCGAGCGGGGGCTGGAGGCGATCAATCAGGCGGCCGCCTCACGCGTCGAGGTCGTGTAGGGCGCGGAAGGCCTTATAGATCACCCGCGGGTCGAACTGGCCCTTATAGACCGGCGGCGGCTGGCGGCCGGCCCCCAGCATGTCATAGACCGCGGCCTGGGCCGAGCGGATGGAATATTCCACGGTGAACACCACATCGTCCGGCAGCTCGCAATACTGGCCGACAAAGGCCAGGTTGGGATAGCCATCTGGCCGAACGGCGGCCCGGTCGCCGTGCGCGCACGGCATGAACTGGCTGGTGATAAATGGCATCTGCACCGGGATGCAGTTGGCGTGGGCCATGACCTGCTCGGCCTGGGCCTTGATCTTCTTCAGGACTCGGCCGATGCCAGACGGTGTTCTTCGCGGGCGGCTGTCCAGACCGCTCGGGCGGCGTCAGCGTTCATGGCTGCGATGCCGAGGCCCACAGTGACGTCGGGCCAAACGGAGTGCGTGAAGGCCGTAGCGATGCCGGCGGTAATGATCGCGACGTTGGCCAGCGCATCGTTGCGGGCTGATAGAAAGGCCGCCTTCGTCAGACTGCCGCTGTGAGTCCGAAACCGGGCGAGGGCAAAGGCGCAGAAGAGATTCACGGCGAGTGCTCCGACGCCCGTGGCCATCAATTGTAGCGCCTCTGGCGGCGCCGGCTCCTCGAACTTGCGCCACAACATCCACACAAAGGCCAAAGCGGGAATAAGGAGGATCGCCGCCAGGCCCATCCCGACCTTCGCGCGCTTTGTGGCGCTCCATCCCAGGGCCGCGAAAATGAGGAAGTTGACGGCGGCGTCCTCAAGGAAATCGACGCTATCAGCAAACAGGGAAACCGAACCGATCCTCAACGCGACGACGAACTCCACGCTGAAATAGGCGAGGTTCAGTAGAGCCACCAGCCTGACGGTCCGTCTGAGTTGGTCGTCCAAGCTCATCGAGCCCTCCTTCTCGATGTCTACCGGGCTGGTATCGGCTTGGCGATTCCGTTCACCGGCCGGAAGCTGAGGTCAATCGCCCGCCCTCGCGAGTTCATCGAGGATCGGGCAGTCAGGGCGTCCGTCGCCGTGGCAGCGTTCCGCCAGGTCCAGCAAGCTCCGCTGCATGGCCTGCAGGGCTTGGGCCTTGCGCCCCATCTCTGCCGCTCGGGCGACGGCGAGGTCCCTGACCTCGGTGCTGGAGCGGGTCGGATCGGCCCAGAGCGCCAGCAATCCCTGAATCTCCTTGATCGGAAAGCCGAGATCGCGAGCGTTGGCGATGAACCGCAGCGTGTGGACGTCAGCGTCGGAATAGTCGCGGTAGCCACTGTCGCGGCGCGGCGGCGACGCCATGAGCCCGATCTTCTCATAGTGCCGGATCATCCGCTGCGAGACGCTGCTCGCCTGTGAGGCCATGCCTATATTCATCGTTCACCTGACCGAGACGCAATGCAGGCCAAAGCGTGCGGATAAAAAGAAACCGCTTGACCCTGACACAGTGTCAAGGTCGATGGATCGGGCGATCTTGCAAGAGGCGTGATGCTCCGGTTGCCGCTATCGCTGGTTTTGACCTGTCTCGCCGTCCTGGCGCTGCTGACCAATCCGGTTGCAGCCGCTGCGGCGCAGGCGGCCTGCGCCCAGCCGGCGCCTGCCGCAATGGCGGGCATGGACGACGCATCCGCCATGGCGATGACGCCCATGGCTGGCGCCAAGCACGTCCAGGCGCAAAAAGCCGCTGACCCCTGTTGCGATCAAGCCGGCAAGCACAAACCCGGCAAGGCCTGCGCCCAGATCTGCGCCATCAGTTGCGCTGTCGTCGCCTCGCCGGCGACGCCTCTCACCGCATCCCTCGTCACCACGCCTGTGGTGAACATCCCGCGTCCCGATTCATCCGGGTTCGCGCACGATCCGTCAGGATTGGATCGACCTCCGAAGTTCATCGCCTGAACGACCGCCGGGCCTCGGTCCGGCGTCCTTCACGCGCGTCCTCGTGGGGCGCAACCGCCCGGACTCGTCGTCCGGCCGGTAGGCGAAAACTTCATCCAAGGATCAATCCAATGTCCAAGCACACCCTGGCCGCCGCCATCGGGGCGCCCCTCGCCACCCTGGTCGCCGCCTCCGCGGCGTCCGCCGGACAGCCGAGCCCGGCAGGCGCGACCTTTCAGCGCCAGAGCCACATGACCGGCGCCAAGACCCATCCCCTGATCTTCAATTGCAACGCCCAGACCCCGCAAGGCGTCGCCTTGCTTCGGCCGGCGAACTGTGATCCGGCGACCATGAACTGGGGAACCATGCAGGCCAACTGCAAGGCCATGACGGCAGTCCTGCAGGATAAGGCGCCGGCGACGGGCGGCTGACCGCCCCTGGCTCTGCGGCCCGTTTTCGCCGGCAGCAAGGACAGACGGGCGCCGGCGGAGCGTGAGTCCCAGCCGGCGCTTGCAGCCCCACCCCAGCACAAATCTCCAACTCGAAGGAGCCCACGATGCGCTCTACCTGGCTGCTTGCCGTATCGGCCCTGGCCGCCGGCGCCGCCCACGCCGCGCCCATGACCTATGCCTCGGCGCTGAAGATCGCGGATGGCGCCGCGCCCAGCCTCGCGGCCAAGGCCGACGATCTTAGGGCGGCGCAATCGTCCGCCATCGCCGCCGGCCGCTTACCCGACCCCAAGGTGCGGCTCGGCATCGACAACTTCCCGGTCTCCGGGCCGCCCGCCGGCCGCTTCGGTCCCGACAGCATGACCATGGCCACCGTCGGGGTGACGCAGGACATGCCCAACGGCGCCAAACGAAACGCCGAACGCGAGCGGGCGGCGGCGGATATCGGCGCGGCCCAGGCCGGCCAGGCCGTGGAGGCGCGCAATGTCCGGCTCAACACAGGCCTCGCCTGGATCGACCTCTATTTCGCGGAGCGACGGCTGTCGGCATTGGACGACGCCGGGCGCGCCATCGCTCGGATGCGCGCCGCCGCGCCGGCTCAGCTCGCCAGCGGCGCGGCGCGGCCGGCGCAGACGCTGGAGTCCCAACAACTCGAAGCCGCCCTTGGCGACCGCCGGGCCGATCTGGTCGCAGCGGTGGGCAAAGCGCGGGCGGCGCTCGGTCGTTGGACCGGCGACCCTGAGGCCGAAGTCGTGGGCGATCCGCCCAACGCCGATCCCGATCCAGTCGCTCTGCGCGTCGGCCTCGACGACCACTCTTCTTTGCGCGCCTACGACGCCAGCCTGCGTCAGGCCGAAGCGGACGTGGACCTGGCCAGGGCGGGCAAGCGGTCGGACTGGGCCTGGGACCTGGCCTACCAGCACCGCGATCCGAGGTGGGGCGACATGGTCACTGCCGGCGTCACCTTCAGCCTGCCGTTGTTCTCCAAGACGCGGCAGGACCCCGTCATCTCCGCGCGCGTCGACGCGGCGGCCGGCGTCCGCGACCAGAGGGAGGCGGCGCGCCGCGAACTGCTCGCCTCGCTCGATGCCGATCTGGCCGATCACGCCATGCACCATGACCGGCTGCATCGCGCGCAGGAGACGCTGGTCCCCCTGGCCCAGCGCCGCGCAGACCTTGAAGCCGCCAGCTACGCCGCCGGGACCGCCGGCCTGTCGGACGCCCTGTCCGCCCGGCTCGCCCTGGCCGAAGCCCGCATCGACGCCTTCGACCGCCAGGCCGACGTGGCCCGGGACAGCGTCCGTATCACCCTGACTTATGGAGTCGATCCCCAATGACCGCCCGTTCAGCGTCGCCGCGACGGCTCGCCGCCTTCGCCGCAGCTATCGCGCTCGTCGCAGGCGCGGCCGGCTGGGGTCTCGCCCACCTGCATGGCCCGACACCGGCTGCGGCGCCCGCGCCGACCGGCCGCAAGCCGCTCTACTGGTACGACCCGATGGTCCCGGCCCAGCATTTCGACAAGCCGGGCAAGTCGCCGTTCATGGATATGCAGTTGGTCCCTCGTTACAGCGACGAAGGTCCGGCGGCGAGTTCGGGCGTGCGGATCGACCCGGCCGCTGTCCAGAGCCTGGGCGTGCGCCTGGCGAGCGTTGAGCGCGGCGACTTCGCTACCCGCCTGGACACCACCGGCGTGCTAGATTTCAACCAGCGTGACGTGGCCATCGTTCAGGCCCGCGCCGCCGGTTTCGTGCAACGGGTCTATGCCCGTGCGCCCGGGGATGTCGTCGGCGCCGGCGCGCCGATCGCGGACCTGCTTGTCCCTAGCTGGGGCGGCGCCCAGGCGGAATACCTGGCCGTGCGGCGGACGGGCGGTCCCGATTTGGAAGCGGCCGCCCGCCAACGGCTGCGCCTGCTCGGCATGCCCGACACGCTGATCGCCGCCGTGGCCCATGATGGCCGGCCGCGAACGGTCGTCACGGTGTCAACTCCGGTCGGCGGCGCCATCCAGACCCTGGACGTGCGCCAGGGCATGACCGTGGCCATGGGCCAGACCCTAGCCCAGGTGTCGGGCTTGTCGAGTGTCTGGTTGAACGCCGCCGTGCCGGAAGCCCTGGCCGGTCAAGTCCGCATCGGCCAGGCGGCGCGCGCCGAGCTGACGGCCTTCCCGGGCGAGACCTTCACCGGCAAGGTGACGGCCATCCTGCCAACCACCCAGACTGACAGCCGCACTCTGACTGTGCGCGTCGAACTGGCCAACCGCGGCGGCCGTCTCAAGCCCGGCATGTTCGCCACCGTCCATCTCGGCGGCGAGGCGCATCCGGCGCTGTTCATCCCTTCCGAGGCGGTGATCCGCACCGGCAAACGCAGCCTGGTGATGGTTGCCGGTGACGGCGGACGTTTCCAGCCCGTCGAGATCCAACTCGGCCGGGAAGACGGCGACCGGACGGAAATCTTGAACGGCCTTACCGAGGGCCAGAAGGTGGTCGCCTCCGGCCAGTTCCTGATCGACTCCGAAGCCAGCCTGGTCGGCGTCCGGGCTCGGCCGGCCGCGGCGGCATCCGCCGCCCCGGCCGCAGTGCAGCCCGCGCTCTATGAAACGCGCGGCCGCATCGAGGCGCTGGCGGGCGACCAGATCACCTTTAGCCACGAGCCTGTGCCGGCCATCGGCTGGCCGGCCATGACCATGACCTTCAAGCTGGCGCCTCCGGCTCTGGCCCAGGGGATGAAGGTCGGTGACCGAGCAGCCTTCGGCTTCGAGCAGAGACCGGACGGGCCGGTTGTCCGCCGCCTCAGCCCGATGGGTGCGCAATGATCGCCGCCCTGATCCGCTGGTCGGTCAAGAACCGCTTCTTCGTCGTCATCGGCGCCCTGGCGCTGCTCGCCGCCGGGGTGGTGGCGGTTCGCTCAACGTCCGTGGACGCCCTGCCCGACCTGTCCGACGTGCAGGTGATCATCCGCACGCCCTATCCGGGCCAGGCCCCGCAGATCGTCGAGAACCAGGTCACCTATCCGCTGGCGACCACCATGCTGTCGGCGCCCGGCGCCAAGACGGTGCGCGGCTATTCCTTCTTCGGCGACAGCTTCGTCTATGTGCTGTTCGAGGACGGCACCGACCTCTACTGGGCCCGCTCCCGGGTGCTGGAATACCTCAACCAGGTGCAGAGCCGCCTGCCGGAAAGCGCCAAGCCAGCGCTGGGTCCTGACGCCACCGGCGTCGGCTGGGTCTACGAATACGCCTTGGTCGACAGGACCGGCCAACACGACCTCTCGCAGCTCCGGTCGCTGCAGGACTGGTTCCTGCGCTACGAGTTGAAGACCCTGCCCGGCGTCGCCGAGGTCGCCTCGATCGGCGGCATGGTCAAGCAGTACCAGGTGGTGCTCGACCCGGTGAAATTGGCCGCCTACGGCGTCACCCATCAGCAAGTCGTTTCGGCCATCCAGGCCGCCAACCAGGAGACCGGCGGCTCGGTGCTGGAGATGGGCGAGGCCGAATACATGGTCCGCGCCTCGGGCTACCTGAAGACCCTCGACGACTTCCGCGCCATCCCGCTGAAGACAGCGGCCGGCGGCGTGCCCATCCGCCTGGGCGATGTGGCGACCATCCAGCTCGGTCCGGAGATGCGGCGCGGCGTCGCCGAGCTGAACGGCCAGGGTGAGGTGGCCGGCGGGGTGGTGGTCCTGCGCTCGGGCAAGAACGCCCGCGAAACGATCGCGGCGGTGAAGGCCAAACTGCAGGACCTCAAGCAGAGCCTGCCGCCCGGCGTCGAGATCGTGCCGACCTACGACCGCTCCCAGCTGATCGACCGCTCGATCGGCAACCTGCGCGAAAAGCTGATCGAGGAGTTCATCGTCGTCGCCCTGGTCTGCGCCCTGTTCCTCGGGCATGTGCGCTCGGCCCTAGTGGCGATCCTGACCCTGCCGCTGGGCCTGGCCTTCGCCTTCCTGGTCATGCGGATGCAGGGGGTCAACGCCAACATCATGTCGCTCAGCGGCATCGCCATCGCCATCGCCATCGGGGCCATGGTCGACGCCGCCGTGGTGATGATCGAGAACGCTCACAAGAAGATCGAGCGCTGGGAGCACGATCATCCCGGCGAGCGGCTGGCGGGGCAGACCCGATGGGACGTGATCACCGGGGCGGCCGCCGAGGTCGGGCCGGCGCTGTTCCTCAGCTTGATCATCATCACCCTCAGCTTCGTGCCGGTGTTCTCCCTGCAGGGCCAGGAAGGGCGGCTGTTCGCACCCCTGGCCTTCACCAAGAGCTACGCCATGGCCGGGGCGGCGATCCTGTCGGTGACCCTGGTTCCGGTGCTGATGGGCTGGCTGATTCGCGGCCGCATTCCGGCGGAGAGCAGCAACCCCATCAATCGGGTGCTGACCGCGATCTACAAGCCGGTGCTCGACTGGGTGATGCTGCGGCCAAGAACGACCCTGGTCATAGCGGCCCTGGTCTTCGCCACCACGGCTTGGCCGCTCGTCCATCTCGGCGGCGAGTTCATGCCCCAGATCAACGAGGGCGATCTGCTCTACATGCCCTCCGCCTTGCCGGGGCTCTCGACCGCCAAGGCGGGCGAACTGCTCCAGCAGACCGACCGGCTGATCAAGACCGTGCCGGAGGTGCAGAGCGTGTTCGGCAAGGCCGGCCGCGCCGAGTCCGCCACCGATCCGGCTCCGATGGAGATGTTCGAGACCACCATCCAGTTCAAGCCGCAGAAGGAGTGGCGACCCGGCATGACACCGGAGAAGCTGGTCGAGGCGTTGGACCGCACAGTGAAGGTCCCGGGCTTGGCCAACGTCTGGGTCCCGCCGATCCGCAACCGGATCGATATGCTGGCCACCGGCATCAAGAGCCCGATCGGAGTGAAGGTATCGGGCTCAGACCTCGCCGAGTTGGATCGTATCGCCCACGACGTGGAGACGACAGCCAAGACCGTGCCGGGCGTCAGCTCGGCCCTGGCCGAGCGACTGACCGGCGGGCGCTATGTGGACCTTGACATCGACCGCGCCGCCGCCGGCCGCTTCGGCCTCAACATCGCCGACGTGCAGGCCATCGTCTCCGGCGCCGTCGGCGGCGAGAATATCGGCGAGACGGTCGAGGGTGTGGCCCGCTATCCGATCAGCGTGCGCTATCCGCGCGAGCTGAGAGACAGCGTGGAGGGCCTGCGCGCCCTGCCGATCCTGACACCTTCGGGTCAGCAGATCACCCTCGGGACGGTGGCGAACATCCAGATCGCCGACGGCCCGCCGATGCTCAAGACCGAGAACGGTCGGCCGTCGACCTGGGTCTATATCGACGTGCGCGGCCGCGACTTGGCGTCGGTGGTCGGCGACCTGCAGAAGGCGGTGGCCAAGGAGGTCAAGCTCTCCCCCGGCGTCTCCATCGCCTATTCCGGCCAGTTCGAATACCTGCAGCGGGCGGTCGAGCGGCTGAAGCTGGTCGTTCCGGCGACCCTCCTGATCATCTTCGTCCTGCTCTATGTCACCTTCGGCCGGTTCGACGAGGCGGCCCTGATCATGGGCACGCTGCCCTTCGCGCTCACCGGCGGCATCTGGACCCTCTACTGGCTGGGCTTCCACCAGTCGGTCGCCACCGGCGTCGGCTTCATCGCCCTGGCCGGCGTCTCGGCCGAGTTCGGCGTCGTGATGCTGATCTATCTGAAGGACGCCCTTGCCGATCGCGGCGACGACCCGACGGACGCCCAGGTCGAAGACGCGGTGCGCGAAGGCGCCCTGATGCGTGTGCGGCCCAAGGCGATGACCGTCGCGGTGATCCTGGCCGGCCTGCTGCCGATCCTGTTCGGCCACGGCGCCGGCTCGGAAGTCATGAGCCGGATCGCCGCGCCGATGATCGGCGGCATGCTCACCGCGCCCCTGCTGTCCATGCTCGTCGTGCCCGCGGCCTATCTGCTGCTGCGCCGCCGACGCCACCCCTTTACCCCAGCCTCTCAGACCCAAAGGAGATCATCATGAGAGCTATTACCTGCGCCGTTATCGGCGCCCTGACCCTCACGGCCGCCAGCGCCGCCAGCGCCGCCAACGCCCAGGACAGCATGAACAGCATGCCCGGCATGTCCATGTCGTCGTCGGGCATGAAGCACGGGCAGGGCACGGGCGTGATTAAAGGGCTCGATCCTAAGGCCGGCAGTGTCACGTTACAGCACGGGCCGATCCCCGCAGTGTCGTGGCCGGCCATGACCATGACCTTCAAGGCCAAGCCAGCCCTACTCAAGGGCCTGAAGGTCGGCCAGACCATCGACTTCGATTGCGACGTGCAGGGCGCGTCCGCGGAGGTGACGGCCGTCCGGCCGAAGTAAGCTCCGCCTAGACCTGGGCGGCGCTCGCGCCGCTCAGGCTCCATGCCGAACCGTGCTCACTCACCGTTCGAGGGGGGAAGGGTTTGGGTTGGGGTGTTGGCGATTGGCGGCCGAAGGTGACGCCGTTGGGCGACGTCGCCCCGCCGCGCGCTTCGCCCCGACCACGTGGACGCACCCCAACCCTGCCTTTCCCCATCGAGCTATCGGGTTCACGCATCAGTGCGGGGCAGACCTGATGTCTTCCTTTCCCCCTTGCGGGGAAAGGTGTCGGCGGAGCCGACGGATAGGGGGTGAGACACCCAAGATTCAATCAGATCAACGGCTTGATCAACCGCTCCTCGGCGACGCTCGGCGCTGACACCCCCTATCCGACCCGCTTCGCGGGCCACCTTCCCCCGCAAGGGGGGAAGGAAGACGATGCGCAAGCCTCTGATCTAAAAACGACTTTTGGGGATGTGCGAACGCCGTAGCCCCCATCGAGGGG